>Ga0172363_10005315_pt1 | contig 10410 bp, 11 predicted proteins | sample LakKivs2_kivu2a2_FD_114541 | JGI IMG/M metagenome (GOLD analysis project Ga0172363, IMG submission 114541) | Sediment microbial communities from Lake Kivu, Rwanda - Sediment s2_kivu2a2 | ecosystem: Environmental > Aquatic > Freshwater > Lake > Sediment | place: Rwanda: Western Province, Lake... | reverse complement strand
ATTCCAGCGTTTTTTAAGCGGGCCTGTCCGCCCGCAGGCGGGAATCCAGGCGGTGGGGAGGTTCACGAATGTATCATCCCCCTGGATACCCGCTGAAAAATCCCCGATCACGTCGAGGACAAGTTTCAGGTATGACATTCTTCCTTCCACAGAATTCAGCTGCCAAAGTTCAGTTATTTACACAAAACGATTCTTCAACCCGATTTTGCAAATTTTATAAAGATAAACCAAGACATGCGATATCCGATACGAAAACGACTGCTCCTTGCCTTTTATTTATGCCTCATCGGCCGCAGTGCCGGTCTGGATAAGAGCCCATCGAATTCCCCGCCGCAAATTGTGCCACTCTCTCTCCAAACCCACATTGTACAGATCATACCAAGGGGCTCTGTTCAGATTTTTGCCGCTTTCGATTTCCAAAAGAACTGGGAAGCACCCATCTCGCAATGGTATGGAGATCTGACCCGGTGGGGCGTGTTGCGTTTCAATTATCACATCTCGGACAATGTGGCGATAAAAATTAGCGGTGTTGTACAGGAAATTCTGTGCATACATCGGCATCCTGAGACGAACGTGATTGAAATTTCACCCAAGACGGCTCACGATATTGGAGATTTCCGAATCGCAACAACAGCATGTGTCATTCCACCCAAAAAAGGAAGACCTGCCATCGGCTTCAGGATCGAAACAAAACTGCCCAATACCAATCAGGAACACGGTTTGGGACCCAATACAACGGATGTCCTGCTGTCCGGTTTGGTGGCGCATTCCTTGGGATCGTTCCTTTTCTGCTTGGATGCAGGAATCGGAATTCTGACAGCTCCGAAGAAAATAAACGAACAAAACGATGTCTTTGTGTACGGACTTGGGTTTGTATGGAACCTCAACCGTTCCTTTCTCGTGGCAGGAGAAGCAAACGGTTTCTTTTCAACCCGACGTACTATCCCTGTCGGCACGGAAGACCGGGGCAGAGCACGTTTGGGTTGTGCGTGGGTTTCATCGCAGTTTTCCTTGGAAGTATTTCCTTCCTACGGCCTCACAAAACGGGAAGGCACTCTGGGTATATTGATTGGCTTTGCGTGGAGAAAGCCAATTTCTCTCGCAACCAGGTAAAGCAAAAAACTCTGGTCTCTTTTTACAAACACAATCAGAAAAAAGCTGAAATGAACTACCCCACCGCAAGCCCGCCTGGGCGGGCAAGCAGCGAGGTATCAAAACCAAAAGCATTGAACGCCCCAAGGGGCGGAGAATGAAACCCTTGCCCGCCTCTGGCGGGATTCAAATCCGTTTTCAACAGATTCCAGAATGGAAATCAAAAACCAAACACGTTCGTTTACGCTCTGGAAATCTTTTCTATCATGATACTCTGGACACACCATTACGCATTCCAGCGGTTCTCACACATGGCCGAATCCTTCCAGAGGTCCCTCCAAAACCTCTTGGAAAATCCGGCGAAGGCTGAATTCCCCCTGGACGTGGTGCTGAAAGAACACAAGAAAAATCGAAAGGAGAGTCCCTTCTACCGGTTTTGTGACCGTCCCTGGATTTTGCCTGTTACCTCCTTTCTTGGCCAGTGCCAAAATCTGAGCAACTCGTTGAGTAAAGAGGGGATCGCTAAAGGCTGCCGTAATTTTCTGGATACCCTGGGCATCCAGTTGCGTGTTTTTATGGAGCCCAAAAGCCGGGACATACTATCGCGTCATCTTCCCGTTCTACTGGTAGGAGAACACCCCTCATCGTTTGGTTTCGACTTCTTCGCTGTTGCTGCCTCGCTGGCCGATATTTCGTTTCCAGAGGATAACCTCTTTTTTCTGGGTTGGCTTCTGGTACAAGGAATCATCCCCGGCTTCCGTCAATGGATGTTTCCCATCACGGTAACTCATGAAGAGTTTGGTTTTCGTCCACAGCCCAACAACCGCTTTGGCTTTTTTACCGATTGGGTACAAACCTGCGCTCTTAAAATCAGCCGATATGCATCCGCGCGATTCAATGCAAAATCCCTAGACCGCTTGTGCCGGAGTTGGATTGATGGAAACCGCATCGTGATCTTTCCAGACGGCGGCCCCACCACTCTACCCCATTGGCGTTCTGGTCTCGGCCACATGCTTATCCAAGCCGCAAAAACCGTAAAACAGGACGCTTTGGAAAAGTTTTACATCCTATTTTTTCGGACAGAAGGAGCCAACGACCGTCTGCTGCTCAATCCCCCCATCTTTTCGCGCTACCATCTTGTCCGTCTTCTCCTCAAGCCAAAAAGACAATCTATTGTTGTGTATTATGGATCTCCTTTTCCTTTCGCAGATATTCAAAAAATGATGTCCCTCATGAAATCCAAAAGTGTTTCCGAAATGCTTCACAAGGAATACCAAAAACAAATTGGAAACCAAAGAATGGAAACCTCTCTGTAAAAAAGGAGGCAAGAAACAAAAAATCCCCCTTAATGATGAAAGGAGATAAAACAATGGCGATTAAAAAAGTGTGGATAGAGGAAGAGTGCACGGCGTGTGAACTCTGCGTGGGTTCGTGTCCGGATGTCTTTGAAATGGGAGATGAAATTGCTCAAATCATCAAAGGAGCCGACCTGGAAGCCAACGAAGACTGCATCCGCGAGGCCGTAGAAAACTGCCCAGTGGAAGCGATCAAAATCAATGAATAGCACTCGTATGCATCAACGCCGTTGATCTCGCGGTCAACGGCATTCACCTCTCCAAAAAACGAACGATTCCACGGCCTTTTCTGGCGCATGAAGAGACAGAAACTTCAAAGCACGTTTTAGAGAGTGAAGCACGTCCGCCTTATTCGGACGCAAAAATTTTCACAACCCTCTCCCAATCCTCAAAATCCTCGAACAGAACATCCGGCTTCCCTTTTGCCAATTCCTCCAGAGAATGAAAGCCGGTCGCCACTGCGATTGAACAAACTCCATAAATTTTAGCGCAACGGATATCGGAAGGTGTATCCCCAATGACATACACATTCTGCTTTGGTATCGTCACGTTTATTTTTTGTTCAATCCTTTCCACAGCAATAGGCACCAGATCTTCTCTTTGCTCAGAATCGTCCGCAAAGGCTCCCTGTGTAAAATACCCATCAATTTGGAAATGTCGGAGCTTGATAAAGGCCGAGCGACGCCAATTTCCTGTAAGCAGGCTGAGCACCATATTCTGCCGCTGGCGGAGCAAGGAAAGAAGTTCGAATATCCCAGGACAGAGCCTCCTCTCCGGATTTGGGATTTGAATCTCCGCATTGAGAATCCTAAAATACGTTTCTTGGAACCGCCCCACGTCTTCCTCTTTCCACTTTAAACCATGCGCGAACAGCGCCTCCTTCAGGATGGAAGGATCGGTTCTTCCCATCATCTCGATATTGTGGAATCCGTTTTTCACTCCATAGATTTTTTCAAAGGATCTCTCCATGGATCGTCTGCCGACTCCTGCCGTACGGACCAGGGTGCCGTCAATGTCAAACAGAAGAAGCTTCATCCTCTTTTCCTTCTGTATCTCTTTTTTCCGTTCTGTCTTACACAAAACCACACAGTGCCAATTTTAGCGAAGAGCCGGATGCACTCCGTATCGTTTTGCCATTTCTTTTAAGGAGACGCGTTCCACGTGATTGGCCAATCCGGCAGAACCAAATTGAACGACCAGCCTCTCGACATGACGGGCGATCCTCTCTTTTACCAAAGCCATGACTTCTTCAAGATCTGTTCCTCTTGGATCCTTTCTCAACAATTCGATATCCACGCTTTTCAAATAGTCTCTGGGATCCACGACTCGCTCATTTTCATCCAGAGCCTTTTTAATGGGCTGGAGGATTTCGGGCGATCTCTGCTCGATACCTGGATTGTCGTGGAAATATTTGCGGAATGTCGCTGTGATTTCCAGCCGAAGATCCGTGTCAATGTTTATCTTTCGAATTCCCGAAGCAATGGCTTCTCGAATTTTCTCTATGGGAATCCCAGAAGCATTCTGAATATAACCGCCGTACCGATTGATCTCCTTCACCAAATCCTGAGGGACGGTGGAAGAACCATGGCTCACAAGAAAGCGATTTTCATTCAACCCGTACGCCTTCAAACCCTTGTAGCTTAAATTAACAATACGGACAGCCAACTTTTCGAGATCGGCTCTCGTGCCCTTGTTCGGGCCGTCCGAAGTGCCGTAACTAATGGCCAATGCATCCACGCCTGTCTGATGAAAAAAATGGGGAACAAGAAAAGGATCGGCGTACGTGGTGTTTTCATGGGTGATGTCCTCTTCTACACCCTCCAGTTTTCCGTATTCTCCCTCGACACTAACTCCTCGCAGATGCGCATAATCAACGACGGCTTTTGTCGTGGCGATGTTTTCGTGCAAGTCAAATTTTGATGCATCTATCATGACGGAACTGTATCCGCTGTCAACACATTGGTAGGCTTTCCCCTCGTCCCCATGATCCAAGTGGAGAGCGATGGGCAGTGTATGATTGGAATCTTCCATTGCACTTTCAAGCATGGTGGCAATTCGATCCGGCCCCCCCTGAAATGCGTTGGCGCCTTTGCTTGCTTGAATAATACCCGGCGCCTCGGCCCTGCGAAGTCCTTCCAAAATTCCGAGTGCTTGCACATAAAAATTGACATTGAACGCCCCGATGCCGGCCGACTTTCCCTTCAGGGATGAAATTTCAGCAGCCCTCAGTATTGGAACCATAGAAATAAACGGTAGAGACGCGCTTTTCATAACCATTTCTCAACTATCAAGTTTCGCCACTTTGTCAATATGAGACAAATTCTTATAAAAGTCAAGCGTTGGAATCCAAAATCAAACCCAATACTCCTTGCATTTTTCTCTGAAAGATTGTAATTTATTTTCAAGTGAATTCGAAAAATAATACCTATCTTCAAAAACACCATAAAACGGAGTATGCCTTATGAAGACCGTGCGGCCCGCCGAAGGAGAAACCTTTGACATTGAATTGGAGGAAAACCTTTTAAGGCAAAATCAAGAACTGGCTCTAAAAAACCGCAAACTGCTCGATAAAAAAAATATCCATGCCGTGGATATACTCGGCTCCATCGGTTCAGGTAAAACCACCCTTGTTCAGCAGCTTGTGAGTCGCCTTCAAACAACCTATCGGACTGCTTGCATTGCCGGCGACCTCACAACCACAATTGATGCCGATCGCATTGCAGAAAAAGGCGCTTCCGTGGTGCAGGCCAATACAGGCAAAGAGTGCCATCTGGATGCCAACCTGGTTGGAAAAGCCCTGTCCGAACTTGATCTGGACAATCTTGATCTGATCTTTATTGAGAACGTTGGAAATCTTATCTGCCCTGGGGAATTCCCAGTGGGAGCCCATCAGCGTATAGTCGTGGTCTCCACAACCGAAGGCCCCTACATGATAATCAAACATCCCTACATTCTTTTGGAATCATCGGTTTTGGTAATAAACAAAATGGATCTTGCCGTTGCCATGGAAGTGGATGTGCATCGGTTGCGAGCGGACGCTCTCAACATCAAGCCCGAATTAAAAGTTGTCTTCACCAATGCTCGAAGCGGGAAAGGCATCCCAGAACTCATCAAATCACTCAACCTTCCCAAAAAGTAAATGCACGAAGCATCCATAGCCCAATCCATCGTTCAGACGGTGCTCAAAGAGGCAAAACGGCAAGAGGCAAACCGAATCGAATCGGTCGAAATCGAAATTGGTGAACTGACTTTTCTTGGGATTGAACAGGTTCAATTCTGGGTAAAGACAGGTTTCAAAAGGACGATTGCAGAGAATGCCAAGATCCTTTTCCGTAAAGTCAAGGCCAAACTCCACTGCGACCGATGCGGCTACAAAGGCCATCTGAAACTCCGCGAAGATCCCGCCTACCATATGGCGCTACCTTCATTTTCATGTCCACATTGTCAAAGTGCTCAAATTAAAATTGTCCAGGGTAAAGAAGTCCTCATTCGAAGAATAAAAATTCTTAAACATTAAGTGTTTTCCAAACATCAAAAGTAATAGCTCCAAGTGTCGGGAGAGCATGTCATGCTCTCCTTTACTCCGGCTTTGGGAAACAGCGGTATGACTTTTGCTTATTCTACGTTCGTACAAGAGGAAGCGTCAGAGTGTATTTATAATTTCAAAAGTATAAGTAAGTAAAAAACATGAAATAATGGCCATCAAAAACATTCATTTTTTCCGGAGAAACACGATCATCCAGTTACATAATGAAACGTAAGGACAATGTACAACATCTTGACAGGGCATCCATACGAATATCAAAAATTAAATCGTGAAGGAAGGAACCATGATTTATATCACTTATAGAAATGTCCTAAAACCGAATAAAAATCAGGACGATTTTATGAATTGGTTCAAAGTATATTGGCCAGTACAGCAGAGATGGGGAGCCACATCGGTTAAATTTTGGAATTCTCAGCAAGACGATAAAAATGTTCTCTTTTGCCGTTATACTGTAGAAAATCTTGACCGGTGGAATCAAAAAGCGGTTGGCCCAGAATCGGAACTCCTTGTCAAGGCACTGGGTGAAGTCGTTGATATGGATCAAATGTCCATTAAAATCACTGTACCATCCACTGCGGATGTTTCATGTTAAATACCGGTTCATTGCGTTATCTTTTCATTTTACGCATGGCATAACCTAAGGAAGCGAGCTTCCCTCACGTATGAAAAAAATACTAAAAATGCCGAGTTCATCCTTGCCCGCAGTGGCATTCGATAAAGAACGCCGCAGAATTCTCCAACGTGCCGTTACACTGGAAGCCAAACTGTGCGCAATTCTGGTACCTCTGTTCGGATTTTTAGATCTTCTATTAAAACCTCATCAATTGGGGACCTTCACCGTCATTCGACTTGCGGTGACGTTTCTCTGCATTGTTATTTTTTTTCTCAGTAAAAGTTCGTACGGAAGAAACCATCCCTACTCTCTTGCTGCATTTTTGGCTCTCTTGGTGTGTGGATCGATTGAACTGATGTGTTTACTCGATCTGGGTCCAACCGATCCCTATTATGCGGGAATCAACTTGCCTCTTTTGGGTTTCGGCATCATGCTTCCTCTCACACTGAGTGAAGGGATCCCTGTTTTTGCCCTGGTCTGGATCTTCTATTTCGTGCCAAACAGCCTCGTTCTGAAGTCCCATGAATTGGCAACATTCGTGAACAACAATTTTTTTCTCGGATCTACCATTATAATCTCTTTCATAAGTTCGCAGTTTAATTTACGCTACACAAAAAACCAGTGGCTTTCAAAACGCCGATTGCAATCGGCCAATCGTAAAATTAGCAACCATGCCTACGAACTCGAAGAAAAAGTTCGAGAAAGAACACAACGATTGCTGCAATCAGAACGACTCGCAGTTGTTGGACAGCTGGCCGGAGGTGTGGCGCACGATTTTAATAACATACTTACCGCCATTCTGGGCATCGGTCAATTGCTTCTCAATTCTCTCCCCCAAAAAGATCCTATCAAAAAAGATATCGAGAACATCTGTTCAGCTGGAAATCGGGCCGTTGATTTGGTGAAACAACTTCTGGCTTTCAGTCGTCGCCAGATTTTAAAACTCAGAGTAATAAATTTAAACGACGTGATTAACGACGTTAAAAAAATGCTTCCCAGATTAATCGGTGAGGACATCGAACTCCTCACCTATACCGATTCGGATTTGGGAAATATTTTGGCCGATCCCGTTCAGATTGAACAGATCATTCTCAATTTGTCTATCAACGCCAGAGACGCCATGTCTGATGGAGGCAGACTCATTATTAAAACGTCAAATATCACCTTGGATAAGGCCTATTGCAATATGGGAAAAGTCTCCCTTCAGCCTGGAAACTACGCCATGTTGGCCGTGAGCGATACAGGAAAAGGCATGTCCGAAGAAGTAAAAGGAAAAGTCTTCGAACCTTTCTTTACGACAAAAGAAAGTGGAAAGGGCACTGGACTCGGATTGGCATCCGTGTATGGAATTGTTAAACAGAGCAACGGCGACATTATCGTCTACAGTGAAGAAAATAAGGGCACCACGTTTAAAATCTATTTTCCTGTGATTGAGGAACCCGCAGAAAAAATTCAAAAGAAGCCAAAGAATCTATCCCAATTACCCAAAGGCAAGGAGACCATTCTACTGGTCGAGGATGAGGAGGACGTACGTCAGCTTACGGCCCGGATGTTAAAAAGACAAGGGTACAAAATAATCGAGGCCAGCGAAGGAAGATCTGCACTAAACGTATCGGAATCATATAAAGGCTCTATTGACCTCTTGATGACAGATATTGTAATGCCTTATATGAATGGGAAGGTCCTTGCAAAACGCCTTGTGGCTCAGCGATCCAATATGAAAGTGCTGTTTATTTCAGGATATATTGATGGTATGATAAATCAGCAGGGGATCCCTGAAACGGATGCCACCTTTTTACAAAAGCCGTATACTGCAGAAACTTTAAGTTACAAGATTAGAAATATATTTGATAACTGAATGCCTTCTTGAAGAAAATATCCGATACCAAGAATTTTGATTTGCACTTTCTTGCATTCCTCTTATATCAATCCAATTTGACAATACCTCTTTCCCGAGAAATTCCCCAATCAGAACATGCACAAACGTCTCTCCACTCAGAAGAATGGACAAAACAAAGATATTCCCAATAATTCTGAAATTGAATCCTTGATCAGATATTGACCATACAATGTATTTTCAATCACCGATACATCTTGTTTTTTAATCCCGGCGATCATCTTTATTTTTTTGTTTTCATGGCATTAACAGATCACTATTTTAAAAACGTTGTTTTGGTATATTATTTGCAAATATTCTTATTCCAACTATTTTTGACATTTTTGTAACATTTATGAACATTTTTTCAAATTGCCTTAGGAAAAATAAAATGAAAGACAAAATTCATGAGGAATTCGATAATTTTACAAAATTTTTATTCCAAACAGACGGTTCGGATCTGCCGTCCTACAGGGATGAACTCTACAATAAAATCGAACACATATCTAAAATAATCGAAACTGCTCCAAATCGCGACGAACTCTTTGATCAATTCTACAAACTTTTTGCTCCTTTTGATCAAGGACCCATACATAAACGAGCCAGAAACAAACCTCTCGGATACGCCGGCGATTATCTTCTTATAGACTGGATCTACACACAAAAAAAGGCGAAATCGGGAAAAGGAAATTTTTTTGATGCGCTTTTCCACAGTTATCAGGCCGCTCAGTCGGTCAGAAACCGAAAGCAGTATTTCATTAATAAATGTATCGAACTCTCCCACGAGAAGCCGTCACGCTTCGATGTCCTAAATATCGGCTGCGGTTCTTGCAGGGATGTGCTGGAAACATTGCAGAGCTGTAACAATGGAAACCATCTCTTTTTCCATTGTGTGGATCAAGAACCGGCAGCCATTGAATACGCAAAAAAACTGCTGGCGCATGTTGAAATTCAAAACAATGTGTACTTGGATTGTACCAATATATTTCGGCTGAAGACACTCAATACATACGACTTGATCTGGTCGGCTGGGCTTTTTGATTATCTTGAAAACCGGATTGCTGTACTTCTTCTAAAAAAAATCTGGCGCTATTTGAAAGATGATGGCCAAATCATCTTTGGTAATTTCAGTCCCGAGAATCCAACCCGAAGAGGAATGGAACTCGGCTGCCGATGGTATCTCATCCATAGAACTGCGGATGAATTAATAACTCTCTGTAAAAAGGCCGAATTGCCTTTTTCTGAAATCGAAGTCGAAAGTGAACCGATGGGAATCAATCTTTTCTGTATCATTAAAAAGTAGAGTCTCCCTTTAAATGAAAAAAGAGGCCCTCCTGTAACTGGTTTGACCTCTTTTGCTAATAAACTTTTATTCCTGGTTAGATCACCACAGCCGTTCCCGCCGCTGTCACCATGAGCATTCCATCTCTTACGACTTCATAATCAATGTCCACCCCCACAACCGCATTGGCACCCAGTTCCTGTGCATGCACTGTCATTTCATGAATGGAAATTTCTCTTGCCTGGATCAGCTTTTCTTCATAAGCGCCTGCTCTTCCCCCCACAATGTCCGTAATGGAAGCAAAGAGGTCCCGAACCACATTCGCACCCATGATGGCCTCACCCGCGACAATCCCTTTATACTCCTTGATGTGTTTACCCTCAATGGTCGGTGTCGTTGTGACAATCATTTTCTTTTCTCCTCTTCATGTTGTCAACCGAGTTTCACCTTGCTCTGTCAAAGACGCCATTGGATCATTTTCAAATGAAAACTCCAACGACAAGATATAACAAAGCTGCACCCCCTGCTGCCAGCACTGCATACGGAAGTTGTGTTCGCACATGGTCTATATGATCCGTGGCTGCTGCCATGGAAGCAATGATGGTGGTATCGGAAATGGGGGAACAGTGATCTCCGAAAACACCT
>Ga0172363_10005314_pt1 | contig 10411 bp, 29 predicted proteins | sample LakKivs2_kivu2a2_FD_114541 | JGI IMG/M metagenome (GOLD analysis project Ga0172363, IMG submission 114541) | Sediment microbial communities from Lake Kivu, Rwanda - Sediment s2_kivu2a2 | ecosystem: Environmental > Aquatic > Freshwater > Lake > Sediment | place: Rwanda: Western Province, Lake... | reverse complement strand
ATTTGAAATCGAGGGCCACAGTCAATTGGCCTATTGTAGCGTATGAGTTTCGGCAAAGCCAAAACTCACACAGTTACAAGCCCACGACTTTAGTCGTGGGTATCTGACTTTGGCGCTCCTTTTTCCCATTCTTTAGCAATTTGTTCACAATACTTTCTTCCCGTTCCATGTGCTGCAAAACCGATAACGGCTTTGCGTTTCGGATTCATGCAAGCTTGACACTTGATACAAGTCATTCCTTCTTTCCAGATGGCGGGACAAAGAATGACTTTATGACCTTTTGGAGTCAAAGAAACTTTCTTATCTTTGAAATTCTCAGGAAGAGTAACGGTAACAGGGGCTTTCAATTGGCTATCAATCACTTCATCTATGTGTGCGAGACTGTTACAAGAAATGTTAACAGTGAAATTCGATTTGTTCATTTCCTCAACAATTTGTCGATTGATTGAAACGTTCTTTTTAGGAATTCCTTTTTGTGAAACTACAGGATAATGCGTATAAGTATAACCTCTCTTTCCCTGATTTGCCATTACAAGTTTAAAAGCGGCATCAACATCGATAAGATTTTTTGAATCCTTGGAAGGAACTAAATCTCCAGCTTGGTTATGTCTCCAAATAGCCTTTCTTGGAATTTCTTTCTTTACGCGACCGAGAAACTTGAGGTATTCTTCTTCCACATTCGCGCAAGATTCAGTACAGGACTTCCACCACATTTTAATGGGGCCATACGCTGCATAACAGCCATGTTCTTTGTAAGGACATGCCAAGGGACAAGTAAACTCGGGTGAGGTAGACATTGGCATGTTGCCAGTTTTCACATTATCACTGTTGAGTACAAGCAAGAATCCGGGGACAGGCTTACCCTCTTTCGTCCGCAATCTGCCTCTCATGCTTTTCATTCGCTTTCCTTTCGCGTTACCAACTCATCTAGTCTACCTACAAGTTAGCACGCCTCAGAGCGAAGTCAAGGGGCAGGGCGGAAAAAAGTTTTATAATAAAAAGGGGAAGGGTTTTCTTGGTTTTTTGAAGAATCCTAAACAGGTATTTTGATTACAAGGAGTATCTCTATGAACTGGTATAATAATTCGCAATCTCCGGAATATATATTAGATAATATTATTAAAACATTTTCTGTGAATTCTAAAAATTTAAAAGAAATGAAAATGTCCAGAGTTGCAATGAATGATTCAATTCGTGCCTCAACATTAGTTGAACAGATTTTGGTATTTCTAAAATATTTTAATGAATGTCTAAAGGGAAATCTTCCAATCTCTGAAGAAACTGGAACTTTTTATACAAATTTTATACAAGAGATGGAGAAACTATTTGTATATTTACAGACATATAATACTTTAAGAGATAAACAACTTGAAAAACAATTTGATATAAACAATGGAATATCGAAAATAAAAATTGTTGAATTTATAAATAAAGTGATAGATTTTTTAGATAAAGTTTATTACACTTTTAGATCACGAACAAATTTTGATTTTCTTGATTTTCCTCCTAATCTTTTATCAATTGTTTTGAAAGATAGATTGGATATGTTAGCCTAAAATAATTTTATGAACTGGTATAAGAAATCAATTTCTAAAGAACCGTGGGAAATGACTCAAGAAGAATTTTCCACATTTAACTATGGTTTACTGCCAGATAGTGACAAAAATCCAATTGTTAAAGAAATAAAAAAGTTATTAGAATCAAATGGAATTACTGTTGAAGAAATAGGAATTAAAGGATCTCATAGGTTTGGTCTTTCTACTACGAAATCCGATTTAGATATATATATTAAAGTTCCCCAAAAAGATTTTAACAAAGCCGATACTTTAGTTGAGCCTTTTTCTCGAACAGGAATAGATGTACTTTTAAATTGGACGGGGGTTGGCTTAAAAGGTGGTCCTATACGTGGAGAAAAAACTCATCGAAGATTAATAGAACGCGCTCTCAAAGAGAGGAAACCAGTTCCACCAAAAGTATTAAAAGACTATCCCGATCTGGAACAAAAAAAATGAACTGGTATAAGAAATCTATTATTAAAGAACATGCTACTATCGTAAAGTTTAGTAGTCAATATTCTTTCTCTGAATTTCAAAATATATATCATTCTAATTATGGAGCTTGGATGGACAAAAACGGAACAATTTATCCTGTAAGAGGACATCAAGGACATAACAAAACTGCATATGAAATATTAAAAGAAAACCCAGAAATGTTTTTAGAGTATTATGATAAAAGAAAAATTGGAGAAAGGTCTGGAATTGATAGAGAAAGAATTAAAAGTGATCCAAAATATTATTCATATCAATTACATTACAAGATTCCTATAACTGGAGATAGTATTTTATTTGATTTAAATTTCGTTAGAATGGTTTTTGATGGTCCTCCAACTGTATATTCTTCGAAACCCACTTTTGCTGTTCAATCTTTATTTCCACTTACATATAGTCAAAGAGGAGCTATCAAAGATATAATTTCTTTTTTGGAAGTTCCATTGGAAGCACAAATCGTAGGCCAAAGCTCATTAACGTTTAAAACAGAAGATGCTATGGAATACTTAGAACAAGATAGACCTTCAGTTGGAGTAGAAGAAAAAAGGTATGAAAGTCCTCTTGCCCAATTTAGGTAAATAAAATGAACTGGTATTTAACATCTCAACAACAATTAGAATTACCTCTTAATGTTCCAAAAGAAACGGAAGAGGATAGACATTATAGAGCTATGGAAGAATTTTCCAATATTAAAGATGAGCAACAGCACGCAATATTACAAGAATTCAAGAAACTGAAAAACAAAAGACAAAGACAATCTTGGACTCCAGTTCCATTTATGAGAGTTAGAAAGATTTGGAAAGATTACGCAATAACACGAATTGTTAGAGACGAAGCTGGAATGGATGAAATAGCAAGAATGACCATTAATAACATTGCTAAAATGTTAGCAAATACAGAGCTTGCTGGTCATACATCTTATGGTTGGGAAGAAATTGATGAAATTTTCGAACTTTATAATTTTACAGATAAAGAAAAACAACAATTGTGGAATGGACCATTCATGTCCGACGAACAAGGAAGCGATAGAATAAGCGATTATGCAATGGACCCTTTGGTTGGAGATGCTATTGAATTATTAAAAGCTAGAACGTCCGAAGAACAACTTCAAATTGTTGATCGAGTATTCAATAGAGTACATCGAAGAGGAGACCTTGCCCTAAACTTTATTGAAGGTGGAAGTAAATCTTTGAACGAATTATATGAAGGTTAATTTCATCCTTATATCGTATCTATTTGTGCTTGTAGATTCATTTCTTCTCTGATTTTATCGTTAACAAAATTTAAAGACTTTTGAACAGCAATTCTAGCCGCCATGATTCTATCATCTTGTTCGACTACTATGTTGGGAAGATAGAGAGATTCCAATAATTCCAAAATTTTAATCAATTTTGCCCGATCTTCTTTTAAAGCATCAAGATACATTTTGTTTTTCCTTATTTTGGTGCTCTTGTTTCTTCTTTTCGATTTCTTCAGCTATCTTCTTAGCTTCACGGTTCTTCCAGTATTGAATTACTTTATCATGGATATATGATGGATAGTCATGTGAATCCAATGTTTTAAGAAGAGTGGAGTTCAATTGAGCAATATCGTCAACATCTTCCTGTGTGAGTTTGTAGATATCAATTTCTGAAATTGTTCCATTTTTTAGAAGAAAATATTTCATTTTCAATCTCCTCTTATCTTTCTTTTCAACATTAGATGGCTTCTATCATTGCTTTCTTTATCAAGAACGAATCCGAAACTTCTGTAAAAAGAAAGAAGGTTTTCAAAAGGAATTGGTTTCAAATCTTCTTCATCGGGCACACACCACAACTTAAATCTGAAACCATTGAAGTCTTTCAAAGCTCGCTTCATTAATCTGGTAGCAAATCCTTGCTTACGATATTTTTTATCTACCCAAAGGGCATCAATCCATTTGTGCTCGGAAAAATGCTCTACAGTTACACTGGCAATCACTCTTTTTCTTGTATTGCAGATGATATATTCAGAACAATAATTATAATCAAATCGTTGAATCTTAAAGTTCAACATATCGTTTTTCCCAATCATTATTTTTCCAATGCATCCTCATTTCAATAGTCCTTTATATGGACAATCTCTATTGCGCGTTCAGACCAATATCGTGTTACTCGGAAATAGACGGTAGAATATCTATATTCGTAAACTTTTTTGAATTTTCTTGCCAATTCTCTATTTTCAAACTCGCCCCCTTCACCGTTGGCGAAATTAGAATAAGGCACCCATTTCCCACAAAGCATGTCATACATTTCAATAATCCATATACTTTGGATACTTGGTTTTCTTTGAATCGCCCCATTTACTCTAATTGATGACATCGTCGATCTCCTTTTTTTGAAAACAACATTATTCATTTCAATAGTCCTTTTGTTCTTTATTGATAAATAGCTTATATTGCTGTTCAGCAATTGGTGTTTTTCTATCAGATTCCAAACTGTTATGTTTTGTATTTTTATTCCAGTAAACTTGAATGGCTGGAACAATCATTCCGATAACGATTGTTGCAATTGCTACAATTACGAGAATTTCAATTAGCGTATAGTGTTTATTTTTCATTTTTCTTCCCTTTCAAATGATTCCTCTCAAGATTTTGAAGACATTCTGCTAAAGCATCTACGAGTTTTTCTTTGGTAGTAGAAATCGGATAATCTCCACCGAAATCTCTACAGATAGAACATCTTAGTTTTTTCCCATTTTCGTCAACAAAAAAGACATCCATTTGATATCCAATTTCGACAAGATAAAAATCGGCTTGGACATCTGGAGTTCGCATTTATTCCTCCGATTTCAGTTCTTCTTTATCAAGAACCATTGCGGGATGTCTACACATTAGTTGAATAGTTTTTGATTCTTCTCTAAATGCCACGCATTCGGGACCGCAAAATCGATATTTGTCGAACTGACATGTCGCAGGTTTGAATTTTTTATCAATTCTCATCGTGAAAAGATATATCCCCTTTTCGACTTTTGCCAACATGTTTGATCTCTTTATGAATTTACTTTTGGAGTATTGGGCGATTTAATTCTCATGATTCTTTTCTTAAAGACGCTTCCGGCTCCAGACCGTAACCACATTCCCGTTTCATCGTGAACGTCAAAAACGGCTTTCCCTATGTAGGGACTACCTTCATCAATAGACGTGAACGAATCTCTACTCCATTCAAGAAAATCGCCTTTTTGAACTTTCTCTGATTCTTTAAGAATCATAAGGTCTGAATCAGAAAAATCAGCTTTCTTTTGTAATTCCTGATACGTCATCGAGCTTCTCTCCTTCTCTCATTCTTCCAGTTCTCAAATATCGTTTAAGATCCAGTTGAAAGCAAACTAAATCAGCATGGTCGTTTTTTTCAACGTTTTCATCTTTTATGTATTGACAAGAAACGTATCCGTTTTTAAGTGGTATCCCATATTGGGCATCGCCATTTTCTTTAACGCACTCAAAAGCTTCTTCCTCAAAAAACTCTTTTAGAGCGTCTTCGTTGTCAGTATTAATTGCCATATAGAGTTTAATTGCCATTTTATTGTTCTCCTGTCGGGATAGAAGTTTGTGTTTCTTCAAACATTCTTTCCTTTCTTTTTTGAAGATATAATTGGATTTGACGACTGATTATTGCATTATACCCATCTTGCTGAAGATTCAAGGTTTCAAGAAGTTCGTCTATTTCATCTGGATGAAGAATGACGTTTTCTTTTAACGCCTGTTCAATGATAGTTTCGGCGCTTATAACAATAGCAACGATAGTTTCGTTTGCTTTATATTGACGTTTAATTTTAGCAATTACATCTTCTCGTCTAGGCATGGTTCAATTCCCTTCTGTTGTTCTTTTTCAGAATCGTCTGTGGTTTGTTGATTTTTACACGCCTCCCGTTGTTTAACTGAACACATGTCGAAACAGGCATGACCATACCCGGCCTGAAACCGCCAACAGATACATCGACGATATCTAGTTCCATCAATTTCATCATTCATCTGTTGGCTCTCTTTCAGGTAACAAAGATTTCAAAAAATCAAGTTCTTTCTGAGCTAGTTCTTTTGATTCTTCATCAAAGATTACATTTGGTATATTTCTACCAAACTCTTCTTGATATTCAAACCAATCCATATAAGGCGTTCCTTTACATTTACGCCTATCGGTTTTTTTGCAAACAGGACATTCCATACATCTTGGAATTTGATAATAGAAAAGATTACAAAGAGGACAATTATTTACTCCACGGTCTTGACCATTTTCGTATATGATGCGCTCCCATTTTTTTATACTTCCTTTAAGAGCCTCAAGAGTTTCTTTGTCCATAATTATGCCGCTTTCTTTTCAAGCCATTCATGATATTTTTTCGAAACAAAACAATCCAAACAAACCCATTGATCTGCACAGGCACCGTCCGTCTCTTTGCCACAAATCACACAATTTGGAGGATCAGAAGGACGAATGGAAAGAAATCTTTTTTCTGTACTTGGAGTGGTTGTAATACCTTTTTTGACTTTCAATGGTTCATCCATTTTTCTTTTTCCTTCCAAATGCTTTTTCGATCTCTCTTTTATAATTTGGAATGGGAAGTTTGCTAGCAAAAAATCTAAACATTATATTCTTAGAATCTCCACTAGTATAACATTCTTCAACATATTCTTTAGTGGGATAACCTGTTTTAGAAGCTTTTGCACCAGCCTTGATAAGCTCCAGAATTTCAGAAGGAGTCAAACAGCCATACCATCGATCTTGAGACCTATCCTCAATATGGATTTTTGTTATTGCTGCCTTCAGAATTTTCTGGTTTATCTCTTTCATTTTTCTCTTTCTCCACCAATCAAATCGGTTACTCCTATTTCACCATCGGGACAAGTATGGAAAGAAGTTAATCGTTCGCTAGTTCCCCATTCTTCCGGGAATTTTTGACCCATAGTAATCAAAATAACCGCAGCATCTATATCGGGAACATCGGTATTACAAACTCTTTCTCCACATCTGCGACATTTGTAAATTAGAGTTCCATTTTTATGAAGATCATCTTTTCTTTTTTTCATGACATCGACTCCAATATTTCTTTTCCAAATGTACCAAATGGTTTGATAACTACTTTTGCTTTATGTTTATTGCATTCCAAAACTCCAGCCATATTGTTTGCTCCATCCACATTCCAAGAATGGATAACAATAGGAGTTTCAGTATTCAAAGTGTTATACATTACGCTCGCGACTTCCGAACCCGTATTCTGCCAATATCCAAATGACGGATCGTTTTTACTATGATTCTTACTTTCATCACCTACATCATGATCAAGAAAAATGAAATCAAATTTTTCGTGTTGAAGCAACGTTGTTGCAGTTTTGCAATTGTTGACGATAACAAAATAGTCATCAATAAACCATTTTGCGAATGTTTTGATTCTTTCTGGATTGTCTTCAAAAATAAAGATTTTCATCACAAACCCAATGCCTTCTGTTCTTCTTTTGTAAGCTTTTCTTTTGCAGATTCTTTGAGTTTCTTTTCTTCAAACTTTTTAAGATCTTTTATTTCTTTAGATTTTCTTTTTTCTTCTTCTTGCTGTTTTTTATAAAGTTTTCGGCCTTCGATCACTTCTTGTTCAAAATCTTCAAAGAGGAAACGCAAAGGAAAACCTTGAGCCAAATCCCAATCGATCTCCATTATTCAGTGGGTACTTTGTCTTTATCCAGCATACAGGAATTACATTTCCATTTTTTATAAGCTTTCATTTCTCGATTGACGATTTCTTCAAAAGTTATTCCAGAACAGCAAAATCCTATTCCTATTACTTTACCACAATCTTCACAACTGTAGCTAATCTCTCTACCAAAAAGTTTTCCATCTTCTCCCTTTTTCTCCGTTATCTCAAAATCAAGATTGCTTCTACAGAATGGACAAAGAAATCCTGATAGAGTATACTTGTTGAGAAAACCACTGTCGGGATGACATTTCATAACTTCAAATTTATAGTTCTTGTATTTTTTATATTTAGTTGGCATTTAATTCTTTCCTTACTTTGTTTTCTACAGCCTCTTTGGTATATCCAATATCCATACCGGTTCTAAAATGACGGAATTCTCCGATAGCAACAATTTCAAAAACTTTAGAAAGAACGTCTTTTAAAGTTGGCTTCTTTCCTTTATAGAATAATGCAAAATACCTACAGCAACCATGAAGCTCTACTGGAAAACATCCGATTTCTTTTGTTTTATAACCCTCTCTACATAAAGGATCAATAGATATGTCATGATAATCTCCAAATTGTTTAACGAAAAATTTAGTCAATTTCTTTTTATTATCTTTTCGCAAAATTATTCTCTTAACTTTTTGTTTCAACATTTCGTTTTCTTTAATAAGATTTTCTACAAAATCTTTCTGTCCTTTACATCGAGGGCATCTCCAACTAACTGCTCCCCAACTCGCTTTTTGTCGATATCCGCATTCATGACAAACCCATACATCGTCATTTGTAATATCATAATCAGCCATTTTTGATCTCCCTTAAATCTTTCTCTGTCATAGCGTCTTCAAGAGAAAAGTCTTCGTATTCCCAATGTTGTCTTCTGTTTATAAAAGACCAAGCTCTCTTCCCATCATTGTTTTGGATGATAGATGAAATAGAGGAATCCTCTTCTAAATATCCCTTTCCCCAAAACTCAACTCTCTTTTTGAGAACGTAAAGAGCTATTTCATACAATTTTTCTTGAGTTTCATAGGAGTAATAATTATCTCCATGCTTCTCATGAAATACTACGAGTTTAATCATGTATCATTTCCTTTTCCGACTCTAATTTGACAAAAATATTTTCTCCATCATCATATCTTATAGGATTAAGTTTAGGGTATTCCTTAATTATTGGATAAATTAACTTTGCTAACATTTCTTTTCCAGAAAATCGGCATATGATGAGAATAATGTTTCTTAAGAACAAATTCTTCACACACTTCCTTTTTTACTGGAATTACATCCATGTTAATCTTCGATTTTCAAACCTCTTGCTAAAGCAAAACTTTCTAATTGAGTCAAAACATTCTGAAGATCGGATGCAAAAACAAGATATCTTTCATTATGGTTATGACGAAAGGCAAAGTGAATGATAGGATTTAGCACTCGGATGGCGATTTTCAAATCTTTATCTTCAATAGCTTCGCCTTTGTGAAAAAGCTGACATACATAAGAAGCTATATCAAGTTCTTCGATTTGCTTTTTAGTCATGAAAGACTATCCTCTTCTCAATATCTTCAAGTAGTTTGTCCTGATCAAAATCGAAGTCGTCATCATTGTCGGGCAGAGGTTCACTGTTTCCATAAGCTTCTTTGTGTTTCTTACTGTAAACATTCCCATTTTCAGGAATATAACCACGCAGTTTTTTACCATCCCAATAAATGATAAAGAAAATGGGAGCCTCCCAATCCCCACCAGCAATCACTCCAAGGAAAGTAAGTCCATTAGAAAGAGTATGAAAACCGTTTATTCTACCTTCTTTTTGTTTCCAATGATCAAGATCATCCTCACAACTAACATAGACGTTTTCCGTATCAAATTTGATTTTACTCAAATCTTTTGAGATCGTAGGAGTAAGATGATTTATGTAATATGTTGCTCCATTAAGATATACTTTCTTTACAAAAGTTTTAGGAGAATCATCTAACTCTTCCCATCGCTCAATACCTTCATGTACTTTCAAAGCATCCCAAATCTTTTCTGCCAGAAACTCAACATCTACTTTTTGCGTAAAAGTTCGAGACATTATTATTCCCTTTCAAACGAGATATTCTTTCTTGTCCAAAAGAATAGCATACCTCTTGAACTTCTTACCTTCAGGAGAATCCTCGGTTTCCGTTGAAGTTACCGCAGACAAAGTTACTTCAGAATGTGATAATTCTTTAGCTGCTTCGTCTACTATTTTTAACAGTTCTTCTTCATTGTTGGCGCTGAACATAACCGTCAATTTGACCGCGTTAAGTTTCACATTGTTTATTGTTATTTCCATTTTATCTCCAGCTTTTAAGGTTAAAGTAGCAGTCCATGAAAAGATTGACTTTTTCATTTTTATCAATGAAACGATTGATAGCAATAGTCGCTACCGAACAAAGAGCGGAAATGAAAGGTCTAGCCAATGTCATTTCACAAACGTCAATTGCAGCATCTTTCTTTGATTCAGTCATTGGCGTAAAGATTTCATTCCAAACAGCTTCACCAGTCAAATTAGCACTGAAACCAATGTGAAGAACATTGAATTTCTTGGGAAGCTTAAGGAAAAGATTTCTGCTATTGGCGTTGTCAAAAGCATCAATGACAAGCGTTTCTTCAGGATTGGGAACCAATGAAGAAATATCCTGAACCGTTTCTATTTT
>Ga0172363_10005313_pt1 | contig 10412 bp, 5 predicted proteins | sample LakKivs2_kivu2a2_FD_114541 | JGI IMG/M metagenome (GOLD analysis project Ga0172363, IMG submission 114541) | Sediment microbial communities from Lake Kivu, Rwanda - Sediment s2_kivu2a2 | ecosystem: Environmental > Aquatic > Freshwater > Lake > Sediment | place: Rwanda: Western Province, Lake... | reverse complement strand
TAGACGTCAACTTTGAAGCCGTAGTCCTCGAGCTCCTTGGTGACGTTTCCTATGAACCCTGCGTTCTCCTGCAAGCTGGAAAGCTGGTCGATGATGGCTGCCGTGGCATTGCCCACGTGATCGGGGTGCGACTGACCAATAGGGACCATTCGGATGAAGACGACAATCCCGGCAACGCCCAGCGCAATAAGCAGCCAGGCAAACCAGGGCCAGTTCCCCTTTACCGATCTGCCTTTAGTCTGTTTGTTAGCCTTTGCTCTGCTCAAAGCTAGACTCTGTGCAAGTTATTCGTCCTGCTTGGTCTATCAGGCTGAGAAAAGAATCCTCTTGTCGGCCTAACCGGTTACCCTGACGGTGCCTGACGGACATCCCGGGCCCCAGATCAGAAAGTTGATTTCCCTGATAGGCTGCAATTCTAGCCTGTTTGTTCACCTGCATCAACTCGATAAATCGGCACGGAGTGTCAAAGAAGAGGGCAAGCCAACAAAGAAGGGCTTGCCCTCGCCGGTTCCCACGGTCAGTTCAGCTCTGGGCCTTGCGCCTCCTTGCCAATATGGCAAGCCCGGCAACAATCGCTGCACCCAGGGCAATCCAGGGGGCCAGAACACCAAGCTTACCTACGGGGTAAGCCTCGCCCCCGACGGGAGCGGCGCCGAGGCACTCCTCGCAGTACTGGAACTGCGCAGGCAACCATGGGTCAAAAGTCACATTCGCGGAGACGGCATTCCCGGTACCATCGGGGTTGAGGGTTTCGTTGTATGGCCCGGAAGCATCTCCCCACCAGTTGTTGGTGGAGTTGACCGCCTCCGCCTTTTCGTTGTACACGCCGTAGAGTTGGTTGCCCACGATGTTGTTGCAGCGGATGATATTCCCTTCGGCGTTGATGGTGAGATGGATGCCCGATGGCGTTGTTTCCGAGTTGTTCAGAATATCGTTGCGTATGATCTGGTTGTCATCGCCCTCGACCCAGACGCCGTGTCCATTATTCGTTATCGAATTATCCTGTATGATATTCTGCGTTGAAGCTGCGTCCAGGTAAATGCCTTTGTGGTTGTTGGTGATGATATTACCCCTCACTATGGCGCCGGAGACTCCGCCCGACCCCAGCTTTATCCCGGTGCCGCAGACCCACGGGCCATTGTCGTCGACAATGTTATCGTGGATATCGATAGCGGAGCCAGAGGGCGCCAGGGCTATATCAATGCCGTCGCCTGAGTTTCCCTTAATGTCGTTGTCAGGACCGATCGTCAACTCTGCTCCTGACAGTAGGCTGCCAACCATTATCCCCTGGCCCAGGTTGCCGAAGTAGTCGGCCCCGTGGCTGTCCCGCCGAGCGCCGATGTCGTTATCGGCGATGGTTACGACACCACTGATGATGCCAATGGTTATCCCGGTGTCTGCCACTACCAGGGCGTTCTCCGAAATCTTGTTGCCCTCGATCTCCACTGCGGCATTTTCACCCACTTGGTCGATCTGGATGCCCTCACCGCCGTTCCCTCCATAGCGCTGCGGGTCACCTGTCTCGCCATAGTCCCCGGGATAATAAGTCCAGGCACCGATGATGTTGTTGAGAATATTCGTTGTGTTCCACGCCTGATTCATAGTTATCCCATCCCCGCCGGTGGCGACGCCGTTCTGAGAAATGATGTTGCTCTCGATGCGGAGCAGGTCGCCACCGCTAATCACAGCTATACCGGCAGCAGCGTTGTCATGGATGAAGCAATCGAGAATGTTCACCGTGCTGAAGACGGGGCCGATACGTATCCCATAGGAACCAGCGCTTATCTCAAAGCCTTGCACAGTAACGTTCGCGTCGCCCTCTATGAGAATTATCGCGCTCATCGCAGGATCGATGGTAGTATCTGGCCAACCATCTGTGGACTGCAAAATCAATGACTTGTCTATGACCAGGCTTTCATCGTACTTCCCCGGGTAGACATGCACAGTGCCGTCTATAGCTACGGCATCAATGCCATCCTGAATGGCGGCGAAGGCATCCGTGCCGAAAATATGGCCATCGACCAGATCGCCTGGGTCAAGTCCCTCCCAGTCATCATCCACCCACACCTCAGAAGGGCGGACGACGACAGTCCCGTAACATCCGAACCCATAATGAATCTCGTCACCGATGCGCGCATCTATCTCACTTAGAGGAATCCGAAACTCGTATACCCTGTGCTGGTAGACGACCGGGGAGCTATACTGAAATCCACTGGCGCCCCACTGGCTATCAGCGGGCGTAACGCGGAATTCCTCTAGGCCCCCATCAACCATCACGTAGAGTGCTCCCCAATCTTGTTCATCGGGCGTGTTGTCAGCCGTGACCTCAACAGCGGCGTACAGATAATTCCCGTCGCAATGTAGCCAGCCGTAGGTATAGCCGTCAGGATGGGGGCTATCCGGTTGCCAGAACACGCTGAAGTCAGGTTCGGTTGTCTCTTCCAGTACGCCATCCACGTCAATACCACCATCATTAACCGGGGAATATGCCAGCGTCTCGCCGCGGTGCACGTCGGGATAGTACAGGGGCACTCCGTGGCCTACGCCCAGGTCCTCCTCCATCGCCCGCATGATTAGCGTTGTGTCAGAGGGCACATCATTCCAGAGTATCTCCAGGACACTGCCCCAGGCGCCACAAACATCATATTCGGGCGAGATGATCTTGTTCAGAACGTTCGTGTTGCCGTCGACGTTCACCGCCTTTGTTGGCAGGAACGTTTCGGAATCTCTCCGCAATGCTACGTAGTCAACGTAGGCGCCATCATGCCCGTGTTGAACCAGCCTGAGGGTCAGTTGACCAGCATCATTCCCTAGCGGCAGGGTGAGAGTTTCGTAATCAGAAAAGCTTAGTTCACCCCTCGATTGCCACTTCCCCCCGGCAAGCAGGAAAACATCAAAAGAACCCCCATCGCTGCCTGGTTCGGCTAGAGTGGGAAGACTTCCGCTTACGACAAGAGCCACCACCAGGACCGTCGCCAAAACCGGACCGGCAAGCCTCTTTACCGTGGACATCTGTGCACCTCCTTGGCCTTTGTTCTTGGACTATCTGGTATCGTACTCAGCCGCAACTGCTTCTCTCCCTGATTGTTAATATCTGAGATAGATGGCAAAATTCCGGGCTCAATAACTACACACGTGACCGCCATCACATTTGCCCTTCAGTCCGTGGCAATAGCTTGTTTTATGATAGGGGTGTTCATGGCGCCTGTCAAGTAGCGGTCATCATTGTGCGCCGTCTTTGTGGGGAGGCGATGGTATCTTTAGTCGGACTCGGAATGCCGATCTCTAAGCTCGATACAGATCCAAATAACAGATCCAGGGCGCGAGACTGTTTTGCTCATCGGTACTTTGGGCTTTCGTATTGTTTGGGATCTGGTGCTTAGGATTCAGGGGTTCCCGTGCAGAGATTGCTTGGTTGCTGCGACCCTGGCAATGGCGGAAGTGGGCTCAGCCCCCCCGATGACGAATACGACAGCCAGTGAGGCAACCTGTGCATTAGCCTAAGGTGAATCTGGTCTCCCAGCCTCCTCGATTGTCTCGCGATTCTTCGCCAACGGTTTCCTGGCAAAGATCGGAATGCCTACAGCCGAGATTATAACAGTAGTTGCGATAACGACTATCACAATTTCGGGATAGAGCCGGGCGTCGGGAATAGCCGAGGAAGCAACTATTTCAGCTACCACGGCCGCTGATAGACCTCGGGGCAGCATGGTACCTAGTATTCCGGTGTTGGCAAGTAAACTCTTGTTACCTGCGGAAATAACAGGGACTATTATGAACCTTACTGCCAATAGCACCAGAGACAGGATGATGCTCGGTACGACCACGTTGAGGTCATCAAAGGCTATCATCAATCCTAGGTAAGCGAAGAAGAATGTCTTCACTATGAAGTATATTCGATTGTGGAACGTCATCATGGTACTGTGGATCTCCATAGTCCTCTTAGTGCGCAGGAATCTGGCAAAATCCATCCCATTTCCCAAGATTAAGCCGAATACAATGGCGAAGATAGCTCCGCTGCCCTGTAAACTCTCCACGGCAAGATAAAGCAAAAAAAGCACAGCTAACGTCAAGATATCGTCGTATAGCTCGCCTTCTATGAAAGTGAGCACCCAAAGCCAGGCAAAGCCGGCAGCGCCGCCAATTCCCAGTCCTATCAGGAAGCGCATGCCAACAGCTTTGGCAATCGCAGGACCTATGTCCCCGGTAGTCCCAACAGTCATGACTTCCAGGATAACCAGTGCAATCACAATCACCAAGGCACCGTTTATGGCGGATTCTATGTGCAACAGGGACGAGACCCCGGCGGGGACTTTAGCCCTTCCGACAAGAGGCATTACGATAGCCGGACTTGTGCCACCCACGATGGCTCCCAGTAACAAGCTGTTCATAAATTTCCAATCTAGAACGTAGTAAATGAAGGCCGTGGCTGCGGCCATGCTAGCAGCCATGCCCAGAAGAGCGAGCGCTATTGCCCTGGGCGCACTGGTTCGGGCTTGGGAAAACTCCAGTCCTAGACCACCGTTGAACAGAATGATAACCAGGGAAAGACTGGCTACTATTGGCGTCGCCGGGGCTACCCAGGCCGGGTCTACGATATGTAGGACGTGTCCTGCCACGTAGCCTAAACCAAGTAACACTAATATATCGGGGAAACTTATCTTCTTGAAAAGGTAATCCCCTATGAACCCGATGATAAACAGGATCCCCAGAAACCCTAATATGTGCGTAGCTGCCATGCCTTGCCTAATCTATCTGTCGAGGCCGACCGTATCATATTGAGTTCTTTCCACCAGTGCCCGATCTCACACCTTACTATATCTTTAGACGACTGCTCCAGGCAATAGAGCGATTGTGCCTGAGAATCTAAATAATACTGCGTTGAATTGTGCACTTCTGTGGCAAGGACGGAGATATCGCCTACCTGCTGCAAAGTCTGAGAGCGGTGGGCTACATCATTTCCGGTGCAGACATACCCATGAGGCTTAGAACTTTGGCCAGCACCAGCTGACTTGCCTTGACCAGCTTGAGGCGGGCCCTGGTCAGCACTTCGTCCTCAGAGACGACCCGGCATTGCCTATAGAAGCTGTGAAACACGGTGGCCAGGTCCTGGGCATAGTAAGGCAGGTGATGAGGCTCAAATGCGACCGCCACCCGTTCTATTATTTCAGGGAGGAGTACTAACCGGCGAATCAGGGTTAACTCCGGTTCGCTGGTCAGTAAAGAAACATCACCCCGACTGTAGTCTATTTCACGTTGCTTGGCCAGACGCAAGATGCTGGCAATCCGGGCGTGAGCATATTGAACATAATACACAGGATTCTCTGCTGATTGTCTCTTGGCCAGTTCCATATCGAAGTCCATCTGGCTGTCAGCGGAGCGAGACAGGAATATGAAGCGGCACGGGTCCGGGCCGACCTCTTCTATCACCTCCCGTAAGGTAATGATATCGCCACTGCGCTTGGACACTTTGACTATTTCGTCTCCGCGCCGCAGGGTGACTAACTGACAGATTATCACCTTGAGTTGGTCAGAGTCACATCCCAAAGCTTTGACCACTGCCTTCATCCGAGGGACATGTCCCTGATGGTCGGCCCCCCAGACATCAATCACCTGATCGAACTTGCGCTCCAGAAACTTGTTGTAGTGATAGGCAACATCGGAAGCAAAATAGGTGGGAGAACCATCGCTGCGCACCAGGACATTATCCTTGTCTTCACCCAGGGCGCTGGATTCGAACCAGGTGGCGTTTTCCCTCTTAGCAACATAGGCTCCACCTTGGAGCAGTTCTATGGCCTTGCTGTATTGCCCGCCGGCGTAAAGGCTTCTTTCTGAGAACCAGACATCGAAAGCCACGTTTAGCAGCTCGAGGTCATGTTTAATTCCCTGTAGCATCCTGGCCACGCCCACCTCGGCCAGCTGCGAAACTACCTCGGTGTCGGGCAACGAAACGAACCTGTCACCCTGCTCCCGAGTTATTTCTCTGGCCAGGTCGATCATGTAGTTCCCGTGATAACCGTCGGGAGGCATGGCCGCCTCCTTGCCCAGGCATTGCTGGTAGCGGGCATAAAGGGAACGCCCGAAGTTAGTTATCTGGTTGCCCATATCATTTATGTAGTATTCTCTTTCCACGGCGTAGCCCACGGCGGTGAGAATATTCGCCAGGGTGCTGCCCAGAACAGCGCCACGGCCATGACCTACGTGAAGAGGCCCGGTGGGGTTGACGCTTACGAATTCCACCTGGACGCGCCTTCCCTTGCCCAGGTCAGTATCCCCGTACGCCTCACCGGCAGTCAGAATTGATTCCACTTCTGTGCTCAGCCAGTCCCCCCGTAAGGTGAAGTTGATGAAGCCCGGTGGGGCAATCCAGACCCTGTCAACCTGGGGCGGCGGCACTATATGCCTGGAGACCTCTTGGGCTATGGCCAGAGGGGACATCCTCATGGCCCGCGCCATCCTCATGGCGAAGCCTGAGGCAAAATCCCCGTGTTCAGGATTCTGAGGATGCTCTATGAGCACGTCGGGAAGGGCGGCCTCAGCCAGGGCTCCTTCCCGTTGTGCCTTCAATACCGCTTGCTGCAAACACTTAGCCAGTTCTTGCTTGAGCATGACTATATTAACTGCAATGAATCTGCCCTAAATTTAGCGGGTTCTTACTGAAATCGCAAGAGTCGCCCGGATTTAGCTCCACTCAGCGTCTTTGGACCACGCCTGGCTCAATTCCTGGCGTAGAGGTTGATGTTCAGGCTTCTTTAGATCGGGATCCTTTTGGAAGAGGGTCATTGCCTCCCGGCGCGCCAATTCCAGGCTGCGCAAATCGGTAAGTCTGGCGAGTTTGAGGTCGGGCAAGCCGCTTTGATGAGTACCGAAGAATTCACCGGGGCCTCGGAGCTCCAGGTCTTTCTCGGCCAGGGCAAAACCATTGTGTGCCCTCTCCATTAACCGGAGACGCTGCCCGGCCTCCGGTGAAAGCTTCTCCGGAATAAGCAGGCAATACCCTTGTTCTTTATCTCGCCCTACACGTCCTCTGAACTGGTGCAGCTGAGATAAACCAAAGCGCTCGGCGCCCTCTACTATCATGACTGAGGCTCTTGGTACGTCGATACCTACCTCCACGACCGAGGTTGACACCAAGACATCCAGGTCCCCGCTTCGGAAATGGCGCATTACCTTTTCCTTCTCGGGACCAGGCATTTGACCATGGAGCAGCCCCAATCTCAAATCAGGAAAGACCTCCCGCGACAGGCGCTCATATTCAGTCGTAGCAGCTTTTGCCTCCAGTATTTCGGATTCCTCAATCAACGGGCAGATGATGAAAGCTTGCCGGCCATTGCTGACCTGGCGATGAAGGAAAGTATAAGCCTTTTCCCTATCCTGCGGCTCCAGGCACTTTGTTTTCACAACCTGCCGTCCTGGCGGCAGTTCGTCGATAATTGAGAGGTCCAGGTCTCCATAGAGCGTCAGCGCCATGGTTCGAGGAATAGGCGTGGCCGTCATGACCAGGACATGGGGGTTAAAGCCCTTTTGCCTCAGGGCGGAGCGCTGTAACACGCCAAAGCGGTGCTGCTCGTCGATCACCGCCAGCCCTAGTTTTCTGAATTCTACGTCCTTTTGAATGAGGGCATGGGTGCCGATAACTATATCCACCTTGCCTTGTCTGATCTTGTTGCGCAGGCTTTCTTTGTCGGTGCCGCTGAGACTCCCGATGAGCAAAGCAATGGTCAGCGGCCGCGGCAAAAATCCCGTGTAGCGCCTGGCAGTCCCTTTGAGCGGCCGGGAAGAGGATTGCTGCTTGCTAAGCTGAGATAGATAATTACAGATATTGGCGTAATGCTGCTCAGCCAGGACCTCGGTGGGCGCCATTAATGCCCCCTGGTAGCCGTTGGCCGCCGCTATCAGCAGGGCCAGAGTCGCAATCACCGTTTTGCCGCTGCCGACCTCTCCTTGAAGAAGACGCGACATGGCCTTTGGTTTCTTCAGGTCTTCTAAGATTTCCTGCAACACCCGGTCCTGCGCCCTGGTCAAGGAAAAAGGCAGGCACTGCAAAAACCCGTTGATGACTTCCTGGTCTATATGAAAGGCATTACCTGGTTGACTCTCCTGCCAGTCTCGCTTCTTGGCCAGAACGCCTAATTGGAGAAGAAGTAGCTCGTCGAATGACAGCCTCCCTCTCGCCCTTGCCGCCATCGGCTGGTCGTCCGGATAGTGAATTTGAGCAACGGCGGTCGTCAGGTCTAGCAACTGGCAGCGGGCCATAATCTCCGGAGGCAGAAAATCGCTCAATTGCCAGACGTATCCATCAACGGTCTCCTTGGTCCATCTCCTCACCTGTCGGGGATACAGGCCCCGGGTAAGGGGATAGACGGGGACCAGCCGCCCGGTGTGAATGAGTTCCTTATCCCCCAGCAATTCCCATTCCGGGGACTCGAACACTTTACGGCCTTTGAACAGGCCAACCATACCGCTGAGTACTATTCGGGCATTAGTGCGAAAGCTCTTTGCCAGGTAAGGTTGATTGAACCAGACCGCTCTAATGTTCCCTGTCTGGTCGCCGACAATTGCCTCTGTGCCTTGCCGGTTGCCCAGATTGGCCACTCTGGCTTGCCAGATTGTGCCCATGATGGTCTGTTCTTCCCCCTCTATGAGTTCCGAGATTGGTTTCTTCTGACTGTAATCGACGTAGCGTCTGGGGAAGAAATAGAGCAAATCACGCACTGTCCGGACGTTGAGCTTGGCAAATCTCTTTTCTACGACGGTCGAGATGCCCTTGATGACAGTTATGGGCGAGTCCAGCCCCTCCGTTCGCCGTTGACGCAACCTAACCGCTGCCCCCGTGTCACTGCTTTCCCTTGATGAAAGAGGTAAGGTGAGGGTGTTCTTCGTAGCTTCCTCCGCCTTCTCTAACCAAGCGAAGATAGCCGCTATCCATCTCTCTCGCTCGTCTATGTTGCAGGAGCCATAGTTGGACCTGGCCAGGTTGAGCTCGTCAAAGCCTCTTAACAACTGCTGGTCATCGATAGTCTGCCTGATTTGGCCGGCCTGGCTGTGAAGATACTTGTCCAGGCCACCGATTACTGCCCTATCAGTGTAGCCCTTCCGGCGTTCCAGCTCAAGGACGTTTCGTAGTGAATCAACGGCTGTCACTTCTATTCCGCTTCAAGGACCGAAACAGCCGGAACGTGTGGACCAACATGAGTTCCCACCACCGGGCTTACCTTGGAATGATAGGTACGTTCTGCCGGCACCACATCCTTGAGTCGCCGCGCCAGCAGCTCCAACTCCTCCGGGGTGGTGGCATCCTCGATAACCATAGCTTCTATGCGGCCGAATCCCTGCACAAAATCGACCAGGAAATCTATGGCCTGACCTCGATTGCGGCAGCGAGCGATGGGGAATGCCGCTCCGTCCTTTATGCCCAGAACAGGATTTACCTTCAGCAGGCCGCCCAGGAAAGCCTGTGCCTTGCCCACACGCCCTCCTCTTCTCAAGTATTCCAGCGTGTCGAAGGTCATACGGATGTGCGCTCTGGGAATCGCTCTTCTGACCCAATCGGCAAGCTGCTCCAGATTAGCCCCCGACTGTGCCATCTTAGCTGCTGCGATGACCAGGACCATTTGTGCGCCCGCTCCTGCCCGGGAGTCAATGACCTCGATGCGACAGTCCTCTTTGACCATGGCCTTGCCTTGCAGCGCCGATGCGTAGATGGCGCTAAACTTCTCCGACAGGCTTATCGCCACGATTTCCTTTGTCTCCTCCGCTAATCTGGTGAAAACCGTGGCAAAGTGAGCCGGGGAGGCGGTGGCCGTCGTGGGCTGAATCTTGCTTGTCCGCAGCTTCTGATAGAACTCCTCTGTGCTCAGGTCCACGTTATCGGTGTAGGTCTGATGGCCGAACTGGATGTACAACGGCACGACAGTAATCCCGAACTCCCGGGCTAACTGCGGGGTAATGTCCGAGCAACTATCAGTTACTACCTTGACCACTACGGAACTCCCTGTAGTCCTTCGTCCCTGGCGGCAGAGAGCCAGAGGGCGGAGGTCTCACCCCCACTTCAATACTCTCCGTTCAAGGGAGAGGAATCCTGCCTACAGCTATTCCAGGGAAATTGTATAATAGTAATGCGGCTGGCCACCGTGAACTACCTCGACCTCGGTCTTGTACCGGTCACGAATTTCCTTGGCCATCTGTTGAGCTTCAACACCCTTGATTTCCGCGCCGTAGTAGGTGGTGATTATCCCGGCCTTGTCCGCCCCGGCTTTAGCTAGAGCTTCGAGGATAACATCCTCTACCTTATCAGCCCTGGCCACCAAATCCTCGTCGTTCAGAATGGCAATGAATTGTCCCTTTTTTATCTCCAGGCCGTCGAGACGAGTAGTGCGCACTGCCCTGGTAATCTCTATGGCTTTTACTCT
>Ga0172363_10005312_pt1 | contig 10412 bp, 8 predicted proteins | sample LakKivs2_kivu2a2_FD_114541 | JGI IMG/M metagenome (GOLD analysis project Ga0172363, IMG submission 114541) | Sediment microbial communities from Lake Kivu, Rwanda - Sediment s2_kivu2a2 | ecosystem: Environmental > Aquatic > Freshwater > Lake > Sediment | place: Rwanda: Western Province, Lake... | reverse complement strand
TCGGCGGCGCTGTTGCCGCTGCGCACCGCCCCTTCCATGGTAGAGGGCCAGCCCGTGTCTGACCAATCGCCTGCCAGGAGCAGGCCGGAGATGGGTGTTACTGCCGGAGGGCGTAGCCTCGCGGTGCCTGGCGCGGGGCGGAACGTGGCCCGTTCCTCCCTGGTCACCAGGAAGCGCAACAGCCGTGCCTCACGGGCCCGTGGGAAAGCGCCGGTGATTTGCGGCAGGAACGCCTCCGCAAGCTCCTGGTCGCTCTTGTGGATATATTCGTCGGCGCCGCTCAGGGAGATGGCGAGGTACTGGCCACGGCTCTCGTCCTCCCCCTGCATCCTGGTCTTGTTGAACGCCCACTGGAGCGGGCTCCCCACGAAGGCCACCAGCTCGTCGTCCATCACCTGCTGGTCGTACCACACATGCAGGTTCACGATGGCCGAGGAGGAGATTTCCCGAAACCTGGCGAAGAAAGGCCCGTCGGCGACCTTTGCAGGGAGAAGCGCCATCAGAGCGTGGTGGGGCAGCGCACTGACATACCATCTGGCGACGAGCGTCTCGGCGTCCTCCAGCCTCACCTCTACCATTCCCTCCCGCTCAATCGCCAGCCCCGATATGCCTGCACCCAGGAGCAAACGCCCTCCTCCTTGAAGGATGTGTTTTCGGGCCGCCTCCCCCACGGCCTGGGAGAGGCTGGTCGCAGCGTAGCCGATGTCTGCCCCGTGACGCGACTTCAGGAACGCCTCCTGGAAGACCATCAGCCCCATGGCTGCGCTGACGCCCCTTGACCTGTCATTCAGCGTGGCCAGCACCAGCAGGTCCCAGAAGTTGTTTATGGCCTGCTCGGACTGATGTCTCTCCTTGAGCCATTGGTGAAAGGACTGCTCCTCCAGTTGGGGCTCCTGGCGGTTCGTAAGCCGCGCGCCGAGCGTTGCGTAAAGGGCCTGCAACTTCTCCCTGACGCTCAGGTGCGAGTAGGTCAGGAGGGAGGGAAGGAGGTGGAGGGGCGCTGGCAGAGGCGAGGCGGCGAGGGCGGCGACGCGCCCTCCAGGGCCGACCACTTTCACACGGAGTCTCGGCTGGATGTGGGCGAGGGGTAGGGTGCCGAGTCTCTCCAGGAGCTCTATGTAGGAGGTGCAGCAACGCAGGAACACGTGCTGCCCGATGTCCACCTCCGCGCCGCTCCCGGGGTCATTGAAAGAGGAGGCCCGCCCTCCTAGATAGGGACGCCTCTCCACCAGGGTGACGGGGTGTCCGCTGTCCAGCAGGCGGATGGCGGCGGCGATGCCCGCCAGCCCGCCCCCCATCACTACGACGGAGTCTCTGGGACGTGTGCCGGCATCAGGCTCTTGAGCCATGTCTTTGCTGTCAGCAGGTATTTCTCCCTGCCGCTGAGGCTCACCCTGCCGTCGAAGACGTTGAAGCCCCGCGCCTCGATCCGTTCCAGTATCTTCTCATACAGGGCGGCCAGCACAGCGGGGGAGGTCCTTGAGCGGGGCGAGAGGTAAGGGAGAAGCCGCAGGCCTTTGCGGAAGTGTTCCCGCGCCCTGGCCGCCTGGAACGCCATCAGGTGGCGGAAGGCCTCATTCACCACGCCGGCCTTCAGCTCCCCCTCCGAGTATCCGAAACGCTCCATCTCATCCAGTGGTATGTATATCCGGTCCCGTTCCAGGTCCTCCTGCACGTCCCGGACGATGTTGGTGAGTTGCATGGCGAGGCCCAGGTCCACGGCGTAGTCCCTGACTTTCGGCTCCCGGTAGCCGTATATCTCCACGCATATCAGCCCCACGGCAGAGGCCACACGGTAGCAGTAAGTCCGAAGCTCCTCGAAAGTCGTGTAGCGGCGGGTGGTGAGGTCCATCTCCACCCCCCTCGCCACCTCCTGGAGGTGACGTAGAGGTATCCGATACCTGGCCACGGCATCGGCCAGCGCCATGAAGACGGGATGCGTGCTGGCTGTAGTGGAGGCCTCTTCCAGCAGTTGTCGGACCTCGGCGAGGCGACGGAGCTTCTCATCGACCGTCAGGGAGGGTTCGTCCACTGCGTCGTCGCAGAGGCGGCAGAAAGCGTAAACGGCGTATATGGCCCTGCGCTTCTGACGGGGCAGTGCGATGAAGGAGTAATAGAAGTTCCTGGCGCTCTCCCTGACGATGCGGCGGCACTCGGCGTGGGACTGTTCCAGCGTCAGCATGGCGGTCAAAGCGTCTCGAAATCGGGTATCGCCAGGCCCAGCCTCATCCTGAGCCAGGTGGAGAGGAGTAGCCACGCCTTGCGCCCGCGGGAGAGGGCGGGCCTGCAGCCAAGGGTGTCGTAGTCCTGGCGGCGTATCCTCTTCAACACGTGCAGCCCTCCCAGGGTGAACAGGGCCAGGTCGATGCTGAAATCGCGGTCCACCATCTTCACCAGCGGCATCCCGCGGCGGAACAGCCCCTCAGCCCTGTCCACCTCGAACTCCACCAGCTTGCGGAAAGCCTCGTTTGCGGTGCCTCTAGCCAGCTCCTCCTCGCTGTAGCCGAAACGCTCCATGTCCTCCAGCGGTATGTAGACTCTCCCCATTCGATAGTCGCGGGCGATATCCTGCCAGAAGTTGGTCAGTTGCAGGGCGGTGCAGGTGCAGTCGGAGAGGCGTTGTCGCTCCCCGTCCCGGTAACCTAGGACGTACAGCACAAGCCGGCCCACCGGGTTGGCCGAGTGGTCACAATAGTGCAGCAGGTGCTCGTATGTGGGATAGCGCTGCTGGCGCTGGTCCATGCGGTTGGCCTCGATCAGCTTCGAGAAGGGCTCCTGGGGGATGTCGAAGGCGCGAACGGTGTCCTGGAGGGCGAGCATGATGGGGTGGTGGGGAGTCCCCGAGTAGCAGCGCTGCAGCTCCTCCTCCCATCGCTGGAGAAGGGAGAGCCGCTCTCCCCGGGCTTCATCTCCCAGGTCGTCCACGAAGCGGCAGAACCCGTATATGGCGTACAGGTGGCGCCGCTTGTCTCGCGGCAGGAGCAGGGAGCCGACGGTGAAGTTCTCGTAGTGGGTGCGCGCCAGGGCGGCGCAGTAGCTGTACGCCTCTTCCCGGCTCCAGCTCCTCTCTTCTATGCCAAGAGATGAGTCCACGTCAGGCTACGTTCCTACGACCTGTACCAGCACCTCTCGTTGCCGGGGCCGGTCCAGCTCGATCAGGAAGACGCACTGCCACTGGCCTAGCTGGAGCACCCCTTCGACCAGCGGTATTGTCTCGCTCGTGCCCAGGAGGAGGTGCTGGCAATGGGCGTGCCCGTTGGGGCACTCGTCCTCAGTCATGTTGACGGTGCGGACTCCGAAATCGTTGTGCTTGTAGTCGCCGTCCTTGGGGGAGATGCGCTCCAGGAATGCCACCATGTCCTGCAAGAGCAGAGGCTCCTTTTCGTTTATCTTGATGGCGGCGGTGGTGTGTTTGGAGAAGACCACGGCGTAGCCGTTGGTCACCCCTGACTCCTCTACGCATCTATACACCTGGTCGGTGATGTCGACGAACTCGGGTGCCCGGGCCGCCTCCACTTTGATGGAGAAGGTGGCGACTTTCACTCCTGCGCCCTGTTTCAACCGGGTTGCCTGTGTGCTCTGCGTCGTGGACATCGCTCATCTCCTATTGTCTAGCGTGTGGCCCCGGTACCTTCCCAAGGCCGTCAATGGCCAGTAGTTCCTGTAGAGGTGATAATTGATCATGAATCCGGCGGGGAGTTCTACCCCCTGGTATCCCCACTCACCCCGTTTCGGCACATGCCCGGGACGCTTTCCCACACCGTAGCCCGGGAAGCCGGCCCCGGTGAACTGGGGCTCGTCCCAGCATCCCTCGTCCCGTTGTCTCTCAACCAGGTAACGTATGCCTCTCCATGTGGCTGTGTGGGATGTCTCACCTGCCGCCAGGAGGGCCAGAAGGGCCCAGGCGGTCTGGGAGGCGGTGCTCGGCCCCTGTCCTCTTAAAGAGGGGTCGGCGTAGCTGGCGCAGCTCTCTCCCCACCCGCCATCGGGGTTCTGGTGCTCCAGCAGCCAGTCCACGGCGCGCCTGATACGAGGCTGCGCCATGTCCTCCCCGATGGCCTCAAGCGCAGGGAGGACGGCACCTGTGCCGTACACGTAGTTGACGCCCCAGCGCCCGAACCAGCAGCCATCGGGCTCCTGCTCCTTCATGATGTAGTCCACAGCCCGGGCGACGGGCGGGAAGTCCTTGCGGTATCCCAGCCTCCCCAGCATCTCCAGGACATGGGCCGTCACGTCCACGCTGGGCGGGTCCAGCAGCTCGCCGAAGTCGGCAAAGGGCATCTCGGCCAGGAACGCCCTGTCGTTGTCCTTGTCGAAGGAGGCCCAGCCCCCGTTCCTGCATTGCATCGCCAGCAGCCATCTCACGCCGAGGTCGATCGCCTTGCGTTTTGCCTTCTCTTCGTCCGGGGGCAGCCTGGCCCTGTCCAGGGCCATTATCACCTCGGCGGAATCGTCGATGTCCGGGTAGATGTCGTTCGCGAACTCGAAAGCCCAGCCGCCGGGCTCGGTGTCCTTGACCTTGAGCTGCCAGTCGCCGCCGGTCGTTATCTGCTCCCCGATGAGCCAGCGGGTTGCCTTCTGCACTGCCGGATGGCCAGGCGGCATCCCCGAGTCCATCAACCCGATCAGCCCGAGGCACGTGTCCCATACCGGCGAGACGCACGCCTGGACCCGCCACGTGCCGTCCTCCTCGATGGCGAAGCCCTCAAACCCCTCCAGGCCCCTCTTCAAGGCCGGGTGCTCAAGGCTGTACCCCAGCGCTTTCATCGCCATGAGCGCGTACACCCAGGGCGGCTGTATCCCTCCCCAGGAGCCGTCGGCCTCCTGGTGGCCCAGCACCCACTCCTCGGCCTTGCGCAGCGCCAGGGAGCGGAACGGCTTCCAGGGCCATCGCTCGTAGAGGTGCAGCAGCCTGTCCGTCATGTTGAAGAAGCCCCGCCATCCCCTCAGCTCTCGCAGACGGAGCGGCGGATGGTCCGTTTCGCTGCCTGGCCGCGGATGGAGTTCGCCTATCGCCGCTTCCTGAGGGATGGGACACGTCGGCCGCTTGTTCATCACTATGAGGAGGGGCACGATGGTCGCCCGTGCCCAGCTGGCGAACTCGTAGATGTTGACGGGGAACCAGCCGGGGAGCAGCATCAGCTCCGGCGGCATGACGGGGGTGTCCTCCCACCCCCACTGGCCGAAGAGCGATAGCCATATCTTGGTGAACACGCGCACACGGGGGACGCCGCCCTTCGACAGGATGAAGCGCCGCGCCTTCCCCATTGCCGGGTCGCTGGCGGGCACGCCGGCGAGCTTCAGGGCGAAGTAGCACTCCACCGAGGTGCTCAGGTCTCCCGGGCCGCCGTAGTACTGGCCCCACGACCCGTCCTCCTGCTGCTTTTTCAGTATGTAGCTGGCTATCTTGCGCCAGCGCCCTTCATCGGCAACGCCCAGGAAGTGGGTGAGGAGCAGGTATTCGGCTTCCATGGTGGGGTTGGACTCCAGCTCGCCCCACCAGTAGCCCTCGGGGTACTGGACCCGCAGCATGTACTCCTGCCCCCTCTGGATGGCGTCGTCCACCGCCTCTAGAAGGCTCTGTCCCATCAGTTCCTCGCCAAGGCTCATCGGTGTGTGTACCTAAACGTAGTGGTGGTCGCGGAACCACCTTACCGCCTTCTCCAGGGCCTCCTCGACCGGGCTCTGCGGAAGGCCCAGCTCGCGCACCGCCTTGGAGCAGTCCACCCAGACGGGCTGCCTGACCTCCCTTATCCCCTCCAGCGGGATGAAGGGCGTGCGGCGCAGGATGCCGCCCTCCACCCACTGGTCCAGGTGCGCCAGGGCGAGCACCAGGGCGTAGGGGAGCTTAACCTTCGGCCCCCTTCCGTCCGCGATGTGCGCCAGCGTGGCCAGCACCTCCTTGAGCGTCATGTTCCTGTTGCCCAGGATGTACCTTTCCCCTGGCGTTCCTTTTTCCAGGGCAAGGACATGTCCGGCGGCCACGTCCTCGACGCCAACCAGGTTCAGCCCCGTGTCCATGTAGGCCAGCATCCGGCCCTTCAGGTAGTCCAGCACCACCTGGCCGGTGCGTGTGGGCTTCACGTCCCACGGGCCGACCGGGGCAGATGGGTTGACCACCACGACCGGGAAGCCATCCCTTGCCATCTCCATCACTGCCTTTTCGGCCATGTATTTGGAACGCCGGTAGTGGCCGCTGAGCTCGTCGGGCCCTGGCTCCGTCGTCTCATCGGCAACGCCAGCCTTCGGGCGTCCCAGGACAGCCGTTGAGCTTGTGTGCACGGCCCGCTGTACGCCGGCCTTCGCCGCTTCCTCCATTACGATGCGTGTGCCTTCCACGTTCGTCTTGTAGAAGCGGCCGGGGTCGCCTTCCCAGAAGGAGTAAAGGGCGGCGCAATGGACTGCGGCGTCCCGCCCTTTCGCTGCCTGCGCTACCGAGTCTCTGTCCAGTATGTCTCCTCGAACGACCTCTACGTCCAGGCCGTCGATCGCCATGGTGTTGCTCCGGGGCCGTGCCAGAGCCCTGACCTCGTGGCCCCGGGCCAGCAGCGCCCTGGCCACGTTGGCCCCGACAAAACCGGTGGCGCCCGTGAGGAGGACTTTCATCAATCGTCTCCGTGGACAGCGGCTTCTCGCTCGCCTGCTCCGAGGAACGCTCGCAAGAAACCCGCCAGGCTCTCCTCAGCGATGCTGGAGCACCTTCTGAGCTCCAGTAAGGCGGGCACGTTTCGGGGTGAAAGCAGCGACGTGAGTCCAGCCCACAGCCACTGGAACCACGCCGGTCTCGATGCGGCGCCCACGATTGAGCGCGGGACATTGAGAGAGGTGCGGTCGAGGACAGCCTGCACGAGGAGCACGGGGACCCCTGCCTTTTCGGCGACGCCGGCTATCCAGCTGCTCTCCATGTCCACCGTGAGCCCCTTGGTGCTGACCCCCAGCCGCCCTTTCTCCGCCGGGTCTCCCACGGCTTTCCAGGAGGTCACTGTGTCGCCGACGTGGTAAGGGATATCTGCCTCCTCGAGGGCTCCCTTTGCCCGCTCCAGAAGCCCCTCATCGGAGGAGGCCCAGGAGGAGAAGTTACCCTCCCTGTCTCGGAAGACCGTCCTTGAGCCCAGCACCAGGTCGCCCTCCTTGAGGGTGTCATCCAGGGCGCCGGCGAAGCCCAGGGAGATGAGGGCCTCCGGCCTCTCTCCCTTCAGCAGCGTGTCTACTGCCTGGGCAGCCCGCTGCCCCATGACACCCAGGACGGCCAGCCTGGCTTCGGATGTGGTGGCCCCTCCGCTTCTATGCCCCAGCACCCTTCTCAGGCCTCTGGCCTCGCGCTCCAGGGCGGTCACGATGAGAAACAATTTGTGTCGCCTCCTAACTGGTCTGTGGTGACCTTTGTCTGTTTGAACACTCCCTCTCGTATGAGAGTGAGCCAGTCCCTTGGGCTGGTGAACGCCTGGAAAACGGTCGATGGCTCGAAGCCGCAGTGCATCATGCAGTTGGCGCAGCGGGGTTCCCTCCCCCTGCCGTACCTGTCCCAGAGCCGTTCCTCAAACAGCTCCTCCAGGTCGGAGGTGTGCTCGTCGGCTAGAAGGTAGCAGGGCTTCCGCCAGCCCTTCACGGTGAAGGTCGGGTTGGCCCAGGCAGCGCACTGGTATTCCCGCTTCCCCCGGAGGAAATCGAGGTACAGCGGGTTATTGTAGAACCGGAAGCCCTTCTCGCCGTCCAGGATCCTCTGGAAGGCGGCTACTGACTCCTGTCGCTCCAGGAACAGCTCCTGCTCCGGCACCGACTTGAAGTCGAAGGCGGGAGAGACCATGCAGCCCTCTATCCCCATTGAGGTGAGCATGCCGAAAAGGCTGTGCAGGTCTCCCACGTCGCTCTCACGGAATATGGTGGTGTTGGTGCATACGCGGTAGCCCCTCTTGAGGGCGGACTCGATGGCTTTCAGCGCCATCCGGTAGACGCCGGGGCGGTTCACCGCGGCGTCGTGTCTTTCCTCCGTGCCGTCCATGTGCACCACCCATGAGAAGTACCTGGAGGGAGGTATCCTCTCCATCGCCCTCTCCATCAGGATGCCGTTGGTGCACAGGTACACGAAATACCGCTCGGCCACCAGCCGATTCGCTATCTCATCTATCTGAGGATGGATGGTAGGCTCACCTCCAGCTATGGAGACGATCGGTGCCCCCGAAGCGTGGACCGCCTCAAGCGCTTCCTCTACAGTAAGCCTCTTGTCAAGCACGTCCTGGTACTCGTAGAGGCGTCCGCAGCCGGTGCAGCGGAGGTTGCACTGTTCCAGGGGCTCCAGCATGGTGACCAGGGGGAAACGCTTCCTCCCCTGCAACCGGTTCTTCAGTATATGGGTGGCGAGGCGCGCGTCCAGCGCCACGGGCCTCCTGGCCTTGCCGTTGTTACTCATTGTGAGGTCCTGCCGTCATTCGCGCGCTGCTAGTATTCACGGTGGACGAGGAAGTATACCATTGCCTCTATAGCATCTCTACCCCAGTGGCTCATCTCCACCTGGGCCAGGGTGGCAAGGGCATCCGAGGCCCTCTCCTCGGCTAACACCTGAGAGCGTTCCCGAGCCCCTATGTCTTCCAGTATTGAGAGGGCCAGCTCAACGTCTCGGGCTCCGAGCTCCGGCTTGGAGTAGATGCGCCTGAGCTCCCGCCTCGCTGTGCCCGTGGCGTGTTCCAGGGCGTAGGCCACGGGGAACGATTTCTTCTTTCTCCAGATGTCGTTCCTGGCCGCCTTGCCCGTTGTGGCCGTGTCTCCCCATATGCCCAGGATGTCGTCCCGGACCTGGAAGGCGATCCCTAAGGAGTGTCCGCAGCGGCCCATCGCCCCGACCGACTCGCCGGAGGCCCCGGCGAGAAGCGCTCCCATCTCCCCCGAGCACCGCAGCAGGGCACCGGTCTTCTGTGACACCATCTCCACATACTCACTCTCCCCTATGTCGAGACGGCTCTCGTAGCTGATATCTATGTATTGCCCTTCTATCATCTCAAGGCACCGCAAGGAGAGCAGGGCTGAAGCCCTTAGCTGCGTCTCAGACGAGGACCCCGAGTCGGCAAGCCGCTCCAGGCTTCTGGCCGCGTGGGCGAGCAGGGCGTCTCCCGCAACGAGCGCTCTGGGGCGGCCCCACAGGTACCAGAGCGTTGGACGGTGGCGGCGCTCCGTATCCCCGTCCTGGATGTCGTCGTGCACCAGGGAGAAGTTGTGCACCAGCTCCAGGGCCGCCGCTGCCGGCAGAGCACGCTCCCAGTCGCCGCCGAGGGCCTCGCAGACAAGGAGACAGAACGTGGGCCTCAACGCTTTGCCCTGGCATGAGGCGTCTTCGACGGGCTGGCCTTTCTCGTCTTCCCATCCCATCTGATAGCGCACCAGGGCGTCGAGGCGGTCCCCGTCAGAGGGCACAGCCTGCCGTAACGCCGTTTGCAGCCCCCGACGGTAGCGCTCAAAAGGCGCCAGGAAAGCCTGTTCTTCGGCCGGTGGCTGGAGGAAGGCCTCTTGGGATACACCGCTGAGGACGTAGCGCATCCGGCATGCCTCGTTGCACAGAATACATCGTCTAGCGATGTAGCGATGCTAACAGAGGCCCTCGCCCGTGTCAAGGCCTGGTCCTGGAGGGGTGAAAGCCGGGGTCAGGAGGCCGTGGCGTCCACCGCGTCCATCAGCCCTTTCATGTAGCCTATGGCGTACAGGCGGCCTTGTAGCGTGTATCCGGGACGGTCGGTCGGGTCCCCTTCCATCTCGGGGACGTGGTCCGGTCTCATCGGCCCGTCGAAGCCCACCTCGTGGTAGGCCCGCATGGCGGCGAACATGTCCGTCTTGCCCTCGTCGTGGAACGTCTCCACGAACCTGTGGGCGTCCCCTTTGAGGTCCCTGAAGTGGGCGAAGAATATCTTCCTCCGCTCGCCGAAGTGGTGGATCGTCCTGGGGATGTCCACGTCCATCTCGGCGAAACACCCCTGGCAGAAGGTGAGACCGTGGTACTCGCTGGGGGCCATCTCCAGCGCCCGATCGAAGGCCTCAACGCTGGTGAACATCCTGCCGACGCCCAGGACAGGAGAGACCGGCGGGTCGTCCGGGTGGAGCGCCAGCTTCACCTTCGACTCCTCCGCGACCGGGAGGACCTTGTCCATGAAGTAGGAGTAGTTCTCCCATATCTGCTCTTCGGGGATGGTGCCAAACCTGCCCGGGGGCGCGTCCTTGATCAGCTCGTAGTCGAAGCTGGTGGCTCGGGCATCCCCCCTTCCCCGCGTCGAGACGGACGTCCTCATCCAGCCATACCCCGCCATGAAGTTATAGCAGACGATGGGGATGCCCGCCTTGCCCAGGTTTCTCAGGGAGAGGCAGAAGTTCTCTATCTCCTCGTCTCGGCCTGGCAGGCCCAGCTTGGCTTTCTCCATGGGGGGAGC
>Ga0172363_10005308_pt1 | contig 10416 bp, 3 predicted proteins | sample LakKivs2_kivu2a2_FD_114541 | JGI IMG/M metagenome (GOLD analysis project Ga0172363, IMG submission 114541) | Sediment microbial communities from Lake Kivu, Rwanda - Sediment s2_kivu2a2 | ecosystem: Environmental > Aquatic > Freshwater > Lake > Sediment | place: Rwanda: Western Province, Lake... | reverse complement strand
GGGCAGATTGTCCACGTGTTACTGAGCCGTCAGCCGAGGGCCGAACCCTCGCGACTCGCATGGCTTAATCGAATCCCAATAGCGGTGACCTCTGGCAGGATCAACCAGAATCATACACACTAACTTTTTTTGGAATTGGTGGGCAGATTAAAATTACACCAACATACGTCGATCGTCAGATTCAAGAGAGCGCAAGTCACCCCTAAGGGTGTTTTGCTTTTTCTTGAACCTCCACATCCATTTTTTATGTAACCCAGATCTGAAAAAGGCCCATTCACGGATAGTGCGATGACATGCTCTCATGGGCCGACCGGAAAAGGTCTGGGTCATTGATTTAGGTTTAGAAGGTATAGAGTAGTTATATATAAATGTTATACAAATATTTTATGTCAAAATTGTCGGCTGGAGCCGAATTTTATTGATTGGTTGTGATTTTGGCAACATTGATAATAGAAAAAATAGGAATTAGTTGAATCGATGCATTTGCAAATTCGCAGTTTATATGTCTTTTTTGAAATCAAATTCTCGTATTACTGCCCCAATGGAATTTGAATAATTTTACAGAAATTCGTTGTTTATTTGATTTTTTCCTGTAATCTTATGAAGCTTGCCAGAAATCAAATTCGTATACTACTGCCCAGTGATAGTTAAAAAGACCGCCGAAGGTGTATCCGTCTTCCAAGCTGAACCATATTTCCACTGTATCAACATCGTATATATTTCCTGAGAAATGCCCCTGTTGCCAATACGGATGAGTGTACCAAGAACCTACGCCATCATATGTAACGGTTACTTTTTCAGTTCCACCTTTTTTAAATACTAGTTTCATCTGGTTAAGATGATCGTAACCTTTTGCATTAATTCTAAATCCTTTGATATTAATTGGACTTGATAATTTAAGAACAAGCGGTTCATCACATTGGTCTGTGTCTCCCCATTTATTCCAGTATGCGCCTGTGTCAGTATCTCCGTCCTTGGCTCTTTGTTCGTACTTCCAATCATTATCGGTGTATCCAGTTGGGGAAATCCATATTGGATTTGCTTCTGAAAGGGTGAAGTTTACAATTATGGTTTCTCCGCCATTTATCCATGATACATATTGGTACGTAGTGAGATAGTCATTTGCCTTAACCTGCACATAATATCCGTAGCCGCCATTGTTTCCAGAGACAACTGTGAGATTATAGTAACCTGCTTCATTTGTTATTGCATACACTATTGAAGTAGCATTCCAAGAGGTGGATACATTAGCACCAGGTATTGGTTGGCCAGTAACTTCATCTCTGACGTATCCTGCAATGTATCCATATAACCCCCCATCAGGTATTAAATGGAAATCATGGGTAATGGTTTCTCCATCATTTACTGTAACTATAACGCTGTCAGACTGGTAGTTATCTACAGTCACAGTAACAGTATGAGTGCCAGGGCTAACTGTGAGATAATAACGTCCAGTATAATCAGTAACATCTGAAGCACCATCTGTTGAAACAGTAGCTCCCATTATTGGATTGTTATAGTTATCAAATACATATCCCATAATGTGCCCACCAGGCGTTGCAGGAGCAAGATAAATGTTATCTAAAAACATGTAACTGCCGCGCGGAACAACAATGTTGTCAACTGTCGTTGCCTGATAACCTGCCTTGCTAACTGTAATACTATAGGTTCCTGGACTAAGTGTCAAGCCATAGTAACCCGGGTTTATACCTACTCCTATTGTATATGTAACATAGCCCCCAGGATTTGCTTCAACTTTTGCGTTTCCAATTTGATCATGCGTTACGGCGTCATATACAAATCCTCTAATATGTGCATTTGTATCGTAAACCCAGAAAATCTCTTCAGAACTGTCATAACCTATTGCATCAACATGGACTTTACAATCTATATATCCTGGTACGGTAGGTGCCTCTGCAGCTGTGAAACCTGCAAGTCCATTTGCATTGGTTGTGTTCGTTGAGTAAGTTATACTGCCGTTATAACTTTCATATGTGACAGTTGCACCAGAAATAGGTTGACTTGTTTTTGCATCAGTCAAATTCACGAGGAATTGATCTCCTTCGAATATTCCGTCTTCATCATGAATAAGATTAATGTTGAGTTGACCGTTCATGCCAACGACCAATGTTATATTGACTGTATCGTTATCAGCTGGATCACCGATACGACAGACTTTTACGGTTCCTTTGTAGACACCATCTGATGCAGTAACCTTCATATCAACTGGTACTGGCCCTTCTCCTCTTGGTATTACACCACCATCTGGAATGAAAGTGACCATGCCTGGAGTAAATGAATTTTTGCAGACTTGCCATGAAACGCCATCATCATTCTTTTCCCAACGTGTTCTATAAACCCAAAACGCATCATCAAGTATAGCTGTTCCGCCCGAAGGCATGTATAAAACCATTGGATAATCTGGTAACAATTCGATTAGACCATAATTCAATGTGAAATTAACTACGCTGTTTTCATCTGGATTGTTATCATTTACCACGACAACGCCATTTCCCGACTTGTTGTAATAATCTCCTTTTGATAGCGGTGGCGTGAAAGAAACTTTTACAGTTTGCTTACTTTCTGGCTGTAAACTTCCACTTGATGGTTCAAAAGTCCAATTTGTCCCCCATCTATTGCTATTAGTTAATGACCAGTCAAGTACGTAATTACCCGAGTATGTTTTATTCGCAAGATTGTATATTACAAACGAGCCATGGATCTTTCCATCGTTACCGACATCTTTGTAATCAAAGTTTATTGTTTCGGGTAAAACTGAAAGATAATTTTCTGCCACATTGATAGTTAAAGTGTCAACAGCAGCATTCTCAGCATCAGGATCTCCGGTTACTGTAAGTGTTACAACGTATGTACCTAGTGCGGTATAAAGATGATTTCCAAGATCTACTTTTATTGGAGCAGGAATGCCCGAATAGCTTACGGGGAATGTTTGAGAATTGCCGTCGCCGTAGTTTAATGTAAATGTATATGTTCCACCCTGACCACCGTTTTGACCATAGCCTAGCGGTGCTGCTCCTTGCCCGTTGTTATACTGCTGACCAGGCATCTCTTCTTGGCCTTGAGGGTATTGTTCGCCACCTTGCTGACCTTGATCGTCTGGATTACTTTGTGGCATGGAACCTGCCCATTGAATCATATTATTTGTTATACTTGCAGGAACATACCATGCAGTGAAACTAGGTTTATCGCCGGGTATTATTTCAAATGAACCGATATTCAATCCGCTAACTAATGTAGTAACACCTTCAGATGGAGGCGATGGCGGGTTACTCCATAACGGCCAAATTTGCACCCAGGTATCATCAATTAATTGTTTCCAAATCCCAACCTTGGTATCATCAAGAAGTTGCCACACTAATTTGATAGCCCCACCCACATAATGCTTGAATGAAATATCAATGTCTACATCTTGCAAATACAGCATTATGGTTTTTGCATCTATGAATCCATCGACTGTTTTAATGAAGGTTAAATATCCGACCCAAGAAGCTACTACGTGTTGGGTACCATCTGAATTATTGCTCCAGGACATGTATCCGCTACCATTACCCTGAAATGCACAATAACGTTCTACTTGTTCTCCGTTGATTAATCTATATCGTGAGAATTTAAACATTCCCACAATCTTTGATCCCGAAATCGAAATGGATGTGCTGTTATCATTTTCATTGCTATTTTTAGAAATATGGGCCTCTACGTAACCCTCCGCCGATATTGAACAATTTATACGTTTCAAAATAGGATCTTCTATACCTATTGTAATCAAAGAGGTTGACATTAAAAGTATATCAAATCCATCGGATATCCTAAGATTAAGGTAAAAATCACCAGGTTCAAAAGTAAGTACTAATGAGTGATTTACGAGATGACCTACGGATTTGTCAAAAATGTTTCTCAGTTTTTGGATCAGATATGGCGTTATTTTGAATGATAATGTTGTGTACTCGCTAAAGTTTACCTCAGCCGAAATAAGTAAAGGACTTAAACTTAGACCTATACTTGATAAATCTAAAACGATTGTCCCTTTACCGCCAAGACTAAGGTTTAAATCGGGGAGGAGGGTTTTATCATGTATAATAATTGTATCGAAATGAATTTGTACCGCTGCATCAGCATGTAACTTAATGCCGCCATTAGTTGTGACACCTATCGATATACTATTAGGATTATCAGAGCTTTCGATTTTTCCACCATAAAAATCTGCCTTATTAATTAAGCCTAGTATTGTTAAGATTGAAAATTCTTCAAAAGTGATTGTTCCGCTAGTTTGGATGGTTAATGGCATTGACTCGCCATTTACAACTGTAGCAACAAATGGTCCAGTCATTTCCAATTCATGTATTCTGATTTCTACGGGAAGGGTAGGTAGATATACCCAAAGAGTATTGAGATTTAATTGACCATTATCACCATAACTCGCTTCTATCTTGGTAATGTTATCAAAAGAACTCAATGAAATTGTTGTATCTGTCCCGGAAAGAGATAAATTCATATCATCGATAATTGCATTAAATGATCCAGCAATGACATCAAGACCCACCAATGAAATTGTTTTATCGGTATCGTCACCACTTGTGTAAGTGATTATCTTGTTTGTTTTGTCTATAGATATTATTCCGCCACCGGAAGTTTCTATCGAATCGACATTTATTGAGAAAAATGTTTGAGATGATCTCAAGAAAATTGTAAAGAACAATTTTTCCACGCTTATGCCATGCGCCGTGTCTATTTCCCAAACGCCTTCGTTTGCATGTACTACAAAGTTACCATCAAGGCTATCAAGTGAAATATTGACCAAATCGGAAGCATCTGTCTTATCCCTAAGTAACAAACCAAATGCATCTAAATCAAGCGCAGCGCTACCATCCATGTATACAGCAATGTTGTTTGGAATACCGGAGACGTTGATAACAAAAGTGCCGTTACCATTGTTGAACAAAACGTCTACATCTAGACGACCATATACCTCATTGCTATAGATGTTTGCATGCGCTATTATATGCGCCATTCCTTTGCCACCAATTGTTATGTTGATCCAATCGCTACCATATACTATTGAAATTACTGAGGATAGCGTGAAACAAAATGTACCTGTTCCGCAGATGTCACCAGCATATACTGATAGATCATCAAGACTAAGAGACAATGCAGTGAAACAAACTTCAGAGATATTCACCCAGCAAGTTGCACTTAAGTCTTCTTTATAGTATGAAAAACCTGCATATCCTTGTCTTGATACTGTTATACTATCGGCAAATGCAATGATTGTACCCTGCGCTGAATCAAGAACAACTTTTGGATTTGTTATCTCTAAAGATTTTTCTCCATCATATGAAATATTGAAATTTAATAAATTAGTGAAATCTATTTTAAGTGATGCATCTCGCGTGCGATTTACACTACCGCTAAATGCAAGTTTGGCCAAATCGCCTTGGATGTAGAAATTGTCAACATTAAATTTATCCAGTGAACCCTTAACCTCAATGCTGTTGTCAAGTAATGATATGTTGCCGTTTCCAGTTAATTCTATTTTATCTGCACCCGCCAAGAAATAATTCTGTTTTTGTCCAGAAACATTGAGAAGCAAATCTGTTGCCTCCATTGTAACATTATCTCTATCACCGTACCCACCAATTTCTATATCGTTTACATTCAGTTTTTTAATGCCTGCTGAAATCAGACCTTTGCCGCTTAGAGTAAAGGCCCCTAAATCAAGTGTTTCTAGAAGTGGAATATCAGCAATATATAGGGAATCAAAATCAAGGGATACGGATGCATTAATTTCGAGTCCTATCTCACTTTGAGAGAGTATTGCTTCGCCATATCCTAACAAATCTGCATTTAGGTTTTCAACTGATAGTTTGGTTACATTTGTTTCATTTTTCTTAAGTGCTGAAAATCCATTTAGCTTTAAAGAGCCGGATATATCCGCATAGATAGCACCGTCAGCAACTTTTACTGAACCACTACCGGAAGCAACAAACGAAGAAATTCCCAGATTAGTTACATTTCCGGAAGAATCGTATTTAAGATTAAAATTAGTAACATTTATTGAAGCTTGAGAGATAGTGAAATCCAAATTACACTTAAGTTTTATCCATACCGTTACAGAATCTGAATTAGAATCGTACTTTCCATCATAACTATTTGCATATATTGTGTATAAACCTGAAGTTATATCGTTGGTATCCAAATCATAATACCATTTTCCGTTACTGTCAACTGTTACTGTAGCGTCAGTTTCTTTGAAGATCTTACCAAGACTAGGAATTTCCAAATTATTTATTATAGTCAAATTAACTGTGAGTTTATCTCCATCAACATCATTAGCCGTACCAGTGATACGAACGACGCCTTTTAGAATCTGTAAATTAGAAGGGGCAGTTATTTTAACTGATGGTTTCCAGTTATTCCCAGGGTTATTTACCATTACTGGTATGGTATACTTATCAGAATAGGATTTGCCATCAAAGCTTTGCACATTAATTGTATGATTTCCATTAGGTAACGAGGTTGTGCCCAGATTATATGACCACGCAGTTGTTCCATCAACTAGTATAGAATCTCCGCCATCTATGCTGATTGTTACTGATTTAATTTCTGTTCCAGGCGGAGCAGAAGCAGTACCAGTTATGGCAACTATGCCACTGACAGTAGCTCCATTACCTGGATAAGTTATACTTATAGTAGGTTTAACAGGTTGTTCAGCCGCTACCAAGTTGATGTTACAATCCTTTAGTACAACATCAACATTTTCAACATTCATCGCAACAGTGTCAGCACCAGGGTTTGGGTTAATAATAACTTTACCGGCATCAACACCGCCTTTCAGATTAAATGAAAATAACGAGGCAGTTAACCCGAGTTTATCTGGCATATTAACGTATAAATTAGACAATGTTGCAGAGCCTTTTGCATCAATTTCTAAATTGAAACCTTTTCCTTTATTTATACTCCGCAGAGTTCCTAGTAAAGTTAGACGATTCACATCCCACCCTAGACGGAAATTTACGCCTGTTGTTGGTACAAAACCAAGTGCTATAGCGCCATCAACAGCAGCACTTACAGGACCGGTACCAGAACCATATGTCTTAAGTTCTATGTGCCCTTTTGTTGAAAGCCGCCAAGACAAAGTTATTTTCTTTGGAATATTTTCAATCTTAACAAAGCCATTATCGGCCTTGGTTGTGTCTTTTATGATAATTGTAACATTTGAAGATTTGGTACCTTTTCTGCTAAGCTCTAAGGTCTGGCCTCTACCAATAAGTCTTTCTTTGCTCATGCCAAAAGATATCTCATTTCTCACTGCAGGGCTATGATTAACCTGTATTGTCAATTCGGAGTTTACTGTATTATTTTCCATATCTACGATGGAAAACAAAAGATTCAACTGACTTTTTCCAATTATAGAAACTGGATTTATAGCTACTTTATGTGTAGTTTCTAGCTTAGGATATAGCAAATGAGGAATATTTTTATGAGTCACTATACAGGTTTTAGGTACTTCCGAACCTGCCGGAGTTTGATAACCTATTCTAATACTTGGTAATGCTTTGTTTGAAAGTTTTGATATTATCTTTGGCGTGTACTGCAGATATATTTCAAAGGGGCCATTCTTAATATTATCATTGAGGCGACGAACCAGTAGTGTTGTTTTGATACATGCTGCAGGAGGGAGAAGGTCTATACCTGGAGTGCGAAACACCCAGACACGAATATCATTTTTATCGTCACCATTAATATCAATGGCAGTAGGCAACAAACGTCTCAGAGGAGTAGTTGTTTCGGTGCCATTATATTTAGTAACAATAGTAAAAATAGGGGCTTTTTCGCGTTTAAGCATCGATAATTCTTTTAAAGCATCTTTGAGTTGAGTATTTTGGGAAGGTGCATTAGCAGCTGCTCCAGTACTAGAAGCGTCTGTATTGCCATCCTCACTTATTCTATCTAGCGCTTCATTTATTTTTTCTCGTACCGAACCCGCTGATCCTTGTACAGATAGCACCGATGAAAAAGCCGTTGTAGTTAGTAATAAGACTAACAGTATGCTAATAATCTTTGTTGAGATATGGTAGCCTAATTTGGTTTTTGAACGAATATTATCCCCCATTATTATACCTTCTTTTCCATTTTAATAGAGGTTTCTAATTACTCCATATTCTACTTATACTTAGAAGTATATATAATTTGCTATATAAAAGTTACCTAATGGAAAGAAATATTAATTACCTTATTATTATGACTTTTTAGGAATAGTATGAAAAGGCAAAGTTATCTAAATAGAAGGAGATCTATAGAAAAAGGCTTTGAATTTATTGAAAAAAACTGCGAAGATGGTTTTTACCGTTGTTATATAGGCACCTCAAGAGAGATGGATGATCTTAAATTGTCTCCAAGAGAAGTTGGTTCATCTCTGTTAATTTTGCGAACCGTTTTGAAGGAAAGACGTGATGCAGATATTACAAGAAGAACTTTAAATTACTGCAAATCTCAACTTGATGGAGATTTTTTCACTTTTTTTGAAAATCATTCGTTGCCATTTGATACAGACGTTAGCTCTTGGGCATTATCTACTTTATTGGAAATGAGCGAAATTTCTAGAGACATTGTTTCAAAAGCTGTTGATAAAACTATTTCAAATGTTAATAATAATGGAATCATACAAATCTATTTTGAGCCTTGCGGCAAGGAAAACAGAATTGATCATGTTGGAATTGCAAATGCATTATATCTGATAAATCTATTTGACAGAGGTGCAGAAGCAACAAAAAGTGAAGACTATATTTTTGATATATTAGCAAATAAAAGATATTTACAAGGAGCATATTATTATCATTCACCAGATATGTTTCTTTATGTTCTATCAAGTTTATTTGAAAAATTTCCACATTTCAACAAAAGATTTGGAAAATTATTAAAAAATGAATTACAAAATAGAATTGGTACAACAAAATGGCCTCTTGACTTAGCAATGAGAGTTAGTTCAGCCAAGAGATTGCAGATTAATAATGAAACCGATGAAAAATATCTCCTAAAATTACAAAAAGGAGAGGGTAATTGGCCAGCTGATGCAATTTATCACTACGGTAGAAAAGTTGGTTATTTTGGAAGTAGCATTATTACTACTGCTTTTGCTATAGAGGCATTAAAATAAAAGACGATGAAATTCTTTCCTTTTATTAATTTAAAATGTATTCAAAAAGTACAATTGCAAATATCACTATTATAATAGATTCATATTGGTGTGTACTTGGCCATTCTAAAGTTCTTTCTTATCGATTAAAAATGAACATAGGACCAAATCTTTCACATATAAAAATCTATATCTATTGTATACATAACTGCTTTATATGTTTCCGATAAAAATTGATATATAAATCGTTGTATCAATGTTTGCAAAAGAGATCTTCTCGTGATAAAATATATTGTTCTTTTCATAGGAACACCCGTTAATTCAGATGCTATCTTTATGGCATCTTCGATATCACCGTTTTCGTCTATTAGATTGAGGTCTTTTGCTTTTTTACCAGTAAATGCCTCTCCAGTTGCAATTTTTCTAACTTCGTCAATTGGAATCTTTCTGTCTTCTGCAACATGAGACACGAAAGATTCATATATTTCATCAGATATATTTTGTAAAATTTCTTTTTCTCTTATAGTAAGATCACGATGCGGCTCAAACATATCTTTATGTATTCCACTCGTTACATAAAATAAATTAATTCCAATTTTTTCAAATAACTTTTTTAAAGAAATTTTTGTTGTAATGACACCTATCGAACCGACGAGACATCTTTCAGGGGCGACGATTTTTTTAGCAGGGCATGCAATTTCATATCCTACGGACGTACCAATTTCTTGAAAATATGCTATTACTGTTTTTTCTAATGATAACCTTTTTATTGATTTATAAATGAGTTCTCCGCTACTTGCATTACCTCCAGGACTATTAATTTTTAAGATAATACCTTTAATCCGGGGATTTCTTCGCAATTTTTCTAGAATATATAAAATTGAATTAGTATTGGGGCCAATTTTTCCATCTATCGAAAAAACAGCTAATTTTTTAACAGGCAATATTTTCCAAATCATGTTTAGTCCGTAGCCAAATTTAAATTAATATAGTTTTTCATATATGGTACGACATTATAGACTTGAGGCATGTCTGATAAAAGATCGCATATTTCTTAAATATAGCATAACCAATTTTATAGGAAGGACATGTATGAAAATGTTTCAACACATAAAATTATATTTTGAATTTTCAATTACTAAAGGCGCATTATAACCTCTTATAACCAAATAAAACGAGTAGTATAACTTCTCTAACTCGCCAATGATAAATGATTATATTATTCATTAGCTTGGCGGAATCCCATACATATAGAACTGTGC
>Ga0172363_10005306_pt1 | contig 10416 bp, 15 predicted proteins | sample LakKivs2_kivu2a2_FD_114541 | JGI IMG/M metagenome (GOLD analysis project Ga0172363, IMG submission 114541) | Sediment microbial communities from Lake Kivu, Rwanda - Sediment s2_kivu2a2 | ecosystem: Environmental > Aquatic > Freshwater > Lake > Sediment | place: Rwanda: Western Province, Lake... | reverse complement strand
TAACGTGAATGAGCTTAGCAGTGGTTTTACCAGTCACTATCAAACCGGGACGTTCGGGTGGAGTAGCGCAGCACCCAAAGCCAACTTGCTTGGCATGTCCTATTCTCAGTTAGCGACCGCCGGTGTCGCAGCTTATGCGACTATTAACGCCCAAGGAGATTACGAGGAGGCAACTGCCGAGTGGGAGCCGCAGACCCAGAACTGCACGGAAAACACTTAGGGAGTCTGGGCTGTCTTGTCTTGGCGAATCTAAGGTGGTCTTGTCTTAGCGCGGCTTAGGAGGTCTTGTCTTAGCGTGTCTTAGGAGGTCTTCGGTCTTGTCTAAGCGAATCTCGGGAAGTCTTGTCTTAACGGCTTCTGCGCTCGTATATGTTCTTCCTGTGGCCCACCTTGGTGACCTCTATCGACTGGCCAGAGATCGAGAATATCACCCGGTAGTCGCCAACTCGCAGGCGATAGTCCTCGGAGCCGCTGAGCCGGATTACATCAGAGGGTAGCCGGCCGGTTTCCATCTCGCCGACCTTTTTTGCTATGCGCCTGGCTATCGAGACGTCCAGTTTCTTCAGCTCGGCCAGGGCCTTTTCATCCCAGAGTATTCTGAAGTTCATATGCCCAGCTGCCTTTCGACCTCGCCCTGAGCGACGAAATTGCCGGCGCGTATGCGCGCCTTGGCCTCGGCGATGTCTTTTTTCGTCTTCTCGTTGAGTTCGAGATTGTCCTCGATAAGCCGTCCGATGACATCATTGTAGCTCTCGCGATGGAAGAGCTTCATTCCTTGGAGGACACTTTGTATGTTGTCCGAGATTTGTATAGTGGTCGCCATTCTGCTTTAGTTAGTTATAGGTTATTATAAGTATTTATAAGTAAGTCTATAAAAAGAGATTATTAGGTTACAACCACGTCTAGTTCAGAATTCTCCCTGAAGTGGGCCTCTAATTAGGGGCTAGCAGTAGGTAGCAGTATTATTCCGAATTTTTAGAGACCCTTTTGTAGTTGCGGTATAAAAAAGTGAGGAATTCGGCATGCGTAAGCCCTAACCGAGCTGCTTCCGCTTTAAACGCACGGCGATCCTCCTCTTTTATTCCGCGTATGCATACGTTAATTTTTTCCATTGTATAACTTGTTATACTTGTATAACATGTATAACTATAAAAACTAGTCGCAAGCCTCCCCCGTACACTCAGGGCTCGCTATGCCCTCCAGTATCCTCTGGAGGCTGTTTTTCACCGCCGGCAGGTATATGTAGATCAATAACCTATCGGCCGTCTTAGACCCGATCCTGAACTCCTTGTTCTTGTAAATCTCGAACTCGAAGGGCGCATAAGTATACGCCCCGCCCATGTCCTTGAGCATCACTCTGTTGCCGTCATCTATGAGAGTTTCGGTGAGGTTATACCTCACCTCGGACTCGAAGACGACAGGGAAGAAGTTGATGGCATATTCCATTATCGGGGCGGCCGCGCCGCCCGAGAACAGTGTCGCAAGAGCAGCGGCCGCTATCTGTATTGTGTAGAGGCCTACAGACTCGAGCGAGTCGCCGCAAACGCCGCTGTCCCGGTCAGCGAAAGTTGGCGCGTAGTAGCACTCCTTGCCGTCCGGGAAGCCGCCTTGGTCGTATTTGACGAGTATCGGGTCGACCCTGCTGAATACGTCGTAACCCAGTTCGTTGACGCCCAGACGCTGCGCCTCCTCCATCAGCTGGTCCGAGTGCTGCCGCCTCTCGAGCTGCGGCTCAAGGGCGTCGTAGGTCTTGTTGACAGCCCCGTAGGCTTTCAGCACATAAATCCTCAAGCCTATAAGGTCGGAGTTTATCCTCATGAGCAGCGTTATCGACGGCCTGCACCTGCAGGTGCACTGGCTTATGTAGTCTTCCTCGTCGCTGCAGTCGCCGTCATCATCACAGACCTCACAGTCCTCGACACGCGGTGGCTTGGTCACAGAAAGGTCGCCCACGCACTGATAGCTATAACCGCTCCTCGGGCAGCTCGGGTATGCGCAGCGTATGTCGCAGTCGCCGCCAGTCAGACAATCTGTGTCGCTCACACAGTCACCGATGCGCGCGGTCTGGCATTTGCTGTCGGCTATCTCGCTGGCGGTTAGCTTTGTGTCAAGAACCTTCTCAAGGTCGCCGATATATCGGCCAGAGCCTACACAGTAATCGTCAGTCTGGTCGAAGCCGTAGGTCTCATCGTTGTTATCAAACTCCGAGTCTATCTGCGACGGGACATCGAGATCGTCCACATACTCATCCTGCGGCTCTTGTATAGTGTCTAAGCAACCGTCCTCGTCTATCTCACCCATAGATTCGATGATGTCGTCCAGCATGTGCGCAGCAGTGTCCCTAAACGGGTCGCAGACATGGGCACCCGTGCCGAACAAAGTGTTCAGCGCCTTCTCCTGGCACTCGGCCTTCTTGTCGCGGCCCTGGTCATCGTACTTCGCGACGCAACTCTCATATGCCTTCTTGCATTTCTTAAGGCATTTGCTGTTGCGACCGCACTTGGCCTTGCAGGCGCTGTACTCCTCAGAGCAGCTCTTGCATTCGCTGTATTTCGTCGTGTCATACCTTCTGAGCCAGCTGTCGATGTCCGAGAGCAGATCGTCATATTCGTCCTTCTTCTCATCAAGGAAGTCGACGCGCTCTTCCAGCTCGGAGACGTCGTATATGGCCCTGCAATCTTCTGCGTCTGCGGCATCGGCGCATACCTCTTCCTCGATCTCGCCCATTCTGTAGTTGTTCTGTATCGCCCCCGCGGCCTGCTCAGCGTCTTCCGAACTCATGTCAAAACCCGCAGGCAGGAAGGAGGGTTCGGACAGGAACTGCCATTCGGCCAGCCAGGTGGCGGCGGGTATGGCGCCTATGTCCAAGACAGACTCCGGGTCGCTCACGAAGTCGTTGAAGGCGTCCAAGTCGCCGAAGAGGACTGTGGCCACCGGGTCGAAGTCGTAGTGGGCCTCCTTCAGCAGCGGCCCGCTGCTGGTGAAATAGGCGTTAAGATAAGCCCGCGCGTAGAGGGCCCCTGTAAAGGTCCAGCTCGCGTAGTCCCCGTAGTTGTCGTGAAACTCGCAGGCGCGCTCGTAGATGTCCTTAAGGCGCACCGGTATCGGTATTGTGAAGTTGCCCTCAAAGATTGTGGCTTGCCAGCCCTGGTAGCGGTTAGTTACGGTGAGCGGTATCCCAACAACGCCGGAAAGGCCGTCTGCAGTCTCGACGACGTCCAGTGAGGCTGCATCTATGTCACCCAGAGTGAGGTTTATCCCATCCTCAAAAAGGAAGACGTTCTGGCCGCCTTCAGAATAATCAGCGAGCGTTGAAATGCCGCTGTTGAAAGAGGATGAGACATCAAATTTGATGTCGGAAACTATCTGCGCCCATCCCTCAGAGGCGGAGTAATTGAGGTATTTGTTCGTTGTAGAACTGTCTTCTATCCTGCCGACCTCCAGGACAGCAGAGTAGAACGAATCCCTGAGAGTCGCCGCGACTATAGCCCGGACGTTCTCGACAGCGCTGTTTACCCTTAGCCACGAGAGGCGGTCTGTGTGTGCGTTGTAGCCAGAGTCGCGGGCAGCGCCCCAACTGATGGACATCGCTACGACCATGAGGGCCATCAGGAGCCCCAAAGTCGTGAACAGCGGATAGAAACCACGCCTGTTGATTTTTGCCATTTTCTTTGTTTCAAGTCCTCCAAATCTTTACGACGACCTCGCCGTCTTCTAAGAAATCCTCGAAAAGGACTGTGAGCGGGAGGCCGTACGCGAGCGTAGTTTCGGGGGGCGAAACGCCGAACTCCCACTGCTTCGGGCCGGCCGAGATCCGCGCCCAGAAACTGTATTCGAGGGCGCCTACCCTACCAGCCAGCGTCTTGTCCGAGGACTCTGTAAGGTCTATCAACGAGGCATCGAGCACGTTCGCACCGTAGGACGCCGACCTTTCGGACTTGAATATCTCGCCTCCAAGCTGCTCGGCCAACCTCTTGCCGGTCTTGTGCATATCGTCCACTTGCGCCTCTGTGAGGCGCGAGGAGACTATGGTGAAAAAAAGTATCATGAAGGCTATTGCCGTCATGAAGGCCATCAGTGAAAGAGGGACGTCTTCGAGGCCCTGAGGCCCTATCTGCCCTTTTTTGTCCATCGTTTTTATGAACATGGAGAGTGCTCCAAGTAGATGACACCGTCGTGTTTCACTATGCAGACGGTCTTCCCGCCTTCGCCATAGTCCCTGAGAAGGCCGAAGGAGCTGTTGTAAAGCGGTACCGAAAGCGAGGCTCCGCCGGAGACTTCGAAGACGCCGCTCTTTGTCTTGGTTACAATACCTGCTGTGTCGGCCTCTTTATCGAGTACTTCGACAGAGTAGTCCTCACCTGCAAGCCTCTCAGGAAGCATGTATTCAAAACTCATATCGCCGAGCGAGTCGTAGGTGTCCAGTATAAGGAACTTTAGCGTCTGCGAAAGCTGGTTAGCGGCCTGCGCTTGGGAGCTGCTCGCAGAAAAACCGTAAGCGGTCATGAGCATGAGCATTATGCCCATGAAGACCATCAAACTGCCCAGTTTTGACCAGGTCCAGACAATCCAGCCCTTCCTTCCGAGACTTAGTGTCAGTCTCGGGTCTTCAGTCTTCCGTCTTCGGTCCTGTCTTGGTTTTTTCATTCTCGCCACACGGTCAGCCTCATCTCGCCGCGGTAGCCCCCGCCCTCGAAATACCTCTTGGCGAAGCCCGCACGGCCTATTGGTTCATCATCTCCGTTAATCTCCACGATGACCACACAGCAGTCGCGCGCCTCGAAGCTGTAGTGGTAGCCCTTGAGCAATTCATCGAGGCGCTCCTTTATCGCATCGCGCAATCCGCCTTTTAAGTCGCTGCGGCCGGATAGTATAGCGCCGAGCAGGACAGACTTCATCGCATCCGGGTCGCTCGAGTTGCAGTCTGAGGAATCGATGTCGTATTCGGACTCTTCGCACCTTCTCGTGTGGTTTATGTCAAAGCTGTAAATTGCAGGTGGCCACGTGAGATTCTCGTATATCAGGTATGTGTCTGCAGACATGGGGCGCAAGAGGGAATATTCCGTGATTATCACGTTCGCGGTTATCTCGGGTGTTATCTGCCTTTCCTCTGTCCATGAGCGCTCTGCTTTTGCCACCAACGCCTCGTTGACGACGCCTTTCACAGAGCTGCCGTTGTATGTGCGGTGGTGCGTGTTGCCGGGATATACAGACGAGTTGAGGATGTAATCCATGCCCTCGAAGTATTCCGTCTTCTGCTTCAGCCCGCCTATCTCGTCGCCGATGAACTTCAGCCGCACGGCCAGGGACCCAGAGTTTGTGACATAGGACTCGACACCGAAACGTAGTGTTTGGTAAGGGCCTTCAGCAATCCTGTTTGAAACAGACTCCAGCGGATTGTAAGGCGACAAACGGACGTCTTCCGTCTGGTTCCTGTAAGTGCCCGAATCGAGATTGCCCGCGTTTAAATCCGTGTCCAGGAAGCTGTTGCTTATGCTGTCGTTCCGCACGTAGAAAAAGGCGGCCATCGCCCCTATGGAACGGGGGTCATCTGCGAAAGCAAAGCTGCGGCCAGCAGTAACTGAGTCTGAGAGCACTTGTTCGATGGTCATTCCCTTGACTTTGGCCTCGACTGGCCACAACTCCAAAAGCGAGACGCCCGTGTTCAGGCCGGCTTCGAGATAAGTTAGGAAGGACTCCGCAGTCTCCTTTACGTTCATAACAGCACAGCGTATCTGGTGGACCGCTTCCAGGAGCACTCCGGATGCTTGTGACTCGAGGTCATCGAGCATATCCTCAAAATCCTGGCCGAACTGCTGCACCAGGCCGCGCGCATCGGTCAGGTTTGCGAGAAGGCCATCGAATAAATGGCTGACACCCTCACCACAGCTCATCTCCATGTCTTCGTAACCCGGTAGCAGTTGCGAAAGGTAGCCTATCGCCTCGCAGACCGAGGCAAGCTCTGAGTCGGCCTCGCTTAAGAGCTCTCCGACTTCCTCTGAGAGGAGGTCTTCGGCCTTCTTGAGGTAGGCATCGATATCACCAAGCCGCGCCTCGAAATAAGCGATATAGGGATTCCCGGATATGTCAAAGAACCCGCCGCTCTTTATCTCCTGCTCCAGCTCGGCAAGCTCGGTTATAGACGAGTCCGCATAGCCCATGATGGTGCGCAGGTCCTCGGACAAACAGGAGTCGACCGGTTGCATTGAAAGCGGCTGCACCGTCTTTATGACGAATCCGGAAGCGCTGCTCTGCGCGAGCGCATTGAGGCTGCGTATGGCCACCTCATTGACGTTCTCGTTCTCCTGAACGAAGATTTCTGAGGCTCCGGCCTTCATGGACTGTATCGCAAGCCAGGATAACGCGAGCACTGAGATCGCTACGAAAACCGCGAGGTCGAGTGCAGCTGCCTGACCTTTATTCCTCTGATATAAAGATTGTGCTATCATCTCTGGAGTAGGTTAAAACGAGGTCGTGATTACCCGCAAGCAGGGTGTCGCCGCTTATGGCCACGCCTGCGATGCCCATAGGCTCTGTAAGTGCAGTGGCATTTTCCGGGGCATCAAGGTAATGGAGCGTAACAACAGAACCGTCGTCTAAGGAAATCATGTATTTGTCCGGAACAGAAACCGTCAAACGGTCTGACGAGCCGTCGTATCCGAAGCTCAGCAGCTTTGCGCGCTTGTATATCTCTGCGGATGCCTCGATTGCAGCCTGCCGCTCGTTGCCTTCCGTGAACTGGGCCATCACGTTCATACCTATCCAGACCACAAACATCATAACTAGAATCGTTGCTAGTATCATGAACGGCGTGTCCTCGACCCCGAACCCTTTCCGCTTCATTTTTGTTGTATAAGCCTGGAGACGTTCTCTGTGTGGTTGAGCAGGGAAGCACCGACGTAAGATGCTTGGGCGTCTGCTTGTTTAGGTCCTAGAGCAAAGCTCGCAAGCATCGCAAACAGCGCGAATGCAATAATCACCGCCACAGCTATCTTCAACACTTCCGATGACATCCCCTTCCTGTCCACACCTATCTTCTAAAAGTTGGAGGTCCGGTTGGCTATCTTCTCTGAGAACTCCTCAAGCGCGTTTGAAGTGGCGTTTATCGACGCGCTGCCGGACTCGCGTATGTCGCTGAAGAAGACAGCAAACAATGCGAGTATTGCAGCCACGATAACCACTGCAAGCGCAAGCTTGAAGACCTCCGATGTAGCCCCCTTTCGTTTCATCTTCCGATTTGCATCGCAAAGTCACCTCTGCAGGTATTCGACGCTCTTGTTTAACCCGGCCCATCTTGCGGATTCCATGTTGGCCGCAGTGGTGTTCACAGAAACGTCGACACCGTGAAAAACCGAGGCCAAGATGAAGAATACCGCGGCAGCAAGTATCACTGCGAGCGCCAGTTTGAAGACTACCGAGTTCATCTTCAGGGTCCGGCCGGGCCTACGTTATCACAGTTGCCGTAGACAAGACAATCCGTAGAAGTTATCGTGCTTGTCCCTGCTGCTGCGGCACCCGTGGCTATTTGGCCGGTGCTGGTCCATGTCGTCTGCATCAGATATGCAACCACTGCAAGCACTGCGGCGATGATAACAACCACAAGTGCTAGCTTAAACACAGAATCGGTTTCCCCCCTCTTGTTCTTGCTTAGTCTCATTTCGTCTCCCGGAGGCGTTCCAGGGGGGGCGGATAAGGTGCTAGTATATACGGACCCTCAACTAATAGTTTTATCAGAAGAATATTATCTGCAGGGCATAACCAATTGGGCGAACTCGTGCAGTCCGGCCCGCTCAAGGCCTTTCCTTACTACACGTTTCATGAACTCCGGGTCCCTGCTGTCAAAGACTTGGCCGGTCTTTATTAAACGGGGCGTTCTGTCACGGCCAAGTCTCTCAGTCACCCACTCAAGCCGGTGCGTTATAAAACCGGATTTTACTACTTGGCCATCCCGTGTGTAAGTAGACACCTCTAATACGGGTAGGGTCTCTCGCTTTCGAGTATCTGTATCCATCACTGTTTTTAGGGCCCACATCTCGCCAGACTTTCCTGCAGCTGCGATCTTTTGCATAGCTTCCAACTCGCCGGCGGAACAGCGGTAGTTATGACAGACCTCATAGCTGTCCTGACTGACACGCGGATTGTTTATCAACTCACCCACGGCTACTACCGGCTTCCTTAATTTGCAGGTTTTGACTACCCTGCAGCTCTTGCAGCGGGCATGAGTTATCGGTGGCTTAGCCATTTTATTTTTTCTTAAATCTGGCAAAATCCTCGTGGCCTTTTATCCCTAGTGCCCAGGCATCGTCGCCCTCATCGTGCGTCCCCTCAGCCTTTAGCTTCTCAATGGCTTTCCGACTTTGTTCCGTCACAAGCAGTGGTTGGGGGGAGATGTACCTGCTGGACCCGACCATATAATCCTTCCCCGCGTGCGTAAACCTGACATACGTGTCCGTATCCGACCTGACAAGATTGGCTCGGAGGCCTAACGCACGCAAAGCTGCTGTAAGGGCGATCCCGTAGTCGAGGCACCCGAGCATCTTCGGGCCGGCTGCGCGGCCTTCTTTGTCTACAGCAGGCACCGTACCTGAATGGATTATATCGGTTGCAGTCCGCTTCGCATAGAGCTGCCTCATTTCTTCCGCAGTGACAAAAGACGGCTTAAGCGCCTTCACCGCTTCTATGACCGGGACTACAGACGCAACATCATCGGTTATCCTGAACCTAGAGGCAAAATCGCGCACAGTCGGGGTTATCTCCACCTGTTTGCCAGCTATCGGCTCTATGTGTACTATGCCCTTTGGTCCGGCTCTGCTCGGATGGAAGAACCGTGCAATGGGCCTTTCGGCAGGTCTTTGCATACCCTAAACTGAAGTTAAAAACTTAAAAGACAGCAACAGAAGACCGCGGACTGCAGACAGTAGACTGTAATGCGGGAGATGGGATTCGAACCCACGAAGTCCTAAGACACAGGATCTCTTCGGCCATTCGGCGAATTGTTTCTTTCCGCCGGCGCTTTCTTTCTGAAAGAAAGGGCCGCTTAAGTCCTGCCCGTTTGGCCAGGCTCCGGCACCCCCGCAAATCTGTTTACAGTCCTCGGTTCCAGGTCCTGCAGAACTGATGCTGAAACAGGGGTATATTGAGGGTAAGAAATTAAAAAGCGGTTTAACAGAGGGGGCGCACTCGCGAGGCAAATGCCTCAAACCCTTCCCTGTTGAGCACAGTATCGGGGTCGAAGGGCATCGAACCGTTCTTCGAGAGGCATACTTCGATTGCCATCAGCCCACTCTAGCCGGCGGCTATCTACATCCTGTCTTTTTCAGTGATGTTCAGGCTGCGTTATTATTGTCTTATCACTATGACGCTGCCCTGTGGAGGCTGTGGCGGATAATAGGCCTGTTGCTGTGGTTGCTGGGGGGGCTTCTTGTGGCCCCTCAGCCGGAGGGCTACGGCAACCAGTACTATCATAATCAAGAACGCTACTCCGCCCAATATCAAGACTGTCTTGTCGACGCCGACCGCATCGCTTATCTGGTCGAGGATGCCCTTCTGCGAGCTTGTTTTCGCTGTTGACGCGGCAGCCGTCCCAGTCCCTGTGGTCGTCCCAGTACCTGTGGGAGTCCCCGAAGCGCCAGTCGAGATGCAGTCCGCCCCGCCGGAGTCCCGTGCATAGCCGGCCAGGCACTCGCATTCGCCAAGGAAATTGAATGCATTCTCCGGGCAGGCCTTCTCCGGGACGCAGTCTGTCAAATCGGCGCTCCACTCGTAACCGTCGTCGCATGCGTATTCTGTGCCTGCGAGGTGCGCATTCGAAGGCGCTTGGGATACTATGCAGCCTTTTGAATTTGCCCCCTGCCCTCCCGGCTGGCAGGCTTCATTAGGATAGCACAAGCACTCGGGCGCAGTCCGGCAGTTCTCGCCCTTTGACGGCTCGCAAATGCCAGCCATTATCGGCGGGCCCCGCGTAACCGGATTGAAGTCTAGGCTCGCCAGGAATGCCTCTTTGCTCATCTGGCCGGCTAAGAAGGCCTTGCCGTCCGACGGTTTCCCGGAGATGGCCATTATCTGGCCGTCGTCGAAGTGCTGCTCGACTATCACAAGGGCCGCCGAGGGGAGGTTGTCGAAAACCGCCTTTAAAACACTCGCGACTTTGCTAAGCTCAGAGTCAAAGGTGCCGAAGGCGGAAACTGACTGATTGTAGGCTATAGTGACTTCGGCCCCTGAAACGGAGACGGATGGATTCGGAATTCCCGCTGCTGAAACCGCGGCCTTGACTGCGCCCTCCTGCGCGCTTGCAAGGGCTATGAACGCGGCCAGCGCCAGTATTATCATGCGTTTCATCTTTATGGTTTCACCGATGGAGTTAGGTCCGCATTGCCGGGCAGCTTGCCCTTGTAGCCCCAGTAGGTGCCGCCGCTC
>Ga0172363_10005302_pt1 | contig 10419 bp, 12 predicted proteins | sample LakKivs2_kivu2a2_FD_114541 | JGI IMG/M metagenome (GOLD analysis project Ga0172363, IMG submission 114541) | Sediment microbial communities from Lake Kivu, Rwanda - Sediment s2_kivu2a2 | ecosystem: Environmental > Aquatic > Freshwater > Lake > Sediment | place: Rwanda: Western Province, Lake... | reverse complement strand
TTCTAACCATGTATCTGTTTCATGTTTCTCAGTTTGATCAAAGCCGTCTTTAAGCCAAACAAATTCACATAAAGCAAATATCTCAATTAGAATTTCTTCAGCCCGTTCTAAACGAAGCAATTTGCATCCTTCGTAAATACTGGTTAATGCCACATGCCGTGTAAGAAAGTTTTTGTCATGAATACTAAATGCTTCGGCCTTTCGGATAAAATCTGCAAAGTGCTTAGACTTAGTTTCTACAGTTGTACATTGCATCTCGGCGGTACCAAGAGTAGCTAAATGATAGCCAAGTTTTAACCAATTCAGATATTGATAACATGCTATTTTAAGCAAATCCTTTTCACGTTTAGTATTTTTGTATCTCTTAACGTATTTAGCCTGGGTGCCTATTAGCCAATTCCAGCCAAAATCTTCTACCAATTCGTCTGTTGCCTCTTTTACGTTGGTCGAAGCGTACTTGACCCCACCATAGATGAATTGATCCAATACTAAGTCAATAAACTTTTTGTTCATACAGACCCCCATGAATTTAGTTGGTGCATCTTTTCTTTTAATTGTAACTTTTCTTTTCCTAATTTTTTCCAACTCTCAGACTTAAATCCCAACTTTTTTCCTTGTTGAATTAATTTGTAAAATTCAAAAGCTAATTCGGCTTGTTTTCTTTTTATAATTAAATATGGATATATTTTTTCTAGAAATACAATTGCTCGATTATAAGACAATTGTAAATTATAAACAGTACGCTTATTGGCTACTCCTTTTTGATGCCCAATGTATCCTCCAAATTTCTCTTTAAGTAGCTTTATGATCGCAAAATTCGTATTAGCAATAATAATTTTTACGTGTACAGTAAAATAATCCTTATTACGCTTCAATGTTAGACTAATACAGCCCTCGCCATCTACAAATCCTGCAACGTAGGCTAAAAATTCACAGTCTGTCACTAATCGCTCCTTTTACTCAAACTTCGCAGGAATTATGCGGGGCAAATCATCGTCGTCATCATCGGACTCTAATTTAGCCCCAAATCCCATTGCAGGTTGAATTTGTTTATTCTTTACTTTTGTAACATTACTCGTAAAATGCCGTTGTTCTACTATAACTTTTCCTTGGTCATCCAATTGCTTTTCGTCGATGGCGTTCATAATGGCTGTACTAACCAATTCTTTAATATGAGCACCAGTAAACCCGTCTGTTTTTTCTGCAATAATATTTAAGTCTACATCTGACAAAAGAATATCTTTTACGTACAGTTCTAGCATCTTAACTCTACCAGTTAAATCAGGACAGGGCACATCAATAATACGATCAAATCTTCCTGGTCTATTTTTTAAAGCTTCTTCCATTACTTCAGGTTTGTTGCTTGTTGCAATAACAATTACGTAATGATTTTCAATCAAACCGTCTAACCGATTCATTAGCTCACCCAACAAACTATTATTTGCATTAGTGTCTCTTGATTCACTATACAAATCAATATCTTCTAAAAATAAAATGGAAGGTGATAATTGCTGTGCTAAGTCGCAAATTAGTGATACATTTGACGACCGCCCCAAATATTTTGGTGTAACCCAAATAAATGTACAATCTACGGATTGACAAAGAATCCTAGCTAAATGCGTTTTACCTGTTCCTGGCACCCCCTTTAAAATTAACCCACGTTTAAAATTTAGTTTATTAGCCTTGTATATGTCAATACTCTCGATCAGGCTTCCTACGTTTAATTGAATTTCATTCTTTACATTGGCAGGAAGAATAATATCCTCCCAAGAGTATTTGTTAACTAACTTTATATACTCTAAATCGGGGTCTATTTTTGCCTTTTTTAAATATGTAACTTCTTTTGCATATCCATCTAAGGCTGTTAAAAAATCTAATGCTTGGCTTTCGTCTTCTTTTCTGTAATTAATATTTATATACCAACTCTTTGCCTCGTCGTAACCCTGTGAAAACTCAACTACCAGTTTAAAATCACCTTTTTTCAAATAAAATGAACCGTCTACGATACACCGTCTGTACACATCTGGAGCAATTTCTATATCTTGCTTTTTCACAGGATAAAAACCATCAGACTCAATACGAAACTCTTTAAACTTTATAAATCCACGTTTTATTAAAAACTCATCAAAACATGTTACAATGCTATTTCTATAAAAATATCCTCGATATTCTTTAAAGGTTTCTTGAATAATTTCTACTGGGCAATCAAGAAATTCACGCATTTCATACACTTTAAAATTACCATTCCAATCGGATTTCTTGTGAATCTCAATCCAATCTTCTTTTGACAGGTTATCCATAGGTATCCTTTTTTAAATGAATTCTTTATTTAACCAATCAAGATTTGTTCTGTCTGGATTCTGCTGATACCAACCCTCTTTTGTATTAGTATATAACTTATGCAACATATCAAAGTATTCTTCATACATTTTACAAACCCGTTTCATGGCATAATTCTTTTCTGCCCACTGACGGCAAGCCTTGGGTTTAATATTATGAATATTCTTTGTAGCCCAAATAAATTGCTCCAGCGTCCTACAACGGTATCCCACCTTTCCGTGTGGTACTGTTTCTGAATTACCTGTTAAAACTATATTTCCCCCTAGTTTGGCTGTCCACGTTCCCAATGCTGTTGTTGGACACCACACGTCTTCGATTTTTGTATTCCCGACATGAAGACGCTTAGGAATAATTACAGGTTTAGATAAGCTAATAGTATAGTTAGTATGATTTTTATATATATAACCACAATCTTTACTAGGACGATAACCACATAGATATGCACATAGCTCTATAGCATCACACAGAGGACCTTCGTTTTGAGATATTAATTGAGTTGACCCCTTAGAAGCTTGCCAACCCTCAGCATCAATACAAGCATTTAAAAAAGCGAGTCGAGTCTCTTTTTTCATTCCTAAAACAAATCCAATAAGGCCCCTGCGGTGCATTTCAGATTTTCCAAATAACTTTTTAACATACTGAGTATTAACTACAAACACGGTTTTAGTTTTAAGACAGTATTTCTTATGGGGGATTTCTCTCAATAAAGTAGTAATTTTTTTAATACCTTTAGGCTTAGTTTGATAGATTTTTGTTGTTCCAATTAAATCAGGTGAATCAACGCCATCTATAAAATTGCGCCTTTTACCGTTTTTCATAGCTGTTTCAATTCCACCATCTGTCAGAATCCACCCCAATAGTGCTCCTTCATTTGGGGTTAATTGTAAATCACCAGCACACGCTTCTACAGAAGTTATTATTCTAGAGTTACCGTTATGTTTACAAACTTTTATGCTGTCTAATTTCTCAAGAATCCGAGGATTTCGCGGATTATGTACATTATGTTCTACAAGCCATTTGTGATTGTCTGTTACACGAAATTTCCAATTTCTATTTTTATATTCTGTAGTTTGCTTGTTGAAAAAACAGTTTATTTCTGTAATTTTTGTCCATTCATTTTGTTTACTAGTAAAGTTATATCCTAAAGTTTCATCTATGCCTACTTTTACTTGATCGTAAGTTAGCCATCCCCTTTTAGTTAAAATTGTAGTCTCTAATGGCACGCAAAAAGCCCCAAAATCAGTAGCAATAACTGGAGTTCCTGACAATAAAGACTCCACTACTGTACCGCCAAACGGCTCTACGTAAAAAGTAGGTACAAACGTAGCTTTGGCTTTGCTCATCCATTTAGCCCGCTCTTCAATACTAACCACACCCACAAAATCAATAACAGGACTCTTTATGGGAGGCTCTCCTTGACCTGCCACCACTAAACGACCCCCAACAGCTTCTACCGACTTTGCAGCGATTTCAAGACCTTTTAAAATTGTTGGTCTAGCAATAAAGAAAAAATAATCATTTTTTGTGGCACTATAAATATAGTCATCCAAATCATAGTAATTTGGTATTACTGCATCATAAAAATTAGGTGTTGGATTAACACTTCTTTCCTCACTCCCGTAAATCCAGTGCATCCAATTATAGGATTCAAAAATTCTGTGGGGGGCAAAACTCCAACGGTATCCGATACCCAACTCTACTATGATCATGGGATGCAAAGCGTCAGCGATAGGTTTATGTTGTAGACCGAAACTACAGAGAAGAAAATCAGTTGGTTTCTTACGTTTATTGATTTCTATAATCGCATTTTTAGTAAATTCAACATTAGCTGCATTGTCGTTGGTAGTTAAAAATGCACCCTTTTTCCAGTCGTATGCCCCATGTACCTTATCAAAAGTTTCTTTACTCAATACAGAAACGTGTTCAGTACAAATTGGATTTGATCCTTCGGTGCCATAATGAATTACAGTATGGCCAGCCTCAGTCAGCATCTTGCAAATTAGACGTACTTTTTGTGTAAAAGCGTCAGCACTATACTCTTTCAATGTTTTAGCATGTGATATGCCGATCACATGAAACGTAAATTTGTTCATACCTTTTTCCTTCGTGGAGAGAATTTTCTTAAAAACCACCGTCGGATGTGATTGTTATACTCCATTAGTCGATCAATAGCAGAAAACTCAAATCCGATTTCATACATAAGAATTAATACAATCATAACTTCTAAATCATGATCGTGCAACAATCGTAAAGCAATGTAAATTAAAGCCAAATGAATCCACTTCAATCCAGGTTTTAGTTTTAATTTACAAGAGTTTTTCCATTTTATCATTGTCTCTTTAATAAGCATATTATTTTGACCGTATAATTTTCTTACGTCGAATGACAATAATTTTATCACCCTTGATAAGATGGAATATAGTACCATCTTTAATTAGTATTTTCCCAATATACTTGGTACCATCCATTGGCTCTAAAGCCTTAATGGGAACTGAAAATCTTACTAAACTTTTCTTAATCAATTTTTAAAGTCCTTTTGGAAAATTTAATCTAGCAAATTCCCCGTGATATTTTATTACGTATTCATCGTACTTTTTAGCAGCCTCAACGGGAGTCTTAAAAGTTCCTAAATATATAGTTTTATTATTCACTCTAATTTTTGCTTGCCAATTATTGCCATTTCGCACTACCCCTTTAAATCCCGATTTGTTTCTTCTATGTTTACTTTGATTCCTAAGATTTTCTGCATGGGTACAAAGTCTAAGATTGGATTTTCTATTGTCTAAGGTATCCCCGTTTATATGGTCTACCTCTAAACCATCAGTAGCCTTGATAACAAGTCGGTGCATATAAACAATTTTTTGTTTGTTTTTTGGGTAAATGGCTCTTACAGCATAGAATTTTCCGCTGCTTGATCTTCTAGCGTACCATTTAAATTGTGAAAACTTTAAAAAGTTTTCACAATCTACTTTAGTTTTCTGATTTCTAGTTAATGAAATTAGTCTCATCTGAATAGTAACTTAATCATGTTTACCGTGTACCTTGATATAATCCTTGTATGTTTCTTTAATGTGATCTATGCATTGCTTAGGATTATGAAATATCTTACCGCCATCTCGAAAACTTTTTCGGCAATTTCGCAATGTCCAGTCATTCCACTCAATCCAAGAATTATAACTAATAGTATAGATAGGAACTCCTTTATGCAAGGCTTCTATGATTTCTTCAATAGTACCGCCCAACTTTTTAGATGCATTATAGAAAACAATAACAAACGCCGAAGCATTAACACATATAATGTCTTCTTTTTGAATAGCGTCCATAGTTTTGTCCCAAATATCCCACTCTCCCGCCCGTTTAAGATTTTCTAACTTCTTCTTTTGCTCTTCAACGGTAGGAGCTAACGAATGATTACATTCTAACTTAGTAGGATCAAGAACTTCAAACCCCAAGTCAAGCAATTTTTTGGACAGTTCTTCTCGCCAATTAATACCGCCATCCTTGGAGTCTTGAATACTGCCTATCAGATATGTTTTTAATTTAGGCATAAATGTTTACCCCCTATATAGCTTTCCGTCGATTATAACTTTCCCCTTGATAATTCTGTGTATATGAGGAAAGAATGAACCATCAGGAAGATAGTCAATTTCGGCAAATGCATGATCCCAACTATTAGGCTTACCTCTAAGCCATTCAGGATTCATATTGCTCAAACAACCTACTGATGCCGACCAAAAGGCAAGTTCCCTTGCAGGAGTCGGCATAGTAAATACTTGTACTTGATGAGAGTGCCCGTAAAGGACGTTCTCGCAATATACTCTTGCATGATGCTGGGCATGGTGAACATCATAATAAAATCCATGAGTATAATTTAGTTTGCCCAATTTTATTTTGTCGTTATACCATGTAATGTGCCAACCCGATTCCGATAATCGTAGTCTTTCATTAATATCAATATGTTTCTTCCAGTAATCACCATCGGGCTTAGCAATAATTTGATCGGCCCGATCTTCATGGTTTCCTTTTATAAAATATTTAACACACTCTTTTGGTAGGACTTGCTCAATCTGTTTTAGTACCTTAGCCCCTGCTAAAAATTCTAAATCTAATGCTTTTAACTCATCCGTAGATAAATCAGGACTTTTTTGTTTGGCTTTTCCCAGCAAAGCCTCATAATCAAGAAAATCTCCGATAATTACAACATGAGTAGGTTTATAATCGGCACATCGTTGTAAAGCAATGTTAAGAGCTTCGTGACTATGATATGGAATTTGCATATCTGAAAACACAAATACCCTTTCTAACTTTATACCTGATGCATCTGGAATCGCCTTCACAATAGTGGGTTTAGGCACCACAATTAATGGCTCATACTCTAAAATAGACTTTTTCTTCTCAAAATCTGTGTCTATTTTATCTTTTAAACACCACCGCCTAACACTTTTCTCATCAATTCCCAACGCCGTTGCAACATCTTGTTTAACGTAATTGTGCTTTTTTAGTAACTCTACTAATTTGGCTTTAGTTGGTTTTTTCATGGGCTTGTCCTCTAGTCGTACATAAATTTGTATTCTGGTGCACACGGGATACACCGTTTACTTTGGTTAATTCAATAATATTAGAAAAATACTCTTTAACGGACGTGTGCGTAATAACTAAAATTGTTCTGAATTTTTTAGTTAATTTAGTCAACGTTTCAAAAAATTTGGCCTGGTTATTGTCATCCAGACTACCCAAGCCCTCGTCAATGATTAATGTCTCTATCTTAAAATTATTTCGTCGAGCCAGTAATTCCGATATACCTAAACGAATCGCTAAATCTATAATTAAACGTTCCCCGCCACTGTAGTTAAAATAGGGTCGTGTTTCTAAGTCATTATTAATAAGGATTTGAAACGTATCTATCAGTTCACCTTTGGTTGATTCTCTTTGAGTATTTAACTCTACAGTTATTGATAAATCGGATAGTAAACTCAAATTATTGTTAATCAATACTTCCAACTCTCTTAATAAGTTATCTACGATCAATAATGGAATTCCTTTGGAACTAAACGCCACAGCTAAATCCGAATAAATACTCTCTTGTTGCTTTAATTCCTCTAATCGGGAATCAACAAGAACCAACTCGTTTAAAGATGGTTCTAACTGGGAATCTTGTTCTAAGATATGTAGTTCACCAATAAGAGTATTCATTTCTGTTTCTAATTTAGCCAACCCCGTTGCCTTTTCCGTTAATTTAAACGTGGTTAAATTATGTTTCCATGCATTAATGGTATCTTGATCTAATCCCAAATTAGTAACTAACGTAGTAATTTTTTCTTTTAAATCTTGGTATTCTGCTACATATTTTTGCTCAATCAGAGTCTTTTTATCAGGTGATAGGCTGGTTTCACACAAAGGACAATGCCCATTAACTTTTGAGAGTAATGCTAATCGCTTTTCTAATGTAGTAAATTGTTTATTCAAATTCGTCAATTCAGTGTTACCCAACACCTGTAATTTTTCCCTCTCACCAATCTTTTTTTGAATATTGTTATACTGCTCTTCGGCCTTTTTATACTTATCCAGTAATGCCTTATGAGAATTTTGAAGAGTCTCTAATTTAGCAGTTTTACATTTTCGGACTAAATCAATATTTTTAATTTCGTGAATTTCAGTCTCTAATACATCTTTTGTTAAAATTAATTTATCACTTTCCGATTTATAAACCATAAATTTGTCTGTAGCGGCAACTTTGTAACCCCAATACTTACTTAGTTGCAAAATATTTAATAACACGTCAGCCGCCTCTTTTGGAGACAATTTAGAAAAGCTATCAGCCTCTCCCTGCTCAATACAACAACTATTTTTAAATACATCATAGGTCATACCAAGTAATATGTTAATTTTTTTCTGTGTATCTTTAATAACCACTCCTGATATATCAAGATCATTAGACTCTAATTTAAGGACAGTTTTCTTATTGCGTTCTCTCTTGCGAGTAACGGAATATGCCCTTTGACTAATTTCCAATTTTATACTTACAGTACAAAAATCCTGATCTTCATGAATTAGGCTGTCTCCAGCCCCACCCCCCCTGGCTTCTCCCCACAAACACCATGTAATTGCGTCTTTTATTAATGAAGATTTACCACTTCCATTTAAACCCAAAATTCCCCACAGACCGTCAGAAAATTTTACGGAAGTATCCTTATGTGATAAAAAATTAATTAAACGCAACTCTAATAGATTCATTATTTTCCTAAAGCTTTCTTTAGTTCAGCTTGAATTAATTCTTGTATATTTAAAGCCTTAATTGTCTCGTTTGCTTGTACTGCCTTAACAGCCTCATGAAATTTATCAATTTCTTTAATAGGCTCTAAAAAATTAATCTTTAACAGCTTCCTGCCCCCGTCAAAATTACCACAAATGGAACGCAACTCATTCAAAACTTGATCAATAAATTGTTTCATTTCAGCATCATATTTTGTAGCGTCACCAACCATACAAGTAATTTCTACAGGAACAATCCATACTTTCGGTTGTAAATCAGCCATTGTTTGCCTCCTGACTAGAACTAGCATTGCTCTGACTTTCATATTGGTCAAAAAAGAAGCATGTCCAAAAAGACAAAACAGGAGCATACATCCATAGCCATTCCGACCAATGTGTTCTTATTTGTAAATACACAGGTAAAATTAGGGTCAAATACATAAAACTAAATACTATCCAGCGTATTGTTTTTAGATTCATTTTTGCTCATCCTTTGGAAAACTATCTATTCGATTCCCGCACTCTTCAATATTCCCGCATTTAATAATAATTCTTGTATCAGTCTCAATTCTAATTACTTTTTTACTTTTGCAAAGAGGACATGCCTCATAAATAATTGGATCACCCATTTTGTGACGCTCCTTCATCTAATGTTCGTTCAAACCATGTGTATCCGCACCGCTGACATTCACGATCAAAATGCTCAGTAAATACTTTTATGGTTCGGTGTAAGTCCAATAGTACAGGACAATCTGAAAAATATTTAGTACAGTATTTAATAGAAACTTTATCATGACCACATTTAGGGCATTTAGATTCTGGATTATATGGAAGTATCATAAATTTTCCTCCGAATAACGTATATCTTTTACTATCTTTTTAAATGTAGGCTCAATAAAGTATCCGCTATGCTCGTAATCTGTCAAACGATTATATAACTCTAATCTAGGATAAGGATGTTCTAAGGGTCGAATACGATCTTCAACATGCCCCTTCCTCAAAATACCCCAGTATCCTAAGTGACCAAAGGGGGGAATAGCAATTACACGAACTACTTCATCGTCGTGACTACACCACACAAATACAGATTTTACTTGTCGTTTCTGTAAAATTTGACCTAATTTATTTCTTTCAATATGTGCCGAAATTACTCCAGCCACCAATGTCACAGACTGTATTTTTACAGAGGGGTTCTCTAAAATAGTTCTCCAAGTCACCCAAGTTCCGTATGAATGACAAACAATATGAATCTTGGCATCGGGATTATCTTTCCGCAATTGGTCTAATAGCCTGGGTAATTTTTTAATAATTAAATTAGTGACCCAATTAGGCAATTTAAGATTATACATAATAGTAGACAACCATGAAAAAACTGGCCCAATCCATCCATACTTAAACTTAACATATAAAATCGACGGATGGTTTATTGCCAGCCATTGACCAAAATCCTCTTCCCAATCTTGACCTTTCATCTTAGTCATAATACCGTGTAAACTAATTATGATTGTCTTAACCATTATATTTTTACCCATCGACCTTTAGAGTCTCTTGGCACATTTTGCATCTCATCCCGCAAAGAATTTCGGCTTCTCTCATCCCACTCTGGCTGATGTTGGACCAAATTGGGCAGTCCTTCATATGGAATTAAACCAAACTCTAAGTCTTCTTCTAAACATTCAATTGTTTTATTTAAAAATCCATAGCGAACTTCATAAATAAAAACAGACTTTTCGACTTCTAAATAATTTGGCTCAGTATATACCTCATCAACATAATGAGAACCAAGGTGTAATTTTCCAATATAACGGTATTTTCCTCCCACAATTA
>Ga0172363_10005300_pt1 | contig 10422 bp, 9 predicted proteins | sample LakKivs2_kivu2a2_FD_114541 | JGI IMG/M metagenome (GOLD analysis project Ga0172363, IMG submission 114541) | Sediment microbial communities from Lake Kivu, Rwanda - Sediment s2_kivu2a2 | ecosystem: Environmental > Aquatic > Freshwater > Lake > Sediment | place: Rwanda: Western Province, Lake... | reverse complement strand
CTTCTTTTCCTCTGATTTCTCCTACTATTATGTATTCTGGTCTTTGTCTGAGGGCTGCTTTCATTAGGTCGTACATGTCTATCTCTCCGACCATTTTGTCTGCTACTACTTCTCCGAATCCTGATCTTGCTACTCCTGGTATCCAGTTGGGGTGTGGTAGGTTGATTTCTCTTGTTTCTTCTATTGAGACTATTTTTGCTTCACGTGGTATGAATAAGGATAAAGCGTTTAGTATGGTGGTTTTTCCAGAAGCAGTTCCTCCAGCTATCAGTGTGTTTACTCCGTTTTCTACAGCAAGCCAGAAATAAGCCAAAATCTCAGAAGACATGGTATTAAGCTCAACTAAGTCAGGTGGCGTGAAGGGATCAGCACGGAATTTCCTAATGGTAAATGTCGAACCTTTGGCTGTAACTTCTGTGCTTAGTGTCATTTGTATTCTTGATCCGTCTGGCATTGTTGCGTCTAGCATTGGTTCTGCTATGCTTATGTGTTTACCGCATTTCTGAGCAAGTTTAAAAATAAATGAAGAAAGTTCATCCTCGTTTTTGAAATCAACATTGCTTTTAAGCGAACCGTATTTCCTATGATACAAAAAGATTGGTATGTTGGACCCATCGCATGATATATCCTCTATGTTCGGGTCTTTCATCAGTGGGTCTATTTTATCTAGCCCAAGAGAGTTTTTTTCTATGTGGTAAAGTATCTTCTTTTTTGATTCTTTGTTTATTTTAAGCCCGTATTCTTTTATGATTTCATCTACTTTGTTTACTAGATAGTTTTGGCCGCCGGTTGATTCCATCTCCAGATGATCTATTGATACGTTAGTTAAAGTCTCTGTTATAAAGTCCGCTGTTTTTTGTTCATCTTCTGTTAAATTCATTTCGACTAAGAAATAGCGTTTGTCAAGGCTTTCTTTTTCGCGTAATATTTCGACATATGCGTATGGTTCTTTGAGAGAATAGAATTCTAATTCTTCCCATTCGTTTTCATTTAAACCTAGTTCTTTGAATGTTATGGATCTTTCTTTAACTAACTCTTTTGGAAGTTCTGCTTCTACAACGTTTTCGTTTTTGATTTCTGGTTTAGCTTGGACAGGTAAAGATAACTTCTTTTTTTCTTGGTCTGTGATTTGTGGGCTCCATCCACCAAAGTTTATGTCTGCTTCGTCAAAGAAAACATGCTCTAAACTAGTTCTTTCATTTTCTGTTGCTAAAAGATCCTCTAGACCTGAATCATCTTTTTCAGATGATCCATTGTTGTTTTCTAATGGTGGTTTTGTTTCTTCATCTAATATGTCGCTTGATTCCAGTTTTTCTGCATCTTTTGTTTTTGATCTGAATCTGCCAGCAGGTTTTTTATCCTTTATTTTTTTGTCTGAAGTTTTTTTCTTTTCTGAGAAAAACCCTTTCTTTTTAGGTTTGTCAGCTTCTGCTTCTAATTCTTTTATTTTTTCAGGATATTTTGAAAAAAGAGCGTCGTCTACCTTTTCGTCCAAAGGATCCTTTTCTTTATCGGATGAGATTTTCGGTTCATCTATTGATTGTTCTTCTAAAATTTCTTTTGCGGATTTGTCTCGTGAGCCTTTAGATTCAGAATTATTACTTTTTTTCTCCCTTAGGAAATATATTGAGTTTCCTTTTTTGTTTTTAAATGAATATGTTTCTTCTAAGGATTTTTCGGTTGATATTTTTTGATTTTTTGATATTGCGTCGTCTATCTTTTTTTCTATTTCTAATATTTCTCCTTCGCTCATCGTTGAAGTGGAGGTTTTTTTGAACAGTTTCATTCTGTCTTCTTTCAAGACAGTTACCTCCTGTTTGAAAACGATTTTGTTACTCTATCATATCCTCTTATGCAACGCATCCGCATCCCTTTTATATCCTAATATTTGATTTAAATTAATCTAAATATAACTACCTACTTTCAACTTCTGTACGTGCATCTCATCCGCTTTGTTTGATATATTTTATAGCTATTTATATCTTTCTTTTATTAAGTAATGGTAAATAATTTTTAGACAAGTTTATAATAGCATCTAGTAATTGTGCCTCTGAAAATTGTTTGTGGGGGCCCATGAGGTAGTGGATATCCTTCCGGCCTTCGGAGCCGGATACCGGGGTTCGAATCCCCGTGGGTCCGTCTTTTACAACGGGAGAAAGGCATACCGCAGGAGGCCCATTTTTACCCTTTGTTAAGATTTTCAACGGGAGAAAGAGTTTAATAACCCCCGTGGGTCCGTTCTATTCATTTTTTTTAAATGCGTTTTTTCAAAAAGATATTTTTACACGACAACTATATATATAACCTGCTACAAAGTATAACTTAGAGGGATCTGGAGGCTTATTTCTTCCTTTCATCTTTACCATCCACATTATCCAGATTCCCCCACCTCTTCTTTAAAGAAATAACCCCTATAGAGTTTATGCTAACAAATTAAGTTGAATAAAGAAAAAAAAGAAGTTTTTTTGTTGAAAGATAAAAAAATAATTTTTTTTTAAGAGTATCTACCGCGCATTCTCCTTCTATCTATTTTCACGCCAGATGGAGAAATAATCATCATGTTGTTTCCAATGCCTGCTATATCACCGTTTATCTCAGATACTAGTTTCTTAAGGTCGTTTGTTATCCTTTTAAGAATAACCTCTTCCTCAGCTATTGCTGCGAAATCTAGTATCAAAACGTTTCCGCCATATACATAATCTGTGAGTTCTTTTAACTCCTCGTACCTCTGTATCTCACCAACTCGTACATACATTTTAGCTGGTTGCGGTCCCTCAGATGACTCTACGTATTTCTCTAGATCAACATATCCTCCAACATCACTTGATTTTTTATCGCCTAAAATCTTATTGACAATTCCCATACCGGTCTTCATCTCCTGGTTATTTTAACTGCTACTCTTAAATATATTTCTGTTTATAAACTTTTGGAGATAAGATTCCACAGTCTATCACCCACATAATGAACCACTTTCACTGCCTTTCCTTTATCTTCTTTTATCATCTGTTCACCGTTCATCAAAGCAAAACCCACTGCTAATGGTTTTTTGTGTTTTTCATCACAAACCCATACTTGCTGGTTCTCTTTTATGTTTCTGTCAGCATCCACTATGCCTGGTGCCATAACATCTGCGCCGCTTGTAACAAACCTAACAGCACCCATGTCAACTGTTACAAATTTTCCTTGCGGCGTGAATTTATTCAGACCTTTTAATGTAAAAACTATTTTGTTTTCATTTATTGTAAAAACAGGTTCGTTTTCAACAAAAATTATTTTATATTCCTCAACATCCCCTGTTTCAACGTTTGATTTTTCATCAAAGAAAATGTTATTGTAGTTTTCTCTCATTTTTTCTATTAATTCTTTTACATCCTTGCTTTTGAGGGGATGTCTGTTTTTTACTTTTACTGGCATAAAACTGGTTAATTCTTTTTTGTTTTTTAATGTTGTCGAATATTTTTTTGTTATCCCAAACCCTTATAAATATGATGTTTATTTCGTGTGCCCTAGGTAGCCTTATGGAAAAACCACTAAAGATATTACACGCAAGTCTTAACAAACGCGTTATTGTAGAGCTTAGAGGTGGAAGAGGCTATCATGGAACACTTGATGGTTATGATGTCCCTCATATGAACCTCGTGCTTAAAAAAGCTGAGGAAATAATAAATGGGGAATCAGTTAAAAAACATGATACAATAATTGTTAGAGGAGATAACATAATATACATATCTCCTTAATTGAGGTTTGATTTATGACGAAAGGAACAGCAGCCCACTTTGGCGGAAAAAAAACCCATACGATGTGCAGAAGATGCGGAAGGCACTCTTTCCACATGCAAAAAAGAAGATGCGCATTTTGCGGTTTTGGCGAAACAAGCAAGATGAGACATTACAACTGGGCTAGAAGAAAATAAATAAAATTTTTTTTAATCATTTTTTTCCATCTGTTTTTTGTATTTTTCAAGAGACCAACGACCGTTTTTCCCCCAAAAAGTGTTGTATACACGAATTTCTATGTACAAAAATATAATTAAAACAACTAGAGCAAGTATGATATTTAGAGGAAAAGAAAAATCTAAAAATATCTCAAGCGGAATCAACGTATCAGTAAGTAAGACAAAAATTAAAAACAGAGATTTTAATACTTCTTGGTATAAAGGTCGTACCATACTTCTAATAATGTTTTCACGTCGTCTTTTCAGCAGATATTGTATTGTCCCGTTTAATGACCTATTATGTTTTTTCTTTAATGACTCTTGTTTTGTATCATGAGCTAAAAATTTCTCCTCCTGTGAAATATCTCGTCTAACAAAAATATATCTAAGTTTCATCTGGTAAACACGCTACATAATGGTCTTTTTTAACTTCCATTAAAACTGGTTCAACTTTTGAACATTGCTGGGTTGCATGGTCGCATCTGGGATGGAATCTACAGCCGGGTGGAGGGTTCACAAGACTAGGGACTTCCCCTTTCAGGGGAATAAATTTTCTTTTTAAAATAGGATCGGGTATAGGAATTGCTGATAGTAGAGCCTTTGTGTAAGGATGTAGTGGTTCATTAAACAGTTCTTGGGTTGGTGCTAATTCAACGATTTTCCCTGCGTACATTATTGCAATCCTGTCACTAATATGTTTTATCACACTTAAATTATGGGTGATGAACAGATAGGTTAACCCAAATTTTTTCTGAAGATATTTTAACAAATTGAGAATCTGTGCTTGAACTGAAACATCTAATGCTGAAGTTGGTTCATCCAATATAATGAAATCCGGATTCAAAGCAAGGGCACGTGCAATGCCGATTCTTTGTCGTTGTCCTCCACTAAACTCATGTGGATATCTATACATATGTTGTTCGTCAAGACCAACGGTTCTGAGCAATTCAAGGATCTTGTTATTCAATGCTTCACCTTTGGCAGTTCCATTGATGACAAGAGGTTCTCCAATAATTTCTCTCACGGTCATACGAGGATTAAGAGAAGAAGCAGGATCTTGAAAAACCATCTGCATATGTGGCCTCATTTTTCTAAGTTCCTTTCTATTTATTTTTGTTAAATCATTATCAATAAAATATACAAAACCGTCTGTTGGTTTTATTAGTTGGATAATAGCTCTGCCAAGAGTTGTTTTTCCGCATCCTGATTCACCAGCAATACCAAGTGTTTCACCTTTTTTTATAAAAATATCAACGTTATCCACTGCTTTAACATAATCTTTTATTCTCGAAAAAACACCTTCCCGTATTGGAAAATATTCCTTCAAATTTTGTGTTTTCACAAGAATATCATCTGTCATTTAATTTCCTCATTTTTATGTTTTGTAATCAACGCGTTTCTTACATCCTCATATCTATAACAAGCAACATAATGGCCTGGTTCTACTTCATTTAGTGGCGGCGGAGCTTTTTTACAGATATCGATTGCATAGCTACATCTAGGATGAAAACGGCATCCAGGCGGCGGTGTAATAAGATTGGGGACCATTCCTGGTATAATATCTAAATGCTCCCGTTTCTCAGTGATTTTTGGTATCGCGCGCATCAAACCTTGTGTGTATGGGTGGTAGGGCCATTTGAATATAGTTTTTGTATCACCAAATTCTGTGATATAACCTGCGTACATGACTCCCACTCTATCACACATTTCAGCAATTATTCCAAGATCATGTGTAATTAGCCATATCGCAGCATTTGTTCTTTTTTGTAAATCTTTTATCAACTCAAGGATCTGTGCTTGGATGGTTACATCTAAAGCAGTTGTTGGTTCATCGGCAATAAGAAGCTTTGGGTTACATGCGAGCATCATCGCAATCATCACACGTTGGCGCATCCCTCCGCTTAACTCATGAGGATACTGTTTGGCTACTTGTTCAGCATTTGGTATTTTAACCATTTTCAGCGCATCGATCGCTTTTTCCAACGCTATCTTTTTCGCTTTTTTTTGTTGTCTTCTTTTTTTAATGAAACTCAATTTACTCAAAGGTTTTTTTCCGTCACCTTCTGTTGTTTCATGCAACAAAATAACCTCAGCTATTTGATCTCCGGTAGTGTAGGTTGGGTTTAACGCAGTCATAGGTTCTTGAAAAATCATTGAGATGTCTTTTCCTCTTATATGTCGCATTTCTTCATTGCTTTTTAATAGAAGATTCTCATTGTTAAATAGTATCTCACCACCAACAATTTTGCCAGGTGGATCAGGTATTAAACGCATAACAGCAAGAGCAGTGACACTTTTTCCGCATCCTGTTTCACCAACCAGTCCAATGGTTTCCCCAGCGTTTATATCAAAACTAACATCTTCTAAAGCTTTCACAGTTCCTTCATAGGTCTCGAAATATACTTTGAGATTTTTTACTGAAAGAAGTTTTTCTGTTGTTATGTTTTTCCTCCTCCTCGTCTTAAACGTGGATCTAAGATATCTCGAAGCCCATCGCCTACTAAATTGAAACCTAACACTGTTATAAATATTGCAAGTCCTGGAAAGACCATCATCCATGGGCAGGACATAAAATAGTTACGAGAATCTGAAACCATTCTGCCCCATTCAGCAGCTCCAGGTCCAGCTCCGAAACCTAAAAAACTTAATCCAGCAGCAGTAAGAATTGCATTGCCTAGGTCCATGGTTGTTTGAACAATAAGTGGTGCCATAGAATTCGGTAAAATATGCCTAAAAATAATTCTGGTATCTCCTGCTCCTACAGATTTAGCTGCCTCTACATATTGGTTTTCTCTGACCGAGAGAATTTGCCCTCGAACCAAACGGGTATATGCTGGCCACCAAACAACGATCATCGCGATCATGACATTTTCGATACTTTTTCCAAGGATTGCTGCTACCCCCATCGCAAGGATCAGATATGGAATTGATAGAAAGATGTCTGTAATTCTCATAATAAATTCGTCTATATATCTGCCATAGTATCCGGCAAAAGCACCAATTATTATTCCTAAACCCAAACCACCTAATACAACTATTAAACCAATTTCTATAGAAATTCTAGCACCCCATAATACTTTTGTGAAAACATCTCCGCCAGTTTCATCAGTACCAAAAAGGTGTTTCCAACTCGGTGGTTGTTTACTTTCGCTCCATATATGCTCCTCAGGACCGTATGGGCTGATAAAAGGGGCCAATATTGCGGTAAACACAAGTATAAGAATAATTGCGATCCCAACCATCGCTAGGGGGCTTTGTTTGATGAGATGTAGACTGTATCTTAATTCTTTGATGCGTGGTGATAACCATTTTTTAAAATATTCTCTTTTTTCTTTTGAAAAAATACTCTTTTTTGTTTGAGACTGGTGTTGGAATATTTTTTTCATTTCACTCCAGCCTCACACGTGGATCAAGATAAGCATAGGTAAGGTCTACGATCAGGTTAACAATAGTGTACATAATAGCAACAATTATTGTGAATCCTACAATTGCTGCGGTGTCGATTCTTACTATTGATTCTGCTGCCCATGAGCCAACACCAGGCCAGTTGAATATCGTTTCAGTAAGAACAGCTCCTGCTAAGAGTCCTCCGAACGACAATCCTATGATTGTCACAGTTGGGATTAATGCATTCCTTAAAGCATGTTTGTATATTACTTTTCTTTCAGACAGACCTTTTGCTCGTGCGGTTCTAATATAATCTTGACCCATGACCTCCAACATACTAGAACGAGTCATCCTTGCGATCTCAGCGAGGGAGACATAGCTCAAACAAAAAGCAGGCATGACTAGATGAGCGATGGTATCTAAAAACATTGATGGATTTCCTGCGATAATGCTATCCAATGTGAAAAATCCTGTGACCTGCGGCGGATACATTCCTGCTGTTGCTCTTCCATATAGGGGCAAATGTGGAAGTCCATTGATTTTCAATAAATAAAAAAATATGTATTGCATTAAAAAACCAAGCCAAAAAATAGGTATTGAAACACCTGAAAGGGCGAATAATCTTGTTGCATGATCCGGCCATTTATCTTTTTTTGTTGCTGATATAACACCAAGGGGTATACCAACGATTGTTGCCAATAACATTGCTACGATAGTTAATTCGATCGTAGCTGGTAAACGAAGTTTTATTACATCTAAAACTGGCATATCTTGATGTGCTTTTGAGATGCCCCAATCTCCTCTTAAAATATCCCCCATATAATATAGATATTGAACATAGACAGGTTGGTTAAATCCGTGAATTTCTTTTACTTTTTCTATCTGCTCATGGGTCATTCGTGGGGTTATATATGCAGCAGCAGGATCCCCCCCTATTCGTGTCAATAAAAAGATAAGGATTGTAATACCAATCAACACAGGAATTAAAAGAAGAAGCCTTCTGATTATATACTGATACATCTTCATAGGAAATCCTACGTAAACCCTGTTGTTCTAGGGAAATATAACGAAACGTTATGAAATTAAAAATAAAAAAGAAAAGAAAAAGTTGAATTATTTTGTAGTATAACCTGCTGCTTTGAGGTATTCTTTTGCTTTGGTTAAGTCGTGTGTATATATCGGAAGGTCGTAGTCATGACCGAACATACCTTTTGGAATTACTCCCTGCATTGGTGATGTGATACCGGATTGTATCTGGTTGTAGTATGTTTCATAGTCGAGAGCATAGCAGAATGCTTTTCTTACATTAAGGTCATCAAAAGGTTTCATTGCTTGGTTAAAACCAAAGAAATTGACGTCGAATGTTGGTGTTCCAGTTAGCACTTTTATGCCTTCTGATTCTCTATTCATCAAGTCACTGGCATGTTCTCTTGGTGCATAAATGTAATCAGCAATTCCACTTGTTAGTGCTAGATATCTTGTGTTATATTCATCAACATACTCAACTCTGACTGTGTCTAATGCTGGTTCGTCACCCCAATAGTCCGGATTCTTTTTTAGAACAATGTATGTGCTATCTTGGGCCCATTCATCAAGCATAAATGGTCCAGTTCCGCACATATGTGTGTCCATCCAGTTGTTTTCACTTCTGGGTTGAACTCCACCATTTGCTTCAACATAAGTGGGACTCACGATTGATGCTACTGTGTATGCTAGGCAATATATGAATGGGGTATATGGGAATTGTAAATTGAATCTGACGGTATATTCATCTACAACCTCGACGCTACTTGTGTTTTCTGGGTCAAGAACCTGCGTAAGGATCCAACCAGGGCTTTCTGGGTCATCATAATACATCGCTCTGTCTATAGAATATTTCACTGCAGAGGCATTAAATGCTGTTCCATCATGGAATTTTACTCCTTCTCTTAAATGGAAGGTGTATGTCAAGCCATCTTCGCTGATACCTCCGTTTTCAATGCTTGGGACTTCTGTTGCAAGCATTGGTTCGAGTTCCGATGCGCTATCTTCTTTATAAAAAACTAAGGTTTCATATACGTTTTGTATGATTTCTCCACCAGAGGTTTCGTAATCCCATGCTGGGTCTAAAGATTGAGGTCCACCGACCGATATTTCAACAAATGTTGTATCATCTGACGAACCATTTTTACTAATATATTTAAACATTAATTCAGAGAACATCGGATTGTAGAAAATTCCATCTACCCAGGTTCGTTGTACTTGGAAATTGATTACTTGATCTATATATAGATAAACCCCCTGATCAAACAGTTTCTGTTCGATTTTTGAATATAATTCTGTTGCTTTAGTTGCATCTAGTTCTTGTTTTGCTTCATCAATCCAGGCGTCTATCTCAGAATCAGCGAATCCAACTCTATTTGCGTATGTTCCAGATGAGCGCCCAAAAGGATCCAGATAGTTATCTGGGTGTGCATAATCAGGTGCCCAGCCTAAGAAGAAGATAGGCATCTCTTTTTTATCTAATTTGTCAAGATATTGGGCCCATGCTAACTCTTGGATTTCTATTTTAATATCTGAGGTGATTGCTTCTATGTTGTCCTTCAAAAGTTGACAACCAAGTTTCCTAGCATCGTTTCCAGAGTTGTAATACAAGGTAATCGTCGTCGGTTCTTTCGTAGTTGTACATCCGCTAAAAGCAACGGCAATAAACATCGCACTTAGAACGATTGCTAAAACACCAGCTTTCTTATTTAAACTATATTCTCTCCTCATAGTTTTATATTCTCCTTTTTTTCGTGTATAACGAAATTTGATAAAATGTATGTTTAACAATATTTAATTACTTTTCCATATAATAAAAATAAAATCTAAAAATATTTTTTTATTTTTTGAAATTGAGTTTATAATATTAATAGTAAAAAAGTTTAGATTGATTGAATTATTTTTGGTATCCGCCTATTTTGAGACTTGGATCACCTAGTAGTACCCACTGTTGAACTGTTTTAGCATCGTATGAATAGTCCCAGCCCGCTGGTGTTGACCAGTTTATCTGGTATTTGTTTAGGTAATTTGTTATTGCGTTTCCCCATACCTCGCCAAGTATGTCTGTTCCATTTATG
>Ga0172363_10005299_pt1 | contig 10422 bp, 5 predicted proteins | sample LakKivs2_kivu2a2_FD_114541 | JGI IMG/M metagenome (GOLD analysis project Ga0172363, IMG submission 114541) | Sediment microbial communities from Lake Kivu, Rwanda - Sediment s2_kivu2a2 | ecosystem: Environmental > Aquatic > Freshwater > Lake > Sediment | place: Rwanda: Western Province, Lake... | reverse complement strand
CTTCATTGTCGGCGATCACGGCGCGGGCTATCAAGGCCAGAAGTTCGTCCTCCAGCCGGGGATGCCGGCGGACAAAATGGGGAAGGTTATCACGGAGCCCTTCAAGATTAATGCGCTGCCGCTGATGCTGGCTAAGCCGTTTGGAGCGAGAGGAGAATTATTGACTTCGGATTCGCCGGTTTCCCTATCCGACATCCCGGCAACGGTGTTTTCCGCCCTCGGCCTTCCGGTCGATGCGGCCGGACAATCCATCTTTTCGGTCGCTCCCTCCGCCAACCGTGAGCGCCGGTATTTGAGGTACGGCAGCCGGGATATCTACTCCTATTACGGGGACATGAAGGAATACATTATTACTGGCCCGGCTTGGCTCGATAAGTCCTGGCGGGCGTCCGGCAGGGTTTTTACGAAAGGGAGAATAAAATGAATCAGGAGACAGGACGAAAAAGAACTCAGAAGTATTGGGCCGTCGGAGTGCTCTTGGTCACTATTGGGTTTTGCTTTGTCAATTGCGCCAGAGAAAGCGAGGCCAAGCGGTTGCAGCCGGCCTTGGACAGCATCACTGCTGAAGACCTGGCCGCAGACACCCAAATCCTGTCCTCGGACGAGTTCGAAGGACGGGCCCCGGCCTCCGAGGGCGAGATCAAGACGGTTAATTTCCTGCGTGAGGAATTCCAGAAGCTCGGGCTCAAGCCGGGCAACGGCGAGAGCTATTTCCAGGAAATCCCGATGGTGGTGATCACGGCGGACCCGTCGGCCAGGCTCGAAGTCAAAGGTGACAAAAAGTTGCTCTCTTTCGCCTACAAGGAACAGTTTGTCGCCAAGACCCAGCGTGTGGCCGAGGAGACCTCGCTCGTCGATTCAGATTTGGTCTTTGCCGGCTATGGCATCGTAGCGCCGGAGTACCGGTGGAATGACTACGAAGGCCTGGATGTCCGGGGGAAAACCGTTGTCGTTCTGGTGAATGACCCCGGCTATGCCACCCGGGATCCCGAGCTATTTATGGGACGGGAAATGACCTATTACGGGCGTTGGACCTACAAGTACGAGGAGGCTGCCCGGCAGGGGGCTGCCGGCTGCTTCATCGTGCATGAGACTGAGCCGGCCGCCTATCCCTGGGGTGTTGTCCAGAACGGATGGACGGGTCCGCAGTTTAACCTGGTCAGAGAAGACAACAACATGTCCCGCTGTGCCGCCGAAGGATGGCTGGAAATCGAGGCAGCCCGAAAGATCTTTGCCGCTGCCGGGCTGGACTTCGACAAAGTTAAGACAGAGGCGGCCAAAAGCGGATTTAAGGCCATTCCTCTTGGTCTCAAAGCGTCTCTCGCCCTGAAAAACACCGTCAAGAATGTGACCTCAAACAATGTTGTGGCTTGGCTTCCGGGATCCAAGCGGCCGGACGAGTATGTCATCTATATGGCTCACTGGGACCACTTCGGCCGCAACCCGGACCTTGAGGGGGACCAGATTTTTAACGGCGCCCTCGACAATGCCACCGGCACCGCCGCCCTGATCGAACTGGCGGAAGCCTTCAAGAAGCTCAAGCGGCCGCCGCTCCGCTCCATCGTCTTTCTCGCCGTCACGGGAGAGGAGCAGGGCCTGATCGGCTCCGAATACTATGCGACCCATCCGATCTTTCCCGCGACAAAGACGGTCGGCGTCATCAACATGGATGCCCTGAACATCTATGGGCCGATGAAGGACATCACGGTCATCGGATACGGGCTGTCGGAGCTTGACGATTACATCGAAGCTGCGGCCAAAGAGGCGGGCCGGACGGTCAATCCCGACCCGACGCCAGAAAAGGGTTCCTATTTTCGCTCCGACCACTTTCCCTTTGCCAAAGAGGGGATTCCGGCTGTCTATCCGAGCGGCGGGAGCGACCACGTCGAGCACGGCAAAGAGTGGACGATGGCCAAGAGAGATAAATACACGGCCGAAAATTACCATAAGCCCTCGGATGAATTTGACCCCAACTGGGACCTCTCCGGCGCGATCGACGACCTCCGCCTGCTGTTCAAGGTGGGCTACCGGCTGGCCATGGAATCCACGTTTCCCAGCTGGAAGGAGGGGGCGGCCTACAAGGCGAAACGGGACGCCGATATGGCGGCTTCGCGCAGGTAGGGACGCTGTCTTTAGGGCAACATTTAGTTTCGGCTCAGGTCAGGCCCTCGCCCAGGGATAGATGCATGGGAACAAAGCAGGGCTGGAGATCCTGCAAAGATGCCCAAGAAAAGGTATAGAAAGCATTGGAGAAAGACAACAATGTCGAAATGGTTTAGACTCGCCTGGGGTTTATTGAGCCTGGTTTTTTGCTGGAGCGATGGCCCATCTCAGGACAGGCAAGTCTCGGTTGAGCTCGAAAACCTGACCTGGGTTCAGGCGGAAGACGCGCTCAAGAAATATGAAGTTGTCCTCGTCGCCCTGGGCGCGCGCACCAAAGAGCACGGCCCTCATCTTCCTCTCAATACGGATTACATCATGGCGGAATACCTCAAGGACCGGGTGAAAAAGGAGGTTCCCGTCGCCGTCCTTCCGACGGTTCAATACGGTTATTACCCCTCCTTCCTTGAGTATCCCGGGTCGGTTTCCATTGGGGCGGAGACATTCAAAGAAATGGTCAAGGACATTTGCCTGTCCATGAACGGTTACGGGATCAAGAAATTTTATGTTTTGAATACCGGCATTTCGACCCTGAAACCTCTGGAAGAGGCGGCTCAAGAGCTCAATCAGAGCGGCATCGTTCTCCGTTACCTCGACCTCTTGGACGTGGATAAAACGCTTCCCCAGGACCTCCTCAAACAAGAAGGAGGAACCCATGCCGACGAGTCAGAGACTTCGATGATGCTTTTTATCGCGCCCGATAAAGTGGATATGGCCAAGGCGGTCAAGGACTTCGACCCCAGGCCGGGGCGCAAAGGCCTGACTCGGAATCCTGACGGCAAAGGGACCTACAGCAAGACCGGGGTCTATGGAGATCCCACCCTGGCGACGCGGGAAAAGGGCAGGATTATTGTCGAAGCGACAGTCCGGGCCATTGTCGCCCAGGTCCGCGACCTTATTAGGCTCAGACTTGATTAACCAGTCGCTCAATCCGCTTCTTTTCGCTCGCAGACTACCCCCCGCCCAGTATTATTCGTTCTGAAGTCGAGATAAGATACTCGGTTATCCCACTTATTGGAAAATCGTGAGATAAATTATAACCCGCAGTCTTTGGCGCCGGTGACCGCCGTTTCCCTGCTTATTAGATAATCTCCAGGTAGTCCTTGTCCGGGAGCTTGGGGAAGGGTGCATGCGGCTCCTGCTGGTACCAGAAGGCAACCGATGAGATGTCGTCCTGGAGCGGGAGATAACGGCCGCCTGAGCGCCAGCCGAGTGCCTGGATCGTGACTTTGAGGTCTCTTTCGAACCGGATGGGGTCCATGATGTGCCACCTGTAGAGCCCGAACCTCTGCATGACATCGTAGTGCCCATCTCCCCTGATGACCTGGGGCAGGCCGCTGTAAGGAGTCGTATGCTCGGTATACTGGATGGTGCCGTCCGGCCTCTTGGTGTCGAAATCATAAGAGCCGCAGAAATAGTCCTCCGTTCCGGTTCCGCAGATTGTCGGAAACTCCTTGTCACCGTCTATGTAGAACTTGATCTCGCCCTCACCCCACCAGCCGTTGTTGTGAACTCCCCAGGCCATATAAGTGCCGACATAATGGCCCCAGCCCTTAATTCCGTCGACTATCGTATAGACGCTCTTATAGGGCAGGGGATTGACCCGCCGGAACTGCGCGTGGAAATAGGCGGCGTCGTCCGGGACATCGGTCAGCGTGTAGTTGATTTGATAATAGATGGTGAAAACTTCTTCGCCGATATTCTCAAGCGTTATCTTGAATCCCTTCCTGAAGGGCATCTGCCAGTAGCAGTTGAATGCGCTCCCCGGGTTGACGCAGACGGCCAGCGATGAGATCTGGGCATAACGGCCCCAGCCGCAGGCAAAAAAGTCTCCGATCGGGCATTCCACCGAAGGCTGGGTCTCGCCGTCCCAGTAGAACCGGATGATAGCAAACCGCCAGGTGCCCGCCGGCGTCAGCCAGATCTGCTGGATGGCGCCTTCGCCCTTAACCTCGGCCATTACGAAAGTCGTTTTGGGCTCAATCCGGACGTAGGGCGAGACCTTCCATCCCTGGCCGAGGTCGCGGGCCGCCTTGAGTGCCGGGCCGTCCACCGACATCCCGGCCTTGCCCTTTTCGCCGCTGAAATTTTCCGGGCTGATCGAGCGGGTTTGAGCGCGAGACAGCCGGGCTAAACTTCCCAGGCTGAGGTTGAGCCCGTTGAATGGCTTTTCCTCTTGGGCTGCGATCAAAAATGAAGCCATTAGAAAAATCGCTAGGAAACTAAAAATCTTCCCGTTCATATTTCCTCCTTTGTGGTCGAGGGGATATATATTGCGTTTCGTTCCAGCCTGTCAAGCACCAAGAGCGGCGCTGCTTTGCTAAGGGTCGGGTGGTGCGATTTGGGGGGAATTCCGCCCGCCTTGCTAGAGACGCTAACCTTGATCCCCTTTTATTTCCCTTTCAAGACCCTATTCTAAATCTTTAATCCTCCCTTCCCTCCTTGTGGAATCAAGCGGGGCCGCGAATCAAGTTAGTGTTTTCGTAAAGGTCGGCGCCGGGGGTGAACCGCGACAGGGCCGGACCCGTGCCGCAGCGGGCTTGATTTTGTCCGCCTCTCCGGACCATAATATATTCGCCGCGTGAGATTTTGGTCCGGCCTCAATTCCCATGAGCGGCAATATTCAGATCGGTATTGATATCGGCGCGGTCTCCATCGGGGTGGCCGTTCTCAAGGACCGTTCGCTCATCTCCAAATCCTACGCGTATCATCACGGGGATATCCTGAATTCCTTGAAAAAAATGATCCGGGAGTTGGGGGTGTCACGAGCGCCCGTTGCTTTGACCGGCCGGGGAGCAAAAATTTTCCGAGGTGTCCCCCGGGTGAATGATGTTGTGGCCACAGTCGAAGGCGTTAAGTGGACGCTCCGGCGCGTCCCTCGGATGGTCCTTCTGATTGGCGGGGAAAACGTTCTTTTGATCACCCTCCGGCCAGACGGGTCCTATTCCGGCCATGAGATCAACACGGACTGCGCTTCGGGAACCGGTGTTTTCCTCGACCAGCAGGCCAGCCGCCTGGGTTGTGATGCGGCCAAGCTGGCGGAGCTGGCCTCGGGATTCGACGGACTTCCGCCCTCGATCGCCACCCGTTGTGCGGTGTTTGCCAAGACGGACCTCATTCACAGCCAACAGCAGGGTCACTCGATCGCGGCCATCGCGGCCGGTCTTTGCGACGGCGTGGCCCAATGCCTGGCCGACACCCTGATCAAAGAGCGGGACCGGATCGGTGATCTGGCTGCCGTCGGCGGGGGCGCCCTGAATGGTCGGTTGATATCAGCCCTGGAGAAGATCTTGGGCAAAATGATTACCGTACTCCCGCATGCCGAAGTCATCCCGGCGGTCGGTGCCGCCCAGCAAGCGGAAGAGCCGGTCTGGCTCGAAGCCCTGTGGCAGGAGAGCAGGCACCGTGCCGATGAATCCCCTCTCGTCAATCCCCGGCTTTCCCTTGAGCGTGCGGCCTATCCCGATTTTGAGCAAGAGAAAACCTGGTCGGGAGGTGATGTCGAAGTCACCTTATATGAAGATTGGAAGCCCGGCCGCACGTACCCGGCCTATCTCGGGTTGGATATCGGCTCGACCAGCACGAAGCTGATAGTGACAAGCGGTGATCGGCCGATTCTTGGGCTTTATACATACACGCATTCGGCGCCGGTCCGGGCCGTCCAGAAGCTGTTCGCGACTCTCTCCGACATGGAGAAGTGGAATGGTGTGAAGCTGGATTGGGTTGGAGTGGGCACGACCGGGTCGGGAAGAAAGCTGGTCGGTGGGCTTATAAAGGCTGACCTCATCATCAACGAGATCAGCGCGCACGCCCGAGCCGCCGTTAGCCTTGACCCTGCTGTTGATACGGTGATCGAGATCGGCGGTCAGGACTCGAAGTTCATCCGCATCCAGAATGGGGCCGTTGTCCAGGCGATCATGAACTACATCTGTGCCGCCGGAACCGGCTCTTTCATCGAGGAACAGGCCGCCCGGCTGGGGGTCTCCCTGAGGGATTATTCCGAGTTGGCCATGGGCAGGAGAGGACCCGTCATTTCCGACCGCTGCACGGTCTACATGGAGCGCGACCTGAGCCGGCTTCTGGCTGAGGGGTGGTCCAGAGAGGAGCTTTTGGCCTCCGTCCTCCATTCGGTGCGCGACAACTACCTCGTGCGGGTTGTGGGCCAAGCGAAGCTCGGACGCCGCATCTGCTTCCAGGGGGCAACCGCCAGGAATAAAGCCCTCGTCGCCGCTTTTGAGGTTGCTCTGCAGACGCCTATCCATGTGTCGCGGTTTTGCCATCTCACTGGTGCCCTGGGTGTTTGTTTGCTTTTGAAAGATCGGGGTTGTTCCCGGACGAGGTTTCCCGGCCTTGAGTTTTCTACCCGGCCTCACTTTCAGCGAAGCGAAGTCTGCTCTCTCTGCCGGAACCACTGCCGGATCACCATTGTCGAAGCCGGGGAGGACAGAGCGGCCTGGGGCTTCCTGTGCGGGCGTGAATATAATGACAGGGAATATAAGGAGCGGATCATTCCGTTCCCTTCGATTGCCAAAGTTTACGATCCAGCGGGAAAAAGGGAAGGGCAATCTTCTCGTCCCACCCCTCATCGGCAGGCGGCCATCGGCATCCCGATGGCGCTGGGCCTTATGGAATACCGCTCGTTATGGGAAGAATTTTTTTCTCGGCTGGGATTCCGTACGGTCAGCTCGCCTCAGGGACGCGATATTTTGAGAAGAGGGAAGGCCGCTGCGGAAGCCGAGTTCTGTTCCCCGATCCTGCTGGCGCATGGGCATACCGGCTGGCTTGTAGACAAAGGCGTGGATTTCATTTTCTTTCCCATTATGCTTCATGGGCCCCGGCCGGCCTCCGATACATCCCGGAGCTTTTTCTGTTATTACACCGCCCATGCACCCGTGTTGTTGCGGAATTCTTCTCTTTTCCGGGGAAAAGCGCGGATTCTTTCTCCGATTATTGACCTTCGGCTTGAGCCGAACAAAACCGCCGATTCGCTTTTCCGGGTTATGGGGCCGACGCTTCAGCTTTCCAAGGAAGAGATCCGGCGGGCTTTTGCGGCGAGCTGGAATCTATTCTGCGATTTCAAAAGGGCTCTTCTTGAGTCCGGCCGGAAGGCCCTCCAGGATATCGAGGAGCGGAACTCCTTTGGCGTTGTCCTCCTGGGCCGGCCCTATAACATTTTGGACCGCGCCTTAAACCAGAGCATTCCCGACATCATCCAACAGCAGGGATGCCGGGTTTTGACAGCCGACATGCTCGACCTCGACAGCCGAGAGCCGAGCCCCGCAGCGAGTTATCTCGATAGAGTCCATTGGCACTACGGCCAGCGGATTCTTAGGGCGACCGAGTTCGTCATCCGTCACCCTCGGCTTTTCCCGGTCTACCTGACGAACTTCCGCTGCAGCCCGGACGCCTTCATCACGAGCTATTTCAAGGAAGTCATGGAGGACCGGGGAAAGCCTTACCTGATTATTCAGTTGGACGAGCTCAGCTCCGAGATCGGTTATGAGACGAGGATTGAGGCGGCGCTCGAGTCTTTCCGAAACTGGAAAAGGGGCGAGTCCAGGCCGTCCCGTCCCGTCGTTTTCTCCCGATTGACTAAGGACAAGACTTGGGTCCTGCCTCATTTGGACGATTCCACCATGATCCTGGCCCGTTCGCTCCTCAAGCGGTTCGGATATGAAGCGGTGATCGCCGAAGAGAATCCGGAAACAATTGTCGTTGGACTAAAATACGTCGGCGGCGGCGAATGTGTGCCCACGGGAGCCCTCCTGGGCGGGATCATCCACACGGTTAAAAAATATGGGCTTGACCCCCATAAGACAGCCGCCCTTATTCCCTCATCCCTGTTGAGCTGCAATTTTCCCCAGATTCCTGTCGCCGTCAAGACGGGCCTGAGGAGAGCAGGCCTGGAGGAGGTGGAGGTCTTTACAACGGGAGTGGCCGGTTTGAAGTTCCCCCCCACGCTGGAGCTTGCCCTGCTCAAGACCTTTATTCTGGGCGGACTCCTAAACAAAATGACGGCTCGAGTCCGGGCCCGAGAGAGCCGAAAGGGCGACGCAGAAAACGTAAAAAAAGCGGGGCTCGAGATGCTGAGCCGTGCCATCCTGGAGAACCGAGGATTATCCGAAGCATTCCGCGAAGTCGTCCGAAATTTCGCCTCCGTTCCCGTCTGTCCCGAAGACGGCAGGCGTCCCCGTTTGGCCATCCTGGGAGATCTCTATGTCGTCTGCAACAGTGCCTTCAACCACCGCGTCGAGGAGGCGATTGAAGCCGCCGGAGGGGAGGCTTTGCCCTGTTCGTTCGTCGACATCAGCCACTATGGATACCTGAACAAGATTGACCGTTCGCTCAAGGATAAAGATTTGGAGACGGGAGCCAAAGCCAGGGCCGCCCTGGCCTTTGTCCGCTATCACGACCGCCGGTGGACAAAGGAGGCGGCGCCGGTCCTCGGGGACGGCCTTCCGCCCATGGACGCGAGGGCCCTGAAGAGCCTCCGACAGATGGGCATTCCTCCGGAGCTTGACGGCGAAACTCCCCAGAATATTGCCATGATCTTCTACTATCTCCAGCACCTCCGGCCCGACGGATTCGTCCATATCAACCCCCTCTATTGTTGCCCGGGCGCGGTGAGCAGCGCGCTCCTGAAATGGGTGGAAAGGGAGCATGGAATCCCGGTCGTCAATCTGTTCTACGACGGGCTGCGAAATCCCAACGAGAACCTGGAGCCCTACATCTTCTATCTGAGACAGAAAACGCTCCAGCCCCGGCTAATATGCTACTAATATTATCGGTTAAGTCGAGATTACCCCGGCCGCAAACCCATCGGTAGAAGCTCTTCCTCAAATAAAGATTTCCCGGGGAATGTCCCGCAGGTTGAAGTTCGAGGCCATGCTTCGGCCGTAGGCGCCTGCGCCCAACACCGCGAGGACATCGCCCCTTCGGGGGACCGGCATGGGGATTTCCTTGCCGAAGACGTCTCCTGTTTCGCAAAGGTTCCCGGCGACGGTCACCGGCCGCATCCGGCTGCCATAGACGCAGCCGCAGTTGACGATGTGGTGTCGGGCCTGAGGATAAATGGCCGGTCGGGGCAGGCTGTTATAGGTTCCGGAGTTGACACAGGCGAAGAGCTGGCCGTAACTTTCTTTGAGGTATTCGACCCTAAGCAGGAGCACGCCCGCATTGGCGACGAGGTATTTCCCCGGCTCGACGGCGATGGCCCTTACAGAGAGACCAGAATCGGCCAGACGGGAGGCGATACGGCCGGCATACTTTCGAAGAGGGGATAGCCGCTCTTGCTTCCTGTAGCGGGGTCCGAACCCGCCCCCGAAGTCCAGGAATTCCAGCGGGAAACCTTCTTTCTCCACGCGCCCGGCCATGCGAATCATCCGGTCAACCGCCTCGCCCACGACTTCGTAATCTTCATCCACCCAGCCCGACCCCAAATGCTGGTGCAGTCCGACGGGAAGGAAGCCAAAAAAACGGGCCATCTCAAAAGCGGCCAGGACCTTGCTTTTCTCGACTCCAAACTTCACCGGCGTGCCGTCGGTCGAGCGGGCTCCGGCCGTGATCGCCCTCGGATTGAATCCCCGTCCGATGCCCGGATTCCAGCGGACCGAAACGCAGATCGTTTTTTGCGCAAACTCTTTTCTCTTGAGCTCACCCATCAGCTCCAGCTGTTCCAGCGCATCGATGTTGACGGTCACTCCGTCTATTCGGAAGACACGGCGGAGGTCTTCGGTGCCAAGAGAAGTTCCGGTGAAAAGGATCCGGCGGGGGTTGAAACCGGCCCGGAGCGCCTCCTCGACTTCCCGCGGAGAGACGGCGTCAATCCATGCTCCCTCATTCCGCAGAAGCCTCAAGATCCCCAGATGCGCGTTGGCCTTCATCGCATAGCAGACCCTGAGGGGCTTTCTCAGAGCTTCCGAAAAAACGCGGCGCAACATTTGGTAGTTGGCGAGAACCTGTCTTCGACTGTAAACGAGAAGGGGAGTGCCGCAGCGCCGGGCGATTTCTTCGGCGGCATTCCCTTCAAGATAAAGCTTTCGCCTCCGCATTCTGAGGAATTCATTTTCCCACCACATCAAAAGTCTTTCTCCTTCTCTATTCGGTCTCTTCGAACAGGTCAAGCTGACCCTTGGCCAGTTTCCGAGCGATCTCCATGAGCACAGGGTACTTCTGGAGCATGGTCCGGGGGATGTTGACGAGCTGGCCCGTGATCTTATTCTTGATCTGGAGGGCATTGGCCAGGGCCTGGCCGCGGTAGTG
>Ga0172363_10005298_pt1 | contig 10423 bp, 11 predicted proteins | sample LakKivs2_kivu2a2_FD_114541 | JGI IMG/M metagenome (GOLD analysis project Ga0172363, IMG submission 114541) | Sediment microbial communities from Lake Kivu, Rwanda - Sediment s2_kivu2a2 | ecosystem: Environmental > Aquatic > Freshwater > Lake > Sediment | place: Rwanda: Western Province, Lake... | reverse complement strand
TCCGGTGCCTGTACCGGGGTGGGAAGGCAAGTGCCTCTACGTCTGGTTCGAGGCGGTCATCGGCTACTTCTCCGCCAGCGTCGAGTGGGCCCGCAATCGAGGCGAACCGGAGGCGTGGAAGGATTGGTGGTACAATCCGGCGGCCAAGACACTCTACTTCATCGGCAAGGATAACATCCCTTTCCATGCCGTGATCTGGCCGGCGGAGCTGATGGGGGTGGAGCGACTTTACGAGGATGACCTGGCCAAGAAGCTCAATCTCCCCTACGACGTGCCGGCCAACGAATTCATGAACCTGGAGGGGCAAAAGATCTCCGGCAGTTGCAACTGGGCGGTTTGGATGGGCGAGGCGCTTGACCGGTACGACCCCGACGCGCTGCGCTACTACCTGGCGGTGGCAATGCCAGAGACGCGAGATACCGACTGGGTATGGGAGGAGTTTGTGCGCCATAACAACGACGAACTGGTGGCTACCTGGGGCAACCTGGTCCACCGGGCGCTGACCTTTGCCTACCGGCGCTTCGATGGGCAGGTGCCTACGCCGGGCCCCCTGGAAGACACAGATACGCGGCTTCTGACCCACATCGAGGCCGGCTTCCAGCCCATCGGCCAGTTGATCGCCGAATGCAAGTTCCGGGCGGCGCTGAGCGAGGTGATGGCTCTGGCGCGTGAGGCCAACCGTTACCTGGAGGAGAAAGGACCCTGGTTCCAGGTCAGGGAGAACCTCCAGGCGGCTGGTACGACTATCTACGTCGCGCTCAGAGCCATTGATGCGCTAAAGATTCTCTTTGCGCCTTTCTTGCCCTTCTCGTCCGAGCGGTTACATCAGTACCTGGGTTACGAAGGTCAACTGTTCGGACGGTCGTACACGGCTACTTTTGAGGAGGAAAAAGGGCGCATCCACGAAGCGCTATGTTATGACAATCGTGATGCGAAGGGGGAGTGGAAGCCTGGCGAACTACCCGCAGGGCAGGTGCTGCGCCAGCCCGAGCCGCTGTTCAATAAACTGGACGAGAGTGTGATCGCAGAGGAGCAGGCGCGGTTAGGACATGTGGGTGATTGACATTTCGCAGGGCGGGGAGTACAATGATCAAAAATAGGAGGAATCGAAACCATGAACAAGAAAATGCTTGCCGTGTTGATCCTGCTGGCGGTGGCGGCTCTGGCATGCACCTGCAATCTCCCGTTTGGCCCCAAGCAACAGACACCACCACCTCCTCCACCTCAAACTAATGTCCTTTTTCAAGATGACTTCAGTAACTCAGGCTCTGGCTGGGAGGTAGGGGATTACGACACCGGTAACGTGGGTTACAAGGACGGTGTGTACTCCGTGACCTCCAGCAATACGAGCAGCACGATGTAGGGCGTGGCGAACCGCTCCTTCGATAACCTCGTCGTCGAGGTGGACGCCACCCAGGTCTCGGCCGGGCCGGAGAATGACAACGACTATGGGGTGATCTGCAGAGAGCAGGGCGATGGCAACGGGTATTACCTGCTCGTCTCCGGCGATGGGTATTATGCCATCCTCAAGGGTGAAGGTTGAGAGTTTGGGAAGCTCGTGGATTGGACGCAGTCGGACGCGGTCCGGCAGGGAAATGCGACCAACCACATCAAGGCGGTATGCAATGGCTCTACGCTGGAGTTGTTCGTCAATGGGCAACGTCTGGCGACGGCCGAGGACAGTGCGTTCACCCAGGGAGACATCGCGCTGACGACGACGACCTACGAGGATGTGCCTTCGGAGGTTCACTTCGACAACCTGGTGGTGAGCAAGCCGTAATACTGCAACTCCCCGCTTTGTTGTGACGGCCCTCTCACTGGGAGAGGGCCGTTTTTTTCTGCCGGGTTGCAGTTGCAACCTACGGTAACTTGTGGTATCCTTCACGATCGAGTATCCAACATCACACGTCGAGAAAGGGACCCCATGGCACGATTACACGAATATCAGGGCAAGGCTCTTCTGGCGCAGAAAGGCATTCCTGTCCCCAGGGGCCGGGCGGCCAGTACCCCCGACGAGGCGCGCCAGATCGCGGCCGAGATCGGTGAACCGGTCGTGATCAAGATCCAGGCCTGGGTGACCGGCCGGGCGGCCCTGGGCGGCATCCGCTTTGCCCAGACGCCCGATGAGGCGGCTCGGGCTGCTGCCGACATGCTCGGGATGCGAGTGGGTGGCTTTACCGTCGAGAAGGTGATCGTGGAGGAGAAATTCTCTATCGAGCGGGAGTTCTATGCCAGTGTCATCGTCAGTGACCGGGAGCGAGCGCCGGTCGTGATGTTCTCCAGTGTGGGAGGAACCGGCATTGAGGAAATCGCCCGCCAGCATCCCGAAGCCGTTGCCAGCGTGGTCGTGGATATCGAGCACGGCCTGCGGGATTATCAGGCCTGCAACCTGGTGCGGCGCACGGGCATCCACGGCCGTCTGCAGCAGGACCTGGCCGGGCTGTTGGTGAAATTGTACAGCGTAGCTCGCACGTGGGAGGCCCGCGCGGCCGAGATCAACCCGCTGGTGCTGCCGGCCGGGGGCAAACTGGTGGCCGCCGACTGCCGTATCACGGTGGACGATTATGCCGTCTTCCGCCACAAGGACCTGGGAGTCACCTTCGCCCGCGAACTAGACCGCCCACCGACGGCATTGGAACGTATCGCCTATGCCGTCGAGGAGGGGGACTATCGGGGCACCTTCTATTTCATCCAGATGATTGACGATTTCCAGAAGGGGGAGGGGGTCATCGGCTTCCACGGTGCGGGCGGCGGTGGCTCAATGATGAGCATGGACGCGGTGATCAACGCAGGATTCCGCATCGCTAACTTCGTGGACACTTCAGGCAATCCCCCGGCCAGCAAAGTCTATCGGGCTGCATGCATCATCCTCAGCCAGGGGCCGGTTGATGGCTACTTCGGTTCCGGCTCGGGTGTGGCCAGCCAGGAACAGTTCCACTCTGCCCGAGGGCTGGCGAAAGCGTTCCTGGAGGAGCCATTGACGGCGCCGGCGGTCATCCGGCTGGGCGGCAATGCCGAAGACAAGGCGGTGGAGATTCTGGAGCAAGTCAACGGCAAGATTCCTGCGCCGGTGGAAGGGTACAAGAAAGATGATTCCCCCCAGTTCTGCGCACAGCGGCTCAAGGCACTGGTAGAAAGCTCCACCCGGCCAGCCCAGAAGCCCGAGGGGCGCAAGAGACCGGTCGCGCAGTGGCCCTATATCTTCGAGACAGTGACCGGTGGCACGGTGACTTACGATCATGCCGTCTGTGTCACCTGTGAGAGTAAAATCTGTGTGAAGGAATGTGTACCACAGATCCTAAAGCTCAACGAGGAGGGCTGCCCGGTGCTGAACATCGCGCCTGAAGAGGCAAAGAAAGGCCGTTGCATCGAGTGTCTGGCCTGCGACGTGGCGTGCTATTTCCAGGGTGCAGGTGGAGGGTACGTGGACCTGCCTGTGCCCGGCCTCGAAGAATATCGTCGCCAACATCAAGGTTAGGAAGCGAGGAAGCAGGCATGGCGATTCTGATTGATGAAACTCGACGGGTCATTGTCCAGGGCATCACGGGCCGCGAAGGACGTGCCCGTGCCAAATTGATGAAGGAATATGGCACCCATATCATCGGCGGGGTGACCCCGGGCCGCGGAGGTGAGGAGGTCGAAGGGTTGCCCGTCTTCGACACGGTCGAAGAGGCCGGGGAAAACCTGGGACCCATTGACGCCAGCGTTCTGTTTATCCCGGCCCCCCTGGTGCGCAATGCGGCGCTGGAGGCGATTGACGCAGGTGTCAAATTGCTGGTCATCGTGCCCGACCGTGTCCCAATCTATGATGTGTTAGAGATCGTCAAAGCGGCGGAGCGGGCTGGGGCACACTTCGTCGGCCCCAACACGCTGGGAGTACTTTCCCCCGATAAGGGAGTGTTGGGGATGATGGGTGGGCGGGCGACATCAGCCCGCTCCTGGTTCTTCCCTGGCCCGGCGGGCATTTGTTCCCGCTCCGGTGGGATCACCTCCTCGATGGCCTACTACCTGGCGCAGGAAGGTATCGGCGCGACGACCCTGGTTCACGTAGGCGGTGACGCCATCGTCGGGTTGCCGTTGCCAGAGGTGGTGCGTCGCTTCCAGGCCGATCCAGACACCAAAGCGATCGTGATGTTCGGCGAGATTGGCACCAGCCAGGAGGAACAGGTGGCCGACCTGATCGGGCAGGGGCAGGTGACCAAGCCACTGATCGCCTATATCGGTGGAAAAGGAGCCAAGAGCGGCACTCGCTTTTCCCACGCCGGGGCGATCATCGAGGGCGGGCGGGGCACCCGCGAGGGGAAGGTAGCCCGGCTGCAGGAGGTCGGAGCGTACGTCGTTGAGAATTTTGGGGACATCCCTACGGTAACCAAGCAAGTGCTCAAGGAAGTAGGCGCCTTGTAATGGTCAAACTGCTACAGGGTGTGGTATACTTGTATGCAACAGGAGTGAACCGATGAGTGATCTACACTGGACTACCGCGATCACCTCGATCCAGCCCAACCAAGTGCGGCTGCGAGGATACCGGATAGACGAACTGATGGGCCGCGTGACCTTCGGGCAGGCAGTCTACCTGGCGCTGAAGGGCGAGCTTCCCTCGCCAGAGGTCGGCCGGCTGATGGACGCCATGCTCGTCTCCTCGATTGACCACGGTGCGACGCCTCCTTCGGCGTTGGCAGCCCGCACGGCTGCCTCTACGGGCGCGACGCTGAGCGCCAGTATTGCTGCGGGAGTGCTTTCCATCAACCGCTACCACGGCGGGGCCATCGAAGACTGCATGCGGTTTCTCCTCGCAGCGATTGGGCGGCTCGCTGGAGGTCACCCGCCGGCCGAGGTAGTGCCCGAAATGCTGGCCGAGCTGAAGGTTCAGAAGAAGCGTGCACCTGGCTTCGGCCACCGTATCCATACCGACGACCCGCGCACGAAGCGGCTGCTGGCCCTGGCGGACGAACTGGGGATCAGTGGCAATGGAGTGATGCTGGCGCGTGCCTTCGAGCAGGGCCTGGAGGAAGGCCTGGGACGGCGCCTGCCGCTCAACGTGGATGGAGCATTAGCGGCGTTGTTGGTGGACCTGGGTTTTCCCCCCGAGCTGGGCAATGCTTTCTTCATCGTCGCCCGCGTCACCGGGCTGGCGGCTCACGCTCACGAGGAGATGACCCGCCAGCAACCGATGCGACGTATCCATCCTTCCGATCACGAGTACGATGGCCCTGCGCCACGGGAATTGGAGTGACGGGGAGTCGAAGGCAGATCAGGGACCAGGGAGCAGGGACTAGGGAGCAGGCAGCGTTTATATGCATTTCAGGTAACGTTTCAAAACAAGGAGGGTGATGATGGACAGGGAGTTTATCCAGACGATCTTGGCCCGGCGCAGCATCCGCAAGTATACGGCCGAGCCGGTCAGCAATGCGGACATCAAGACGTTGTTGGAAGCGGCGATGGCCGCCCCATCGGCTTCGAATCGTAAGCCCTGGCATTTCGTCGTCGTGACTGAGCGTCAGGCACTGGACAGGCTGGCCGAGGCCCATCCACACGGCAAGATGCTCTTCGAAGCGACGTTGTGTATCGCCGTGTGCGGTGGCCCGACCGAAGCGGAGCGTTTCTGGGTGCAGGACTGCTCCGCCGCTACCGAGAATCTGCTCCTGGCGGCGACTGCGCTGGGGCTGGGTGCGGTCTGGCTGGGCGTCTATCCCAGGGAAGAGCGCCTTGCCGCTATACGCCAGGTGTTAGGCATCCCCGAAGAAATCGCTCCGTTGAATCTGATCTCGATCGGTCATCCGGCGGAAGAGAAGGAGCCACGCACACAGTACGACGAGGCGTGTGTGCACTACGAGCGGTGGTAGACGGCGGGTGGCCGTACAGCAGTAGGCCCAGGGGCTAAAGAGTTGGCATGAACCTGCGGAGCTTCGTCGCGTGGGCCAGGGAGACGGGCGCCCTGGTCGAGGTGGGGCGTCCTGTTGACCTGCACCTGGAATTGGCGCGCGTGATGGTTGCCTTGGAGAGCCGGCCGGTGCTGTTCCGCACGTTGGCCAATCTCCCCGGCTGGCAGGCTATCTCTGGGGTGTGTGCACAGCGGCAGCACTTTGCAGCGGCGTTGGGTTGCGCGGTATCTGATCTGGTCCGCCGGATGGCCGATGCGCTGGCCCATCCGACCCCACCACCGGTGCTTGATTCCGGCCCCTGCCAGGAGATTGTTGAGGCAGGAGTGGATTTGACCCGTCTGCCCGTCCCTCGTTACTCGCCGGACGACGGCGGGCGCTACGTGACGTCGGGCGTGGCGGTCATTACAGATCCCGACTTGGGGCGCAACGTCGCATTCCACCGGCTGATGTTGCTGGATGAACGGCGCTTTGTGGCCCGCCTGGTCGAGGAGCGCGGGACACACACAGCGTGGCGCAAGGTCACAGATGACCTGCCTGTGGCTATCGCGATTGGCTGCCCCATGCAGGTGCTGTTAGCGGCGGCAATGAGCCCTCCCAAGGGAGTGGACGAGTTGGGGATTGCCCACGCCCTGGCCCCGACGTCGCTGGTTCGCTGCCAAACTGTGGACCTGGAGGTGCCGGCCGAGGCGGAATTGGTCCTTGAGGGGCGCATTACGCACACGCTGGTTGACGAGGGACCATTCCCCGATCTGACGGAGACGATGGACATCGTGCTGCGCCGCCAGCCAGTGATCGAGGTTGACCGCATCACCCATCGCCGAAGCCCTATTTTCCACGCGCTTCTTCCTGGCGGCCTGGAACACAAGAACCTGATGGGCATGCCGCGCGAACCGACGATCTTCGCCGCCGTCAACGAGATCTGCCGTTGCACGGGTGTCTACATCACACGGGGGGGTACCTCGTGGCTGCACGCCGTCGTGCAGATCGAAAAACGGCACGAAGAAGATGGCCGCCGGGCGATCTGGGCTGCTTTTCGGGGCCACGCCTCGCTCAAACACGTCGTCGTGGTGGATACGGACGTGGATCTGTACGACAGCGCTGACGTGGAGTGGGCGATTGCCACTCGCTTCCAGGCCGATCGAGACCTGGTAGTCCTTACCGACCAGCCGGGCAGCAGCCTGGATCCCTCGGCCACGCGCAGGCCGGGGCAGAAGACGCGCACAGCCAAGATGGGGTTGGACGCCACAGCCCCGCTAGGCGAAGCGAGACGGGGATATGAAAGGGTGCAATATGGACCGGTGGACCTGGCGCAGTACGGCGTGAAGGGCGGCGTGTAGGGCAGCGCGTCCACTTGCACGATGGCTTGTTTTGGTGTATGATAGTACTAAACCGCAACAGTAAGAACCCGGGCGAGTCAGGGAAGTGCGTTCTGAGGGGCGTAAGGGCCAAGGCAGTGCAAGGAGGGATGCGATGGACGTCATCAGAGTTGCGGCCTCTTCTCGCTCGACAGCGGTGGCGGGTGCCATTGCGGGCGTCATGCGAGAGCAGGGACAGGTGGATGTGCAGGCTATCGGTGCTGGCGCGGTCAACCAGGCAATCAAGGCCGTGACTATCGCCCGTGGTTATCTGGAGCTGGATGGGATTGACATTGTCTGCGTCCCCTCGTTCGTCGAGGTGATCATTGATGGTCAGGAGAGGACAGCGGTGCGGTTGTGCGTTGAAAAAAGAAGCCCCAGCGCCAAGACCGGGTAACCGGCTGCGCATCCATAAGCACAACCTCCGACAGGATATTCACTCTGTCGGAGGTTGCTCGTTTGGTGCTGGAGTGAGGTGAGATTGGGCCAAATAGTCACAGGCGAGGAAGGTCGAGCATCAACACCTCGAGCGCCAGGCGGGAGTTGGCGTTGCGTTTCAACCGGTCGGCTGTGCGCTGCAGGGCCTCGATCGTGGCCGCGCTTCGCTCCACCCCGAAGCGATGGGCATAGTTGTGCAGTTCGCTCTGGCGGTCCACGTTGGTCAGCGGAGCGTCCGCTTCAGCCGCCAGCAACAGCACGTCGCGCCACCAGGCGCTCCACAGCTCGAGCGTATCCTGCACGACGGTGGGGTCGTGGGCCAGTTTTTCAGCGTAGCGGAAGCGGTCGGCAGTAGAAGCGCCCAGGAGGCCGTTCAGAGCGTCCAGACGTTGTGCGCGGCGCTGGAGGGCTGTCCTGTCGTTGAGTGTGCGCACTGCCCAGCCCAGCCGTCCACCTGAAAGGTGGGCCAGGAGTTCGGCTTGTTCTGACTCTGCCTTCCAGCGCTCGATGAGGGCACGCTGTACCATAGCCACCGGGAGCGAGCGTAGGGGGACCTGCTGGCAGCGGGAGATGATGGTGGGAAGGAGACGATCGGCGCCGCTTGCCAGGACTGCAAGCACGACGTAGGGAGGAGGCTCTTCCAGCGTCTTGAGCAGTGCGTTGGCAGCAGAGATGGTAGCCTCCTCGAAGCGGCGCAGGATGGCCACTCGCCAGCGGGCCTCGACCGGGGTGAGGGCGAGTTGGTGCTCCAGGTCACGTATCTGTTCTATCTTGAGGCTGGCGCCGACCTGTTCAGATTCGACGATGTGCAGGTCGGGGTGATTGCTGCTGGCAACCAGGCGGCAGGCACGGCACACGCCACAAGGAGGGTCTCCTTCTCCCTGACATAACAAGGCGGCGGCCAGTGCCCGCGCCAGTGTCGTCTTGCCCACGCCCGGTGGACCGGTGAAAAGGTAGGCGTGGGAGACACTGGCCGAGGCCACGGCTTGCTGCAGGAACCCCACAGCCCACTCGTGCCCGACGATGTTCCAGGTGTCGTCTGTCTTCATCGAGTGCCATTGTAACACAATGGGTTTACCTTGCAAAATGGCGGTAGAGGTGGTATAATTTAAGAGTTGCGGGCGGTTAGCTCAGATGGCCAGAGCGCCACGTTGACATCGTGGAGGTCACAAGTTCAAGTCTTGTACCGCCCACCATCAGCCCGGCTGATAGTCTTACCGGCCAGTTTTAGGAGAGGTATGCACCGACAATTCCGCGTTCTTGTCGTGGACGATCAGCCTGACATACTAGCAGTACTGCGGGCTATACTGACTGCCGAGGGGTTCGAGGTCGTGACGGCACAGGATGCGCTGGCAGGGCTGCGTTCTGCCTATCAGAGTCACCCCGATGCGATTCTGCTAGACGTGATGATGCCCAACGTGGATGGCTTTGAGGCGTGCCGTCGTCTGCGAGAGATGACGGACGTGCCCATCATCTTCGTTACGGCCAAGGGGACCATTGAGGATATTGTGCGGGGTCTTTCTCTCGGCGCGGACGATTACCTGGTCAAGCCCTTCGAGCGCTCAGAGTTGGTCAGCCGCCTGGTGGCAAGCCTGCGCCGGGCAGGTGAGCGCACCGGCGAAGGGGGTGACTTTCTTTTCCCCGCTGCCTCGATTATGCTGGACTGTGACCGCCATGAGCTGGTGATTGGGAAGCGGACCGTGTATCTGACCCCCAAGGAGTTCGAAGTACTCCGGTTGCTGGTTCGTCATGCCGGCAAGGTACTCAGCACCGATGCGATCCTGACCAGGGTCTGGGGTCCTGAATGGATCGGTGAGCCAGACCTGGTGAAGCAGTATATCTACCGGCTGCGGCGAAAAGTTGAGATAGACCCTGATGCCCCCCGCTATCTCCATACCGTGCGGGGTGGCGGGTATTACTTTGACACTGAAGATTTGCTTTAGCGCTTCGTAATATTGGCCCTTTAGCCCCCTCCTTAATTTAGGAGGGGGTTTTTGTCGTTTTTTGACCTTTCTTTTACCCAGACCATACGGCTTTTTGCTATACTAGCCCATGGTGATGCTAGTTTCACCAACCAGATACGTCTTTGTGGTGATCCACCAGGGAGGTGTAAGGAGATGAATGAAAAGGTCTTGGTGATTGACGACGATTCTGGATTGGTTACGCTCATGCGGCTTGGACTGGAGCGGGAAGGGTTCACAGTCGTCACGGCAGACAACGGCAAAGAGGGGCTTCGGCGGGCCTACGAGACCCGCCCCGACGTCGTGATCCTGGACGTCTCGATGCCGGATATGGATGGTTGGGCCACGTGCCAACGCCTGCGCAGTATGTGCGATACCCCAATCATCATGCTCAGTGCCAGGACAGGTCGGGAGGACGTTCTCCGGGGTCTCTCTCTAGGGGCCGACGACTATTTGACCAAGCCATGCAGTTTCGACGAGCTGAAGGCCCGCATCCGCACGGTCCTGCGCCGCGTCCGGGGAGATTCCTATGAGACCTGGCGGGCTACCTATGACGATGGCAATCTCTGCATTGACATGAAGGATGGGACGGTCACGCGGCGAGGAGAAGGACTTCATCTCACGCCGACAGAATCTCGCCTACTGATGTACCTGGTCAGCCAGAAGGGGCGGGTTATACCCCATAGGGAGCTACTCGTCAGTGTGTGGGGGCCAGAGTATGCAGAGGAAGTGGGGTATCTGAGCGTGTACGTGCGCTATCTGCGGCAGAAGATCGAGGACGATCCAG
>Ga0172363_10005297_pt1 | contig 10424 bp, 7 predicted proteins | sample LakKivs2_kivu2a2_FD_114541 | JGI IMG/M metagenome (GOLD analysis project Ga0172363, IMG submission 114541) | Sediment microbial communities from Lake Kivu, Rwanda - Sediment s2_kivu2a2 | ecosystem: Environmental > Aquatic > Freshwater > Lake > Sediment | place: Rwanda: Western Province, Lake... | reverse complement strand
CTTTTTCTATTATCGGATGCATGTATCTGAAGAAAAACGTTAGAAGTAAAGTACGTATATGTTCACCATCGACATCGGCATCAGTCATCAATATTATCCTATGATATCTAATGTTATCGATGTTGAATTCTTCACCTATTCCTGTGCCTATGGCGGTTATCAATGCAATGATTTCTTCGCTTTTGAATATCCGGTCCATACGTGCTTTTTCAACATTGAGAATCTTGCCTCTTAGTGGTAGAATCGCCTGAAATTCTTTGTCACGAGCCTGTTTTGCACTTCCGCCTGCACTGTCTCCCTCCACGATATACAACTCAGATTTACTTGGATCGCGAGACGAGCAATCCGCTAGTTTTCCGGGTAATGCGGATGATTCAAGCAAACCTTTTCTGCGTGTAAGCTCCCTTGCTTTTCTAGCTGCGTCACGTGCTTTACTTGCAAGCACAGATTTGTCAACAATTGTACGTGCAACACTAGGATTTTCTTCTAAAAACTGAGATAATTTCTCATATGTGATACTCTCTACAACACCACGAACCTCTGAGTTACCAAGTTTTGATTTTGTTTGTCCTTCAAACTGTGGTCTTATAACTTTACATGATATAACTGCTGTTAAACCTTCTCTGCAGTCTTCGCCACTGAGACTATCATTTTCATCAAAAAACTTGTTTTTTTTGCCATAATCGTTCAAAACTCTAGTTAGCGCTCCTTTGAAACCGAACAGATGGGTACCACCCTCGGGCGTACTTATGTTATTAGCAAATGTGAAAATATTTTCTGTGTAACCATCTGTGTACTGCATAGCGATTTCTACTTGTACATCTTCTTTTCCACCCTGGAAATATATCGGGTAAGGGTGTAACGATGTTTTGTTTTTGTTTATGTGAGTAACAAATTCGCTTATCCCGCCGTCGTATCTGTATGTTTCCTGTTTTTTACTTATTTCATCCTTGAACTCAATTTGTAACCCTGCGTTAAGAAACGCCATTTCTCGTAATCTCGTGGTTATTGTTTCGTAGTTGAATTCTGTCGTTTCAAAAATTTCAGGATCGGGTAAGAATGTAATCGTTGCACCAGTTTCTTTTGCGTTTCCAACTATTTTCAATGGCGTAACTGTTTTTCCTCTTTCGTATCTCTGGAAATACTCTTTTCCATTTCTTCTAACTCTTACTTCAAGCCATTTTGATAAAGCGTTTACAGCTGATACTCCTACTCCATGTAGTCCACCTGATACCTTGTATGCTTTTTTGTCGAATTTCCCACCAGCGTACAGTGTAGTTAAAACAATTTCAACAGCCGGCTTCTTGTATTTTTCGTGCATATCAACAGGTATTCCTCGGCCGTTGTCAGCAACTGTTACTGAGTTATCTTTGTTTAACGATACTTTTACGTTTGTACAAAAACCTGCTAGTGCTTCATCTACTGCATTGTCTACAACTTCATAAATAAGATGATGTAATCCTCTTACGTCTGTACTGCCTATGTACATTCCTGGATTTTTACGTACTGATTCTAACCCTTCTAGAACCTGTATTTTACTTGCATCGTAGGAAGTTGTTTCCTCTTTTTTTGGTGTTTCTTCCAGTTTCTGTTCTGAAGTCATGTATGCAGATTTGATCTTGATTTTTTTAGGTTTTAATGCCTTTATTTTCTTTGTTTTTGGTTGTTTTTTCTTGATTTGTGGTTTTGCTTTTGTCTTCTTTTTGATTTTAGGAACAGTTTTTGTTTTCTTTGGTTTTTTTACAGTTTTTAACTTTATTTTTTTGATTTTTGGTTTAGTTTTAATCTGTTTTTTTCTAATTTTAGGTAAAACTTTTGCTTTATTTTTTATGATTTTTTTAACATTTTTGGTCTTTGTTTTCTTGATTTTCTTTAAAGGTTTTACCGTTTTTTTCTTTGTTTTCATGGTTTTTCCTCATGTTAAAGTTTACACTAATTTTCACAGGTTTTTGCCGAGTGTTTTTAAGTCCCCTCTCTTGGGTTATTTCTACTGGAGACTCATATGGAGTAGACACTAATAAATGTTGCTATATATGGAGAAAAAACCGTGTTTTTTTGACAAGTGTTAAATAACCTGTTCAAATATCCCTATGCGGTGGAGGTACTATGATGTTGAAATCATTAATATGCTCTAAAAAACGATATGTAAGCCAGAAGACTGCCGCATTTTTTGTAATGCTATTTGTGGGAATGCTTTTATGGACCAGTTTTGGTAATATTGCGGTTGCTGCTGACGCAGATCTTGCACAGCAATATGCACCAGTACTTTATTTTGATCAGAATGAAAAATGTTTTCCTGTAGATATTTCGTATGCACTTGATAACTCTTATCTGTATAAGGTTGGTGATAGTACACCTATTTCTATGTCTCCAACTGCAGATATTATCAAAAATTATACATCTAAAGAATATTATCTTGACAATCAGAGAGGAACGGTTACAGATAATGGTATAATTGATGACTATCAAAGTAAAATGGCTACACTTGGGTATACGGTGTATGCGCATGTGGATGATGTCAACAGTGTTATTCAATACTGGTTTTTCTATGCGTTTAACGGTGGTGACCTCAATAACCATGAGGGTGATTGGGAGATGGTTCAGGTTCAACTTTCAGGTGGGCAGCCAACTGAAGTTATGTACAGCCAGCATTACTCTGGCCAGAAGGCTACGTGGGGCCAGGTAGAAAAAGATGGTAATAATTTCAAGGTTTACGTCGCACGTGGTAGTCATGCAAACTATCTTAGATCTTATTCTGGGATGATTGGGATTGCTAGTGATCATGTTGGTAATAACGGGAAAGTCCTCAAACCAACAGACTATACATTGACTCTTCTTGACTCTCAATCATGGCTCGATTTCGGTGGTCATTGGGGCTGGGTTGGTAGTGATACAGAGCAGACTGTGGAATCCTCAATTCTTGGAGAAGCTGGTCCACAGGGACCAATGTACAGAGAGTCACAAGATGGACAGACTATGTGGGCGAATCCCATTGGTTGGGGTGCAGCAATGTTTCCGGCGAATGATATGCTGTTTATACTTGAGTTGATTCTTTACAATTTTATGATCCTTTTTATAATTTTCACGGCACTTATTCTCCTTGTTACAATCTTTTTGATTTATCGTCGACATAAAAGATACGGTCTTGGTCCTCGCTTTGTCTCGATGCTCTATATAGATGGTGTGAATCTGAAAAGCATAGGTAATATACTATGTATCGTAGGTTTGGTTATTGCTATGGTTGGTTTGTTCCTGCCTTGGTACAGTGTTTCAGTTAATCTGAATATTCCGGGCTATCAACAAGTAGGATTAACTGATTTAATAAAGATTGATGGTTTGCGGGGAGTTCAGGTTACTCTGCCAAATGGTGATGGCCCAATTCCTCTAGGGTCATTTGTTCTTCCTTTCTCGATGTTGATTGCGGTAAGTATAGTGTTTCTTATTCTTGCCACAGTTGGCGTTGCGCAGAGTAAGAAACTTGGTCTAAAGTATATTGGGCGTGGTGTACGTCTTTTGGTTCCATTCATTATTGCCTTAGCCATTATTATGGTTCTAGCCAACATACTTCCTTTGATAGCCCCAATTGGTTCAAACAATAATTTCGAGGTTAGTGAAACGATAAATGCTGTGTCTTCAGCTCCGTTTGGTGGTGAAAAAACTGTTTTTATCCAAAATGTTAATGTAAATAACGGCCAAGTGGCCCTCAAATGGGGTTTTGGTTTGGGGCTTTACTTGCTTTTGTTTGCAGGCATTATTCTAATTATTGCTGGTGGTATTGAGATGGTTGCTTGTAGCACATTTTTTGAGCAAAGACATTTTGAAAAACAAAAAAAGAAGGTAAAACCAGAGACTCCAGCGCCTGTGGAAGAAAAGAAAAAAGAGTAGTCGATAAAAGAAAGGAATTTAATGATAGTTAATGCTGATCTGCATATTCATTCGCGTTTTTCTGGTGCTACTAGCGATAAGATGAGCATCGAGATGTTGTCTGTTGAAGCTCCTCGCAAGGGCATTCAGGTTGTTGCCACTGGTGATTGTTTGCATAGTGGTTGGATGAGGGAGATAAAATCCTGTAATGTTGTTGATGATGGTACTTTTGAGATGAATGGCACCAGGTTTGTTCTTAGTACTGAGGTTGAAGATAGAAGACGTGTTCATCACTTGTTATATTTCCCTAGTTTTTCAGCGGTTGAAGAGTTTAAAGAAAGGATAAAGACTAAATCTAAAAATCTTGAAACCGATGGTAGACCAAATATTGATATGGGAGGATATGAGCTTGCTGGTATTGCTAAGAATCTTGGCGCTCTGATTGGTCCTGCCCATGCTTTTACCCCATGGACATCAATGTATGCCTATCACGATTCTTTGGAAGATTGTTATGGCGATTATGCATCTTATGTTTCTTTTGTTGAGCTCGGGCTTTCTGCTGATACTGATCTTGCAGACAAGATTGAGGAGTTGCATAGGCTTACTTTTCTTACGAATTCTGATTGCCACAGCCCGCATCCTGTTCGTCTCGCCCGCGAGTTTAACCGTTTAGAAATTCAGGATGCAACGTTCGATGAAATTAAAAAAGCTATACTGCGAACTGGTGGTCGTAAACTGATTCTTAATGTTGGTCTGCCGCCGCAAGAAGGGAAATATCATGAGTCAGCATGTATCTCGTGTTTCACTCACTATGCGCTCGAGGAGGCTCAGAGACGTAAATGGAAATGTAGCTGTGGTAAACGTATTAAGAAAGGTGTTAAGGATAGGATTAATGAACTTGCTACCTTCAAAGAACCTCGTCATCCAGATTATAGACCGCCGTATCTTCATTTGATACCTTTGTCTGAGATTATTACTAAAGCTCTTGGTCAGCATACGCCTTTTACTCAGGCTGTTAGTAAGCGCTGGGATGAACTTATTTCTGTTTTTGGTAGTGAGATTAATGTTTTGATTGATGCTGACATTCATGAGATAGCAAAGGTTACTGCACCTGCAATTACTGAGGCGATACAGGCTTTCCGTGAGAACAAAGTGATTCTCAAACCTGGTGGTGGAGGTCAGTATGGTTCTATAGAACTGCCTCATGAAGGCATGGTTAGCTCTGTTGTTTTGAAACCTAAGGATACGCAGAAAAGCCTTCTTGATTACTAAGGTGATTTTTTATGGATTATGTAGTTGCGGAAAAGAAAATAAAAGAGATTGTTGATGTTAATAAGAGTTTTAGTGTTTTGCAGAGCATTGTTGATTTTTTGTATAATAATTTTGATTTGTATAGTTGGGTGGGGATTTACATTTTACGTGATGACATGCTTGTTCTTGGTCCTTGGCGCGGAGAGCAAGCAACAGAACATACAGAGATACCGGTTGGTAGAGGTGTTTGTGGTTCTGCTGCTAAAAGCGGTAAAACCGAGATTGTGCCGGATGTTTCAGTTGATAAAAGATATCTATCCTGTTTTGTTTCAACAAAATCAGAGATAGTTGTTCCAATAAAAAAAGATGATTTGGTTGTTGGTGAGATTGATATTGATTCTGATGCCATCGATGCTTTTAGTAAAAAAGATGCTGTTTTTTTAGAGAGGATAGCGAGCATCCTCTCAGCTTTTATATAATAAGTTTTTCAGCACTCAAGATCTTCATCATCACCAAAATGGTTCAGTAAGGGTTCGTTCATCACTATGCCTTGGAATGTTAATTCTTTGATTTAAGAGTTGTTATTAGATTTATTTTTGTTTTTCTGTATAAAAAATTAGCCCATTATGTTCCATATCGTGTTTTTCCAAATGTCTCTTAATTTTTTTATATTCTGGCCTATAACGGTTTTTTTATTGTCTTTTATTATTAGTTTCTTGCTTTTTGTTTCGCCAATTTTTATGTATGGTGTTTTTTGTTTTTTCAAAGTTTTTTCGAAATCTTTTTGTTTTTCTTTTTTGACTTCAATGATCCATCGTGTGTTGGTTTCTGAGAATATTTTGAAGTCTGTTCTAAGTTCTTTACCAACTTTTGAAACGTCTATAACAGCCCCTATGTCTCCACCTATCGCCATTTCGGATAGGCAAACAGCTATGCCCCCTTCGCTAACGTCGTGGCAGGACGCTATGTATTTTTTGTCGATTGAGGCAAGTATTCCTTTCATGCAGTTCTTTAAAATTTTTGTGTCTGTTCTTGGTACTAGTCCACCGTCAACTCCAACGATTTTGTAGTATTCTGACCCGCCCATTTCTTTTCCTGTTTGTTTTCCAACTACGTATATTGGGTTTCCAGTTTTTTTGAAATCCATTGTTACGCATTTTCTAATGTCTGGTACTATTCCTACAGCTGTTATTTGTGGTGTTGGTGGTACAGATGTTTTTGTTGATTCGTTGTAGAAGCTGACGTTGCCTGATGCAAATGGTAGTCCGAGGTCTTTTGCTGTGTCGCCTAGTCCTCTGCATGCTTCGTAGAATTCTCCCATGCGTTCTGGTTTTTCTGGGTTCCCGAAGTTTAGGCAGTCGAGAAGTGAGTCTGGTTTTGCGCCTACTGATACTAGGTTACGACATATTTCGTCGATTACTGCGCATGCTCCCCAGTATGGGTCTCGTTCCATGAATCGCGGGTTTATGTCTGCTGTTACAGCAAGTCCTTTGTATGAGTCTTCTAATGGTTTTATTACGGATGCATCACCGTGTGACTCTATGCTTATTTTTCCTTGTAGTGGTTTGATTATTGTGTTTCCGCGGACTTCATGGTCGTATTGTCTTATAACCCATTCTTTTGAGGCGATGTTGTGTGAAGATAAAAGTTGTTTGAGTGTATTGTTTAAATTAGGTTGTTTGAAGTTTTTTTCTTTTTTATTTTTTTGTTCTGGTTTTGGTAATGCTACTGGTCTTATGCAGCTGTCATATATTGGCCCGCCTGTTAAAAAGTCCATGTCCATTTCTAGGATTTTGTTTCCTTTATAGAAAACGCGTGTTATTTTTTCTTTTATGACTTTTCCGATTGGTACCGCTGTTACATCCCATTGTTTGCAGATGTGTAGTACTTTTTCTACGTTTTTTGGGTCGACCATGAGCATCATTCGTTCTTGGCTTTCCGATACCCAGATTTCCCATGGTGAGAGGCCCTCTTCTTTGAGTGGTACATCATCAAGATGTATCTCTGCTCCGAAACCTGCTTCGTAAGCTAGTTCTCCACAGACGCATGATAGTCCGCCCCCGCCGAAGTCTTTCAAACCTTCCAAGAGTCCTTTTCTGTTGCATTCCAGTGTTGCGTGGATTACTGGTTCTTTTGTTATTGGGTCTCCTACTTGTACAGCTGATCTGCTACTTTCTTCAGACTCATCTGTTAATTCTGCTGATGCAAATGTAACGCCATGAATGCCATCTCTGCCGGTTTTACCACCGACGTATACATAGACGTTGCCTGGTGCTTTTACTCTGCTGTGTATTAGTTCTTCTTTTTTCATTATTCCTATGCAGCCTACGTTCACTAGGCAGTTTCCTAGGTATCCCTCGTGGAAGTATACCTGACCACAAAGTGTTGGTATGCCTATTCTGTTTCCATAGTCACGTATGCCATCTACTACGCCTTTGAACAAGTATCTTGGATGTTTCACTCCCTTTGGTAGTTGTTCAAATGGTATGTCCAGTGGTCCAAAAAACAGTGGATCGATAAATGCAATTGGTTGGGCTCCCATACAGACGACGTCTCTAACAACACCGCCTATGCCTGTTGCTGCGCCACCATATGGTTCTATTGCTGATGGGTGGTTGTGTGATTCTAGTTTTACACAGTAATGGTGTTTATCATCGAATTTTATAACACCTGCGTCTTCACGTGCAACTATTTTGTTTTCTTTTACCACGTAGATGTATTTTTTTAGTGGTATTTTTGATGATTTGTAGCAGCAGTGTTCTGACCATGCCTGGCCTAAAGCCTGTAGCTCAACCTCAGTTGGTAATCGTTTTTTGTTTTTAAAATAGTCTCTGACTCTTTTCATCTCATCTGTTGATAATGCGAGTCCCATTTTGTCGCTGATTTCTTTTAATTGTTTGTCTGTCGCTGAAAAAAGATCAACTTCGTATATATCAAAAGGTGCTTTCTTTTTTTTAAAGAGACTGTCGATATTCAATTCTTATGCACTCCCCAAATAAACAGGTTATTTTTGTGTTATTTCTATTTCGTATTTATGTATGACAGGGTTTGTTAAGAGTTTCTGGCACATCTCCTCTACTTTCTTTTTGACGTCATCTTTGTTCTTTCCATCTAATGTGAGGTCTACTATTCTGATTGTTTTCGCTTCTTTTACTGTATTGAAACCTAGCAAATGCAGTGCTTTTAATGTGTTTGCTCCTTCAGGGTCTGTGATTCCTTGTTTAAGTCCGATTTTTATTTTTGCTTCGTACATTGGATTCGAGGTGCAGAATCGTAGGATGTGTTGATAAAGGTTATCGTTTATTAATGCTGTTAAAACACGAAAAAAATTTAAGATGCGTAAGTTATCATTTTTGATTACTTTCGCATAGAAAATTTTATAAGTATGTTGTATCATATATATTACTGATGAAAACATTGCAGTTGCTAAAACGGTTGGAAATATATCCAACATTCAATGTAGATATAGTTGCGAATATAATTTGTAAAGATACAACTTATGCAAAAGTATATCTTAACAGGCTGAAAAATAGGGGAGTTGTGCAACAACTTCAGAGAAATGTGTATACTGTTCAGAGTGATCCATTGGTTGTTGCATCTCGAATCGTATGGCCTAGTTATATCTCTCTATGGGCTGCACTTCGCTATCACAATCTAACAGAGCAAATGCCTAACAATATATCTGTTGTTACTACTCGTACAAAAAGCTGTAAGAACGTATCGCTAAAAAATACGAAAATTGTTTTTGAAAGAGTTCGCCCTGATTGGTTTTTTGGTTTTTCAAAAATCAAAATAAATGACTTTGAAATATTTATGGCAGAACCAGAAAAAGCATTAATCGACGCTGTTTTGCTAAAGAGAATCTCAGTTACTGAGATATATTCTATATTGAAGGAAAATCAAAAACATCTTTCATCTGAGAAGATCATCAATTATGTTCTCAGAACGCAGAATAAAGCATTGGCTAAAAGATTCGGATGGATGCTTAACTCCCTTGGTTATAAAAATGCGAAAAAACTAGAAAAGATAACTCACGAGACGATAATACCTTTTGATTACTCCCGGCCAGTTTCCGGTATGGAAAATAAAAGGTGGGGGATTATTGTAAATACAGGGGAGATATGATGTTGTCTAAATCTGAACTCATGAAGGTTGCAGAGATTAAAAATCTCTCTTTAAGGAATGCAGAGAAGGATTATTTGCTAGAACTTATCTTATATTCGCTCTCTGATTTAAGATCTAATCTTATATTTAAAGGTGGAACAGCTCTCTACAAATTCTATAATCTTAATAGATTTAGTGAAGATCTTGATTTTGATATTGTTGGTAAGCGATTTGATGTGGATAATCTGGTAAAGAGAGCACTTCGCAGTCTTGAACTTACTGGCATGCAGCGGACAATACATGAAAAGATGATGCATGGTAATGAAATCAATATTCGATTTGCTGTTAGAGGTCCTCTCTATGATGGTAGTAAGAATAGTATGTCGCGGGTAACACTCAATCTAAGTAAAAGAGAACAGCCATTGCTTGTACAGGAAAAACTTTTTGTTCCAAGTTATCAAGAAATACCATCTTTTGAGTTGTCAGTATTAGATGCTAAAGAGATAGCTGCTGAAAAAATAAGATGTATTATGACCCGGGAGAAGCCGCGGGATGTTTATGATCTATGGTTCTTGTTTAAACGAGGAACATCTATGGATATTTCCCTAGCGAACAGAAAACTCAAAATTTATAGATTGAAATTTGATGTACAGGAATTTCATACAAAGGTACACGAAAAACGTAATATGTGGGTGCGTGATCTGAAAGATTTTATAATAGGTGCCCTTCCGAAGTTTGATGATGTTGTTTCTGAATTAGAAACTTGGTATAAGAGTTGATTTTAACTTTTAACACTTTTTAGATATATTTTTAGTCTTTAATTTATTAATAATTTGTTTGTTTACTCTATATTAATAAATAACTGTATAAATTGTTTTGTTAAAATGTCATTTTGTTATTTTGGCATATAATGTGTTTTTGCTGGATAAGTATTTAAACTTGGAGTGACAAAGTTAAACGTGACAATATATAACAATATAATATTAACAGAGGAAGGTGGAAAATCACATGAAGCTAAAAACGAGAATAAGAAATAAAACACTAAATGAAACAGTGTTTAATAATCGTAAATTATCATCTGTTTCGATAGTATCTATCATTCTTTTAACAAGCTTAACAGCTACAATTATATTTATCCCCTCTGTCGCTAGGGGAGATATAACACCTCCAACTCAGTATATAAATCTTTTACCAGATGGTGAAGG
>Ga0172363_10005296_pt1 | contig 10424 bp, 2 predicted proteins | sample LakKivs2_kivu2a2_FD_114541 | JGI IMG/M metagenome (GOLD analysis project Ga0172363, IMG submission 114541) | Sediment microbial communities from Lake Kivu, Rwanda - Sediment s2_kivu2a2 | ecosystem: Environmental > Aquatic > Freshwater > Lake > Sediment | place: Rwanda: Western Province, Lake... | reverse complement strand
GGCGGCGGCTGCGCGCCCCGCGGGCGCCGAGGCAATCGGCGCCGACACCGTCTGGCGGTACCGCCTGGCGGCGCGCGGGCCCGACGGCGCGCCCGCCGAGGCCGAGCTGCCCGCCAGGGGCTGGGCAGCGGCGGACTTCGACGACTCGCCCTGGCCGGCGCGGGCGGGGCCGTTCTTCGGGCGGCGCAAGGCCGACGCCGTGCTGATCTGCCTGCGGGCGCGGTTCACGGCGGCCGGTCCGGACGGAGGCGGGGCGGTCCGCCTGTCGCTGGTCTACCGCGGCGGTGCGGCCGCCTACGTCAACGGCGTGGAGGTCGCCCGCGGCGACATGCCTTCGGGCAAGCTGGGGCCGCTGACACCCGCGACCGCCTACCCGCGCAAGGTCTTCGTCACGCCGGACGGGCAGGCGGTGCTGCGGGATTACGGCGCCCGGCCGCCGCCGGCGGAGCTGGCCGACCGCTACGCGGCCCGCATTCGGCGGCTGACGGCCGAAGTGCCCGCCCGCCTGCTGCGGCGCGGCGTCAACGTGCTGGCGATCGAGCTGCACGCCGCGCCGGTGCCCGCCGACCTGCCGCCGGTCGGGCGGATGGCTTGGGACACCGTCGGCCTGGAAAGCGCATCGCTGGCGGTGCCGACCGGCAGCGGGCTGTCGGCCGAGGCGCCCGCGGCGGCCGCCCTGCGCGTGTGGGCTGCCGGCCCGCTGGATCGCTGGGGCCACGAGGTCAAGGCCGTCCCCCCGCCGGGCAGACCACCCGCGCTGCGCCTGGCCGTGCCGCGGGGGGGCTTCGCCTCGGGGCAGGTGATGTTGGCCGGGGCAGGCGGGAAGCTCAGCGCGGCGGTCCGCGGCCTGAAAGGCCTCATCGCGGCCGTCCGCTACGGCGGGGCGGGTCTGGATTACGTGCCGCTCCTGGATGCCCCGCGGGCCGATGCGCAGGTCTGCTGCGTCTGGCTGACGGTGGAGGCGCCCGCCGACGCGGCGCCCGGACGCCGCACGGGCGAGCTTCGCATATCGGCCGGCGATGGCAGCGTCGAGGTGCCCGTCGAGGCAGCCGTGATGGGCTGGCGCGTTCCGCCCCCCGGCCGCGGCAACGTGTGGGTGAACGTTCTCCAGTCGCCGGAATCCGTGGCCGCCCATTACAGCGTGCCGCTGTGGTCCGACCGGCACTTCGAGCTGATGCGCCCGTCGCTGGAGCTGGCCGGGCGGCTGGGCAATCGCGTGCTGGGCGTCTCGGCCGTCGCAAGGAGCGTCTTCGGCGACGACCCGCTGATCGTGTTCCGCGCGGAGCGCGGCCGCCACGTGCCGGAGCTGAAGTTCCTGCGGCGCTACCTGTCCTTGTACGACCGCTCGGCGCCGCCGCCGGCGTTCCTGTCGATCAACGTGTGGTCCTACGGCATGGACACCAAAGGCTGGGGCCGCGACGGCGGCAGCACCGTCAGTCGCGCCGAGACCATCCCCGTCCACGTGCTGCGGGGCGAGCGGCTCGTGCCGGCAGAGCTGCCGATGTACGGGCGCGAGGGCACCGAGGAGCTGTGGCGCGACGTGTTCGCGCAGGTGCGGGCGCTGCTGGGCGAGCTGAAGTGGACCGGCACGAGGCTGCTTCTGGGCACCGGCGGCGACCACTGGCCCGGCGACCAGACGGCGGCGTTCTTCGCGAAGGTCGCCCCCGGCGTCGGGTGGCGCGTGCTGACCCACGGTTGCGGGTGCCCCAAGTGGGGCCCCAGCGCCGACAAGCGCACGCAGCCGAACGGCATGGTGGTAGACTATCTGGAGATGGCCCGTCGCCTGCCCAACGGGCGATGGAGCAGCGACGCCCACCCCGTCACGTGCAACAGCCGCGACGACGTGGGCAGCGCACCGGCGTCCTTCCGCGCGCTGGGCGGCGTGTCGATCCTGGGCTTCGGCTACGACGGGTTCTGCTGGAAGGGCATGGATTACTGGACGTACACGGCGCCGGGAGGCACGCGGCGAAACGCCCTCAACAGCTACGTGCACTTCGGCAACATGGTGGGCGGCACGCCGCGGGCGATGGCCGCCCCGGGACCGCGCGGGGCCGTCGCCACACAGCAGATCGAAATGCTCCGCGAGGGCACCCAGGAGTGCGAGGCCGTGCAGGCCGTCCGGCGCGGGCTGGAGCGCCTGCTCGCCCCGCCGACGAAGAAAGTGGACCTGATCGAGCTGTTCCTCGACGGCGCGCTCTTCCAGCACCGGCGGGACGGGACATCCGTCTCGGCCGAGCCGTCCGGAAGGGAGCTGGAGCTGTCCATCTACCGCGACGGGCCGAAGGCGGGCGTGCTGGTGGGCGCCCCGACGCTCAACACCGCCCGGCACAGCGGTCAGGTCCGCCCGCTTGCGGCCGCGGACGACGGCGAGATGGCCTTCGCGGTGGAAGTGACGATGAGCGACGACCCGTGGGTCGCCGGGGGGAAGGGCACGTTCACCGTTCGCGTGCGACCGCGGGGCGAAAGGCTGGTCGGCGCCTACGAGGGCAGCTTCCGCGGGCAGGCGCGGCGGGGGGCGGTGAAGGGGCGGGTGCTTCGCGCGGCCCACGACATGTCGACCGGTGAGCCGCCGCCGCGCACGGAGCTGGCCCATCGGGCCGAGAAGGCCCTGGCCGACTACCTGGCCGCGCTGAACGCCGCCTGCCGCCGCGGGATACCCTATGACGAGCTGCGGCGTGCGGCCGAGGGGGTCTACCAGGCCGCCGCGGACGTCGAGGCCGCCGTCGCCGCGAAGGGACGTTGACGTGCAGCGAGGACGAACTGCGACATTCTCGTTGCCCTGTCCTCGCGGGCGCAGCGCCCGGCGCGCAGCTTGCTTCTCGGCGCTTCTCGCGGTCGCCTTGGCCCCCGCGTGCTCGCACGCGGCGCTTCCCGACGCGCTGCTGCTGCAATGGACGCGCAAGCTCCCGCCGCAGCGGCCCGCCTGGACCGACGACGGGCGGGCCATGTTCGACCGCTGCTACCAACCCGCAGCCGGCGGCGGGATGCTCTTCGTCGCCTCGACCGTCAACGACCGCCTGACCGCCTACGACCTGGCCGGCGGGGCCGAAAAGTGGCGCTTCTACGCCGAAGGCCCCATTCGCACCGCGCCGGCGACGTGGCGCGATCGGCTGTACGTCGCGGCCGACGACGGGCTGCTGTACTGCCTGCGGGCGGCAGACGGGTCGCTGCTGTGGAAGCGCCGCTGCTGCCCGCGCGACCGCCGGCTGGTGGGCAACGAGCGTGTGATCTCGGCCTGGCCGTGCCGCGGCGGCCCCGCCGTCGCGCCGTCGCCGGCCCGCCCGGGGCGGACGGACGTGTACGTGGCCGCGGGGGTGTTTCCGTTCATGGGCACGTTCGTCTGCGCTTACGACGCGGAGACGGGCGAGCCGGTCTGGACGGGCAGCGACTCCAGCTTCGTGTTCCGCCGCATGCCGCACCCCGGCTCGTGGTCGTGGGCGGGGCTGTCGCCCCAGGGCAACCTCGCCGTCGCGGGCGACAGGCTGATCGCCCCCGGCGGCATCGACTCGCCCGGCGTCTTCGACCGCCGCACGGGAAGGTTCCTGTTCTTCGGCGACGGCGTCGGCACGAGCGTGTTCGGGCACGGGAAGTTCGCCCTCTGCGGCGGGGCGCTTTTCGACGCGGCCGAGGGCAGGCCCGTGCGCCTGGAGGGGATCCGCAACTTCGGCCACGCCGTCCTGACCGAGCGGGCCTGGTACGTCGCCGGGGCGGCCTACGACCCGTGCAGCATCGAGCTGGCCCCCGCCATCATCAAGCTGCCCGAGACCGTCGATCCCAACGGCCCGACGTACGACCGGGCGATCCTGGCCGGCACCATCCGGCGGCTGTGGACCGCGCGCACCGGCACGCCCTGGGTGGCGGTCAACGGCCGCCTCGTCGTCACCGCCGGCGCCAGGGGCGCCACGCGCGACAGACCGCGCACGGCCGTGCAGTTGCTCGACGTGTCCGACCGCGCCGCCGAGCCGAAGGTTGTCTGGGAAACCGAGATCGACGGGCAGGTGGGCGACGCGCTGGGCTCCGACGGCCGGCTTGTCGTGGTCACGCTCGACGGCACGATCCGCTGCTTCGGGCCGGATAGCCGCCAGGCGAAGACCTACGAATCTCTTCGCCCGTACGGGCCGACGCCGACGGCCGGGGCGGTCGAGCCCGCCGGTCCGGCGGGGCGCGCCGCGGCGCTGTTCGGCGACAGCCGGGGGTATTGCCTGATCTGGGGCCCCGACGCGCCGGACACACTGGCCCGCCTGGCCCGGTCGAGCAAGGCGCACGTCGTGGCCGTGGGCACGCGCGGCGCCGAGGCCGCCCGCCGGCAGCTCGACGAGGCAGGGCTGTACGGCACGCGCGCGGGCGTCATCGCCGGCGACGCCGCCGACGTGGAGTTCGCCCCGTACCTGGCCGAAAGGGTCCTCCTGGAGGACCCGCAGTTGGGAGCGATGGGCGAGGAGCGTCTGGCGGGATTGCTCGAGAAACTTTACGCCGTGCTGCGCCCCTACGGGGGCCAGGCGCTGGTATGGTGCGGCGCCGCGGGCAGGGCCGCGGTGGAACAGGCCGCCCGCCGCGCCGAGCTCGGACCGATGGGCACCCGCCGCCAGGGCGACGGCGGAGTGCTCATCGAGCGCGTCGGGGCGCCGGCCGGCTCGGCCGACTGGCTCGGCCAGAACGCCGACGCCGGCAACACGCGCTGCTCGCGCGACGAGCTGGTCAAGGCGCCGCTGGGGCTGCTGTGGTTCGGAAACGCGATGTCCAACAGCCTGGTCCTGCCGCGCCACGGCGAGGGGCCGGTGGAGCAGGTGGCCGCCGGAAGGCTCGTCATCGAAGGCCCCGATTCGCTGAGCTGCGCCGACGTGTACACCGGGCGGCTGCTGTGGACCCGCGAGCTTGCGGGCCTGGGGACCTACTACAACGTCACCAAGCACCAGCGGGGCGCCCACGCGCTGGGCAGCAACTACTTCGCCGCGCCCGACGCCGTCTACGTCGCACAGGGACAGCGATGCCTCGTCCTCGACCCCGTCACCGGCCGCACCACGCGAGAGCTGACGCTGCCCGGCCAAGCCGAGTGGATGTTCCTGCTCGTCTACGGCGACAAGCTCATCGCCGGCATGGACCCCATCGTCGTCGCACGCGGCAGCCCCGGCGCGATGCGCTACAACACCGACGCCTCCAGCCGCGGCCTGGCCGTCCTCGACCGCCGCAGCGGCAAGGTCCTCTGGACGCGCAAGGCCGACAGGAGCTTCGGGCACTACGCCGTCGCGGCCGGGGCGGGAAAGGTGTTCTGCTACGACCGCTTGTCGCAGGAGACGGTCGACAGGCTCCGACGGCGCGGCATCGACCCCAACTCCGCCGCGGCCAACCTGCTGGCCCTAGACGCCAACAGCGGCGAGGTGGTATGGCAGACAGACCGCTGCGTGGGGGCCGGCCAGGGCATCGCCTACAGCGGCGAGCATGACGTCGTGCTGGGCTACGGCGCACTCCGCGGGCGCGACGGGGCGGTCCTGTGGGACAAGCTGACGATCCGGGATGTGCCCGACCCCAACGCTCTGGGGGCGGGCTTCGCCACGAGCGTCCTCGGCGGCGTGGGGCGAATCTGGTGGGGCAAGTGGGGGCCGATGATCAACGGGCGAACCATCATCACGCAGGGCCAGACCGCCTTCGACCTGCTGACAGGCGAGCAGAAGACCTGGACCGACGCCAACGGCCAGCCGCGGCAGTGGCGCTACCGGCGGAGCCACGGCTGCGGGCCGTCGGCGGGGGCCAGGCACATCATCACGTTCCGCAGCGGCTGCGCCGGTTACTACGACCTGGACCGGTTGGGCGGAACGACGAACCTGGGCGGCTTCCGCAGCGGGTGCACGTCGAACCTGATCGTCGCCTGCGGCGTGCTGAACGCCCCGGACTACACGCGGACGTGCACCTGCGCCTACCAGAACCGCACGTCGCTGGGGCTGGTGCACGACGCCGACGTGGAGCTGTGGACGTACGCGGCGGTGCCGACGATCGGCAGGGCGGGGTTCAACTTCGGCGCCCCCGGCGACCGGGTGGACGAGGCCGGCACGCTATGGCGGGCCGAGCCGCCGGGCGTCCCGCCGCGCTTCGGCGGGCGCCGGCGATGCACGATCGTGCCGCCGCCGGCGGGTGGGCCGGCACCGGCGACGCGAACGTTCTACAACCACAGCCTGCTTCTCGGCGGCGAGGCGCGCCGGCGCTGGATCGCCGGCTCCGGCATCGTCGGCCTGCGGTCGGTTACGCTGCCGCTGGATGAGCTTCGCGGCGCCAAGACGATCCGGCTGCGCCTGGTGTTCGTCGAGCCGGAGCACGCGTCCGCGGGCAGGCGCGTGTTCAGCGCGGCGATTGGCGGCACGTCGCCGAACGGCAAGCCGGCAATCGAGGACCTGGACGTCTTCAAAGAATCCGGCGGCAAGCTCCGCCCGCTCGTCAAGGAGTTCCGCAACATCCAGCCCCCCGCCGGTGCCGCGGCGCTGGAGCTGGTCTTCACGCCCAAAGTCGGCCAGCCGCTGCTGTGCGGCGCGGAGCTGCTCGCCGCCGATTGAGCCCGCCGCCGGCCCGGCCGAACGCAGGAGCCTCACTCGAACAGCCGGTGCAGTTGCTGGGCCGGCAGGGCCCGGATGTTCTCGTCGAGCGGGTAGAACTCCGTGCCGGGATAGACGATGAACGCCGCGGGGTTGTCCAGGTCGGCCAGTGCGGAGCGCAGCCCCCGCGTCGGGCGGGGGGCCAGAGTGTGCTTCATCTCGACGGCCAGGGGTGCCGCGCCGCCCGGGCGATGCAGAAGCAGGTCCACCTCTGCGCCCCCGCTGGTCTGGTAGAAGCTCGCCTCCCAGTCGCGCGGGACGATGGCCAGGACCTGCTCGATGAGCCAGCCCTCCCACGATGCTCCGGCCGATGGATGCCCCAGCAGCGTGGCGTGGTCGCGGATGTGCAGCAGCGCGTGCAGCAGGCCGCTGTCGCGCACGTAGACCTTAGGCGATTTCACGAGGCGTTTCTTGAGGTTCGGGTGGTAGGGCTGAAGCCTGCGGACCATGAACGTGTCCTGCAGCACGTCCAGGTAGCGCTGGATGGTCGGCACGGACAGCCCGAGGCTGGCGGCGACTTTGCTGGCGTTCCACGGCTGCGCGTGGCAGTGCGCCAGCATCTGCCAGAACAGGCGGAGCCTCGCCGGCTCGATGCGGATGCCAAGGTTGGGCACGTCGCGCTCGACGTGCGTCTGGATGAACGCCTCGCGCCAGAGGCACGACTGCTCGTCGCCGCCGGCGAGAAAGCTCCGCGGATAGCCGCCTCGCCACCACAGCACGTGGAAATCGCCATCGACGTTCGCGGTCTCCCCCAACGTAAACGGCGTCAGCTCGTGGTAGATGATCCGTCCGGCCAGCGTCTCGGAGGACTGCCGCAGCAGATCGGGCGACGCCGAGCCGAGCACCAGGAATCGCCCGTTCCGCGAGGCGGCATCCACCAGCGCCCGCAGCAGCGGGAACAGCTCCGGCTTGCGCTGGATCTCGTCCAGGATGACCAGCGAACCGGCGTGCTGCTCCAGGTAGAGCTCGCCCTCCGATAGCTTGGCCAGGTCGCTGGGGCGCTCCAGGTCCAGATAGACGGCCTCGCCCCCTGGTCCGCCTGCAATCGCCTTGGCCAGAGTGGTCTTGCCAGCCTGGCGGGCGCCGATAAGCCCAACCACGGGGAAGGACTGGAGCGACTGCCTGATCGTACTCTCCAAGCCACGGGCGATCATCCTTGCAATTCTAATGTGGCACATTAGATTTGCAAGGATAAGTCCACAGGGCGCGAGCTTGCCTTAAGCCTCGTTGCCCGTCTTGAGGTGCAGCCAGCCATGGTCACCGGCCGGTTTGGTGCACGGCGACGTTGAAGCAAATGGCCGCTTACCACGGGCGCTGCCAGCGCGGGAGAAGCAGAGAATGCAGCCGACAGCCACGTTCACCCGAACCCCTCCGCTGCTGAAGACGGCCTTCGCGCTGCTCGCCGCGGCCGCGGCGGCCGGCGGGCAGGAAATCGCCGACGTGCCCGGCAGCGAGGGGCCCGTCGAGATCGTCTTCGAGATGCCCTGCGACGGACAGGCGTCGATCATCCTCTACGCCGCCGACGGCACGGTTCTCCGCCCGCTGGCACAGCTCCTGGAGCTGGCCAAGGGCCGCCACCGCCTGCGCTGGGACGGACTGGACCTGTGGGGCCACGTCGTGCCGGCCGGAACCAGGGCCGTCGCGAAGGTCGTCACCACGCCGGGCATCCGGGCGTACTACGAGTTTGCGGCCGCGTCGGCAAACAGGATCCCCTGGGCGACCGCCCCGATCGGCGAGGGCGACTCGCAGCGCGCCGGCGGCTGGCTGGGCGACCACAGCCCGCCGTGGTGCATCACGACGGTCGGCAATCGCGTCTACCTCGGCAGCCCCCTGGCCGAGCACGGGCACAACTTCATCTACACCAACCTCGACGGCGAGAAGATGTGGGGCGGCAAGCTGCGCGGCTGGTCCGGACCGGAGCTGCTTACCAACGACGGGCAGTACGTCTACGCGCTGCCGCGCGGGCGGTCGGCCGTCGTGCGCGTGGACCTGGCCGTCCAGACCATGAAACCGCTGGTCGATACGAAAGGCAGGCGCATCGAGGCGATGGCCGCCTTCGGCGGCAAGCTGTACCTGGTGCTTCCCGAGCCGGCGAAGCCAAAGCCCCCGCCCGGCGGGCCGGGGAGCAAGGGGCCCGGGCGGGCCAAGACCGCGCGCGACCCGCTGCGGAGCGAGCTGAGCGGCAAACCCGCTGCGTCCGAGGAGCCGGGCGGCCTGCTGCCCGGGCTGACCAAGCCCATCAAGGTCAAGCCGCCTCCCCCCCCGCCGCCGGCGCCGAAATCCAAGTCGAAGTCCAAGCCCCCGCCCGGGCCGAAGGGGCCCCCGCCGACCATGATGCTGGAGGTCCGCGACGCCAACAGCGGCCAGCTCCTGCGCGAGATTCACGGCCCCGACGCCAACATGTCGCTGCTGGTGTTCGACCCGGCCGGGAAGGCCTACTCCATCGTCGGCAGGGCGCTGTGCCGCACGGAGATCGGCGGCGAGTCCATCCGCCACATGGTGCTGAACGACAGGGAGCTGGTCGGCCCGCTGTCGCTGGCGGTGGACCCGGCGGGCGGGCGGCGCATCGCCGTGGGCGACCAGGACCGCGACGCGGTGTTCGTGTTCGACACAGGCGGCAAGCTGCTGGTGACCATCGGCAACGTGGGCAAGCGGAAGCGCGGCCCGTGGGACCCCAACGCCGTCGACCGCCCGCAGGGGCTGGCCTTCGACCGCAACGGCAAGATCTGGATCGTGGAGAACTACTTCACGCCGCGCCGCATCAGCCGCTTCAACGCCGACGGGAAGTTCGAGAAGGTTTTCCACGGCCCGCCGCACTACGGCGGCGGCGGGTTCCTCGACCCCAGCCTGAGGAGCTTCTTCTACGAGGCCTGCGAGTACGCCCTCGACTGGCAGGCGGGCACCAGCCGGCTGGTCGCCCTCAACGACGTGCAGCGCGACCCGCTGTCGCCCGACCAGCACGCCGGCAGCTACACGTACACGAAGATCGGCCGGCCCATCTACTACAAGGGCCGCCGCTACGTCGTCGGCGACGTGGGCTACCAGTACAACCCCGGCTTCACCGTCTGCCTGCTGGAAGGGCCGGTGTGGCGCCCGTGCGCGAACATGGGCCCGGCCGCGAAGAACGTCTTCCTGCTCGAGAAGCCCTGCTGGAAGGACCACTGGGCCAAACAAGACCTGACGGGCAAGAGCTTCATCTGGTGCGACCGCAACGACGACGGGCAGTATCAGATCGACGAGGTGGAGCTGTTCAGCGACGAGGGGCTGGGGCGCAGGGGGCCGTTCAGCGCCGCCTACTGGGGAAACCGCTGCGGGGCCGACCTGACCTACTGGGGCCCCAACGCCCGCCTCGCCCCGCGCCGGCTCACACCCGGCGGCGCGCCCATCTACGAGCGCAAGGACATGCAGTCGTTCGATTACACGGCCCTGGCGCCGGTGTACCCGTCGATGAAGTTCGGCGAGAAGAACATCAGCCAGGTGACGCACGACGGCTGCCTGATGATCGGCGGGCAGCCGTACCGCGTCGGGCCGGACCTGAAGCTCCGCGGCTGTGCTGGCAAGCCCGTCGCCAGCGACTACATTCCGCCGGTGCTGGGCGAGCGGTACGGTGGCCTCAGCTTCGTGGGCGACGTGCTGACCAAGTCGCCCCTCGGCGAGCTCGGCGTCCTGAACGGCAACAACGGCGTGTGGTACGTCGTCAGCATGACCGACAGCCTGCTGGTCGGGACGTTCTTCACGGGGCGCGACGGCACCTGGGGCGGCCTGCCCAAGCGCAACATGGACGTCACCGGCCGCAAGCACCCCGGCGAGACGTTCTTCGGCGACTTCATCAAGGCGCAG
>Ga0172363_10005295_pt1 | contig 10424 bp, 17 predicted proteins | sample LakKivs2_kivu2a2_FD_114541 | JGI IMG/M metagenome (GOLD analysis project Ga0172363, IMG submission 114541) | Sediment microbial communities from Lake Kivu, Rwanda - Sediment s2_kivu2a2 | ecosystem: Environmental > Aquatic > Freshwater > Lake > Sediment | place: Rwanda: Western Province, Lake... | reverse complement strand
GTAATAAATATCAGTCCATAAAGGCAAAACCTAATTTATTCCCAAGGAGTAACTTATATTAGCTTAAGCACGAGCTATTTGGCCGGTTTCTGGGTTGATAGTGCCGTCTCCGTACTTTTCTCCGAAAGTTTTGAGCTGGTCGCGCTGTTTGAGAGCATTAACTTTAACGGCATCTTTGAGAGTCTCAAGTTCGAGGTCTAATAGGGTTCTTTGAAAATGTAATTCACCTAGGATTGCAGCCAAACGAGTGGCCTCCTGTCTGTTGATCTGAAACTCTTGCAACTCTTCTTGAGTTAATTTTTGACTTTCCATGTGTTTGTTTATTTTGTAACTTTCTTAGCCGTTTTTTTACGTGGCTTTTTAACTTCTTCAGGCTGTACCTCTACAACAGGAGTCTCAACTTTGGGCTCAGGCTTAATAAAAAGACTCTTTAGTTTTTCGATAATACTCTTAAGATTCATGATTTAGCTATTTGGTAATAAATAGTAAGGTATCTATGTGGTCTAATATATAAATATCTAATAAACTAGCAGAATGAAACCTCTCTATCTTATTGTTTCTTAAGTCCGTATTTAACCCACTTGTACCAGATTCTTTCGTGAATATAGTACTGTATGGGCTTGTATACTAGTTCGGCAACACCAAAAGCAGCGCCAATTTTTACAGATCCTGAAACTACCCACATGATTACAAAGCCAATTAGGGTGCTAATTACGCGGTAGCTAACTGTTTTTGCTATATGCCTTTTCTTTTCTACTATCACCGGACTATTACTACATCTCCTTTCCAAATGACTTCTACGGCCTGGCAGCTTATGTGATGTTTATCTACTTCCTGGTTTCTTAAGGTATCCCATACCGTGTCTCTAGTGGTATGAACTGGAAGCTGAAAGATTACGTTTGAACAGATACGTTCTTGTCCGTCAACAAGTATTCGCCAAAAATTATGATTATCCTTACACTGGGTATTCCACCTTACCTTTACATCTATCATAACTTACCTTCTTTTTTCATTTGTTCACGGATCTTGGTTGCAGATATATCATGGATATCTTGAGGCGGTACGTGTTCGATAACGTCGTATCCTACCCCTCTTCCGATATTGATAGATTCGATATCTGGGATCTTCATGATATGCAGATTTTCTGTCTCTAAAAGATCTTTTAGTTCATTAGATAGATTCATTAAGATCTCTTGAGCAGTCCACGGGTTCTTTTCACTAACGGGTACATCGCGAATACACAGTAGTACTTTTTTACCTTCTTCGAGAGCTTGATCAATGAGCCAACGATGTCCATCATGCCAGGGCTGCCATCTACCGATAAACATAGCCCATTCTCCTGATTTACTTTGTGCCTTAGCTAGGTAGTTCTTCATTAGTATAACGCTTTATTGCATCTACACATTCTGCAATTGACATCTTAGAGGTGTCTAAATGTAATATAAGTTCTTTTTCTGGTACTTCAAAATCTTGAACGTGAAATTTTTCCCTACCCCTCATTCCTTCGTATGTTAAATACACCCACTTGACGTCGTCAGTGAGCTTTCGGAGATAATTACGAGCTTCCTTATAAGGATAAACGAGAGATAAGATGATACCGTCGCTACCTATACTGTTCATGTAGTGGGCAATATCACTGGCTCTATTCAAATTTTGAATACGGCCTTTTCTGCTGAAATTTTTATTCTTAAAAATATCTCTAAGTTCGTCTCCATCAATATTCCAGTATTGACTAAAACAATCTTCACTTATTAACTTCTTTGCAAGGGTGGACTTACCACTGTGTGGCTGTCCAAATAAAACTATAATCATTTTTTATAATTAAATACATCAAAGAACCACTTATGGGTTTCATAGATCCAGTTGTAGGTATATTCACCTAATATCTCTTTTGAATCATCAGGTAATGCACCTAGTGTGTTTCTGATAGTATGGTCTCCGTAGATGCCATGTACCGTATCATCCTCAACTGTGATTTGAGGTATGTGATCAAAGTTATGTTTAAAATAAGGTACCTCTAGATACTTGTAGATACTCTGCATCATACCTTCGGGATTGGTACAGAGATCTTCATATCTAATAATTAAAAAGTTTCTAGCCGTCTTATCAAGTATGGCTTGATATAATTTTGGTACGGCATGACCAATAGGGTGTCCGGCAGCCCACTGTTCTACTCTCTGCTGTGTAGTCAAACCCCTTAGCTTTGCATTATCTACCTCACCCATATCTCTGTCGGGATTGGCTCTAAACTTTTTCTCCATAGAGGCAAACACTGCCCTCAAGTCTCTAACCATGTAGAGTACCTTTGGATTGGGGTAGATGTTATTCATTAGAGAATAAGTAGCACCCCAGTTTCTATTCTTGTCTAGAATGTAAGGTTTGTCTGTAAGATTCTTTACATATCCCTTTAATCCTTCTCTGCAGAAGGCGTAGAATCCATCACGCCACATATCCTTGTCCCCGGCATATGCTTCTTTATTTTCATTATAACCAATTCTAGCACCAAGTACTAGATCAATCATACCGGAGGTTGGTGTAACGTGAAAGTCGGGATTCTGTCCTATTAGGTTTTGTAAGAGGGTAGAACCGGCTCGCGGTAGCGAGCTTTGATAAAATATTTTCTGTTTCATAACTAAATGCTGCTAATTATTCTGTCAATATCAAACATATCTTTTAATTCCATATAAGGACATTCGTGTATGTTGTTTTCAAACTGATAATCAAAGAGGTATGATCCAATGAGTTGATTGGCTTTTTTTGGTACTTTTGCAACAATGTTATTATGTAATCTATATCCAAATACAGTAGGGGATGTTCCAACCCACAATACTGTTGACGGTAATTTGAAGGCTGCTGCAGCATGTTGTAGACATGAATCGATCAATACGCGCTTTTGTGCATTAACCAAAATTGCAAACAGCTCGATATTGGATAGCTGCTGATCTACTCTCTCTACCCCGTCGAGTTTATACCCATCAGGTCTTGTTACCTGAAATATATGATATTCGTCTTTAAACTTGTTTACAATGGTTTGGGCTAAATCTTGAGGTATATCACGGGTCCATGAATAGTTGTACTTTTGTCCCTGGCCCGGTCCGCCCCCGGTTTGAATAACCATCGTTGGTTTCTGTCTCTGCCAAAGACCTATCAACTGTCTTTGTACAAAGTTAGCGTAAACGTTTGGCTGCTGCTGTGTATACTTTATACCCAGTAGATCACACCAGTTTTCAATCAAATGCTTAGACTTGGTTATATGACCAGTTTGATTATAGGGTTCATGTCTACAGATAATTACGTCTTTGTTTTCAACGTAGTCTTCGTAGAAGTAAGGTGCTTGAGCTAAATTATAAACCCTATCAATATATGGATTATTTAAAAAAGCCTCTGGATAAGAAACTACCATAATGAGCTTGCGGTCGGGATTGGCTTCTTTGAGATCTTTACAGAGGGCGGTTGCAGCAATATTCTTACCCAGTCCCCCTTGAATATGCCAAATAAAATACTTATCTGATTTATCAGATTTGAACTCTACTACACTCTCTTCCTGTTTTGGACTATATACGTAACCTTGCTGCATATTAAAATATTAATTCTGTTAAGTGTCTTTCATCACCAAACCCCATCGTCGGCACTATATTAAACGCCAGGCTTTGCCTATGTTTATCAGTCTTATTTAACGGTACAGAATGGTGTAGATAGGAAGGAAAGAGAAGTAAAAGACCTGGTTCAAACATTATCGAGAACTCACTGTGGGAATACTTTAGGTCTTTCTTCTTATCTACTGTCTTAGGTTGAATATAGGATACATTTATTCCGGCTGTCATCTTATGAAACTTGATAGCCGGCGTCTTTTCAGATGTAGGTCCATAATAGAATACACCTGAGATTAACCCGTTTGGATGTGTATGCATAGTATGATGCTGGCCGGGTGCTTTTATTGAGATCCACGATTGTCCGAATCTGTACTCTGGATAATCATATCCAAGCTGGTCGGCGTATACCTTAGCATTACTTAAAATAAATTCTGATAATTCTTTACATTCCGGCTTATCTAAGATATAGCTGTCTTTTGACCGGTAACCGTAATTGTCGTGATCGGAATCTGTACCCATATCCTGCTTATCAAAGAACAGTATGACCTTTGAAAAGCTTAGTGGTATCGTCGTTGTATAGACCGGGGTTGGGAATAACTCCAGTATCTCGTAATTAACCTGCATAACGTCCAAATATTATTTCAGAAATTGTTTCTTTGTCCCCTAGCGTACCCTTTGTAAGTGCATTCACACCTAACGCTTTCCTAACTTTATTTGTCTTGTTAGGCGGTACACCATGGGTAACGTATGATGGAAATATAATGAAATTATTTCGTTGAGGTGTAAAATAAATTTCCTCTTGGGAAAATGGATGTTGCTGATAATCTGCCTCTAGTGAAGGTTCTAAATAAGTTCTATGCTGGGATCCTGCTGTCTTACTAAAACATATTGCAGCATCTCCTGGTTGATGATCAAAGTAAAATACTCCTGCAAGAAGTGTATTGGGGTGTGTATGCGCTTTATGAAACTGACCTGGTTCTTTGTAGGTAAGCCACGATTGGGCAAACTGCAATTCTTTATACCTATATCTCATTATATTGGTTGCAAACTCTCTAAAATGAAACATAAAAAAGTCTGCAAGAGGTTTACACACCGGACGATCTATGATATAACTATTTTTTGATATCCAACCATACGGACTATTTCTTCCATCGTTCATTTCACAGCTATCGAAATATTTTACTATTTCAGTAGTATCTCCTTCGTAAGTTGTAACGTAGAGCGGGGTTGGAAAAAGAGGAAAAACCTGTGATTTGCTCATATTACTTTAATCTATGAAAACTTTCAATATAATCCAAATGATGTTGCGTGAAAGGTAAAGTCTCTGGGAGTTTAGGTGGTTTAATGTCTTTACCTACCGGTGTGTAAAATTGTATGTTTCGTGAGGCGATAGTTTGAGCGAGCATCATCACATCGTAATCATCTTTATGAAGATCACAGTATGCGTTTAAATCCTTTATAGCTAGAGTCCAATCATCCCACTTAACCTGTTTCTGATCGACCCAAAATTGTGTATCTAACCTGTGACAAGTCTTATACTGGTTTAGAATAAATGTTGTCCAAAATTTATAATCTTTCCTTATTGCTTGATTAGCTAATGGTAATGTTATATTATTATAATTATTACTTGTTTTTATACTTTTATTTCTAAAGTCTAAATAATAATTACCAAGTATTTTTTCCAATATAGATGTTACTGTGTAAGTTAAGGTTAATCCAGGAGCATCTAATGGTTCTAAAAATCCGTTAGCCATTCCTACTGAACAGCTGTTAGTTTTAAATGTTTGTTTATTTATTCTAGGTTTGAAATCAACTAGATTTGGTATAATTGACTTATCTCCAATATCAGTAATTAATTCGTTTATAGCTTCATCTATACTAACATGGTTTTCTGAAAATGTATAGCCGGTACCTATTCTCTCCCATGTTGGAGTAATCCATCTCCATCCATACTTCATAGTTTTGGCTACAGTATATGGATGAAATTGTTCTCTTTTATTTGTATAAGGTAAAGGATAAAAAACAGCCTTAGTAGTAAGCAAAGTATCACCTATACTATCATACTGTTCATTAAATACATTCTTTGTTTTTAAATTCTGTCCTGTTGTATTTACAAAATAATCTGCCTCTACTACTTTACCGCTTTCTAATACTAAACTTGGAATATATCCTTGTTCCGTGAAGTTCACTTCTCCTACTGTATCAGGTATAAATTCAACTTTAGATGATTTAAAAGCTTGTTTCTTTAAAAATTCAATATACTTTCCTGCATCAAAGTGAAAAGTGTTAGGGTATTCATTCTCTGTTTTAAGACCATGATTATTAGGAAATACATTATTTTTACCTACTACCTCCTGCCATATTGTTGATCCATAAATGTCGTGTATAAATGTTTCTGGATCTTTATTTCCAAGAAGCATTATATATTTTCTAGCTGACAGTCCTAGTCTTTTGAAAGGAGGTTCTGATTTAAAAAAATGTATCCAATTTCTGTTACTCCAGTTTTTATAATACACTCCATACTTAACAGCTGCATGAGATTCTCTAATAAATTCCCCTAAATCTACATTAAATTTAGAGTGAGCTGCCGGTAGGCTTAGAGTAGTAGACTCTCCTACTCCAATATGTGGAATTTTAGGTGAACCTATTATTGTTACTTTATCTATAAAAGGCAATTCTTTAAGTTGATTACCTGTCAACCACCCACTGGCTCCAGAACCTACTATACAGACGTGCATGTTAAAATAAATTTCTTAGTATAATTGTAAGAGAGATACCGATCCATAGAGTATTGAATGCAATAAGTGTCGGTAATGATTTTCTCATACTAGCCCAGATAAGGAGAGAGGAGGTTATAAGAGTAAAAAAATGCAACCACCATATCTCTTTACTAAAGACTAAACTAGGTACTATAATTAATGCTTTAGCCATCCATGCTGCAAACTCAACTGTATTATAGTCAGTCCAGTATTCTCTTTTTAAAAACATTAAATATCGGTCCCATATCTTTCTATACCCAATATACCAGTATAAAAGACCTACAGTTAGTAAGAATGTAATTGCTAAAATCATTTTTTAAATCCTAATTTTTCCCAAATAATTTTAAAAGGGCAAATACCAGTTAAAGCAGCGAAAGGGAGTAGGGTTGGCGGTAACCAGAGTACCCAGCTAACATTATTGAATCCTGTTAGCCAGTTACCGAGAAAAACTACAAGTCCGATTGATAAAAAAGTCATCCTCGCTGATGGAGAAGCGTCTCCGAGATTAAATAGTTTCATGTGGTTTATATTTTATCTGTTAACAAACTCTTTCGGTACAAAATTAAATGCTATAGAGATTCTCTCGTCGTTTGAATCGTTTCTTTCAACATGATGTTTAACCCAACTTGGAAATAAATAAAAAGTAGATTCTTTAGCTGGTTTAGTAGCCGATAGAGCGTTAGCCATTGTCTGTTCTCTCTCTACCTTACCTGTCATAAAGAATTCCATGTTGTCTCCTCTATGTAGCACTAAATCTCCCATGTTATTCTTAGGAACTGATACATAGTACACACCTGATAGAACACTGCTTTGATGATCGTGTATTAGGTTATAATCATGGTGTCCGTTGATATTGATCCAGAAATTACCTAACTGTAGATCTTTGATTCCGGTGTACCGGGCACAAACATCATTTGCAAATACTGTAAGATCATTAAACAGTCTTTCGAGGGCTACAGGAATGGGGAATAGTAATTCACCGCTATGCCATCCACCTCTATTTGAGATAGTGACTCCTGGTTTCTGCTTACGTGTTTCTAAGCAGTACTCCTTAATAGACTTATTGTCAATGTCTGTAACAGGGCACTCCCATACCGGGGTTGCAAACCATAACTGTTCGTAAACTTTAAATTCCATAACTATATTTTTTTATTATCTAAATGGACGTCCACCTGTCCAAAATACCATACATTTTCTTTCCCCTCTTGTGATTGGCTTTACCCTATGCATACAAAAGGCTGGGAAGCAAATTACGTCTCCTTTTTCTCTTGGAACGGTGATGGCTTGTTTTCCGCCAAACCAAATTTCAAAATCACCTCCTTCATAGTCTCTAGAATCAGAGAGTTGAATGGTGGTAGCTATTTTTCTCTTATTTACATCTAGTGCACCTACGTCCATATGCCAATCAAGGTGTCCACCGTCTGTTGGATAGACTACGTAATGAATTGGATCGGTTACTACGTCAATATCAAAATGAAATACCTTTTCGTTAGCCTCCATTACCAAAGGGAATAGAATATCATATAACCACTTTGTATGAGGGGCTGGATCAAGATAGGCGATATCTCTATTATTGGTTTCGTAGGAGTCAGTGTCTGTACCTAACTCTCTTATACCTGTTCTACCTTTAGAAAACTTATAGTTTGCTCTAACCATTTCATCTAACTCTCTGATCATTTGATCATTAAACACGTTTTTAAAATAGTAAAACGTATTCCAGTTAGATTGAGGCTTGAAATCGTTGTAAGGTTTTAATTTAAACATAACGTTTATTTTTCAATTCTATCGAGCATGGTAAACCAGCCTGTTAAAATATATTTAGTCTGTGTTGGTGAAGGTACGCCTCTATGCAAATGCATCCAATCTGAAGGCCAGATGACTAGCTTACCCTCTACTGCTGATTCAAAGTGATGCTGATAAAAAAATTCAGTCTCCCCTCTATCGGTTACTGTATTCAGGTAGACAGCCCAAACGAGGAATCTACTACTATATTTGTTGGTTGCTCTTTCACAGTGCCATCCAAAAAAACCTTCTCCTGGTTCGTATCTCTGCATATTAAAGTTTGGACTTATTTGCAAAGGATCAAGTTTCGAGAAAGCAAGAGAATGCCTATCAGTATAGTCCCTCTTTCCTTTTTCTAGTATTCCTATTAGCTCTGTTAGCAAAGGACCCCATGTAGGATGATGTAAGTATCTCGGGTCAAAGGTTATATCTGTAGACTTCTTTCCGCTTGTAGAAGAGCTTCCATCAGGTCCGTAAAGAACGCCTGGTCGCTTTTCATCGGATGATTCGAAAGTGTTTATAAACTCTTTACAGAGTCTGTTGGATAGAGCGTTTTCTTTCTGGTATATAAACATAACTCTTTTTAGGTATTTATTGCTACTGTTGACTTTCAGCTTGCTGGCCTAGTTGTAATTGGCGGGCCTGTTCAAAGGTTAGTACCGATGTCCCTTCAGGATCTTTTAATCTCTGCAGGGTCTGGTAGACACCGACGGCATTCATAACCTCACTCGGATCGCTGTTTTCATTAAGGGATCTAACTCTATTCTCAAGTCTCAATCCAAGACTTACTGCCTGATGTGTATTAACCTCTCTATCATCGAAAGTACCGTCATTCAATTCAGCCTTAATCTTAGACCAGGTTTGAATCTCACGAACACGGTCGTGGGCTACCTGTTCCATACAAGCCTTACTGTACAGATTTTGATCTAGATCAATCTGTATTTCCATGATCTCAAGATTATCCCCTTTAAGCTCGGCTTCCTTCATTTTGCGCTCAAGCTTAAGACGTTCAACATCGGCCTTTCGCATATCAAAAGAGAGGTTCATCATAGCATCAAAGTGGGCTGACATCTCTCTAACTGACTGCCAGTATTTAGAGGCAGGGGTAGGATGTTTGGCATCATTAAGAACCGATACACGCATTTCCGTTTCAGTACGGAAAATCTGCTTTTTATTCCAATTGTCGGCTAGTTCTTCCTTAAGCCTAATAACCTCTTTTGCATCTTCAGGCTTGAGAACGGCTAGAATGTTTTGTAAATCACTTGGGATGGCTAACTCGTAACTCTGTTTTTCTTGACTTTCTTCCATAACAGTACTTCTATTTAATTTAATTTAATAACTAATTTTCAATCTTCAAACTCTTTTTACGGAAGAGTTACAACTACCTGTTGTCCTTCTTGAGGATGACCTTCTGGATAAACTTTGCCAGCAATTGCTGCATCAACGATTGCTTGTGCCTCAGCATTAGTCTTCTCTACTGCGCCTACACGTGCCGCCCAAGCAGCATTTTCAGTTACCCAAGTATTACCTGGAAAACCGGCGATATGTGCTGCTTCATTATCGGCGTGTGTAATAAATCCTTTTCCGGTATTTTCTGCTACAAAGTATTTCATTTCACTTTAGTTTTATTGTTTATTATAAATAGTTAACTTAATCTTATTCTTATTAAACTTCCGCTTCTATACAATCCTCCCAGGGGTACACCGCCTGTCGCTGCTGCTGTATCGTCTACGAAATTTAGACTAGCTGATACTGCTAATAAGATCACAGCTCCTGTTGTTGACGAGTAGTCGAATGTTTTTATTGTTGCTTGTGCTGGATTTAGGGAGTATTCTTCAGTACAAGTTGTTGTAGAAGGCGTATTGCCGGCCACAGCTAGGGCGCAAAGATTAGTACCTGCTCCTGCTATTCCGCATCTAGCAGTAATCATAGCACCGCCTGTCGACCAAGACGTGCCGTTATATGTTTCTGTACATGCTGTTACTGTTGGGGATGGTGAAATTATTCCACCAAATGCTAAAGCAGCGTTTTGTGTTCCTGCTCCCCCTAGCTTTTGTCTACATTGAATCATAGCGCCGCCTGCTGACCACGAGGTCCCGTCGTATTCTTCTGTACATGAACGTACTCCTCCAGAAAATCCACCAAAAGCAAGACCTGCATTCTGTGTTCCTGCTCCTGCTAGAGAGCATCTAGCAGTAATTAAAGCACCGCCTGTCGACCATGAGGTACCATTGTATTCTTCTGTACAAGAAACTACTGGAGATCCACCAAAAGCAAGACCGGCGTTCTG
>Ga0172363_10005292_pt1 | contig 10430 bp, 12 predicted proteins | sample LakKivs2_kivu2a2_FD_114541 | JGI IMG/M metagenome (GOLD analysis project Ga0172363, IMG submission 114541) | Sediment microbial communities from Lake Kivu, Rwanda - Sediment s2_kivu2a2 | ecosystem: Environmental > Aquatic > Freshwater > Lake > Sediment | place: Rwanda: Western Province, Lake... | reverse complement strand
TTCATAAATTTTTGTGCACATAATTTGGAAAAACAATTATTCATTTCGTTTGAAAAATTGGATAAATCCCTTTTAATTTCCATTTTTAGCAACTGATTTTCTATCTCTAGATCTTCAACCCTGCTTTTTAAATAAGATAATAAGTAAGGATCAACGCCAACTTGAAGAAAAAAATCAAAGTAAATCGATTTTATTATTGGATCTTCTTGAGATTCTCGATAGGAATTTGCTGAATTGTATTTTAGAAACTCCAGACAATACATTAGAAAATTATTGAAAAATCCAAATTCGAATGATTTTGAATCAAGGGTTGAAATGATATCTTGAAGAATATAAACAAAATGACTTAAGACAAACGTCGATTGCTCACTTTTATATTTTGAGATGGGATGTTTGTTATTTGCCAAAAAATAAATGTTTTTACATTTTGTTATCCACACCCTAACCCCATTTGGATTCTTAAATTTAAACTCTCTGAATATTATTCCTTTAGGAGGTTCCAAATTAGGATACAAAGTTATGTTATTTAAACAGATAGTATTCATCTTTATTTCCACGTAAAATAGTGCTATTATTGTTCAATTTTTTTTCTAATGAATTTATAGAAATGATAGAAATTATTTTAACAGTTGTTTTTCTTATATTGATATTTGGTGCTATTTATTCCAAAAATGTTTTCAAAAATGAAAAATTCCAAATATATGACCACCCTTGTGTTAAAAAGGAAGAAAAAACATGCTATAGCGATCCGCTGACCACCGCAAAGTGCTGGATCACAAAAGCATTTCCTTGTCCAAAGGATAATGGATCATTCATGCAATGTACCAACAATTATAAAAGAGATATCAATATTGCTGATTGTTTAGAAAGAACTTACTATTACAGTTCCAAGGATGAAAGATTAAGTGAAACATGTGTTTATGGAAAAAATGTTCCTGATCAACCATCTGGTAAAGAAATTGGAAAACCATATCCAATGGGTCCAAAAACTCCTCAAAAAATAACTGGTAGTGTTTTTCCTTTCGCAGTAAAACCAAATGATAATACAGGAACACCAAGTATTTTTCCAAGAGTGAACACCTGGAGAAACAGAGATTTACCAAACGGTTTTTTGGTTTCATTATAAGATTTATTATCACTATATATATTAGAGATGAGTTATCCATGTCAATGTCCTCCAAAAGTAGGAGAACCTTTTCCCTATAAAACATATTCCTGTTACCCAGAAACTCTATATATCAATTACATTATGTCACAATTATTGCTTATGACCAATTATTTTAATTATGTTCAAACTGGTGTCAATCAAGCACCATATCTTAAAAATAAATACTCTTACCTTGTTCCCATTTACACTTTTAAATACTATTCCATTAAAAATCAAAACATATTACTTAAAACTTACACCTATCAACAACTCTTCGATATATCTATGGTAGCGAGTCAATATAAAACTTACAATAGAGTTCCCTTTGAGATCAAGGACAATTGGGACTCTACAGACAAAGAACTCTATGGAACGATTGTATTATTACCATTTGTTGAAGCACTTTACCAGGCGATTGTCAATGCTAATACTTTTCGTGCACAAGGTTTAAAATACAGCTACACTTTCACAATACCTCAAAATATTAGTTATATCAATGAGAAAGAAATTCCACCAAATCAGGTTCTTTCCAAATGTTATCCTGGAGATGAATTAATTACTATTTCAAGAAATGCTCAACAATTTGTAAATGCCTATGTTTTCAATGGATTGTTTATTGATTATACTCCTCTTGGCTAGAATCTGATTCATAATCAGTTTCTGCAGTATATTCACTAGTATATTCAAATGTTGTTTCCTGATCACTATCATAGCTTGTTTCTCCATCACTTGATGAATCATATGTTGTTTCACTATCTGACATAATTAAAATAAATATTTTTATATTTCCAAATGAACTTAAAAAGTATTTAACTAATTTTTTTATAAAATGAGTGAAAAAAAAGTCACTTGGAAAAATTACATTCTTACTTCCGTTGGAAGCGGTGTTGCAGTTGCGGTATCACATCTACTTGCAACTAAGGCAAATTGTTCAGTTGCTGATCACTGGGCTACAATTGGATTAGCTGGTTCAGTAGGAAGCTTAGCTGGATCTTATTTATCTCAGCATGGATTTCCCAAGAAAAATTGATAGTTTATTTTGCAGTTTTCAACACAAATTGTTAAACCATATGTTAAATGATAACTGAATCAGTACAGAAATTTTTTGCACTGATCGTTGCTTGTAAACTACTTTTGTTAAATCGTAGTAATATCAATGTTAAAAGAAATCCTATTCTCAAAAAAGAGTTGGATCTTAAGATTGAGTATCAATGTTTGTGTTTATTGAAGTCCAAGCATGCATCTCCATTTTTAATCACTCATTTTGGAGATTTCCACAACTGGAAGGAAATTTCTTCTTGGTTTGACGAAAAAATTCCAAAAATTGAGTTAGCGAATTTAGTATTGCGATTCAGTTATTTGGATTTCGATTTGTTGAGAGATTCCGTGAATAATCAGAAAGTTTTCACCGACTGGTTCAAAAATATGGTCTCTCCTCCCAAACCGAAAAAAGAAAAGAAATCAGCTCCAAATCTATCTCTTATTTCAAAAAGAATAGAGCTTATCAAATCCAGTTTTCCAAAACACTATCTTGTTCGCTCATTCCTTAGAAAGAGTAATTACGCGATAATGCGTCAGATCACAAACGGAAGTGGGAAAAATCCGGCCATTAACAAATTCTTGATAAGAAAACTAAAAGGAGAACAAAACAGATTTCAAATTCCTTCTTTTTTCCAATGGAAAGTTCAAAGGAAAATAGGTAAACTAACTGTCTTTATTAGACAAGCAAAGGATCCACCTCCTGGTTCTTATGGGGCAACAATACCCATACGACAGCCAAAAGATCCAACAAAAACTGAGGTGCGTATTATTTAAAAAAATAATATTTGATATTTTGAGTAGTATTTTGAAGTGGTTGCAATCACCATCCCCCCACCCAAAAAAAACACTCCCTTATAAAAAAACTGAAAAATATTTTGATAACCTTTTAACTTTATAACAATGTTAAAAAGAAATAGCCCAGATTCTTTTTCTGACAAATTAATTAATATTAAAATTTTAAACGAAGATTTAGATTCATGGTCTGAAAATAGTCGTACTCTTCTTTTCATTTTACTAGGAGCAATAGAAGCGAGTGAATTAATTCAAGCTTACACATCCAGTTTATGGCCAGTTATTGGTCTTTTTGAAAAAATGAGAATTAACAATCATATGTTTCTTCCATTTTGGATAAGAGGGCATTCAAACGAATTTTTAAATTGGAATACTTTCGACAATATTTTAGAAGATCTAAAAAAACTAGAAACTGGAAATATTAGACAACCCAATACCTTCCCAGAAAATATTACTTTTGGAAATTACATTCCAGAAGATTTTACTTTTTCAATAATTTGTCCAAAGAAAAAACCTAGAAAATGCACAAAAAAATGGAAAAAATGGTGTTTTTGTTTAAAATTATTAAATGAATATGTAAATCGAAAAACATCTTACCCACTTGAATTTTTAGCTGTGAGAGGTTGGAATAATTCTGAGCTCAATTTGGAAAATAATAGCCAAAATATTTTAAAAATGTTATTAAATCATTTGAATCAAAAACTTCCAGAAACAAAAGTACCGCAATATTGTCTTCTTCCATGCTACAAACCACCCTATATTGAAATGGAATTTAGAGAAAAAAGTAAAAAAGCCGATATTGATCTCAAAATGAATGTTTGGTTTCATGTTTTAGCACATGTTTCAAACTCAAACGAAATAAATTCTCAATCAATCTTACAAGGTATTAATTTTTTTATTGGAAATTTACTTATTGAAATAGATCTTTTTACACTGGATATCGTCGGAAACTCTTTAGGATTAGTTTTTGCACAATTTGGAGAAATTATTTTGTAAAATACATTAATGAATTTCATTATCTTCCCTCACCAACTATTTGAAAATATTGAAAAACTGAAAAGTTACAAAAAAATATACCTTATCGAACATCCTATTTTTTTCGGCTACAGAGATATTATAATGAATTTTAATAAAAAAAAACTTATTCTTCACTGTGCTTCTATGCGTTTCTACGAACAATATCTCAAAAAAAACCTAAAAGCTTCCATCACCTACAAACCAATTACCAAAATCAAAAAACAAAATTATGATTTTTTTGCTGACCTTAAAATTAAAGGAAAAACACATTTCTATAATCCTGTTGATCATTTATTGTCTGAACAAATCAATAAATTTTCTAAAAAGAACAATGTGGAAATTGTTCAATTTGAAACTCCAAATTTTGTGACGGGTGAGGAGGAATTGCGTGATTATTATAGTTCAGTAAAAAATAAAAAAAGACCTTTCTTCCAAACATCCTTTTATAAATGGCAAAGAGAACGTCTTCATATATTAATGACCGCCAACAATCAACCCCTAGGAGGAAATCTAACATATGATGATGAAAACCGCAACCCTCTCCCAAAAAATATTTTTATTCCAAATGTAATACCTCCTCCAGAAGATAAATTCGTCAAAAATGCTATCAAATTAATTGAAAAAGAATTTCCGAATAATACCGGTGAAAGTGAAGATTATTGGTGTCCGATCACCTTCGATGAAGCCAAAAAATGGCTCGAACTCTTCCTCAAAGAAAGACTCCTCCATTTTGGAACTTACCAAGACGCAATTACCATCCGTCCTTTTCCCTTTCTATTTCATAGTGGAGTCAGCTCCTCAATTAACATTGGAATTCTCGACCCAATGTATGTAATTAATCGTGTAATTGAATATGGAAAAGAAAATAAAATTTCTATCAACAATATTGAAGGTTTTATTAGACAAATACTGGGATGGAGGGAATTCAGTCGTTATACTTATCTTTTTATTTATGAACCGATGACTACAAAAAATTATTTCAATGCCCAGAAAAAAATTGGACAATCATTTTATGATGGAACAACTGGGTTATCGGTTATGGACGATACAATCAAAAAAGCTTTTAAAAACGGTTATCTACATCACATTGAACGTCTTATGATTATGGGTTCACTTATGATGATGATGGGAATATATCCCCGCGATGTTTACCAATGGTTTATGGAATTTTCCGTTGATAGTTACGATTGGGTAATGATCAACAATGTTTATAGTATGGCTTTATATAGTGATGGTGGTTTAACTACAACTAAAGCATATGCTGGATCTTCCAACTACGAAATGATAAGAAAAAGTGATTATCCCAAAGATGGTTATGAAAAAATTTGGGATGCGCTATATTGGAATTTTATTGGAGAACATTTGGACAAAATGAGAAAAATGGGACGATTTGGACCCATACAGGCTAAATTCTGGGAAAGAAAAAGTGCTGAAGAAAAGAAACATTTTAGAGAAATAGCTAACAATTTTATATCCAAAAACACCAAATAAAATTTATATGTAAATAATATGAACAACTCTAACGTTATGGCTAATATCAACAAAAAATTAAACAAACCAAACTTTAGCCCTGAACCAACTCAAGGAATGAATTGGGTAAATATTGCAGTTTTTATTGCTATCGCTCTCAAAACATTTGGTCTCATACCACTTGTGATCAGAGTTGCTAGAACTCAATCAGCTGAAGATATATCATACATAACTCCAATAATGTTTCTTCTTGCATTCTTGATTTTGTGTGTCGTTAGCATCGCAAAGAAAGTTTATGCTCCAATCTTATTATTCTTGATTGGTATTACTGCTTCAGTTGTCCTTCTTATTCAGAAAATCATGTATGAAAATAACAAAACCTCGACTGACGGAGAAGGTGAATCTAAAATAGATAAAGAAATTATGAAATATCACACCAAATTTAAATTCCCTGATCCCAACCTCAATGGTCTTGACAAAGCTAAGTTCCCAAAGAAGTAAATCCAAATTTCTTCGGGGGAATAATATCATCATCATTATAATTAGTAAATCCAAATTTCTTCTCCTCTACTTTTGGAGTAGCCTCTGCTTTGGGTGTTGAAAATCCGAATTTCTTTAATGGCGTTGCTTCCGATTTTGGCGTGGAAAATCCAAATTTTTTCGGTGGAGGCGGTATATCTTCATCTGAATCAACCGGTGAAACATCCTTTTGTACAGGAGTTGAATCTGCCTTTTGTACCGAAAATCCAAACTTGCTCAACTTTTTAACAACAATTGCAGTTTCATCTCCTTGAGGTGATGTCACTATAAAGCCATCGTAATCAGTTAATGATGAATCTGCTATCCCACTTGATTTCGGTTTGATCTGTCTCTCTGATAATAGAGATTCATATCCATGTTTTTTGTAGAATTGCCACTGATCATAGAATAATTTTAATTGATCACGTGCCCAGACAAACCATTCTCGGTCTCGAAAAACTGGTAATACCTGATAAACTGAAATCTTCCAATATGATGCTCCCTGAAAATCCCATCGTAGTTTATTATATTCACGGATATGTTTCACCATCCAGTCAGTTAATTCTTTTCCCTTCATGTACATTGTACTGTAGATATGCTTAATATCGTCTTTATTTTTGAAAGATAAAACTACACCACATTCAGGTCCATTTTCATTAACATCTTCTAGATATGCATCTTCATCATCATATTCTTCGAATTTACATTCTAAGAAATCACATCTTTCCAAATCACATACTTCTAATTGGCCCTGCATTTGGGCCCAATAATAATTTGGAGGAATTTGTCCAATTGTTCTTTTTGGAGGACATTTGATTTCCAACATCACTCCATCATCACTTATTCCATCGGGAGATGCCCCTATAAAAAAATTATCTTCCGATGGATGTCTTAAACATCCAAAATCAGTTACTTTCTTACCAGTTCGTTTCTCATAGATCATTGTGGCAACTGGTTCATATTTCGTACCCCATCGGGTGAACTCATTTCCCTTAAATTGTGAGGCTTCATGTCCCAGTTTTTGCAATAGAACCTCTCTTGCAGAACCAATCCATCCAAAAACATTTCCCCAACTACTTGCAGTTATGAGATTTTCTCGGAAAGCGTACCATTCTGGAGTCCTCTGCTCAGGCAATGTCTTATTTATTTCACACAATTTTTCAAACTGTGTCCGAATATCATCCGTTTGTAAAATGATACGTCTCAATGAACGAATCACCTTCCAAATCTGATCTTTCAATTCCTTCTCATAAATTATTAAATATGTTTTCATAATTTCTTCACTTACCTTGCGATAAAAATTAGTTTGGTCAATTGATGAAATAGCAGGATCCCACTCATTCAACAAAAATTCATTCTCATCTGAATTAGTAAAATGCTCCAAAATAATTTTATCATAATAAAACTGTAAAACACCCATTTAATTATTATACTGTGTTATTTTCTTTAAATTAATTCACTTTTTTATTCTGGGTACCATTCTTTGAATCTAGCCTGCATTTTTGGATGATCTGGATGACATATTCTTTTGATATGTTCATACCAAGCATTTCTTATTATTTTACAAGCAACATTTTTCCTTATGACTCTCAGCGTTTCTACTCTATTTAATGTCAACCCAATTGTTTTTCGTATTTCACTGATTCTTTTAATTTCTAAAGTGAAAAAATCAAATGAGTTTTTGAGTACTCGAAGAAATTCTTCCTCCAAACGCGAGAGTTCTTTCATTAAAATTTCTCTCCCCCAATCTATTAAATTATGATGAACATAATCCGGAAAATCCAATAATTTTTCATAAATTCCTAAATCAATGTATTGATATTCAAATAATTCTGCTATTTCATTGAAAAACATTGATCCCTCCCCATATAAATTATTAATGAATATTTTTTTGTGAATAACTTTAACAATAATATCCAAAATATGGGAGAATTTAAGGAAATATTTTTTCTTGGCATAGGATTTTACTACTTCAATTAAATTAAAGAGACCACGAAATTTTTGGCAATGATAATATGTACTAAGTATATTCGAAAAACTTTGTTCACTTACATTCCCTAAAATTTCTATTGTTGTTATAATATCTGGATCTTTTGTATAAAAAGATGCATCTGGTAGGATAAATAATGCCAAATTATCATAGTCATAACTACGCGTATATTTACTTATAATGTCTATTATATTTGAAATTTCTTCAGGAAAATTTTTCATCGTTATCAGCAACTCATTAATTTGACTTTTATTACCAGGATAAAATATATTGTTTTCGGTTGCAACATGATAATAAGTATCCAAAATAAATGATAACAAAAGGTAGGATATTTTATCATTCCTGATAATTGAAAAAATATCTTTCTGAATATTACCCAAACAATTAGTGAAATTTTCTATTTCTTTTTTGTGTATTTCGTTTTGCCTATTTTTTTCCGATTCTGTTAAAAAAGACCAATCTATTTTCCATTCATCTAATTCAGAAATGATATTATAATCATCTGAAAATAATTTTAGAATATATTGTGGGTTTTTTCCTGATTTAATTTCTTGAAAAATGCTGAAAGTTAGAATAAATCCTAGCATTTATAATTATAAGATATGCTGATATTTTTAAGTAAAAAATTGAAATTTTAAAGAATTAAAATAATATATATAGAAGTTATGATTGTTAACGTTGTCGTTGATGCAAATATAGGAGCTGGTAAAACAACATTATTAAATTGGCTACGAGAAAAACTGATAACAACTGAAACAATTGCCTATAATTTTTTTGAAGAAAATGTTGAATCGTGGATGAATGAAGGATGGTTACAAAAATATTATTCGAATATTCCGAGATATGCATCATCATTTCAAACTCGTGTTCTTTTATCACATATTCAACAGCGAAAATTAATTGATGAGATTAATCGCAATCAAAATCAGGAAATAATTGTAAATATTTGTGAAAGGAGTGCAATCACAACTGTAAATATTTTTTCAAAAATGTTAGTAGATGATGGTATGTTAGATCAAATGGAAATGGATATGCATAATCAGATTTTGGAAATATTTAATTATCAGAAACCGGATTTGTTAATTTATTTGGAGACTGATCCTGAATTAGCTTTCGAACGTTTGAAAAAGAGAAGCAGAAATGGGGAAATAAATATTACACTTGAATATCTAAAAAAATTAAACCAAATTTACAACCAAGAAAAGGAAAATCTAGCTAAAAAGATTATCACAATTGACGGTAGTCAAGGTGAAGAAAATATAGCCAACATATGCATAGAGTATTTCAATGAATATGTTTGATTTGTATATTTTTTTTAGCTGAAAAGATTATGGGAAATTTATTCTGTAAAAAATCAGATGATTATAATGACAGTTTTTTTAGCAAAACTGATAATATTTTATCAGTAACGAATCTTACTGAACAACAAAAAACTCTCTTTAGGAGAAGATATATGAACAAACTATATTCTTTACGTTATTTTAAGCATACGTATGCGGTATGGTTTTATATTCACCGTTTTCTTGCAACCACTTTAGGTGTAGCAATTCCTGCATTATTGTCAATACAATATTATTTTAATGAAAGTTCTGTGGGAAACCCTATTTATTGGTCAGCTTGGGGCTTGTCAATAGTGGGCGGATTTGCAACTGGTTATAATAATGTATTTAAAGTGGATGAGAGGTATTTTTTACTAAGAGGAATTTATCAAAAACTTAAAAATGAAGGTTGGACTTATTTGCTCCTTTGTAAAAAATATGATCAAAGAAATGAAAATCAAATAAAACTAACGCACACAACTCTTTTTATTGGATTTATGGAATCAATAGAGGATATAATAAGTGATTATATGAAACATGATATGGAAGCGGTTATGCAAGATAGCTTATCTCGAGAAGAACAAATTACAATGATACAAGAAAGAGCTCTTGGACCAGTGAATCATAATCCTCCAGATCATCCACCACAAATTGGTCTTGTTCTACCAGAATTAAATCCTCCAAATAATCCCTAGTAGAAATATTCAAATATTTGAGACTGAACAACCCAATCACTATCTAATGAGTAATTCGATTCCTTCCAATAATTTGTTTTCCTATTTTCAGGTTCAACTGTTTTTGTAAAATAGGACGTGATGTAAGTTAAATAATCCATACTTCTATAATAAAAATATAATATTATTTTTAATATATGCAGGTTGTAAAGATTTACTGAAAGTTCCAAATGAAAAAATATCTAGTTAGTAAAAGTATTTAAAACTATATTAATTTTAAATACCCTACTTTTGTGGTTTCCTTGATTTTATGAGCTAATCCACAGGCGTCCTATACACCCTCACCCTAATATCCAACTTATATAAAATTATAAAAAGCTGATACTAGGTTACTAAATATGATTATTTTATTAAACAAAGTAGGTAATTTGAGGATAAAGAAAAATAATCAAAAACTATTC
>Ga0172363_10005288_pt1 | contig 10434 bp, 8 predicted proteins | sample LakKivs2_kivu2a2_FD_114541 | JGI IMG/M metagenome (GOLD analysis project Ga0172363, IMG submission 114541) | Sediment microbial communities from Lake Kivu, Rwanda - Sediment s2_kivu2a2 | ecosystem: Environmental > Aquatic > Freshwater > Lake > Sediment | place: Rwanda: Western Province, Lake... | reverse complement strand
CCGAAGGCGTGACACAGTGGGGCAGGCTTTCCAGCCTGCCGAAGGCGTGACACAGTGGGGCAGGCTTTCCAGCCTGCCGAAGGCGTGACACAGTGGGGCAGGCTTTCCAGCCTGCCGAAGGCGGCTGACAGGCGAGTGGAGGTTGTGATGAAAAAGACGATGCTCGTGATGCTCTATGAAATTCACACGACGCTGCGACGCAAGTCGTTTGTGATTCTGGCCCTGGGGCTGCCGCTGGTGCTGGGCGTGATCGCCTTGATTGTGGCCTCTGTAAACCGAGACGCCCTGGCGGAGACCGCGGCAGTTGATGCGCCTCAGCGCATGCCGGAAGGGTACGTGGACGAAGGCGACCTGATCGAGGCCCTGCCGCCCGATATTCCGGCCGGCTGGCTGACCGAGTACCCCGCTGAGGCCCAGGCGTTAGCCGCGTTGGAGGCGGGTGAGATTGCCGCCTACACCATCGTCCCGGCCGATTACGTGGAGACCGGCGACGTGACCTATGTGCGGCTAGAGTACAACCCCATCGCCGGCGACGTTGACATCGGCGGCCTGGAATGGATCCTGACGTTCAACCTGCTCGGCGATGCCGAGTTAGCGGCTGACGTGTGGAATCCGCTCGACGTGCAACGCACCCCACTGGCGACTGCCGAGGCAGAGACCGACCAGGACAACTGGATCGTCAATATCTTGCCATCCATGATGGTGATGATCCTGTACATGGTGATCCTCCTGCCCTCCGGCATCCTGGTGAGCGCGGTGACTGACGAGAAAAAGAACCGCGTGATGGAGGTGCTGATGTCGTCCATCTCACCGCAGCACATGCTCACCGGCAAGATCCTGGCGCTTGGACTGCTCGGGTTGCTACAGACGGCGCTGTGGATCGGCGTGCTGTGGGCCGTGGTGAGCTTTGGCGGCGAGCCGTTGGACATCCCGCCGGGCTTTTCGCTGCCCGGCGCATTGCTGGCCTGGGTGCTCGTCTACGGCCTGCTGGGCTATTGCATGTACGGGGCGCAGATGGCCGGGTTGGGGGCATTGGCGCCTGACATCAAGGACGTCAGAAGCGCCTCGTTCATCGTGATGTTGCCGCTCATCCTCGTGTACGTATTCGCGATCGTCATCTACGACGCGCCGGACGCACCGCTGGCGCTCGTGCTGAGCCTGTTCCCGCTGACGTCGCCGGTAGGCATGATCGCCCGGATGGCGCAGGCGAGCGTGCCAGTGTGGCAGGCGGCGCTGGCGGCGGTGCTGCAACTGTTCACCGCTATTCTGATTGTACGGCTGGTGGCGCGCATGTTCCGTGCCCAGCACCTGCTCTCCGGCCAGCCGTTCTCCCTGAGGCGCTACTTCCATGCCCTCCTGGACAGACCTGCCAGGTTTCCGTCGGACGCGCCGCGTCCGCGACCTGGCAGGTCTCGGGCCTAATCGTCATCGCCGATCAGACCTGCCAGGTCTCCGTCGGACGCGCCGCGTCCGCGACCTGGCAGGTCTTCGTGAAACTCAGTAGACGCGGCCCGGTCGCCAAACCATTCCAACACCACGTCCCGCTTCAGCCGCGTCGCCTTCGCCTGAAAGTCCCGCAACCGTATTCTTCATTGCTGGAACCCACCCAAACCCATTGACACAGCTCGTATTCTGTGGTATACTGCTCGCAAACGATTGCGCAATCCTTTGCGCAATCCTCTGCGGAAGGGTTTGCGAACCTGTTTGCGCATTTGAGGAGGGGGTGCCCCATCGTTACGATGCGCGACGTGGCAGAGCGCGCCGGTGTCTCCATCACCACTGTCTCCCACGTGATCAACGAGACACGTCCCGTCAGCGACGAGCTGCGGCAGCGAGTGCTGGCCGCCATGCAGGAGTTGGGCTACCAGCCCAATCTGCTGGCTCGCGGTCTGCGCCGTGGAGAGACGCGTACCATTGGCATGATCGTCCCCGACAGTGCCAACCCCTTCTTTGCCGAACTGGCCCGAGGCATTGAGGACACCGTCTTCGAGCAGGGCTACAACGTCATCCTGTGCAACTCCGATGGCGACCTGGACAAGGAACTCCTCTACGCCAACGTGCTGGCCGAGAAACGGGTTGACGGCATCCTCTTCGTGGCGGCTGGTGTGAGCACAGAGCACATCCAGACCCTGCAAGAGCAGCGCATGCCTGTGGTCGTCGTGGATCGCGAGGTTCCCGACGCATCTGTGGATTCGGTGTTGACCGACAACGCTCGAGGCGGATGGCTGGCTACCCGCCATCTGCTTGACCTGGGTCATCGGCGCATCGGTTGCATCGCTGGCCCCTCGGACGTCACCCCCAGCGCCGAACGGATCACCGGCTATCGGCAGGCCCTGGACGAGGGCGGCGTTCTCGTGGACGAAGCGCTCATCCTGAAAGGGGACTTTCAGTACGAAAGTGGCTACCAGGCAGCGCGCCAACTCTTGTCAATAGACGATTCCCTCACGGCCATTTTCGCCTGCAACGACCTGATGGCCATCGGCGCGATCAGCGCGGCTGTGGAGGTGGGACAGCGGGTTCCGGCAGACCTGTCCGTGGTCGGCTTCGACGACGTGCGCCTGGCATCTTTCGCCAATCCTGCCCTCACCACAGTTGCCCAACCCAAGTACGAGATGGGCGTGGTGGCCGCGACAATGTTGCTGGAGCGCATGCACGACCTTGGCATTCCGCCGCGCCGGAGAGTGCTCGATACAAAACTGCTAATCCGCCAATCTACTGCTCCTGTAAGAGCGCCTGTAGGATGAAGCGCGATAAGCATCATCGCGAGGAAGATGTATGGCTGCACACATCACCGTCGTCGGTAGTTTGAACATGGACCTGATCGCGCGCATACCGCGTTTCCCTCAGCCTGGCGAGACGGTTATCGGCGGCGAGTTTCACACCGCACCGGGCGGCAAAGGCGCGAACCAGGCTGTGGCCGCCGCCCGGCTGGGGGCGCAGGTCTCGATGGTCGGGAGGGTGGGGCGTGATGCGTTCGCCGAATCACTGCTCAACAACCTGGCCGCCGCGGGTGTGGACCACACCTTTGTAATCCATGACCCTGAGGCCGCCACCGGCGTGGCTATCATCGTGGTTGATGACGCCGGACAAAACAGCATCGTCGTCGCCTCCGGGGCCAACATGCGACTCTCTCTAGCCGACGTGGATGGAGCCGAGGCCGTGATTGCCGGCGCCGACGCGCTGCTCCTGCAACTGGAGAGCCCCCTGGAAGCCGTGACCCGGGCGGCCAAAGTCGCTCACGCCCACGGGGTGTCCGTCATCCTCAACCCGGCCCCCGCGCGCTCACTGCCTGGTGCGTTGCTGGCGCTGGTGGACGTGCTCATCCCCAACGAGAGCGAGACGGCGCTGTTGACCGGCTTGCCCGTGGGCGATCCAGCCGAGGCTGAGGCGGCTGCTACGGCGCTGCGAGAACGGGGCGTGGGCATAGTAATTCTCACCCTGGGAGAGCGAGGTGCGTTGCTAGCGCGAGAGGACGGGGCAGAGTACTTCCCCGCCTTCGAGGTAACGCCGGTGGACACCACGGCCGCAGGCGATGCATTCGTGGGCAGCTTCGCCGTGGCCCTGGCCGAAGGCCGATCGCTGGCTGAAGCAGTACAGTGGGGGAATGGTGCCGGTGCCCTCGCTACCACTAAACTGGGCGCCCAGCCCTCTCTGCCTACCCGCCAGGACTTGGAGGGATTGCTGACCACAAGGACCGTAAGAGTAGCTACGTGAAGAAAATCGGCATTCTCAATCAGCCCATCTCATCCGTCATCGCTGGCCTGGGCCATACGGACACGTTGGTCATTGCCGACGCCGGCCTGCCTGTCCCTCTTGAGGCGCAGCGCATTGATCTGGCACTGACGGAGGGCATCCCCTCCTTTCTCGACACGCTGCGCGTTGTGCTGACGGAAATGGAGGTGGAGCGGGCCATCGTAGCCGAGGAGATGCTCGACGCAAGCCCACAGGTGTACGAGGCGATCAAAGAGATGCTGGGGGATGTGCCCATCGAGACCGTGACGCACCTGATCTTTAAAGAACGAACTCGTTCGGCCCGGGCCGTGATCCGGACCGGTGAGTTTACCCCCTATGCCAACGTCATCTTGACTGCTGGAGTGGTGTTCTGATCAGTCATGGGTGGGAAGGAGGTGATAAGAAATGTGAGACAGAGCAAAGAGAAGCACGCATATATCATCCGCTATCCCCGAACGGGAGAGATGATCTGTGCGCCCCAACCTGGTGGAGCGACTCCACCACACACGCATCCGATTATAAACTGTAAGCATGAGGAGGTCAAAAGATGAACCGCGTTCGTTTGTTATGGATATTGTCCATCGTGACAATCCTGGCAGTGGTCTTGGTAAGCTGCAAGCCTGCGGCAACCGAGGCACCAGCAGTGGTAGTAGAGGAGCCAACGGAAGAAGCGCCAACACAAGAGCCGGTGGAAGAGGAACCAGCAGCGCCTGAAAAGGCAACAGTCACACTATGGACGGATCCACCGGGAGGTGGAGAAGCGGCTACCTGTTTCTCCCAAACCGTGGTTGACCCGTTCAACGAGCAGAGCGACACCGTTTTTGTGGAGGTTGTCTATCAGCCCGAAGCATGGAATGCCATTCGTACCGCGCTGGCGGGCGGCGCCGGTCCCGACATAGTCGATACCCCCGGCCCGTCGTTTGTATACGAGTTGGTCCAGGCCGGCCAACTGCTGGCGTTGGACGATCTTGCCGACGAGTTCGGGTGGGGCGAGTTGTTCGTGCCCTGGGCGTTGAGTCTGGGAGAGGTGGATGGCAAGCTGTATAGCATCGCAGACGAGCTCGAAACGCTGGTTCTCTATTACAACACAGCCGTCTTTGAAGAGCACGGCTGGGAGCCGCCCACGACGTGGGACGAACTGAACGCACTCTGTAAGGAAATGGAGGCCGCAGGTGTCATCCCCTTCAGTCATGGAAATGCTGACTGGCGCCCGGCCAATGAGTGGTTCGTTGGTGAATACCTGAACCACGTGGCCGGCCCGGACAAGGTATACCAGGCGCTGACCGGGGAGATCCCCTGGACCGACCCAGATTTTGTACGCTCCATCGAACTGCTCAACGAACATCAGCAAAAGGGCTGGTTCATGGGTGGTCTGGAGTTTTATTATACCACTGGCTGGGATGATTACATCATCGCCCTGGCTACCGGTGAGGCGGCTATGAAGATCGAGGGCACCTGGGTCGCGGGCGCTTTGATTGAACAAATCGCTGCCGGGGAATATGGCGACAATGATTGGGACTGGGTGCCGGTACCTTCCACGAGCGGCAAGGCAATCTTTGACCTTGGGATGGGCCATACCTGGTCCGTTAACAAAAAAGCCGCGAACCCGCGAGCGGCCGCCGAATTCCTTACCTACTTTTTCTCACCCGAAGTCCAGGCGCGACGTTTCAGAGAGTGTGATCTTGTTCCGGGACCCGTCCGGCTGAAAGCGGATGCGCTGGAAGGCATAGACTCTCGCATGGCCGGGATGATTGTGGCGTTGTCCGAAGCATCCGACGCTGGCGACTATGGGTACACGACCTGGACCTTCTGGCCGCCCAAGAGTGACGTCTACATCTACGAAGAGATTGAGAGGGTCTGGTCCGGCGAGATCACGCCCAAGGAATACCTGGAAGGGCTGCGGGCCGTGTTCGACGAAGAGTTCGCGGCTGGCGAGATGCCGCCTCTCCCAACTCGCTAGTCTTTCACGCTAGTCGGGATGCTCTGGCTATGGCGTGCCGGGGCATCCCGCCCTCCATGCCAGGCGGCATGGCCACAGACCGAGTATCAGAAAAGGATATATTATGTCACGTCTGCAAGAGATACGCCACTGGTTCCGTGGTCGCACCTTTCGGAAAAAGATCCTTCCCTGGCTACTCATTTTGCCCATCCTGTTGATCCACCTCCTCGTCGTTATCGGGCCTTCACTGGGAGCCTTTTACTATTCACTCACCGACTGGTCCGGCATCGGGGCGGCCGACTTTATCGGGCTGAACAATTTCCGCACCCTCCTTGGGGATGTAAACTTCCGAAAGGCGTTTAGCAACAACCTGATCTGGTCGGCCTTCTTTCTCACCGTTCCTTTTGTTCTGGCACTGGTGGTTGCCAGCCTGCTGGCGGGAGTACGGCGCGGTGCCATGTTTTATCGCGCCACCATTTTCCTCCCCTACGTCCTGCCGAGTGTAATCACGGCAAGTATCTGGAGCAATCTGCTCAATCCAAGGCTCGGCATTGGCGCACAACTGGCCAAACTGGGAATACCGGGATTTAATCGTGCCTTCTTGGGCAATCCCGGCACCGTCTTGCTCTCGGTTGCCTTTATTGACAACTGGCACTTTTGGGGTTTCTTGATGGTCTTGTTTCTGGCGGCGATGCAAAATATCTCCCCGGATCTGTACGACTCGGCCAAGATTGATGGTGCCAACCGTTTCCAGGAGTTTCGGCACGTGACGATCCCCGGCATCCGGCCCACGCTGCTCTTTATGTTTATGATGATAGCGATCTGGTCTTTCCTGGTCTTTGACTACGTCTGGCTGCTCACTCAGGGAGGACCGGCTGGCGCCTCCGAAGTACTGGGGACGTTTCTTTTCAAAGAAGCGTTTAACCGTTTTGAAGCCGGCTATGCATCCGCCATCGGCCTCACCATGAGCTTTTTCGCAGTCCTGATTATCGGCCTGTTTGGATTCCTACGACGACGAGGATGGGAAATATGATCAAAAGGATATTCAAACCAAAGCGCCAGAGCAGCCAGGTCATCAACTATGTTGTGCTGACTCTGGCCCTGCTCTTTGCCCTGGGGCCGCTGGTTGTTCTTGGATTCAATTCAGTCAAAAGCACTGCTGAAGCGATGGCCAATCCCTTGGGGCCGCCCAGCAAGATTCACCTGGAGAATTACCCCAATGCCTGGGCGGAAGGGAAACTCTCGACAACGGCACGCAACAGCGCAATCCTGGTGGCGGGCACGGTTGCCGGTGTGCTGGTGCTGGGAGGTCTGGCGGCCTTCAGTCTGTCCCGGCTGGATCCACCAGGCTCCAACCTCTTTATGCTCTACATGCTGGGGGGATCAACCCTACCCACCTTTCTCTTCCTGGTACCACTCTACTCCCTCTGGCGGATACTGGGACTGGTTGACACGCTGCATGGGCTGATCCTGATCTATATTGCGCTTAACTCACCCTTTGCCATCTTTCTCCTGCGCTCCTACATGGTACAGATACCGCGTGATTTCGAGGATGCTGCTCGCGTGGACGGCGCCGGCGAGCTACAGGTCCTCACGAAAGTGATATTACCACTCGCGTGGCCCGGCTTCCTGACGGTTGGCCTGGTGACCGCACTGGGTGTCTGGGGCGAGTTTCAGATCGCGCTCATATTCGTGCACGTCCCGGAACTCTTCCCTATAACAACCAGCTACTGGTATTTCACCACGCGATACAGCCGAGACTGGTCGCTGACCAGCGCCGCGGCCGTGATGATGATCGCACCAGTCCTGATCTTTTTCTTTAGCTTGCAGCGCCAGTTCATCGAGGGGCTGACACAGGGTGGACTAAAGGCCTGAAAATATGAATTTCGATACATACTACGACTCCGGGGACATTGCGCGGGAATGGGACAAGCGGCTCTACAAGATGCAGTTCACGGCGGAGAGAGCCGCGCTCAAGAATATTCGGAAAGGCATCATGCCCCCCGATTGTGCCAGCGAAGCGAACGGCAACATCTGGTACGATGCGATTGGGGGGCAAATGAAGGCCGACATCTGGGGGTTGATTGCACCCAACTGCCCAGAGATTGCTGCCCGGTACGCGGAGATTGACGGCAAGGTGGCACACCAGGGCGTGGGCGTGGAGGGAGAGATTTTCGTCGCCGGTCGTTTTTCTCAACCGGCTGGTAAGTGGGTTGCATGTCCTCCCCAATGCTGGGATTATCGTTCTGAGCCTGTTGTACGGCGCAAACGATCCAACAGACCCTTTCGGCCGCACGGTCTGTCTTGGAGGGATGATGGCGCTCGACACGGATTGCAACTGCGGGAATATCGGCGCCATCATGGGCGCCATCCTGGGGGCGAAAGGAATTCCCCCGGCCTGGAAAGATCCACTCAAGGATACATTTCACACCTACGTCAAAGGATACGAACACTGGAAGATCTCGGAGCTGGCCCACAGAATCTGCCAGGTTGGGAAAAAAGTCACAGCACGTGTGGAACGACTTTGGCGGCCCCCTTATTTACCTGAATGAGACGATTTTCGACGGCTGGTCCGCATCGCGCACAGCAAGGGGCTAGCCGTGGTGATTTTCCCCAACACCGGCTATTTCAGTGTGGAAGCGCCGGACTGGATCACGGCGCGCCAAGACCCCGAGAGCGAACAGGCCAAGTAGTTCTCGTGGGCCGACCGGCCTGATGCCCCCGCCCCTGGCGCAGCGAACTCCCAGTTTAGAGCTTGGGGCGTACGGATACCGCTTCTACCAGATCGTTCCAGCATCAAGGAGTTGAGAGTGAGTCGCACAGGTAAATCTAGATCATTTATTGTCCTTTCTGTAGGGACATTGGTCCTGGTTTCAGTAGTTGTGGCACTGTTCGCTTTGAGAAGAAATGCAGACACGGTCACCACGAGCGCAGGGCCAGCTACTTCAACGGGTGCAGGTATCGTCACTATGAGTGAAGAAGCGGTCATAGACAAGTTGAAAGGCGGCTGGGTGGGCCAGATGGCGGGCGTTACGTGGGGAGCACCTACAGAATTCAGGTGGCGGGGAAGCATAATGCTCGACTCGTCGGTGCCCACCTGGCGGCCGCGCACAATCAACGCTGGTTTCGACCAGGATGACATCTATGTCGAAATCCCATTCCTTGACGCGATGAGAGATCACGGCGTCAATTGCAGTTGGGAAATCTTTGGAGACTACTTCCGTGACACCCGTTTTCAGCTTTGGCATGCAAATCTGGAGGCGCGCAACAACCTGAAACGCGGGATATCGTCACCTGACTCGGGGCATTACGCCAATAGCTTGCACGCTGATGATATTGACTGGCAGATCGAGTCGGACTTTGTCGGCCAGATGTGCCCAGGGCAAGTGAACGCAGCCATCGAAACGGCCTGGCGCGCCGGACACGTGATGAACTATGGAGATGGCGTATACGGCGGCGTATTTGTGGCGGCGATGCACGCCAGGGCGTTCACCGCCTCGAGCGTTGACGAAATCATCGAGGCAGGCCGCCAGGCAGTCCCCGAGGGCAGCGAATACCGCCAGGTGATCGAGGACGTGCTTGCGTGGAAAGCGCAAGGGAACACGTGGGAGCAGACCTGGCAACTGCTCCAGGACAAGTGGGGACAGGACGACCGCTGTCCCGATGGCGTTGGCAATCCCCTCAACATTGATGCCAAGCTCAACGGGGCCTACGTCCTGATCGGGCTGCTATACGGCAAAGGCGACTTTGAACAGTCCATGCGGATTTCGATGCGTGCTGGCCAGGACAGCGATTGCAACCCATCCTCGGTGGGCGGTATCCTCGGCAACTACCTGGGGTTTTCCAACATCCCCGACGAGTGGAAGTCGACCCTGCAGCTTACTGACCGCCAGTTCACCTACACCGACTACAGTTTCAACGATGCAGTCAACGTGAACCTGGAACTGGCGCGTGAGGTGCTCCTGATGAATGGGGGCCGGATTTCCGGGACGACCTGGTACATTCCTGAGCAAGACGCAGTCAGGCCGCCCATCCTGGAACAATGGCCAGAAGACGTGAACGACCAGCCGATTTTGAACGCTTCGGCAAAAGTCCAACAGGACCGCACCGTCAAATTCAGCGCCTCGGCGTCCGATGACGATGGCATCAAGGCCTACCAATGGTACTTTGGCGACCTTTCCTACGCCGACGGCCCCGACGTTGCGCACATCTACCACCAGGACGGCATCTACGACGCCATCTGCTACGTAGCCGACGACACCGGCAATACTGCCTGGCAGGTCATCCGGGTCATAGTTGGCCCAGACTCATCCTCTACTTCAACTCCTCTATCGCCTACACAGACCCCACCAGGTACGGACTACTATGTAGACAGCGTGAATGGTCAGGACTCGAACTCGGGTCGGTCGCCATCGTTAGCCTGGCAGACGCTCACACCGGTGAATGACCACACCTTTGAGCCAGGCGACACGATCCACTTTGCCCGTGGATCGAGGTGGGACACTGGCTTGATCTTTCGTGATTCAGGCACAGCCGGCCATCCGATTACGCTCACCTCCTACGGCACAGGTGACATGCCGGTATTTGAAAAGCCGAGCGGGATCGCAATCTGGATTACGGGCAGTTACGTTGTCATAGACGGCCTACGCCTACAAAATGCGGCCAACGACCCTGATATCCCGTATGACTTTAGAGGAGCCTTGCTCCTCTACTATGATACGGAGCACAACGTCGTCCGGAATTCCGAGTTCACCAACGCCGGT
>Ga0172363_10005287_pt1 | contig 10435 bp, 7 predicted proteins | sample LakKivs2_kivu2a2_FD_114541 | JGI IMG/M metagenome (GOLD analysis project Ga0172363, IMG submission 114541) | Sediment microbial communities from Lake Kivu, Rwanda - Sediment s2_kivu2a2 | ecosystem: Environmental > Aquatic > Freshwater > Lake > Sediment | place: Rwanda: Western Province, Lake... | reverse complement strand
CTTGGATCTCACCTAATCAAATAAATTACACCTATAATGGTCATACCTACACAAACTATATGGGCAACTACTGGGATAATTATTCTGATGTTGATACAAACAATGATGGGATTTGGGACACTGGGTACAGTATGCCTGCGAGTAACAGCGATGGCTATCCATTAGTGGAACCTTGGCAGGATTATTTTGAGCCACCACAGCCTCCACCAATTGGTCTACTATTCAGATATACAGGAGATGTTTTGCCTTCTGCTGATGGGTGGAGCATAATGTGGTACGAGAATTATGAATCGACCTGCGCTCAGATTGAAGACGGAGTACTCCATCTCACAGACCCATACACCTACGGCGGATCTGCTCTGTCCTATTATAGAGGATGGCCGGCATCTGCCGATTATATAAATGTAGCGGAATTCGATGTGAAAGTCGTTTCATGTAGCGGGATTTCAGGGGTACTCATAGCGACCAATGACGATGATTATAATATGGGTTATACTTTATTCACTGATAGAGTGCAGTCAAGATACGCCATAACCACTAATTCCACCAAAGAATGGTACCTGGGGGATGTATATTATTTGATGCAACTTCTCAGTTCAACACCTATAGGGCTATTATTGATGATGGGAAAGCAAAACTTTACCTTAATGGAGTACTAGTGCTTGAGCAACCGGCAGGCACAGGTACATATAAAGAGGATTGGCCTCCAACGCTGAATTATTCAAATGGGATTGAGTTTGGAGTTGCTGGGAGTCCTACAACCGGAGAAGCATACTTTGATGAGGTTAGGGCCTATGCTTTACCAGATACATTTGATACAAGGACGCCAACTAATCCGTATCCAAGCATTTCGGGAATCTTCAATGGAACAATTAAGCTAGACTATACTATCAACGTGAGTAAATTTTATACCTACCCATGCTCAGGTACAGGAGGACATACCGAGTACGTAAAAATTTGGAATAATACTGGTTGGAACGTAACCGCAACGTGGAACGGATATTCAAGTGATTGGCATAACATCACTTTCAATGAAACGTTTTTATTAAATGATGACGAAGAATACTACTGCACTATAGTGACGAGATCATATCCCCAAATTCATCATACTGATTCACTATTAACTTTAAATGGTTGGATAAACTGCTCAATGTTCACGGATGCTAACGGAAAAGATTATTTTGATTGGATACCAGCTATAAGATTGGAATAAAAGAAAAAATGAAAAAAGTATAAAAAGATAATATATATAAAAGTTTTATTTGGAAATAGTAGAGTATGGGCTGCGGAAAATTGAAAAAAAAACACTGCGTCCTACGTGAAATTTGGAGGGCTAGAGGGGATTCTTCTTGCCGAATAGTTAAGTATTGACTTTTATTCTTCCTTCAATAATAGCAATTTTAATGCAATTTAATGCAATTTCACATGATTTAAATACATTTTAATGATAGTTCATGAAGGTATATGTGGTCCTTAGTATGGTTGTGCTTTTTCTATATACTAGTTTTGCAAATAAGAGGGTTATATGGTAAAAATATACTGCTATAGGGACGTAGCATAAGTATTTAATACCTTAAAAAATCCATGAGCTGTAGTGGTGAGAAGACCATGAATACGTACGATTATACGTATAGAAGGCGGAAGAAGAAACTCACTCTAAGTGTAAATAAGGATTTGGTGAGTGCAGCTAAGGCCAAGAACATAAATCTGAGCTTCTTTTTGGAATCTAAACTATTAGAGCTTCTCAATACCGAAATAAAAACATGCGGGGGGTGGGATTTGAACCCACGTATCCCTGCGGAACAGGATCTTAAGCTGTTCAGAGAGCTTCTTTTTGGAAATGGTGGCTTTAGAGAGGAGCTAGAAATCACGGAAGAAGAGGTTGAATTATACCTTAAGTTCAAGAAAACTACCACAACAGACCCCTACGTGAAGCGTTGCCGAAAATGTGTGGTGAGCTACTTGCAAGCTTTAGAGTGGGAAATATCGTATGAGCGCACACTCGATTACTTCAGCAAGATTAAAGGTAGCAAGTATTCAGCTAAAACATACAGAGATAACGTATTGCTAGTGCGAGATTTTTTGAGATTCAGAAATGTACCATGGAGTAGCAATATCAAACTACCAAGATATACTCTCCCTTTACCCAAGATAGTAAAAGTAGAACAAATCAATAAATTTCTAAGAGAAGTTGAAAAAAATGAAAATCCAAAGAAACAGATACTAAAATCATTCACAATACTAGGCATATGTACGGGTATGAGAGCGCATGAGTTATATAGTCTTACTAAAGAACAGATAGACTTACAAACTAGAAGTATTTCACTACATAAGACGAAGACAGGAGTACCTAGAGTTGTATTTTTTAATGAAGAAGCGAAGAATGAGCTTGAAAAGTTACTTGAAATGCAGATAGACCCAGTATTCCCTGAAAGGATAGTGCAAAGATTTTACGTGTCGAAGAAAAATAAGATGGGAGGGTTACTTGCCAAACACCTCAGAAAGTACTTTTCCTCAACATGTGATAAGCTAGGAATGCCAACAGGAGTAAAGAAGCGGCTAATGGGGCATTCGATTAGCGGTGATGTTGACCTCCAGCACTACTCAGCATTAACATTTGATGAGCTGAAGGAAATATACGACAAGTACTGGGGAGGGGTACGGACCGAAGGCTAACGAAACATTTGGGAAAGATCTAGGGTGTTCCCATTACCATGAGATGCTGTAGGCCTTGTGGGGAAACTCTTTGTTAGCTGAAGATGATAGTAATTAAAAAAGAATAAAAATGAATCAGCTTTCGGTAGATATAGCTTTAACAATTCCTTCTTATGATTTTTAAGTTCTTCTACACCTTCAAATCCGTCGATTCCTATTCTGATTTTCATGAGTTTTTCATTTTGATTAGATATCTCAGTTACCATATATTTCATACTCATATATTCAGATAAAAAACCAAAACTAATCGTAAGAATAATCATACTTAAAATCACAATTAATATTGAATTTGGATCTTTTAACATTATTAAATATAGTTCAATTAAAATGTAATATAACACAAAAATGAGAGATAAAATAAATCCTGCTAATGATATCAACACGGTGAAATAGGATAATTTTTTAATTTCTATTTCACCTTTAGTTTCTATTTTTAAAACGGATTTAAACCATAAAAATATGACACTATTAAACAAATAATCCTTCCATGATAAATAAAAAAAGTTTAAGCTTAATATTATGCTTGGTAACCACAGCAGCCCTCGAAAATCTTCAATATGCCAAAGTATAAAAAGGTTTAAAAGGGGCAGTATCCACAAAGGATAATATATTGGTCTAATTATAGAGTAAAGCGCTGGTATGTCATCAACATCAAAAGTTACATTTTCTGGGTCTGCTTGCTTTATTTTATTTAAATCTTTTGTGAAAGTCTTTATGTTATAAAAGCTGGACAACCAGAAAATTATAATTACTAAATAAACGGAAAGAGCATAATATTTTGTGAAAATATCATATTTCAACGCATTATAAATGCTTAAGATTAAAGCAATTAATGAGAGAAAAAAAGTATAGTCACCTCGTAAAAGGTTGGCAAAGCCATAGTTATATTCGATCCGGAGATCAATTAAATCCTTTAAATCATTCTTTAATTCATCAACAATCTTCTTATCGTTTATCTCTTGACTCATGCAATTTTTTCAACCTCTGCCTAAACTTCCATGGGCATGTATATTATTGATTGTGTAACCTTAACTCTTCAATCTCTTGTATGAATTCACAAACTATTACGAATGCGTTAACACTATCCTCCCTAGTTATATCGCTTTTGCCTTCATGAATTATTTCATTTCTCAAACCATATACCTTCTCTCTCCATTCTTTACAAATGCCATCATTTGGCGAGAAGCCCTTTCCATAACATTTTTTCATCCAGAACGCTAGCTGCTCAAGAATTGAATATTTTCTTAAAATGGATTCTATTATTTCTTCACTCATCAAATATTTTTTCTTTAATTTAGAATTTAATATGCCATCCAGATATATCTCAAATGCCGTTTGACATTGTACTAGTTGAGTTTGATAGTCTTCTTTTGATTCATATTCTATGCTTGAGAGTAAAATCTCTTGCCAGACCTCAAGTTTTTCATCTGATTTATTACCGTAAGCCGCCCATGAAACAGAACATCTATCTGGAGTTGTTTGGTTAGGTAATCTTGAGCTAATGATTTGAAACGACTCATTGCTTATAATTATTGGTTTAAGAATTACGAAACCTTGATCACCTTCACCAATTTGAGAAAGAAAAACTTTATGAATTTTTTTAAATGCCGGAAACTTAACAATGTGTATTTCTCCAACCTTAATATCATTTTCACGACCATGTTCGATGTGATCGCTAATTAATGTAAATCTCACAAAAGGGTTAGATCCTTTCAAAATTTTTGTCACGTCTTGCCTATTTAACGCTTCTTTACATTGAGGGCATGTGGATTCATTTCTTAGTAATCCTCTAAGCGGGCCTACATATCCACAGTGTGGGCATCCGTCGAAAGTAAATTTCATGCCCTTTTCTTACCTCCCAAGGTATCTCATGTTAAGACTGTCCAAATATCATCCTATGTATTTAAGCTTTTCGCTTTTTCGCTTTCGTGAGCTTCCCAGCATTTCCCCTACCAACCTTCTACATTCTATCTGTTACCTATGGCTTACATAAGATACGAATCGAGAGCAGTCGCATGAAAGGGGTCTAGAAGAATCAAAAATGTTCCTGAAATGTTATCAGGGTTAAGGTGGGTTAAGCTTGGTTTGTGTCGGTAAACAAATTTTGCAAAAGCAATAGCAAAGTATCCGAGTGGATATTCCATGACTTTCGGATGTCGAAGTTCACCTTCTGACATCCTCAGGGTGCTATACTGGGGTAAATAATTTTAGTAATCAGCTATGCTTGGTTTCTATAAGCTTCAGTAAGAGCCCTAATTATTTCTTCAATATTCGCCCCACTTTCCAAGGTTACTTCAAAAAAAGGTCCATTATAAAACTCTTGTACTTTCTGAGAAAGTTGTTTAAGTTTGTGTTTTTTAATAATATTACAGCCATCCTCGTAAGATAGCCGTATATCAATGTGCAATTTTTTCTTTCTAAATATGAAATAAGCAAAATTCTTTTTTTCTCTTAAAGAAATGTAATATTTTTGTGGATTTATTTTGATTTCTTTATCCAGATTTAAAACAGCTTCTTTGATTTTCTCATACGTAATGACAACATCCTCTTTCACGCCTTCAGTATGGTAACTCTCAGTATATTTATCCTCTTTGACGTGATAATCAATAGGCTCGATTAGTCCAAGGTCTTCAAAATCAGGACTAAGCGCTAAAATCATCTTGTTATCACTAACATATTGTTTTAAGATCTCAATGGTCACCATTTTATCCCAAGTATCCGTATAAGTTTCCATTATTTCTTGGAATTGTGGTTTGTTTTCATCAATAATAATAAGAATATTTCGGCTATCTTCAATTATATCTTTCAGAGCTTTGTAAATCTCCTTTTTCCCAGAATATTGCTTAAACTCTTCCTCTATTTGCGAGTCGGACTTGATAAAACCGAAAAGTTTTTCTATCAATTTCTCCCTATCAGCAGCGTTTTTTAAAAAAGAGAAGAATTTAGTTATTTGTGGAAAAATGTGGTTAAAAAAATCATGTTTTGCTAATTCTGCTTCTACAAGATAAAATTCGGGATTTTCTTTATCTCTGAAATCAAACAAGAAGCCATCTGGAATTGAAGCCCCTAATGATTTTGTATCTACTTTGCCTTTAAGATCGAGATAAAGAGTTTTAGGACCAAATAATACTTTAAAGTTCTCTTTTACAATTTTCTCAAATTTGTCTTCTTCTTTAAAATCAACCTCAGAAAACTTATTTCCATCCATGAATATCGCCGATCTCATATCTTGTGATCACTACTCACCCTAGTAACATTCTCTTCACTTTTAAATACATCAGATAAAAAAATTCCTATAACTCCATTTAAGTTTTAGCCTAAAACTTCAACCGTGGCACCTATATACAAAAAGCAAGCCACCGAAAAGGATGGAGAATGCTACCTTTCGCAACCCTAGTTTAAGTTTTGTAAAATCTCCAACCTCAGTCTCCAGCTGATCAGCTCACCTCACCTCCCCTACCAAATGCTTCCTAACCCCTCAAATTTGAGCTACAACGAACTAAAACCAATAAGCTTAACCTCCCCCCTCCCCCTCTCTCTTCATTTTCAATCCCAAATCTCAAATATCTAGTAATAGTTTTCCATACGACTTTGCTTTCTGCTTCTACTATTTCTTCTGGAATCAAAGAAGTTAAACCACTTTTTGATAAACTGTATCTATTCAATCTCCTACTAGAAAGCTTGCCGCAGCGATGATCTTCTAGAACAGCCCGGTATCCTAAAATGGGTACAGTTCTGGGTGTAAACTGAGAGGTAACAATATTCCCTATTGGTGATATCTACGACCAAAAACATTAGATTGCCTCTTTCTTCTGAATCATAATCGCTTCAAAATAGGTGTTACGAGGTATACCCCTTCTACAATGAAATCCTACTACTATAGGAAAAACCTTGTTACTATAAAAATTGGAGTATTATCACGAGCAGGAGGGGAGGGGTAGGGTGTTCTAGAAGTATTTACCCTTTTCCCATTTTATCTCCAATATCTTTCTTTGGAGCAGTATTTAAAGTACAGATAGTAGCCGGATTTACTGCTATGCGTTTAATTTCTATCACTTTATAATCCCCATCTACTATAATTTCTATCCTATTGCTTCTATTTAGCTTTCTAACCTACATATATATTAATAGTACTAGTACTAGTAAATATAAAATTAAAATTTAAAGTTAAATAATAGCTTAATATATAATAGTAAATAGTAAATTTAAAATTAAAATCTAAAAAGTTTAATGAATAGCCCTCCATGTAATAGTAATAGCTAATAGTAAATAATAATAGTTAATAATAACGGCTTCTATGAATAGGTTTATAAACCTTAAACTTGAAATAGTTATAAGTTACTATTAACAGTATATAGTTTAAAGTCTAATTTTAATATAAGATAAATGTATATATAATAGTTAAATGTTAAAGCTTAAATCTGAAGCTTAATAGTACTAGTAATGCTAATAGTACTAGTAAAAGTACAGCACTAAATTAATCTATATTTCAAATCCAAATTTTAAGATACACTCATACTATATATGACTACAGCCCTAGTACTATTTAATTTTACTATTTTATAATCACTACATTTTATAAGTTCTATCCTATCACTACATATATAGCAGTAGCCGTAGCCCTAGATAATTCATTATTAATTAGACTTTTTTAATACAAACTAGAACTAAAAAAGCTATAAATAAAAACTAATACTAATAACTAATACTAATAACTATTTAATAGAACTGTTTAAAGTTTTCATCCAATATATTCATGTGCCAATTTAATTAAAGGTGGCAAGCTAGACTTTTAACTGTCTAATAAAATTAAAAAACTTTTAAATGTGTACATACTCATATAATATATAAATAATAGTACAAGTTAAATGTAAATATAAATTAAATAGTTAAATGTACTAGTATCATTTAGACTTAAATTTAGAGTTTTCATTGCGCTAGTTAACTGTGATATTTGAAATCAAAGTCTCATCTTCTATAAAATCAAGTATAAGTTAATATAAATGTAAAAGTTAATGTAAAAGTTAATGTAAATGTAAATGTTAATGTTAATGTTGATGTTAATGTTGATGTTACAGTTAATAGTTAAAGCTAAATGTTAAAAGTAAAAGCTAATATAAACCGTTCCAATTTAAAGTCTAATCTCACTCATATAAATTCATGTATTAGTTACATAGAACTGTATATAAGATGTTAAATTTTAACGTTAAATTTTAATGTTTTAAAAAGTTCCATATACTATATAAAGTTAAAGTCTAAAAGTTTCAATCCTATAAAATCACGTATAAGCATAGCACTAGTAATAGTTAATAGTAATAGTTAATAGTAATAGTTAATAGTAATAGTTAATAGTAATAGTTAATAGTAATAGTTAATAGTAATAGTTAATAGTAATAGTTACAGTTAAAGTTAATTTTGATGTTAATTTTGATGTTAATGTTGATGTTAAATGTAAATAAACTAATACTAAAAACAAATATTAAAAACTATAAATGTTATATATACTAGTAGATATTAAATAACACTAATACTAAAACCATTCTTGCTACACTACATTTTCAAAAAGGTGATGGGCTACACTAAAATGTATAATAGGTTTAAGTAATAGTACTATTACTATTAATATATACCACTAATAGCTTTAAGTTTAGCTATATCTATATTTTCATATCTGCTCCTGCTCCATCTAATGTTACATTTAAAAATTAAAATCTACTTATTCTAAGTAATATGAATAATCTAAAGCTATACACTAAGTTTACACACTAGAAGTATAAGATAGAAGTAGTAAATAGAAGTATAAAATAATAAGTTTGATATGATAACTTCAAAAATAACTTCACCTTTAAACACTAACTTCAAAAATAAAACTATAAATAAGCTTAAGTACTAGTATATATAGCTTAATGTAGATAAGATTTAATAGCTTTAAGATATTTCCAGCATCAGCGCTATGGATTTATTTTAAATTTTAACTTTAATGCTAACTCTATATCTATATCAAAAGCAATACCCTTCATTTTCTTCTTCGCCTTCCGCTTTTTAGGCCGCTTTTCAAGTCGCTTTTTCGTATATGAGAACCCCATTCCAAAAATTGCTTTGAACCCTCAGGAGGCTCAAAATATAGGAAAATTCTATGCCTGCCTGCCCATATATGAACAAAATAGGGGGCTTTGCAAAGGGTCTATTTGCTAAATGCACCATCTAAAAGGGTCTATTACGATTGAAAATATATGCTGTGATTGAAAACATATATACTAGCAGAAGCCACGGGTGCTTCTGTGCATGGGGGTGACGTTAAAACGTCACGTATGTAGATGGCGAAGGAGCGTTAGCATAAGTAGGCTCTCTCCGCTATCTCTCATGCGGGTAGGATGAAGAATCTGCCAATCCTTAGAGGATCATAGGCGATGTATTGAAAAGATACATCGGAAGGCGAGTCAATCGGGTTGTTTACACGGTTTAACCAGTAGTTCGGTTTTAACTGCCAGTCGACCTTGCAATGAAATAAACACAAAAAATTTGCATACGGGAGCTGTAACCAAACCCCCCCTACAATATATTGGGGGAGTTCTTAGGGATGAGGAAGAAAGGAAACTTTCTTCCGATAAGGGCAAAGGAGTTACACATAAGAGGTAGAAAGCCTTTGGATGTGCCTTTGTCCTATGGCGGGTGTATGCTCGTCATGAAGTACGCTATATAGAGATTTCCAGTACCTGCGAAGACTTCATCACTAACCACGTACAGATCCAAAATAGGTTTTAACGATAGGAGGTGAAAAATATAAAAAGAGATGATTGAATATGAGAATATATCTATAAAAATCCCAAAATTAGTATTTAATAAGTTAGAAACAAAAAATAGTTACCCCAGAGAACTCACTGATTTATTCTACAAATTCATATTAGAAACCTATTTTTCAGAAGATGAAAGAGAAGAGATTAGAGGAACTGCTAAGCAAAATATAGATAAATTAGAATCAGAAATTGAGGCTATAGAAACAAAATCAAACTTAAATGCTAGGAGCTTACAGCAAAAGTTACTGACAGCTATTAGTATTTTGAAGAAAAAATATGAAGGGGTTGGAACAGTTAATATTGCAAATACTCTCGGTTTAAGCTGGAGATGGATCGAAGAGATCGATGAAGAGTATATATATCGGGAGTTACAGCGATTAAGGGATATAACGAATAATTACCAAGTATATCTAGTAAAAAAAATCAACGGAAGAGATGTCACTTGGATAAATATAACCAATGGAACAGAATTCGAAAAATTTGATATTCCATACGAAGACGCAGTTCACGGTCTATGTTCACAGACTGGCAAGATTGTATTGAAAAAAAGAATCAATGATGGCTTTGAACCATTAGTTTTGATTTCTAAAGAACCACCAGCAGAAGATCGGTATAAAGCGATAAAACCAATAACAGTAGAATTCCATGATGCCTATAAACATTTAACAAAATGGACTTTTGAAACTTTTGAAATTCGAGAGATACTAAAAGGAATTGATGAAGAACAAAATGAACACGAACTGGCCATACGAGTGGGTAGCAACGAAGAAGCCATAACCAAATTAATAGATGTACTTGATAGAAGAAAATTATTAAAATTAGGAGGTGATAGAGAAGAAAATGGTCGGAATAATATCGAAAGAAGGCCTGATTACGCTCGAAGATTTAGCCTTGATATTCAATATTAATAACAGATATCATCT
>Ga0172363_10005286_pt1 | contig 10437 bp, 6 predicted proteins | sample LakKivs2_kivu2a2_FD_114541 | JGI IMG/M metagenome (GOLD analysis project Ga0172363, IMG submission 114541) | Sediment microbial communities from Lake Kivu, Rwanda - Sediment s2_kivu2a2 | ecosystem: Environmental > Aquatic > Freshwater > Lake > Sediment | place: Rwanda: Western Province, Lake... | reverse complement strand
GTTGCCGGCCAGGCACTGTGGTGCAGTCGTCGCCGAGCCTGATCTTGTAGCACACCCAGCAGCGGTCGATCGAATACGATCTCGGGCAGCCGTGCTGTAGCGTTCATTAAGATTCCTCGTAAGCCCCAGAACAATCGAAGCGCGCAGAAACAACGATATCACAGGGGGCGCCTGAAGGCAATGGCAATTCGGCTGAGCGGAGCATTGTGGATCTCGGAAAAAAGCTTGAAAACGAGTGATCCGAACGTTACCTTGGATGTTGGACTGAGTTATCATCCGGAGCATTCCGCGCCTTTGGATGCACCTGTTTCAAGGCAGGTAGCTACAACTGGAGAGCAACCGTGTCAGGCAAGCAAACCGATCTAGATTTGGGCGCGAGTTTCAGCAAGATGGAAGAACAGACTGCGGAGTTCGTTCGGGAGCACGGGCTTCAGGAGAGCATACTCTGGCTGATATCAGCCGCCCCGGCTTTCTTCCAAGGAGCCACTTTTGAGCTTGATCTCATGCACGATGCGGAGAATGGGGATGACCTCCTGGCCATGAAGGTTTTCGGCCACTTCCCCATGACTGTATTTCGCAGGCAGAGGCGTCTCATGCACCAGGCCATGATGGATGCTGGGCACAAGAAGCTGTCGTCCGTTCTCGGCATTTTCCAGCGGAGGATTCGCAGCAATGGAAGGCAAGGAGTTTGTTGGTACGGCTCGCCTGGTGCTGAGTAATGGGTCGGCCGAATCGGATTTCCGCAGCGCCATAAGCCGCGCCTACTGCGCGTGCTTCCTGACCGTCCGCAGTGCGGCGTTCGTTGGCTGTGCCCGAAATGTGCTGGATGGTTTGTCTGTGACCGAACAGACGATAGGGCACAAGGACATTTTGCGCTACCTTGGGGGGGCTCTGCTGCTCAAGACATTCAGGATATTCGCGAAACCCTGAACTCGCTCCAACGAAATCGGATTGACGCAGACTACAACATGCAAGAGCAGATCTCCCCTGAAGATGCCCAAGATGCTATTGAAGACGCCGAAGCTCTTCTCCAATCCCTTTCTCCCGCCGTGATCGCGCAAATCGGGCGAGAAACCGAAGCCTACCTCACCTTGCTCATCAAAGGACGAAAGACCCGAGAATAGGCACGCAGGGTAGTTACGCCTTGGCGAACGGAATGATCTGTACGCCCGCCATGGGCAGGAACTGGAACGCCCGTCAACTGACATCTGATCCATCCCAATCCTACGATCGTACTCGGACCAAAGAAAGTGGACGAAAATTCCACTCCCGAACTTCCATTTCACTCTTGACTTCTTAGTCTCAAATGACTAGAATTCCTTTTCGGTGATCTTCCCCCCCACATCTTGGGGGATGCTTCGGGAAGCGCCCAATCTTTTGAAAAAAAACTTGAAGTTCTTTCTTGACTTTTAGTTCTTTTGTGACTATAATTACCATTGAGGGACCCGAACTGCATTTTTGACCGATAAGTCTCAAGTGACCGGCATTGCCATCATGGTGGAAAAAGACGCAGAGCCAGCATCACGCAGTGTGAGTCGAACTCAGCGTCGCGCATCGAGGACGCGCAAGCGCCTGCTCGACGCGGCTCTCGCGATGTTCAGCGAGAAAGGAGTTGACGCCACTGCGATTGAAGATATCACCGAGCGTGCCGACGTGGGAAAGGGCACGTTCTACAGGCATTTCGGCAACAAGGAGGCGGTGGTCGTCGCACTCGCCGAGAGCGCGGTCAGCCGCCTGACCGACAGCACGAAGCCGGCCAAGCCTCCCGAAGACCTCGAGGCTGCGCTCGCCCACCTGCTGAACGCCTACTGCTCATTCTATAAGGAACACACAGAGGAATTCCTCCTGCTGTTCCAGGGGCGGCTGCTGCTGAAGCTGCAGAAGGAATCGGGCGAGATCGATCCTCCCTTCTCCGGCTATCTTAAGGAACTGGGGCAGCAGGTGGCGGCGTTCGCGCCGCAGCAGCCCGTGCCCGATGCGAAGATCCGCCGGCTGGCCGCCGCGCTCGCCGGATACCCATTCATCCATTTCTCGTTGGTGAAACCCTCGGCTCCTGCAGAGGAGATCGAGGCCATTGTTCAACCGCTTCGGCGGTCACTTGTGGCGGGCCTTATGGCCCTCCTGAGCCGTTAAATCCGGCGGCTCGGGATACCGGAATCGGAGTCTCACAGGAGTTTATGGGGATATGCCGAAAGACACATCCGCTGAGACTGACTCTTCCATGTCCGACAAGCCTCCGTCCTGTCTTCTGACCGAAGACGTGTGCGCGTCCGTGCGACCGGCCAAGGCGTCGGTGAAGCCGGCCGAGCACATCAGCAGGGAGCAGTGGGCCGACTGGCGCTGGCAGATGCGCCATCGAATTCGCACCGTCGATGAATTGCTGGAGCTATTCCCCACGCTGCGGATCGACAGCATTGCGCAGGTGGCCAGCAAGTTTCCACTGGCCGTAACGCCCTACTACGCTTCGCTGATCGCCCGGCCCGACGACTCCGACCCGATCTTCCGGATGTGCGTGCCGCAGGTGGACGAGCTGTACGACCCGCCGTTCCTCCGCGACGACCCGCTGGAGGAAGGCGAAGACATGCCGGTTCCGGGGCTGGTGCACCGCTATCCGGATCGCGCGCTGCTGATTGCCACGACGACCTGCTCGACCTATTGCCGCCACTGCACGCGCAAGCGAGTGGCCGGCACGCGGGAGGTCTCGATCTCGGCTCGCAGGCTGCGCCAGGTGGTCACCTACCTCACCGCCCACCCCGAGGTGAGCGACGTCATCGTGTCGGGGGGCGACCCCCTCACGATGTCGACCGAAACAATCGAGCGCGTGCTGACGGCTCTGCGGGAAGTGCCCAGCGTGGAAGTGATCCGAATCGGCACGCGAACTCCCGTGGCGATGCCCCAGCGCATCACCGGCGAGCTCGTGGCGATGCTTCGCAAGTATCACCCGATCTGGGTGAACACGCACTTCAACCATCCCAGCGAGCTGACGCCGGAATCGATCGCGGCGTGCGAGCGGTTGGTCGACGCGGGCATCCCTCTGGGCAACCAGACGGTGCTGCTGCGGGGGGTGAACGACGACCCGCAGGTGACGGAGAAGCTGTGCCGGGGGCTGGTGCGGGCGCGCGTGCGGCCCTACTACCTCTTCCAGTGCGACCTCGTTCGCGGCGTTGAGCATTTCCGAACGCCCATCAGCCGCGGCATCGAGATAATGGAATACCTGCGCGGCCGGCTCAGCGGAATCGCCATCCCCACCTTCGTGGTGGATGCTCCCCACGGCGGCGGCAAGATCCCGGTCTTGCCCAACTACATCGTATCGATGAGCCCCACGCACACGGTGCTCCGCAACTTCGAGGGCGTGCTCGTCACGTATCCCGAGCCGGGCGCCGAAGCGGCGAGGCCCTCAGAATACTCCAGCGCCGCTCCCGGCGTGTGGGAGCTGGCCACCGGGCGCAACGAAGCGATTGTGCCCGCCACCAGCAGAATGAAGCGTCGCGAATCCATCCGCTGCAAGGAGGCTCTCGATCTCAGCAGCGAAGTGCAAGCCAGGGAAAGCGTTGACCAGCCCGTCTGCGCGAGGTCCTGATGCTCATCGGCTTGACATACGACCTTCGCTCCGACTACCTGGCCCAGGGCTATCCGCCCGATGCGGTGGCGGAGTTCGATTCCGACGAGACCATCCAGGCCCTCGAGCAGACCATCGGCTCGTTGGGCCATCAGACGGAACGGATCGGCAACGTCCGGGCGCTCTGCGCCCGGCTTGCCGCCGGTTCGCGGTGGGACTTGGTGTTCAACGTGGCGGAAGGCCTTTCCGGCCGGAGCCGCGAATGCCAGGTGCCCGCCGTCCTCGAGGCGTTCGGGCTGCCCTACACGTTTTCCGATCCCTTGACGTGCGCGGCAACGCTCGACAAGGCGGTGGCCAAGCGGCTCATCCAGGCCGCCGGCCTGCCCACGCCCGGCTTCCACGTGGTGGAATCGCTAGACGACGTCCCCCGCGTGGGGCTCGTTTTCCCTCTTTTTGCCAAGCCGCTGGCGGAAGGCACCAGCAAGGGCATCACCGATCGGTCGGTGATCGCCACGCCCGAGCAGTTGGAGCATGCCTGCCGCCGGCTTCTCTCGGAATACGCGCAGCCCGTCCTGGTGGAGGAATTCCTTCCCGGCCGGGAGTTCACCGCAGGCATCGTCGGCACCGGCCCCGCTGCCCGCGTTATCGGCGTGATGGAAATCGAAATCAGGCAGCCCTCCGGGGCTGCCGTTTACTCATACGAAACCAAGGAACAGTGCGAGCAGCTCGTGAGGTATTCGCGGCTGGGAGCCTGCCCCTTGCGCGACGAAGTAGACGACCTGGCCCTGAAGGCGTATCGGGCGTTGCAGTGCCGGGACGCCGCCCGCGTGGACGTTCGCTGCGACCGAAGCGGCAAGCCCGCTTTCATCGAAGTGAACCCCCTGCCGGGCCTCCATCCCACGCACTCCGACCTGCCCATGATCGCCTCCCAGGGAGGCATCAGCTATGCCAGGCTGATAGAGTCCATCATCCGTAACGCGGCAATGAGGCTGGGAAAGACATGACGCAGAAACCCCCGCGCGTTCTGGTTCTCCACAATATTCCTCGCGAAACGACGGATCAAGCCACGCCGGCGTGGCACGAAAGCGACGCCGGCGTCCTGGGCGAAGTGGACGCCGTGGCCACCTCGCTCGGCAATCTCGGAGTGGTCCATCGCGTCGCCGGCGTCCGGTATCTCACCGATCTGCCCACCATCCTCGTCAGCAGCACCGAGGAAGTGGTATTCAACCTCATCGAGAGCTTCCACGACAACCCGTTCGACGCGAATTCGGTGCCTGTCGTCTGCGAGGCGTTCGGCAAGGATTGCACCGGCAACCCTACGCCGTGCCTGCTGCACACGCAAGACAAGTGGCGGGAGAAGGCGATCCTCAGCGGCCGCAAGCTCCCGTGCGCCCCGGGCGTCGTCGTGCCCGTCGGCAAGACCGTCCGCCGGGCGGAGCTCCCGGCCGGACCCTACATCGTCAAGCCCCGCGCCTGCGACGGAAGCGAAGGGATCGACGCCGATTCGTTCGTCAAGGAGCCCGGCCCCGCCTTGCAGAAGGCGATCAAGCGCGTCCACCACCAGTTCGGCCAGGCCGCACTCGTCGAGCAGTTCATCGGCACCCGCGAAGTCAACGTCGCCGTCATCCAGGAAGGCGATGACGTCCGCGTCCTCGGCATCGCCGAGATCGACTTCGTGGGCTACGAAGACGAAGGCCGCCCCCGGATCGTCGACTACGCCGCCAAGTGGCATCCCGAGAGCTTCGAGTACACTCACACCCCGGTAGTGATGCCCGCCCGGCTCACCGAGCATGAAGCCGAGCGCATCCGCACCTACGCCATCGCCGCCTGGCACACCACCGGCTGCCGCGACTATGCCCGCGTCGATTTCCGGCTCGACGAAGACGGCCAGCCGATGATCCTGGAGGTGAACGCGAACCCCGACATCTCGCCGGAAGGCGGCTACGAACGCGCCCTCGCGTATGCCAACGTCAGCTTCGACCGGTTTGTTGAGATCATGATCACCAATGCCTGGGGCCGGCTGCAGGCCCGGCTGGAAAGCCAGAAAACCCAACCCGCCCCCCGCCGCAAGGATTTGCCCGGCATAATCATCAGATACTCCATGCCGCAGGACCGCGAGGCAATCGTCACCATGCTGGCCGACACCCAGGCCTTCCGGCCCGACGAGCTCGACGTGGCCCGCGAAGTCCTCGACGACGCACTCGCCCAGGGCGAGGACGGCCACTATCAGTCATTCGTCGCCGAGGAGGAAGACGGCCAGGTGACCGGCTGGGTGTGCTTCGGCCCCACCCCCTGCACGCTGGGCACGTTCGACGTCTACTGGATCGCCGTCAGCCCGGGCCGGCAGTCCAAGGGTGTGGGCACCGCCCTCCTGCAGTATTCGGAGAGCCTCATCAAGCAGCGCGGGGGCCGCATCGCCGTCGTCGAAACCTCCGGCCGGCCAAGCTACGAGTCGTCCCGCCTCTTCTACCTCGCACGCGGCTACCAGGAGAAGGCCCGCCTCCGCGACTTCTACGCCCCCGAAGACGACAAGGTGATCTATACGAAAGAGCTGGAGTGAGAAGGCTCTCACATCCGCCTCGTCCGCCTCGCAGTTCGCCTCGCCTTTTCTCTTGCGTTTTCCATTCCGGCGCGTACAATGCGTAATGCGTTGCCCTGTCCGCAGCTTCGCATCCCTTCCGGCGTAGCCGGGCCAGGAGATCAAGATCATGAAACCATGCCTCATTGCCCTGATGTTGCTGATTGCGTGCTCGCCGTTGCTGGCGCAGTCGCACCGGAACGACCGCGCCATCGTGGTGCCGGCGAAGAAGATCGCGGTCGACGCCAACCTAGCCGACTGGGATCTGTCGGGCTCGGTGCAATGCTTCTACGACGAGGCCCTGCGACCGAAGTTCTCCGTGGACGTGGCGTTCATGTACGACGCGGACGCGCTTTACCTGGCTGCGCATTTCGTCGACGACACGCCGATGACCAATCGCCACGATCCGGCCGTCGAGCCGAACCTCGGCTGGGCCGGCGACTCCCTGCAGGTGCGCCTCTGCAGCGATCCGAAGGCTGCATACCCGCTGACGGCGTCAAACTCCGACCGCATCTGCCACCTCACGATGTGGCAATACACCGACAAGGCCCTGCCCGTGCTGCACCTCGCCTACGGGATGGACATGCACGGCACCAAGCTGTTGGTCGGCAAGCAGTCAGGCTTGGCGTTCGCGGCGGACAAGGACGGCAAGGGCTGGACGCTCGAGGGGCGCGTCCCGTGGGCGCTGCTCAACGCCGCCGATTCTCAACCGAAGGCCAACGACAGGCTCGCCCTCGTCATCCAGCCGCTGTGGGGCGACGCCTCCGGCTGGAAGCACGCGCTATCGTTCAACGACATCATCCGCGAGGCCGGCTTCTCCTTCCAGGGGACCGAGATGTGGGGGCAGGCGATCTTCTCGGAGCATGGCAACCTGAAGAAGGATGAACGGCCCGCCGGCGCCGACGAGAAGCTCCTGCCGCTCACGCTGCAACTCCCGGCGTTCGATTCGCAGGCCGTCTCGCTGAGCAGCGCGGTCTATGGGGCCGATGGCGTGCTGGTTCGCACGCTGCCGGTGCAGACGCTTTCCGCCGGCGCTAAATCGCTGCCGAAGGAAATCCGATGGGATGGCCTCGACGACGACGGCCGCCCGCTTCCCGCCGGCAGCTACACCATGAAAGCCCTCACGCATCGGGGCATCGAGCAGAAGTGGCTGGCGTCGCTGCACACCGCCGGCACGCCCCCGTGGCGGACCGACGACGGCCGCGGGGCTTGGGGTGGCGACCACGCTCCGCCCATCGCCGCAGCGTCCGATGCCGAGCGCGTCTACCTCGGCTGGGGCGTCTGCGAGGCCGGCGTGTCCGTCGTCGCTGTCGATCCCGCCTCCGTGCAGAAGGAATCCGCGCAGAAAATCTGGGGCCAGAGCATCGTGCTGGAGCTCGGCATCAATCTCACCGCGATGGCGTCGGACGGCGAGCGCGTGTTCGTCGGCCAGGACGGCTGGCACTGGGGTGAAAGCCAGGACGCCCCCAGCGTGGCCGGCATCGTGATGTGGGACGCGAAGACCGGCAAGCCGGTGAACTTCCCCTTCGGCAAGCGCACCATTGAGATTCGCAGATGGGACGGCCGGGGCAAGCAGGGGATGAACCTCCGCGGCCTGGCCGTGCGGGGCGACGTTCTCTACGTCTCGATGCATCACGACGACGAGGTGCTCGAGGTGAACTGGAAGACCGGCGAGGTGAAACAGGCGCTCACGGTCGATGGCCCGAGCGGTGTGGCTGTCGACAGGAACGGCACGTTGATCGTGGCCGCGGGTCGAACGGTCGTGTGGGACAAGGCTGTTGATCAGGCTTTCTCCGACGCCTACGGCGTGGCCGTCGATGCCGATGGAAACGTCTACGTGACCGATCAGGGCGACGCCATGCAGGTGAAGGTGTTCGATGCAAACGGCAAGCTGATCCGCACCATCGGCAAGAAGGGCGGCCGGCCGGACCTCGGGCGGTTCGACCCGCTCGGCATGTACAAGCCCACCGGCATCGCCGTCTGCCCTAGGGGCCGAATCTGGGTGACGGAGACCGACAACTCCCCGCGGCGGGTGAGCGTGTGGGGGAAAGACGGCTCGCTCGTCGGCGACCTCCTCGGCCCGGGCGCTTATGCCGTCGAAGGCATCGCAGACGGCGAAAAGCCCGAATGGATCAACACACACAACACATTGTTCGAGGTCGACTACAAGACCGGCGCGAAGAAGACGCTGTCGACCCTGATCCGCTCCAAGGACAACCAGATCGCGGTTGAAGGGCACATGGGCCGGGCGCTGAAGTTCCGCCACGCCACCGGCCGCACCTATCTCGCGTGGCCCGGCCACCACATCATCGTCATTTACCGGCTCGACGACGACCTCGCGGCCCGCCCCGTGGCCGCTACCGGCTGGCTGAAGGACGTGCACATCTACGGCTTCAAACCCGAACACCTGCCAGAAGCCGTCCGCGAACAGGCGTGGGCCAACAAGGCCGCTTACTGCTTCACCTGGGCCGACGCCAACGACGATACGCTGATGCAGCCCGGCGAGATGATCGTGGAGCAGGCGAAGGTGGCACCGTGGGGGCACTACTGGGGATCGTGGACCGGCCAGGATATGACTATCTGGTCGTCCGACCGCCACCAACGCATCTTCAGGGTGCCCGTGATGAAATGGCTTCCCAACGGTGCCCCCGTCTATCCGAAACCCAGCGAGCAGGACGCCCTCTTCACCATCCCCGACGCCGCCAGCATTGATCACGTGCGGCCCGGCAAGGACTGCGTTTACGTGCTCAACCAGATCGAGGGGAAGGGCGGCGCCATCTCGAAATACACGCTGGACGGCAAGCGGCTGTGGTCGTACCGCCGCACGTGGCTCGGATTCGGGCTCGACTCCCCCCTCAGCCAGCCCGGCGACCTCCCCGGCGTGATGAAGTTCATCGGGGACGTCCCCCTCGACGCCGGCGGATTCCTGTTCGCCGTCAACTGCTACTTCGGCTCCTTCGGCGTGCTGTCCGACGACGGCCTGTGGGCGACCTCGCTCTGCAAGGACAACCGTTACGGCCCGAAGGCCGACGCCTCCACCGTGTGGCCCGAGAACTTCTCCGGCTGGCTGTATCGCAACAAGGACAACGGCAAGGCCTACTTCATCGCGGGCGACACCGATACCCGCATCTGGGAAGTTACCGGCTTCGAGACGATCCGCACCGTTACCGGCAAGCTGTCCGTCTCGCAGGCCGATTACCAGAAGGCGCTCGACGTGGTGCTGCGCAAGCAGGGTGGAACGACCGAGCAGCCGCCGATCGTCATGCAGAAGCTCACCCCCGCGATCGACGGCAAGCTCGACGAATGGCCGATGAAGGATGCGGCCGTCATCAAGCAGGGCGACCGCGACGCCGCCAAGGCCATGCTCTCTTACGACGACGCGAACCTGTACGCCGCGTTCGACGTGGCCGACGACTCGCCGATGAAGAACGCCGGCACAGACGCGGCGTTGCTGTTCAAGACCGGCGACTCGTGCAACGTGAACCTGGCCGGCGATCCCACGGCGAACCCGAAACGCAACCGCCCCGCCAAGGGCGATATGCGGCTGCTGTTCGCCGAGATGGACGGCAAGCCGGTCTGCGTGCTGTATCAGCCCGTGCTGTCGGTGGGCACGCAGCAGCGGCGAGTGCTCAGCTCGCCGACGGGCGTGGAGACGTTCGACTTCGTGGCGATCGTGCCCGACGCGCGGGTGTCGATCAGCCGCACGCAAGCGGGATACAAGCTGGAGGCGGCGGTGCCGCTGAAGGCGCTCGGCTTCGCCCCGCAACCCGGAACGATCTCGCGGGCCGACCTCGGCGTCATCTTCTCCGACGCCGGCGGCAGCCGCAACGCCCTGCGAGTCTATTACGCCAACCGTAATACCGCCATCGTGAACGATATTCCGAGCGAGGCGCGCCTCGAGCCGCAATACTGGGGCGTGCTGCAGGTGAAGTGAGGCGAAGCGCTTTGGGGGCTTTGGGCTGGGGGCTTTGCGGCCGTGTCCATCCGGTCCATCCGGTCCATCCTGTCCATCGAGGATTCGATCATGCTGAAGACTATCGGAATGTTGGCCCTCCTGCTGTGGCTGTCGTCGCCGGCGGCCTTTGCCGAATCGATTCAGGCGGTGGGCGCGATCGGCAACAGCGGCGCGGCCGGCGATTCATTGATCCGCATCGGCGATATCATGAAAGGCCAGTGCGCCTCCGGGGCGGCAGTCGACGGCGATCTCACCCTGTGGCTGAGCGGCGTCGATGCGATCAACCGCGTTGGGCTTGACGGCAGGCTGATCGAGCGCCACGCCATCGAGCCGGATGGCTGCACG
>Ga0172363_10005283_pt1 | contig 10439 bp, 11 predicted proteins | sample LakKivs2_kivu2a2_FD_114541 | JGI IMG/M metagenome (GOLD analysis project Ga0172363, IMG submission 114541) | Sediment microbial communities from Lake Kivu, Rwanda - Sediment s2_kivu2a2 | ecosystem: Environmental > Aquatic > Freshwater > Lake > Sediment | place: Rwanda: Western Province, Lake... | reverse complement strand
TTGTTTGACGTCGCACCTGTTCAATTACGTGGCCGAGGATCAATACGCACGGTTCGCCCTCGACGTCTGGCGCGTCCTGCGGCCGGGGGCGATTTGGCGATTGTCGGAGGACCGGACGGACAACGGGTATATTTGGCGTCGGCCCGGGCAACGGGCAGCCGGGACCGGGACGATTCGGTCGTTACCAACGCAGGAGAAAATCTACGCGGCGTTGCGGGCGGTCGGATTCGTCGTCCGGCCGGCGGAACCGGGGCGGACGGATTGTCCGCACGTCGACATCCTGGCCGGCGATTCGCGGGCCAAACGCTACGCCCGCGGCCACAAATTCTACGCCGAGGCGGTCAAGGCGATCTACCTCGAGGACATCGCCCGGTCGCGTTGGCACGACCCGCGGGCCGATAGGCGGAACGTTTACCATCTGCCGGGGGATTACGATGTCTGCGTCCGTTGAGATCGTCACCCATTGCTATTGCCCCCCGGGCGTCGATCAATACGCCGAATACCTCCGTTGGCAATTCGCGTCGTTGGTCCGCTGGGCCCGGGACCTGCGGGTAACGTGGACCGTTTGCTTTACGCGGCAGGACCCGGTGACAACCCGGATGATCGAGGGAATCGAGACCGCCCTGTCCGTCGCCCGCCCCGGGCTATTGTTACGGGCGGTCGACCTGGAACAGGCCTATTTATTCCGCCGGGCGATCGGCCGGAATTTCCGGGCCCTGGAAACCCTGGCGGACGTGGTGTGGTTTACCGACGTCGACTATTTGTTCGGCCTGGATTGTTTGGCTACCGTCCTCCGGTTGGTCGCCCCGACGGACGGCCTGCGATTGCCGGCGGAAATCCTCATCCACCGCGACCACGCGACGGGGGACGCGGACGTCGCGGCGGCCCGGGGCGTGTTGTTGCCGGCACCGGACCCGACACATTTTCTCCCCCGGCGGCAACGGACGGCGATCGGAAGCGTGCAGATCGTTGGCGGGGATACCGCCCGGGAACGCGGCTATTGCCGGGATTCGAAATGGGTCGAACCGGTCGACCCGGCGGCCGGGTTCCGGTCCTGTAAATGCGACCGGGCTTATCGGCGGTTGAACGGATTTCGGGCGGTCCGGTTGCCGATCCCGAACGTGTATCGATTGCGCCACGGCACGGACGGACGCGATTTTACCGCGGACGGACGCGACGCGGGGCGGGAGGTTTGGTAGATTGGGCACGCGTTCGAAAAACGGCACGGGCAAGGCGGCGACGGACGTCAAACGGGACCAACGGGAAACCTGGGGGCCGCGGTCGACCCTGCGGCGTTGGGCCGCGGGACTATTGCGGCGGGCGGGTTGGCAGCGGGGGCGACGCGCGCGGGCGCGGGAGGCGGCATGGACCGACGATTCACAAACGAATGGTTCGCCCGGGATATAGCGGGTTTTTGGAATACCGCCCTCAACGGATTGATCCCGGCGGACGGGTCGGCGGTCTATCTCGAAATCGGCGTTTGCGAGGGTGCGTCGATGCTCTGGGTCCTCGACCATTTTAACCCGCGGCTGGCGATCGGCGTTGACCCGTGGGAACCGCCGAAACCGCGGCTCGCGGCGGCCTACGCAACCTATCGCGAAAACGCGTTGCGGAATCTGGCGCCGTATATTGGCGCCGGCCGGGTCGATATCTACGAGGACCATTCGGAAAAGTTTTTGCGGTCCGACGTCATTCCGGAATCGTCGGTCGATATGCTCTACGTCGACGGCGACCATCACGCCTACGCGACGTTGACCGACGCCGTCCTGGGTTGGCGATTCCTCAAGCCGGGCGCTGTGATGATTTTCGACGATTACAACCGCCGCTGGCATTTGGGCAAGCCGTGGACCCACGAGGGCGTTGACGCGTTTTTGATCGGGTTCGAGAAACGATATCGGATCGCGTTCCGAAACGATTTCCAGGTGGCGGTGACCAAAATCAAATAACGGGGGCCCGGACACGATGGACGGCGGGGCATTCGACGCGAATTTTGCGCGGCGAAAACGTTGGCGGGTTGATCCCGGTCTGTGGCGGGCCCTGACGGCGACCATTCCGGCCGGCGCAACGGTCGTCGACTGCGGCGCGGGGTTGGGTCGCTACGTCCGGGCGTTGTTGGCGGCCGGGTACCGGGCGTGCGGCGTCGACGGAATTCCGGGCGTTTATCGGTTGTCCGACGGGTTGGTCTACGAACTCGACCTGTCGATCCCGGCGCCCCCCGACGTCTGGCCGTCCCCGGCCCAATGGGCCATGTCGATCGAGGTCGGCGAACACGTCCCGGCGGATCGGGCGGACCAGTTTTGCGACAACGTCGCGGCGGTCGGCCGGGTCGGCTTGATCGTGTCCTGGGCGGTCCCGGGCCAACGCGGGCGAAACCACGTCAATTGCCAACCGCCCGCCTGGGTCGCGTCCCAATTCGCGCGGCGGGGTTGGCAGGTCGACGCGACGAAAACGGCGGCGGCCCGGGAAATTGCCGGCCGGGGTTGGAACCGCAAACTATTTGTGTTCGCCCGCAACAGAAACAACGAGGGGATGTTGCCATGCGACGCATTGTGAATTTCGCCCGGCGTTGGTTGTTTGGCCGGCGGGGCCCGCGGGCCGACGGTTATTTGTCCTACCGGGTCGGCGACCGGACGTATTTCGGGCGGGTCGTCAACGTGTCGGGTTTTCACATGGTCGTATCGACGATCGTCGGCGGGGCGACCGACGCGCGCGTGATTGGCCCGGCCGACGCGGCGGACGTTGACGAGTACTGGGTGGAATGGCGCGCGGCCGGCGGACCCGAACTCTACGACGCCGACGGCCGACCGGTTGATCCGGCGGACTACGCGTGAGATTTTTTGTTGCGGCGGGATTGACCCGTCCGCCGATACCGGTATATTAGAGCGGCGGGGCGGAAAACGTACGAACGGGAAACCAACGGGGAACGACGCGATGACGACAACGCGCGCAACGCGGCTACCGTACGCGCCGGGGACGCGGGACTACCACGACCACGCGGCGGTATCACAATCGGGATTGAAACTCTTTGCGGACGACCCGGGCAGGTATCGGGACCGGTACGTCGTCCGGATCGACGCCGGGGACGACGGCGGTTCCGCGGCGATGGAATGGGGACGCGATTTCGAGGATTTGATTTTCTACGGCCGGACGCCCGGCGTATTGATCCCGCCCGACGTCCTCGCGATTACCCGGCGGGACGGGAAGGAAATTGCGACACGGCGGGGCGACGCCTGGGAGGAATGGCGGGCCCGGCAAATCGAACAATTCGGCCCGGACGTCCGGCTATTGAAACAGGACGAATGGGACGCCAAGGTCGCGCCGTTGTTGATCGCGCGGGACGCGGTCCGGGCCCATCCCCGGGCGGTCAAATTGTTGGATGGGGAACGGCACGTCGCGTTGACCTGGACGGACGAACGGACGGGCCTGCCGTGCAAATGTCAATTTGACGTTGTCTGCCGATTCGGGACGTTGACCGACCTGAAAACGGCGGCGGAAACGGACCCGGATGCGTTCGTCCGGGCGATCGTCAATTTTCGATATCACTGGCAGGCGTGGTGGTATCGCGAGGCCTGGAAACGGTACGCCGGCGAAACGCGGCCGTTCGCGTTCGTCGTCGTCAAATCGAAACCGTCCTATACGGTCGAAACGTACGATTTACACCCGGACTGGTACGATCTGGCCGAGGTCCAAATCCGGGATACGATGGACCGCCTCGCGGCGGCCTACGCGTCGGGCAACTGGACGACGCCGACGTTTGGACGGATCACGACCCTACGCCCGCCGCGGTGGGCGTATTGATTTTTCTACTAGCTATTGCGTACCGGCAACGGTACATTACAACCAACGGGCCGGACGGCGGCCGGAACTATTGATTTGGAGGACGCGAGAATGACGAACGAATGGCAAAACGGCATGGATCAATTGGACGACGCGTTGCTTGCCGAGGCGTCGGGTACCGACCCGTCGGCCGAGGCGCGGCAATTGATCCAACGGGGCGGGACGTTGCAACGGACCGGCGGACAATTCGCGACGGCGGTCCGGGTCCAGGAACCGCGCAATTTGCAGGTCCGGTCCAAAATGTTGATGGCCGAGGCGAAATTGGCTGGGGAGGCGTTTTACTACGGTTGGGGTTCCGGCAAGGATCGCGTAATCGGGCCGTCGATCGGCCTCGCGATGGCCGCGGCCCGGGTCTGGGGAAATTGCGCCGTCGAACCGATGCCGGTCGAGGAAACGGCGGACAGTTGGATTTTGACGGTCAATTTTATCGACCTCGAAACCGGGTTTACGTTGGGACGGCAATTCCGGCAGGCGAAGGATTGGACGATCCACGGGCGGTTTGACGAGGAACGTAAGGACGATATGCGATTCCAGATCGGCCAATCCAAGGCGGCCCGGAACGTCATCTGCAACGCGCTACCCAAATGGTTGATCGACGCGACCGTCCGCGAGGCCCAGGTCGGCGTCCGGGAGCGGATCACGAAATATATCAACGAACACGGGGTCGCGGCGGCCGTCGATTTGGTCGTCGCGGCGTTGATCCGGGCCGGCGTTTCGGAGGAGGCGATCCTAGCGAAATGCGCCGTTGCGGACCGCCGGGCGTTGACGGTCGACCACGTCGTCATGTTGCGGGGCGATTTGTACGCGATCGAAAACGGGACCGATCGCGCCGAAACGATTTTTGCGGGGTTGGCGGCCAAAACCAAATCCCGCGGTCCCGAAACCTCGGACCTCGACGGCGCGATCGACGGGGCGGAATCCGATTCCGCCGAACCGGTCGCGAACGTCGCGGAACCGGCCGACGTTGCGCCCGCCGTTGCGAAGGCGACCAAGGCGCGGCGCGGGCGCCCGCGGAAAGCAAATCCGCCGGCGCAACCGGCCGCCGACGTTACGCCGGAAGTCGTGACCGGCCCGGCTACCGGGACTGCCCCCCCGGTACCGGGTCCGGTCGCGGCGGATTCTACGGCCCCGGACGCGGCCCCTAACGCGTCCGCGGACGAACCGCCCCCGGACTACGTCGCCCCAGAGGCGACGACGGACGAACTACCGGACGGGTTCAACGCGGCCCTGGCCGCGGCCCGGTCGATGGCCGAGGTGAATGCGGTCTACGCCCGTTGGCAAACGGCCGCGAAATCGCCCGCCATCCTGGACGCGATCGTCCTGGCCTGCGAGCAACGCCGCGAGGAAATCCGGGCGGCGTTCCGCCTGGGGAACTAACCCGTTGGTGCCGGCATCGGGCGGGTGACGGAATCGCCCCGCCCCCGCCGGTTTTCTTAGACCGGTCGCTATTGCCGGTCGACGGGGTTTGGGGGTAGAAAAGCGACCCCGGGAAAAGGAGCGGCCGGCGGGGCGGCCCGCCGGCCCACGAAGCGAGTTCCGTTAGGAGTGCCCATTATGTCGGCCAAACGCCCCTTCGTCAAGTTTTTCTATCGCGATTGGCTATCGGACGCGGCGTTACGGCGTTGTTGTCCGGCGACCCGCGGTATCTGGCTGGACCTAATTTGCATGATGCACGACGCCGACGCCGGGGAGGTCGCCGGTTCCCTCGCGGAACTGGCCCGGCAAATCAACGTCCCCGCCGACGAGTTCGCGACGGCCCTGGCCGAATTGAAACGCACCGGGACCGCGGACGTTGAACGGGTCGACGACGCGGTCGTCGTTTGTTCCCGGCGTATGGCGGCCGAGGCGGCCCGGCGGCGGCGGGACCGGAATCGCAAGGCATATAAACGGGCCTGGAACGCCCGCGATTATTGGGACCGGCGGGCGTCCGATCCGACCGCCAAACGGGAACCGGTTTTGCGGTACGTTCGGGAAATTCGGACAGATTTCGGACAAAATTCGGACAAAATTCGGACAAAATTCGGACAAAATTCGGACAACCCGGTTTTTGACGCAAATCCAAACAGGCTACCAGTTAAATCCGGGGGGGAAGGTACGTCCGCAACGGTGTCCGCGTCGCTTATTGCATATTGCAGAGTAATAGGTAATTCGGACAACCCGTCCGCACCCGACCCGGATGGCCGGACGGGGGGACTAATCGACCTAGGCCGTTGGGACGCCAACCAACGCGCGGAACTATCCGGCCGGGCGTCCGAGTTGGCGGCGATCCTCGGCGGGGCCCGGACGATTCGGCCGGCCGATCCCCGGGACCGTCGCCTTGTAATCGGCGTCGCGGCGTTGGTACAGTTGCGGGCGATCAACGACGAGGAGATCCGGACGGCGACCCGGGCGGCGGGAACAAAACCCCGGGATCGGCGGGTCGCCTATTTCTACGGGACGTTGCGGCGGGTTGTTGCCGAACGGGACGGCGGCCCGACGCTGGACGAAATGCTCAACGGTCTACGGATACCCCCGGCGCCGTTTCCGCGCGGGGACCAACGGGAATGGAACGATGACGAACCAACGGACGACGACGGCGACCCGGACGGGCGCGGTCGCGCGGGAAACGATTTTAGACCGGGTCCCGCCGAATAATTGCGAGGCCGAAACGGCCCTGCTCGGATCGATCCTTTTAGCGCCGGACGTTATGGACGACGTTGCCCTGGTGGTCGACGCCCGGGATTTCTACGAACCGGCGAACGGGTTGCTCTACGACGTCATGCGGGATATGCACGAGGGGGGCCGGCGGCTCGACGTCACGTTGATCGCGGACCGGCTCAAATCGGCGGGGCATTGGGAGGCGATCGGGGGCGCCCCGGCGTTGGCCCGGATTTCGCAGGCGGTCCCGAACGCGGCCCACGCCCGTTGGTACGCCGGCGTGATTCGGGAAAAATCCCTGTTGCGGTCGCTGATCGAGGCGTCAACCGCGGCCCTCCGGGACGCCTACGAACAAACCGACCGTCCGGCGGCCGAGGTGGTTGAATCGGCCGAGGCCCGGATGTACGCGGTCGCGGAACGCGGGGTCGCGATCGGGGCCCGGGTCGTCGCGATCCGGGACGTAGTCCGCGACGCGTTGGAACGGATCGACGCCCGGCGCGAGGGGGTCCTCGCCGGCGCGGCGACCGGGTACGCCGGCCTGGATCAATTGCTCGGCGGTCTGCGGCCCCGGGAATTGACCGTCCTCGGCGGCCGGCCCGGTCAGGGCAAAACGGCCCTGGGGTTGGCGATCGCGGCCCGGGCGGCCGTCGACGGACCCGTTCTGTTCGTTTCGCTCGAAATGTCGCAGGCGGAATTGTCCGAACGGTTATTGTCGATGCAATCCCGCGTGAACCTCTACCGGATGCGCAATGCCATGATGAACGCCGACGAACGGCGACGGATTATCGATACGGCGGGCCGGTTGGCTACGGCGCAATTGTGGATCGAGGATAGTCCGTCCCGGACCGTATCCCAAATCGGGGCGTTAGCCCGGCGGCACGCCCGGCGGTTCGGTTTGTCGTTGTTGGTCGTCGACTATCTGCAACTCGTTACGCCGACGAATTCCCGGGACCCGCGGCACGAACAGGTGGGGCAAATTTCCCGGCGTTGCAAGGAATTGGCCCGGGAACTGGACGTCGCCGTCCTCGTCCTCGCCCATGTCAACCGGTCGTCGGAGGATCAACGCCGGGCGCCCCGGTTGTCGGAATTACGGGAATCGGGTTCGATCGAACAGGACGCCGACGTCGTGCTATTTGTCCACCGGCCGGCGGAATACGACCGGACCCGGCGGCCGGCGTCGGCCGACGAGGCGGAAACGGCGGAATTGATCGTTGCGAAACACAGAAACGGCCCGGTTGGGACGGTCGAGGTCAATTGGCGCCGCGAATACGCCCTGTTCGAAAACCGCGACGAACGGGCCCCTGATTTCCCGGCGTGGCGCGAGGATTATTGGGACCGGGAACCAACCGGCGGCGATTGGGGGCCGGCCCCGCCGGGCGCGGCGCCGGGTCCGGCGGCGACAGAACAGCTATTTTGATTTGGGGGGGCGATGATGCCGACGATACGCTACCAACGACCGGCGTTCCGGCCGGAACCGGAACGGACCCTAATCCTCTCGACGGCCGACGCGATCGCGGCGGAAACCGTCGCGCGCGGCCGGCAGGCGGCCAACGAGGCCCGGGGGATCAAATCCAAAAAACGGGACGATTCGCGAACGGATATCGAGATCCACACGGAGGGGGCCTACGGCGAGGCAGGGTTCGCCCGGTTATGCGGCGGCGATTGGTTCGAGCGATGGTACGCGATCGCGGTCAACCGGTCCCCGTTGTCGCAGGAACCGGACGTCGGGCCGTTCCACGTCCGGGCGTGCGCGCCGGATAAGCGGTTGTTGGTCAAACCGGGCGACATCCTGCAACCGCCGTACGTCCTTGTTTGGGTCCGGTCCGAATCGGCGACGGTCGCGTTTTGCGGTTGGGCGTTCGGATTCGAGATCGCCGTCCCGCGCTACAAACGCGACGAGTTCAAACCGGCGATTTGGCTGCGGCCGGCCGAAACCCTCTACGGTTGGGAATCCCTCTGGGCGTGGTACGCGTCCCGGTTTGGCGGCCCTTGACGCGCGGGGCCGATAGCGGTATATTCGGCAAAACGGCGGCGGGTTCCAACAACGACGACGACGGGGGACCAACGGGCATGGGGCGCAATTCAAAAATTCAGTGGACCCACCACACGGCGAATTTTTGGTGGGGTTGCGTACCGGTCGCGGAGGGTTGCCGGCATTGCTACGCCGAGGCGCAATCGCGACGCTGGGGCCGTAACGTTTGGGGGCCGGACCGATCGCGGTTGTTCGTCCGGTCGATTTGGTCGGCCCTCCCGCGTTGGAACGCGGCGGCGCGGGATGCGGGCGTCCGGCAACGGGTGTTTGTCTCGTCGATGTCCGATTTTTTTGAACGCGACGCGATCGTTTGCAACGCGGACGGCGATACGTTGTTTTTCGCCGACGACCCGACGCGGCCGTCGACGGACCCGGGTCTGACGCTGTTGACGGTCGCGGGCCTGCGCCGGGCGGCGTTGCGGTTGATCGATCAATGCGACTGGTTGGATTTTTTGATTTTGACCAAACGCCCGCAGAACATCCGGCCGGCGTGGTTGTTGGCGGCCGACCTGCCGTCGCGTCGGCACGGCGCGGGCCGGACGGTCGAACGGCGCAACGTTTGGTTGGGTGCGTCCGTCGCTACGCAATGGGACGCCGATACGTTGTTGCCGATCCTCGAACAATGCCGGGATCTTTGCGCGGGCGTGTTCGCCTCGGCCGAACCGTTGGTCGAACCGATCGAATTCCGAAACGGCGATCGGAACCGATACAACCTACCGACGCGTAGCGCGCCGGATTACGTCCCGGCGGATTGGATTATCGTCGGGGGGGAATCGGGCCCGGCGGCGCGCCCCTGCAAGGTCCGTTGGATTGCCGACGTCCGACGGATGGGGGCGGCCGTCGGGATTCCGGTATTCGTTAAGCAACTGGGATCGAACGCGATCGACGACGGCGGCCGGCGGGTCGTGACGCGGGATAGCAAGGGCGGCGACCCGGACGAATGGCCGGCGGACGTCGTTTACGCGGTCGAACGGGAGGCTATTACACTCCGCGAATTTCCGCGGCGTTTGGCGGGCGGCGGTTTATCGCTGGACAATTAGTAAGTGGGAAAAACGGGAGGACGACAAATGGGAAAGAAACGCGAACTGACGACGCGGCCCGCGAACGGCGGGCCCCCGGCGAACGGCAACGCGGGCGCAATTGCGCCGGCCTATCCGACCGCGCCGGAAATCGGACGGACCGGCTACGCGATGGAACCGGGCCGACCAGAAACGTGGCCGCCGATGGCGGAATTTCGACCGCGATACGAGGAACGATTTGCGCGGGACGGGTACCGGATCGCCGAATACGTCATGGCCCTCATGGAATACGAGGTCGTATCGGGGCAACCCCGGGACGGCCGGGTGTCGACCCGGGCGTTTTTCGGGCACCGGGCGGAATCGTTGGCCGAGGCGGTCAATTACTGGCGCCTGTTTTGGGCCTTCGATGGACCGCTCTATCAACGGTACGTCGTCGAATTTGAGGCGTTGCCGGGTTGCGCGGCGTGGCGCGCCGAGGCCCGCACGATGCGGTTTATCCCGGAACACGTCCGCCGGGAAAACGTCGACGCGTATTGGGCGGCCGAATAGGGGCCGGCGACGCGGCGCGTGCGGCGCGCCGGCCGTTGGGGTAGAATCCCCGGGGGTTGATCGATGCCCGATCGACGACGATTCGTAGGCGACGACGGGGGCGGTTGCCGGGCGGTCCTGGTGTCCGTCCTCGCCGTGGCCCTGGGGGTCGGGGTCCTGTTTTGCGGCGGTTGCCCGGGCCCGGCCGGGAATCCAACGGGGGGCGATATGGATAGCAATGCGCGGGTTCGGCGCGGGGAACCGACGCCGGCGGAAACGATCCAATTTCGGCGGGCGGCCGCGGTTCTAGGTTGCGCCCCGGACGCGGCGTATTTCGACGGCGGCCGGCGCGAGTACCGGTTCGACGTCGACCCGTCGACGACGAT
>Ga0172363_10005281_pt1 | contig 10441 bp, 12 predicted proteins | sample LakKivs2_kivu2a2_FD_114541 | JGI IMG/M metagenome (GOLD analysis project Ga0172363, IMG submission 114541) | Sediment microbial communities from Lake Kivu, Rwanda - Sediment s2_kivu2a2 | ecosystem: Environmental > Aquatic > Freshwater > Lake > Sediment | place: Rwanda: Western Province, Lake... | reverse complement strand
TCCAACCGCAATGCGGGCGACTTCAACTCGCTCTCCAACGCAAACAAACTCAGCCAACCTGTCGCCGTCCGATCCAGCAAGAGATCCGCTAAGGGCACTTGCTACCGCGCCAGTATCGAGAATCGGCATCAATTTACCGAGAACACCAGAATTGATATACATTTTATCCCCCTATTACGCTGAACCGAAGTAAATGACCTTGGCTTCTCCTGCGTTCGCAGTATCCCACACAAGACCAAAATCCATGATTCCGTACCAGGCGACAGCCTTCTGGCGACCGAAGTCCCCAGGAATGCCAGCGCGAAGCTCAGGATCAAGAGCCACGGCCATAACAACAGAATCAGCACCGAAGAAAAGCGCCTCACCGACAGCACTGCCGGAGCCTACGCTATTAGACAAAGCTGCGTTGTTGTTGGTTTCGATGAAACGGATGTTTTCAATTCTTCCAACTTCACCGTTATATTTCGACTGAGGATCGGTGTACTTATGCCAATCTTCCCAAGCCGGATCGCTCAAAAGGCCACGCTTTGCCTTGGTGGAAACCAAAGCGATATAGTCGTCGCCTTCGTATGGAGGAATCAGGTAGGTCTGATACATCAGATCCCTGATTGCTTCAACGTGTGCCACGCTCAGGTTGTTGCTTGCAGTTCCTGAAAAAGTCCCCGCAGTGCCAAGCTGAATCGTGCTTACGGAGTTTGAGTTAACTCGGAGCTTTGCAGTTTTAAATGCAGAAGCACAAGCAGCATCAAGAATGAGCCGCATTTGCTTCATCAGTTCCTTCTGCACAATCGATTCCATATCGAATTTCGACAGGTCATCAGAAAGCGAAGTATAAGGAACCGCACGACCCCATTCAGACACAGTGATTGACACGGTGCTGATGGTCATCGAGTCTTCTGGAATCTTCAGGCCTTCCTGAAGTTTCCCGCTCGTTGGAATGGCGAGGTTAGAAACACGAGCAATGGTGATCGACTCGCCAGATTTACGTCCATAACCCGATTCAGGTCGTACGAATTGCATGAACTTACTCTCTGCCACAGCCGCCGAACGGAGGTCTGCGGAGAGAGAGAAGTTCTTGTACGTCCCTGAAGGGGCGTCAAAAGTCCACTCGAAATTAGCCATTTATCCTCCAGTTGATTAGTTACTTTCTCTTACTTTGAATTTTTCTTAGCTGGCTAACAAAGTCAACGGGTGCGGCCTTAGTTTCTTGAACTTTTGGTGCGCTGCCGGTGTTTCCTGAGGCAACCCTGGCCTGACCAGAGGGTAACTCCTGCTTATTTCCATTTGTTTTACGGAACCTTACCAGTGTTTCTCTAGTATAATCAGCCAAACGACTTGCAGCCTGATCGGGGTGAAGTGCCCTAAGTTCATCCCAATGCTTGTTCATTGCAAAATCAACTAGGTCACGATCTTCAGATAAGTCCTTATTTTTGCTATAGAAACCGTCCCACCATTGACGCTCGGCCTGCTTTGCCTGGTCTTCTGCTCTAATTTTTTGAACAATTTCTTGCTCGTGAAGTCTAAGCGCGGCGTCTGGATCTTCAAAAATAAGTTCGGAAGCCTTTTTCTTGGGCGCTTCTGGTTGGGGGGCTTGTTGAGTCTGTGCGGTATATCGCTCTCTCTCGAGGGTTTCGGTATATTTTGCAAGCTCATCAACGGTAGAAAACTTCTTTCCACCTAAATAAATAGAAGATTCTTTTTGTTCTTCTGCGGTGGTTTCTACAGCTTTTACGTCCGTTTCCTTTTCGGTAGCAGTCGTTTCAAATGGATTCTTTGCAGTGCTCTCAACCGTTTCTGAAGTGTTCATTCAATAGCTCCTTTTCTGTTTTCTCACCCTTGAGAATGTCCCTTTTCAAAGCAGTCTCAAGCTCTTCCAGTGCGGAAATCCCGCCCAAATGTTTAGCGTAAATTTGAGGATCTAATGGTCCAACCTTGGTCTCTGCCAAAAGCCTATTTAAATGCCTCTCTTTGTGCTGCTTTAAATAACTTTCAATAGTATCAAAGACCAAACGAGCCATTCGGCTATCGTTTAGGACCTTGATCTTATCCATTAGACATTTCCACCGGCTACGGCCCTGCTTCCAGGAAACTCAGTCCGAGGAATGCCCTGCTGAACCACATCGGGATTAAGTGGTCCTGTTGCTGCCTGTGGAATCTGACTTTGCATGTCTGGGGTCATTCCAGGCTGGGCAGCTCCTTGTGCCATTAGTTCAGGTCCCATTTGCATAAGAACCTGGTCAATTTCGTCTTGCTCAATCCTTCCTGGCTCAACATCCAGGGATCGAACAATTTCACCAAGCAATTTATCAAAGCTAAACTTCTTAGTGAAAGCCTCAACCAACACCTCGCTAGATCCAATGGTCTGCAATAGTGTAGTTAGTTTTCTAAAGTCCTTTTGCTTATTAAGAGTTTGAGAAACCCCATAAACCTTAAACTTATGGCCCAAAGAGGTTTGGGCAAACCTTTCTTCAGGAGTTAAAACCGCGAGTCTATTTGCGGGCTCAATACCAATTAGGGCGGGAATTTCATCATCATCCATGTCATTTGAGTTTTGCATGATGGTTTGCCATGCCAAATCCAAGATTGGTTGAATGAACTCGGACTCGATAGACTTTGCAATCCCAGCAAACATAGCAGTAATACTTTGTGATGCCTCAACCACTTCTGTAGCTTTTACTGCTCGAGATGGCATAGATCCAAGGCGGAGATCACTTGTCATGGCGGTCTGTGCAAACTCAGAGTTAATTAAATTAAACATATTTAAAGCCTCTGGGCTTAAGGCTCCTTCATCCACTCTCTGAATAACTTGTCCACCAGGAGGGCAAGCGGCAGAAACCCTAAGCGTCATGCCAGGTCGAACTCCATCAGCCACTTCGCGGTCATCCTCGAGCCAATCGGTGCGAATCTGTTTGATTCCGAATACGCTCATCATTCCAGCATCTACCATGAGGTTATAAAGCTCGTTCATGGCAATATTGTGGCGCGTAGCCCCATCCATTGGCGCTCTATGCCAAACACTAAAGGGAACACGAACAATGGGCGATACCACAAATGGATTCTTTCCATGCCAAAATGGATTTGGCTTTGGAGCAGAAATTAAAATCGTGTCATTAGCCACAGTCCAAGTGACGTTCTTGTAAAGAACCTTGCCAGTTACTGGTTCAATAATAGAACCCCAGCACTCTGTTAGCTTTACTCTAACTCTATAATCAGAATAAGTTGATGATTGGTCAGTTTCACGGTTTTTTGTGCTTTTCGGATCGTAATACTGGTCATAAGGGTAAGAAGTTAACCCCTCTACCTTTGACTTGTCGTAAAGAGGGTTTTCTCCTTCGCACATAGCCAATACGTCGGCCTTATCAAGCCACATATTTTGACAAACATATAAATTAGATCCAGTAGGATCTGGATAAAAATCTTCTGGCCTAACTAGGTCAATGGCCAGTTCCCAAACATCTTTTTCAGACATTAGGAGAGTGGTTTTTTTTCTGTTATCTACATATTTAACTTCTGTAGAGAATTCCTGTTTGGGAACCATTTTTCCGTGAACTTTGGCAATCATAAGCGAAGCCAATGCGCCGGTTTTAATCGAATCTCCAACAAAAGACATTAGCTTTGCTTTTTCTAATTGCCGCTGCAAAAGCAGATAAATGTCATCTGTGTTAATTACCTGGTTTTTTGCTCCAGGGAGTCGCTCAACACTAAACCACTGGCCCATGTCGATAAGACCCTGAGTAACGAAATTACTCATTTGCTCTACAGCCATTTGCTGCTTAGGCAAAAACTCCTGAGACTGTCCTGGTCGCTTGTGGCTGTAGTCCTGCTTGTGATGGAAAATGTCGTAATTAAGGCGATTAAGCCGCATCCTGTCTCGCTTCGCCTCGTAAGCCTCGCGCATGTACCCCTGGGTGGTTCTAACTACAATCTTTTCAATGTCTTGTGCCATTTTTGATCGGCTCCGTTGTTTGTGCTGTTATATCTTAGGTCTGGAATCGGCGCTTTTCCAGTCCGATTTTTAGTCTTAAAAAATCCGCTCATAGCATACTGTAGAGCGTCGTGAACGTCGCTATATTCGTCTTTTATTGGTCTTGCCTTATTTGGCTCAATCTCAAATGCCTTTTCTGTATACCTATAGCCCCCCGCGAATCCCTTTACTAGGATCGGAGCATGGGCCTTGTCGATCACAAAACACGGGCCTTCTTTGTTTTGCTTAATAAGCATTTGTTCAACTGAACCTCGCCTAGGCTCCCAAAGCATTTCTCCTGGGAACAGTCTTTTGAACCCGCGCTTAAGCCAAACCGTTGCGTAGGTTCGCTCATCAACATCGCGCTTGTTAAAACCAGACGGGTCCATGTAGCAGAGGAAATCCCTCTCGTAGTTACTCCATTCGGGATAATGCACCGAAAGGTAGTTTGTAACTTTTTCAATGAACCTTTCAGCCCCCATGTTCTCGGCCCTAATCTCGTCCATGACCACAAACTTTTGGCCCTGCATTTGGCAGATAACCACAGCGGCATGAAGTCCTTGGTCAATTCCAAGAATAAGCGGCAATCCAATTTCTGGAAGAACCCTATCTTTGGTTGTGTGCAGTTTATCTGAAAAATCTGGGTATACTGGCTTTCCAACAAAAGTGTCCCACTGAAGATCGTATTCCTGACGAAATTTACCGACCGTCATAGAAGACTTAATTGCATCCAACCACTCAGGATTTTGCTTTTTTGGGTCGGCTGAATAGTGAAGCTGATAAACAATAAACTTGTTTTTGCTATTCTGCCAAACCTCGACACCCTCCATTGGGAATCGGCCACAGGGAAGCTCGAGCTTTTCCGATGTTTCTCCATCCTGAAGCTCATCAAAAACGATGCGCTTAAAGAATCCAGGCGCGGGCGAGGAGATGAGCGTCATCCTGCCTCCGCCTTCGATTGTAGGCACAGAGGCCGAGTACGCCTGCTCTGCGTTGTCCCAGAATGCAGCCTCGTCAAAAAGCATCCCGGAGAAAGTGAACTGACGAAGCTGATCCGCGCCAGATGGGAAGCCCAAGATTCGGCTTTGAAGCTCAGGAAATGATAATTCTCCAAACTTAAACTGCCATTTAGGAATAAGCTCCTTAGGCAAAAACTCGGTGTCCATGTTGTCTAAGATAAACCTGGCTCTCTCGAGAAGTTCGTGCGAGTCGTCTTCTTTCTTAGAAACAAATGCTTGCTGTCTTCCGACGTTAAACATCGTATCCCACAAGTAGAGCACGATGTTGGTCCAGCTCATCATCATTCGGCGAGACTTTGGCACCACAATCTTGGGGTACTTTTGCCAAAGCCTCATGTAGAGCTTCTGATAGGCAAGATTTGATGGAAAAGGCTTAATGGGGTTTTTGCGATCAACTTCGTCCTTGGTTCGCACCATTTTAGTTGCAAACACCCAAGGATCTGATCGAACTGCTTTAAATCTTTCTAAATATTCTGAGTGTGTGGGCATAGAAAGAAAGGAGGCCGATTTCTCGGCCCCCACGAATTACTTCGTCTTCTTTTTTGCGGTTGCCTTTTTAGCTGCTTTAGCTTTCTTGGCGACCTTTTTGGTCATCTTGCCGTACATATCAATCTCCATGTTGTTCTAACGATACTTTTGTAGCGTCTGGATTAACTTTCAGCATTTTTTGTTTTGCTTCAAGTTTTTTTTGCGCCGCTTCTCTTTCTTTTAAAACTAAAACTTTTCTTCTCTCCTCACACAATTCTATTGTTCTAGATAATAGAATATGAGCCGTCTGATATCGGTGCATGAAAAGCGTTCCCTTCATCATGTATTGAAATCTTATTCTGACATAACGAAGCAAAGACCTGACCACTATTTGCAAATATTGCCAAACCATTGGGTTCTCCTAGTAGCAGGGCACATCGTATGTACCCTTAATAAACTTGTAGTAATTCTGAACTTCCGAAGTAGAAAGCTCGTCGATAAAACAACTAATTCTTGCAATGGATAATTGCTGTGATCCCAAAACAAGGCCTGATCCTATTTTAATAAGAGTTGAATTTGTGTTGTCTGTTTTTAGTGATGACAATAGCGAAAAATCTCCGGCTGGTTTTCCGTTTACTTCAAGAGAAATGACTCCTCCAGTGTAATCAATTTTGGCCCTCACAATAAAAAGCTCTGAAATGTCGTAATCTATTGCGAACTGATATTGCTGCGGTGTTGGCTCTGAGTCTTGCTGTCTTAGGTAGATCTCGTGCTTTCCTGAGCTAGTCAGAGAGTATGTAAACCTTTCTGCTCCGGTTCCTGTTGTAATAGTAAATACGTCTTGGTCGTTAAATGCTCTTGCCGAAAGAGTGATAAATATGTCTGCTTTGGATTTGTCTTGTAAAACATCAAGAGCATCCGTTGTGGTTCGATAGTGAACGTCTGTCCCATCAAAATAACAAATGCTTGGGGCTCCTGCATTAGACTTTGTCATCCCAGGTATATTCCCATAGTACGTTACGGGAACTTTAGTAATTACAGTCTGTCTGACCTCGCCTCCGACAAAAACATCAGACTCTCTTAATTTGCTAACGTCATCTTTTTCAGAAAAAAGTTCAGGCCCAGATGTAAAATATCCGTTATTTGGGACTGGATTATTCGGAAACGTGAAAAAATTTTCTGACGCAATGCCAGGTTCTATTGTCGCTTGAGATAGACCAGCAGGATTGACTAGTGAGGTTCCTTCTCCAATTCGGTCTGGAATAAACGTCCCAGATGAGTCTACATTTTTCCAGTAGCAAACATTTAATTTATCGTCTACAAACGCATCAGAAGACCTGAATTGCTCCCAGTTCAGTCCAGATCCTGAGTTATACAGCGTCGTCATTATGTTGGCCGGCCCTGTTCCAACATTCCGTTGTTTTCTTAAAAAGAATTGGTCAATCGTAGAGTTTAAAAAATTGGCGCTTGCTAAAGCGTTTGCGCCTACAGTCATAGGCGCATTATCAACCCGCCTTGCTCCATTGAAGCTATAAGATCCCCTAAGCACCGTGTCTAAAAATATATCTACACCAAACCTGTTTGGATTTGTTTGTGTGCAGTTAAGAGTAACCATTGTTTTTGTTCCGACTGGCAAAGCAGCCGTAGCAAAAGCGGTTTGAACTGCGCCTCCGGTCGTGTACGTCTGGAAGTTAATAACACCAGTGGCCGATATCCAAAGATCATAGTCAAATAGACCGCTTACAAGACCGTCAGTTTTACCGATGATGAATTGGTTTACTCCGGTGTTATTGTACCAGACCCAAAAATTGATAAAAAATCCTGGGTTTGCTCCCAATCTGCTTAAATTAAATTTTGTTAATGCAGACTCATTTTCAAGTTGCATTGGGCTATTTTGAAACTTAATCCCAAGCGTATTTAGCTGCATCCATTCTGGATTGAATTCCAGATGCGCCGATTTTGAGCTAAAAAGTATAGGCTCCTCCGGTGCCATTCCAGCCGGATGCCTTTTTTCTCGCCCTCTTCTAATCATTTTAGTCCTGAATAATTGCCAGAGTCAGCCTTAATGCACTACCAGATGCAAAAGTAATTGCGGCATTCGTTACGGCCACAACATAAATAGACTGGCTTGTAACATCATCTGACTCAATATTTAAACCGACATTATTCACGACAGCGGCAGATCCAGAGGTGGATCCAAATTGAAAATAATCTGATTTGTTAATGTTTATTGAACCAATAAATCTTTGAGCCATTTCCGTTGTGCTAACAGGCAGCGCGTTACCGTCAACGATTGATGCACTTGGGGCTTGCTTAAAAAACAACAAGGTCATTGGAACCGTGTTATTTGATGCGTCCGTCAAAAAAACAGAGGTAACCATCCCCGTTCTGTTTACTGCTCTCAGCGCAAGCGGAATGGTGATCAGAGAACCAATACATCTAGCTGCCGCGTATGAAGATGCTGAGTTATTAATCAAAATGTTAGAATAAAATCTAACTTTTGAGCTGACCTCTACCCTGCCCATCAGAGAATCTCGAAGTCGATAATGATAGTAAAATCGCTTACAGATGCGGGTGTGATCGCCGTTCTTGTCAGAACAGCTACCTTTACAACTCCGGCTGCACTGCTATTTACGGTCAGATTATTTGGATGAACGGTTGCCATTCTGATCGTTCCGCTTCCAAGAACATCGGTAATCCATGCACTAGCAGGAACTTGTTCCACGAATGTTACGCAATTTTGAAGATCCGCAGTGCTTACGTTGCATGCTTGATTGATGCCATTTGTGATCGCCACGTTGTCTTTAAAAAAGATAAAGTCTAATGCCGGAGCAGATGCCGCAAGATTTACAATAGTAATGCTTTTAATAGCGGCGGTTAAGTTTGGTGGAACAAATGGCCCCTGAATCGTAAAAGGAGCGCAAAGCATCCTGTTGGGTGTATATGCGCTTGCTTGAACCGCTGGAGTTAGTCTGAATTGATAGTCATATTTTACCGGGTTGCCCATTACTTTGTCTCCTTAGTCTGATTGTCAGTATCCAATATATTGAAGTCAGCTTCAATAGTGGTCGTCACCTGACCACTTTCATCCATCTTCTGAATTAAATCTTTAATTAAACTATGAGAAACCTCTACTTGCTGATTGGGCTTCCCAAGTGCTCGATCCATAAACTTGAATGCGGCGTCCACTCTGACCGAAGTCTTTGTCTTTCTACTCATCATTGCGTTTACTGCAATTTTGACTGCTTGCGGTAGAATGCTTTCAAACATTTTGGCTGGCTCGGTCACGAAAATTTCATTTTGAATCCGCTCGATCTCTTCTTGGGCGCTTTGAGACCTAAGAACCCTATATACCTCGTCAATGCTTCCGCCTACGGCTGCGGAAATGTCCTTATTCTTAAAGCCAATGGCTTTCAGGTAGCAAATGATTCTGGCCCTGTGCTTGTCTCTAGCCTTAAACGCCGTGGGCATATTGGGAGTTCCCTTGTAGCCCACAATCTCTGTTTGTGCCTTTGCCTCTTCCACTCTATCAGTGATTGGCTTGGCAAAATCCTTTAGGTCAAGTCCCTTTTTTTCATCAGCCATTATAATTAACCTAATTGCAACAGTGTTAAATGAAAACAATTTTGTGGGCGGGGTGGAGGGATTTGAACCCTCGACAAGCCCACCGCTCGTCAGCCGTGTGCTGCTCTATCCACTGAGCTACACCCCCCATAAAGTATATTAACCCGATTGATTCGACATTTTCTTACCACCCACAGGATATTTTGTGGCAACAAGCCGTCTCATAGGGGAGGGAGCCATGAATCACGCATATCCACTAATTGCTCCAGGCGACATTCAGGACATTGAGGGAATTACCCCTCTGGCAATCGTTCTATACGCGAATCTATACGGGTTGATGCAGGTCTCAGGCTACTGCTGGGCAGGGAACGACTATCTTTGTGCCAGAATGCGTGTGTCCGAAAGGACACTCCAGAGAACACTCTCACTTTTATCAAAATTGGGGCTCATAAGGGTCGAGGTTCAGGGTAACCAAAGGCGGATCTATTCTACCCCGTCACCAGTGGCGACCCCGTCACAGATGGCGACCGCCCCCGTCACGGATGACGGGCTACCCCCCCCCTTATCTTCTAATAATAAAAAAAGAGAATTAAATAAGGCAAAGTTTCAAATTGAAATCGAAGAGGCATTTAGGGGCTACCCAAATCGAAAAGGCAAAACCAAAGGAATTGAACGCCTGGCGTCACAGATCAAGACCGATGCTCAGATGCAGGATCTTAAAACAGCAATTCAGAACTATGCCCTTGAATGCAAAGACAGAGATCCGCAATATATTAAACATTTTTCAACATTTGCAAATTGCTGGCAAGACTACCTAGAAGTTACTCCGCAGAAAAAACAAAGCTCCGATTGGATTGCCATGAAACTGGTTGACGGCCAGATGGTTCCCATGACAGATAACTGACAAAGCCAAAGTGGAGGAGCCATGAAGGTAGGAATTCAACCAACTCAGTACGAACACGTTGCAGATGCTCTCGGAGATTCAATCTCTGAGATCCTTAAGCCGGAGCCCTCGGTCAGACTCTATGACTTCCCGAACTTTTCCCACCTAACGGGAGGGTTCCGGCCTAAGGAATTCACAATCCTCTGCGGCAGCACAGGCACAGGAAAAACCACGCTCCTAGCAAATTGGTCGAACTCCCTTGTCGGCCAGGAGGTTCCCCACTTCGTCGCTTCCGTAGAAACCGGCAGACATGATTTTGTACGAAGAATTATCTCGGCGCGTGTCCGAAAAGACTGGAACACTGGTGACATCGTATCAGTTCAAGAGGTTAAAAAGTACCTAACCGAGCTGGAGATCGACCGTCTTAAAAAAGCTAGACTGTATCTTTCTCTATACGAAAACAGATTCAGCATTAGCCAGCTTCTCAATGACCTTGACTACATGGTGAAAACACATGGGGTTAAAGTTGCGTTTATCGACAAT
>Ga0172363_10005280_pt1 | contig 10441 bp, 13 predicted proteins | sample LakKivs2_kivu2a2_FD_114541 | JGI IMG/M metagenome (GOLD analysis project Ga0172363, IMG submission 114541) | Sediment microbial communities from Lake Kivu, Rwanda - Sediment s2_kivu2a2 | ecosystem: Environmental > Aquatic > Freshwater > Lake > Sediment | place: Rwanda: Western Province, Lake... | reverse complement strand
CCTACTGCGACAGGTTTCTCCGTTCCAGACTGCGTAGCGTAACCGCGAGGTTCGTCCAGTTCGACGAGATACAGACGTGGGTCGGCAGGAAGAGCCAGACCACATGGGTCTGGCAGGCGATAGACGCCTGCAGCAAGCTCTGGCTGGCTGCCCACGTCAGTACGGACAGGGGCCAGCACACGTGCAACTGGTTCGTAAGCAAGGCGGCGAAGGCTGTGCGCGAGAACTCTACGGTCTTAGTGACGAGCGATGGATTGTTCACATACGAGCATGCGATCCGCTCGAAGTTCAGGAACTCCGCGTATGCGCAGGTGGTAAAGCAGTACGAAGGAAAACAGCTAGTAAGCGTTGATAAACGGGTGCTGACTGGGGAGTCCGTGGAAGACATCGAGAGGCTCGTCCAGAGCATCTCCGGAGGCAAGACCGTGAACACTGCGTTCACGGAGCGCCTCAACGCGACTATACGCAGAACGGTGGGGAGACTCGCGAGGAGAACCCTCGCGTTCTCCCGTTCCGTGAAGTGTCTGGAAGCGTCCGTTTTTGTAGCACAGGTCGCTTACAACTTCGTGAGAAAACACAGGAGTCTCGGGAAGACTCCTGCGCAGGCTGCAGGGATATGTGACTCCAGGTTAGATTGGTTTGACATAATCTACAGCCGTTCATAACAAGGTTACGGGCTAGAAAAATGGGGCAAAGTTAGCGGAAGCTGCAGGGTGGGCTGTTTAGCGTGAAGTAGTTATCACGCTAAAGCGTGATACTACCGCTTTACAAAGGGTTTTTATCATAATATAGACAAAATAGGCCAATGGATTCCTACAGCTATGAAGCCCTACTGGACAGGGCATACTCACAGATACCTGAGGAGGCGAGAACCAAAGCACGCTTTGAGATGCCCCAGGTAGAAGTGCTCATGGAGGGTAACAAGACTATATTCAGGAACTTTACTCTCATAGCCAGGGACCTCCGGAGGGAAGAGGCACACCTACAGAAGTTCCTTACAAGAGAGCTTGGCTCGTATTCGGTGGTCAACAACGACCGCCTGGTTTTCAACAAAAAACTGTATGGTAAGAAGATAGGGGATGCTGTCAAAAAGTACGCGACTGATTATGTCCTCTGTCCGCAGTGTGGGAAGCCCGACACACACTATGCGACAATGGAGGGCGTCAAGATACTCAAATGCGAGGCTTGTGGGGGATGGAAACCGATAAAAAGTCTATAGCAGCCGGATTGATAGCAGTGAAGATCCACAGGACGGACAAGGGCAATGTGATCGGGGCCTGTGATTCCCATCTACTCGGCAAAAAGATCAGTGAGGGCGGCCTCGTGATGGAGATATCGAAGGAGTTCTATTTTGAGAGGCACGCCACTGGAGAGGAGCTGTCGCTGATGCTCGAAGAGTGCATGACTGCCAACCTGGTCGGCGAGGCTGCAATCGCCGCCTATTGCAAGAACAAGCCGGATGCAAAGGGCCTTATCAGGAAAATAGGCGGTGTACCGCACTTGCAGGTATTCGAACTCTGAGGCGTTTTGAAATTCTGCTAGTCCAGACCACCATGTGTTTTTAAGTCTCGACCCTTTATTTAGACATGGATTTCGAGGGCAAAGTCAGGCCTATCGACGCCGGTGTGACGAAGATCGTCCTGCTCAGCCTCGCGGTGATCATACTTGCGATAGGTGCGGCCATATTCACACTCACTTATGTCCTAGCGGGCAAGGACATCTCACCCGCGGTGTACGGCATACTGGTCATCTGGGTGGGCAGCATGGCGTTCTTCTATGCAGTAATAACCGAGGAGCATACGATGAAGGAGATATTCATAAGGCAGAGTTACTTCTTCACCGGTCTGATGTCGATGATACTCGGCATGTTCTTCATTTCCCTCGGAGGCCTGGTGACTAAACAGATACGCATAGGGGCTATGGAATTCGGCGTCCTGCTATTGATAATGGGGGCTGGTCTGACCCTGCTGTCTGCACAACGGACCGGCGACTATAGCAAGCGGAGCGCCTTCATGGGTATGTTCGCTGGGATACTCCTTGCAATTGGAGGACTGATGGCAGGTAGCATAAATGTGGCCATCGGCGGCGTGTTCATAGTCATACTCAGCGCCTTCTGGCTTGGCATGAGGAACCCTCACTCGCTCTAAATATGGTTGCAAAACGCAAAACCAAGAAAGGAGCAAAGAAAAAAAGCCTTGCAAAAAAGAGACCCACCAAGAAGAAGCCAGCTAATAAGGCGGGCGGGCAAGAAGGTTTAATCGACCTGGATAAGATAATGGCTTATGTCGATGCTGCCGAGAAAAAGAAGTGATGGGTTTTGGCCAAAAAGATTAATCCTCCCTTTTCTTAACCGATATAATAACTAGCTTATGGTCTGTCCGATTTGCAGGGGGAAATCCGAAGTCGGAGTCTTTTGTGGCGACTGCTATCTCAAGCAGAACCTCAAGGTAGAGGTGCCCAGCGTCATCGAAGTCCAGTGGTGCAAGCGGTGCAGCTCCTTCTTGCTTGGGGGCCGCTGGGTTAGGGGCATCAACGAGGAGGAGGCCATGCTACGCGTCGCAGAGGACAGTATAAAGACCAATATGAAACGGCTCGAGCGAAGCGGCGTCATAAGGCTCGAAGTCGAGAAGAACGAGATCGAGTATCGCCTGACTGTCGTAATAACCATAGGTAATGAGGAAAAAAGGAAGCACGGCATAATAAGGCTGAGGAACATTGTGTGCCCCCACTGCAGCCGGGCTGCAGGCGGTTATTTCGAGGCCATTCTCCAGCTGCGCGGCAACGTTGACGAGAAGGAGTTGGAAAAGATAGCGTCCATGATTGAGGGCCACAAGGATCGTTACTCCTTCATCGGTGACATCAAGAGGATGCATGGCGGCTACGATTTGTATATAGGGAGCAAGAAGTCTGCTGAGAAAATTGTGAAGGAGTTCAGAGGCAAGGCCGAAACTAAGAAGAGCAGACAACTGGTCGGTTATGATGAACGCGCGGGGAAACCGCAGTACAGATTTGCATACCTATTGAGATTCTAAAATCGACAAATCTTTCCTGACCCGTGGGACCTTTTATATCCTTACATGAGCAATTAGAGTCGCATGAATGGAAACAGGGACGGGACTGTCCCCGAAGGCGATGATGTAGTCATCGAACAGCAGAAGAGGCAGGGCCAGGTCGGCCAGTTCCCGGTCAGGGTCAAGACACCCATGGGGCGGCAGGTGCTGGGCACTATCGAGGAGCGCCTCGGCAACCGCAGGTCCAAGGTGCGATGCAGTGATGGGGCCATACGCATCTGCAGGATACCAGGGCGTGTCCGCCAGAGGATATGGACGCGCGAGGGGGACATAGTCTTAATCGAACCGTGGACCGTGCAGGAGAAGGAGCGCGGCGACCTGCTTCAGACTTATTCGAAACCCCAGATAGAGTGGCTGCAGAAGAGGGGTTTTTTGAACTGGCTGTAAGCCTACAGGGATTCTAGAAATTCTTTCTCTGAAAAATGTAATTCACCCGGCACAATCAGAACGTGCGGCGGTTTCCCGAAATCCGCTTTCCTCATCTCGCTGGCCTTCTCGTATTTTATTACAACATCGCCACCCAGCCGCGCGACTCCGATGCATGCAGTTTCTTCGGTGAAAACTTTCTTCTTTTCCTGCGACTCGATTTCCAGCAGTATATCGATGGCCTCGTCGATTGACATGTATTTGTTCTTGTCGGCCTTCACATCCAACAGAAGGAGTGTGTGCATGCCGTTTTTCAGATTCTCTGCAATCACGTTGTAAGGGGTCTTCGGGAAGAAGTTCTTCTCTGGGTAGGCCACCGTCGCGGTCTTGCCGAACTTGTATATCTGCAAGCCAGTCTCTGCAATCGCTGAGAATATGGAGGAGGAGTGGATAATCTTCACTGGAATTCGTCTTTTTTTGGCTTCTATTATGAGCGAGGAGTGCGTAGTTGCGACCAACGGGTCTCCAGAAACGAAAACAACGATATCTTTCTTCGCAGCCTCATCAATAAGCTTCTTTGATTTTTCCTCCAAATCGGCTCGTTGTAGTGTAACTATCTTTTTCCCGACCAGCTCCTCGAGCTTCGAGAGCGAGCCCCGCCAGGGCGATGTATAGAACTCGGCATAGATGGAATCACAGCCCTTGGCAGCTTCGACCCCCTTAAGAGTCACGTCCCCCTCGTCGTGGATACCCAAACCTATCAGGTAAAGCATTTTAATAAGGTCCCATTAATTATCCCGTCCAGTGTCAAAAACCATCGGCCAACGACGGGTGGTTTTTGACAGCAGCATCCCGCGCAGTGGGATGCGTCAATTTCAAAAACCACCGGCCCGACGACCGGACAGATTCCAATATGGACCTAAAGAAATATATACGCGATGTCCCCGACTTTCCGAAGAAGGGGGTCATATTCAAGGATATAACCCCGCTCCTACAAAACGCCGAGGCCTTCAACCATGCCATATACCAGATGTACGAGCGAGTGAAGCACCAGAAGTTTGACTATGTCGTTTCTATGGAATCGCGCGGATTTCTATTCGGCGCTCCGCTGGCGCTCAAACTCGGGTGCGGCTTCGTTCCGATAAGGAAGCCGGGAAAGCTGCCCTGGAAGACCAAGGAGGGCGTTTGCACGAAGGAGTATGGTGAGGATAAATTGTGCATACACGAGGATGCCATCCCCTACGGCAGCTCGGTGCTGATTGTGGACGACCTTCTGGCCACTGGTGGGACGGTCGAGACTGCAGTCAAGCTCATAACGGACACGGGCGGCCGCGTCGAGGGCGCGCTGTTCTTAGTGGAGCTGACTTTCTTAAAAGGTAGGGACAAGCTCTATCCGATCCCGGTGACGTCGATAATACAGTATTAAGAAGAGCTGGCCAAAGAGTATCTGGGCAGACCAAAAGGTATCCGAGACTGACAAAGGAATATCAGAGCTTCGCGTGCTTCATCGCCTCGCCGCAGGGGCACTTCCGTTCTTCGGGTAGGTTCTTGATTATTTCTGCGATGAGCTTTTTCACGCGCTCGTTGTTCTCCTTGAATATGCGCGCGACTTCCACGGCCGTCACTGCTTTCACCTCTGGCATGCCCTCAAGGCCGGCGTCATAGTCAGTAATGAGCGCTATGTTTAGATAGCACATCTCCCTCTCGCGCGCGAGCGCCGCCTCCGGATATTGGGTCATGTTGATGACTTCCCAGCCGTGGCCTGAGAACCACTTGGACTCTGCACGCGTGGAGAACCGCGGGCCGTTGATGACGACTACAGTGCCCTTGGGATGATAGGGGATATTCAGTTTTTGGCAAGCCTCGACCGCCACTTTCCTCATCTCCGGGCAGTAAGGCTCGGCAAAGGAGATGTGCGCAACGTCCGGGCCGTGGAAGAAGGTGTCGTCGCGCCCCCATGTGCGATCGACCATCTGGTCGCAGATGACGAAATCGCCTGGCTTCACATCAGGCTGCAGGCTCCCGGCGGCGTTGGGACCGAGTATCCTCTCGACGCCCAGTTCCTTAAACGCAGTTATATTGGCCTTGTATGGTATCTTGTGTGGCGGGAACTGGTGGTGCAGACCGTGGCGAGGGAGGAAAGCGACGCTCTGGCCCTCAATCTTGCTTATAGTGACGGGCGCGCTAGCGTATCCGTACTCCGTCTTCTCATTGACCTCGGTCTTCTTGTCGAAAAGTGAGTAGAAGCCAGACCCGCCAAAGATGCCTATTTTCGCTTTGTTCATTTTCGTTTCGGTCTCAGTTTCTTTATCTCTCCGGGCTTGAAAATGCCCCTCTCGGTTATGATGCCAGTGATATATCTCGCAGGCGTCACGTCGAATCCGGGGTTCCGCGCCTTAGCGCTCAGCGGAGCGATGCGCACTGCTTCTATTTTTCCAGCGCCGTTGAGGCCTTCTGCAGATAATACCTCTCCTTCGCTGCGTTCCTCTACAGGTATGTCCTTGCCGCTCTTGCAGTTGAAATCTATTGTGGAAAACGGCGCGGCGACATAAAAAGGAATCCTGTTTTCCTTGGCCAGCACCGCTTTCTCGTAGGTTCCTATCTTGTTCGCGATGTCACCGTTTAAGGCCACGCGGTCTGTGCCTACTATGCACAAGTCCACTTCCCCGCGCTGCATGAAGTGGCCCGCTGCGTTATCAGCGATGACCGTATGTGGGATGCCTTCTTGTACCATCTCAAAAGCTGTCAGCTTCGCGCCCTGGCAGCGCGGCCGCGTCTCGTCGACCCAGACGGATATCTTCGTGCCCTTTGAGTGGGCCAGCCTTATCGGCGCGAGGGCGGTGCCGTAATCGACACACGCCAGCGCGCCGGCATTGCAGTGCGTCAGTATGTGGGAGTTATTTTTTATCAATTTCTCGCCGATTTCTCCAATCTTCCGGCACCGCTCAGCAGAAGCATCCGCATAAGAATCGGCGATCTCTCTCGGGTCTTTTTTTGTAGTGTAACTTTTTTTGAAGAATTCGATTGCGTCGAATAGATCGTAGGCGGTCGGCCGTGCAGCGCTCAGTGTTTTTGCCGCCTTTTCCAGCTCCCCTGCAAGTGCGCCCTGTGCCATGCCATAGCATGCCGCCGCGCCTATAGCGGGCGCGCCGCGTATGACCATGTCTTTGATTGCGCGTGCAGTCTCCTCGTATGTACTGCATGTGAAAAGCTCGAATCGGTGCGGCAGCTTCCGCTGGTCTATCATGACCACGTTGCGGCCTTCCATCCAGACGCTCCGGTAGCTCTTACCGTTTATCTTCATAGGAGTTAGTTAGACGCTCGTGTATGAAAAGAGAGAAATAAAATTAAACCCTGGCTATCTGCCCGTTCCTGAACTCGCAGTTGTCCGAGTGCTCGCATATTATCGGGCTGATGTCCTTTGTCACGTCGCCGTCCTTAAGCTTCTCGACGAGCGAGACACCAAAGAGGATACCATAGCCTGGTTGGCCGTCTTTTATGCCATCAGCGCGTATGGTCGGTTTGTAGACGATCCCGTTGATGCCGCCGTATCTTTTGGAATCATAAGAGTACTTCACCGTGTTTATCGAGACTAAGACCATTATGTCGGAATATTGTGAAGCCATCTCCTCGAGCTGCTGTTCCACATCTGTCGGCGACTTGCAGGCATCGCAGTTTGAGGCATAATAGTAGCGGACTATGACATAGCCGTCTTTTCTAAGCTGCTCGTCTTCGGGCATTGAGAGTGGTTCTGTATAGATCTTGGCTGCCTGTCGTGGAGAGCATGCTCCACAGTCCTCTTGGCAGGAAGAGCAATCTTCGCCGTCTGCACATTCGCCATCGCCACATGAATCCTCCGGCTCCTCAGGCGTAGTTGCTGAATTGTTGGTGGCTGTTCCGGCCGCTACGACGGCGCCGCTCGACGTCTCCGCGCCACAGGATTGCTCAACCTCTGGACGTGATTTGTATGTCCCGCACCTGCTACCGTCAGTGCACGTCCTGGACTGAAGACCGCCGACACAAGGCCCCCAATCCGTGCAGCTCCACCTTTCCCTGCACGACTCCTTTTTAGACAGTGTAGGCATCAGGAAGAATAGTGCCAAAACAGCTATTGCAACGATGACGGCTACAACTATGAGAAGTATCTTCTTTGATTTTTTCTTTCCGGTGGCTTTCGGTTTTTCCTGTTTGACGACGACCTCTGTAAGAGCAACTTTTGGCTCTTTCTTCTTTTTCTTCGTCTCGAAGTCTTCCTTTCTCGGCGGCGCAAAGTCCTTCCCGCACCTCTCGCAATATTCAGAGCCGTCGGGGGACTGGGCACCACAATAGTCGCACTCAATCATTGTTGTTGATTATATTTATTCAATGTTAATAATAAAAATACCGCTTTGGGCATCATTTCTAAGGGACTGAAAATATAAATGGTCTATTTTGGCAACTGATGGCGTTTTCGGGATGCTCAACTACGGTGCAGTCTTTACTACTTTATTGTCCTTGAAATCGCAGTAATCTGAGTGGTTGCATATCAGCGGCGCAACGTCCGCCTGGATATCTCCATCCATCAGCTTGTTGCTTATTGCACCGCCGTATAGCATGTCATAACCGTGGGTCCCGCCTGAGATGCCCTCCACACGGACGGTGGGTTTGAATATCGTGCCGCCGACTGCATATTTGGCGGCCTCCTGCGGATATTCAGAAGTTTCTATGATAACTAGGACGAATAAATCATCGAGAAGCCCTGCTAAACTGGTGAGTTGACTTTCAATGTCCACTGGATAGTAACAGAAGCTGCAGTCTGTCGAATAGATGTACTTCACTACCACATAACCGTCCTCCTCAAAACCCTGCTCCTCGAGGTATGACAACGGCTCGTGGAAGACGTTATCTTCGAGGTGTGGCAACACACCTTCTACTGGGCACGCATCACAGTCGCCTGGGCATGAAGAGCAGTTCTCGCCCGTGTCGCAGTAGTTATCACCACAATATGTCGGGGTGTTTCTGCAGTAGTCGTGCAGGCAATGACCGCAGCAATCCTTGTCAGGGCTGCAGCGGAAGCCAGGCGCGATGCAATCTGGCTCTTGTACTCCTCCATTGCTAGAAGGCGTACCGTTTTGGCCCTGCAGAGAACCTGCGCAGGGTTTTGTTGTTGCTGGCTTCAACAGTTCAGTGCCGCAACTGTTTGAGTCCACACACACGCGGCTTTGTTGACCGCTGGAACAAGGGGCCCAATCACTGCATGACCAGTTCTCGATGCATGCTTGTTGGCCTGGTTGTCTCGGAGCAGGACCGCCCTTGGGTAGCATCAGTATCAAAGCGATTACTATGACGACGGCGATTATTATAAGAACTATGGCTACAGCCAGGACGCCCCCAGACTTCGCAGGAGGTTTCGTAAACGCCGGTTGGAGTTGCTGGGCACTCGGAGCAGGTGGCGGTTGGATGACTGGCGCTAATGAAGTGCCGCAGTTCGGGCAGAAGGATACTCCGTCGTAGGTCTCCATGCCACAGCTTGAGCAGCGTATCATGTTAAACTTATGGGTGGCCGAATAAATATCTCGGCACCGGTCATTTCAGCACCTTGCCGGTTTCGAGACACCAAAGGTAGAGATCCAACGCGGCCAAAGAAGTTTTTGTCTCGGCAGCGATCTTCGAGAGTCTTTCCTCGATTTTTAAGTAGTTCTTTATAGTCAAGGTCTTCGGTCTTCTGATTATCCTATTCTTGGCCAGTATGTCGATTATGTGGAAATCGATTATCGCCACGTCTTCAAAACCTATATTCCTCAGAAAGTGGCTGGCCTCTTTGCAGCCGAGGCCTTTCACGTTTTTTATCAGCCACTCGCGCAGTTCCCGTGCGTCCTTCGCCGACCTGACTTGAGCGATAATTTTTTTCCTTGATCTGCGCGCAGCCATTATATACTCCGTCTTGTGGTTGTAGAACCTACAGACCACTTCCTTCATCCTCTTCCTTAGGCGTTTCTCGGGCAGGCCACAGAAGTCGATCTCCTTCTGCGCGCGCAGGCCTCTTTCCGCGCTGTTGTTGGCTGTGCAGATGCAGAAGCAGAGCTCGCTGAAGATCTTCCCAGGATCGCGGCCGTTTTCCTTGAATTCGCAAAGGCGCGAGGCGACCGTCTTGCTTATCGAGCCCTTCTGCAGCCCATCTATTTTTCTTATGAGTTTTTCCACTCTGAGTTAATTCAAACAGCCAAAAACAAAAAACTATTTTTTATCCGGCCAACCGCAACTTAAGCGTTTCACCTTTAAATCATGAACGATGTCGAGTCAGTGAAAAAGCTCGTAGAGACCAAGTTCGCCTGCGTGCAGGTCGCCCCATCGATAAAAACCGCATTGGGCGAAGCCTTTGGCATGCCGCCAGGTGAGTGGGTCGGGGGGCGCGTAGTCGCCGCGCTGCATCGGATGGGTTTCAAGCGTGTGTTCGAAACGGATTTCGGCGCTGAGGTGCGCATCATGGAGGAGGCCGCAGAGTTGAAAGAACGTCTGGACAAGGAGGAAAGATTGCCCATGTTCACCTCCTGTTGCCCATCGTGGGTAGCGACGTGCGTGAAGATGTATCCTGATCTCATCCCCTACCTCTCTACTTGCAAGTCCCCCATGGAGATGGTCAGCTCGCTGGCGAAGGACTACTTGGTCTACGAGCGGAACTTCGGGGAGATAAGCATCTGCTCGGTGATGCCCTGCTTCGCGAAGAAGATGGAGGTAAAAGAGGGCCACACGGACAGCGTCATCACAGCGATGGAGCTGGTAACTTGGATGAAGTCCGAGGGGACAAACCTAGCAGACCTGAAAAACGGGTTCTTCGACGCGCCGTTCGGGATGGCCTCTTCTGCGGGGACAATTTATGCTTCAACAGGCGGCGTCGCAGAGGCGACGCTCAGGACCTTTTCAGCGCTCTACGGCGGGTGGTGCCCGGGGAACCACCTTTACCGCGAGGAGATAATCGCTGATGGCATAAGGCAGGTCAACCTTAAGTGCGGGGACTACAAGCT
>Ga0172363_10005279_pt1 | contig 10442 bp, 9 predicted proteins | sample LakKivs2_kivu2a2_FD_114541 | JGI IMG/M metagenome (GOLD analysis project Ga0172363, IMG submission 114541) | Sediment microbial communities from Lake Kivu, Rwanda - Sediment s2_kivu2a2 | ecosystem: Environmental > Aquatic > Freshwater > Lake > Sediment | place: Rwanda: Western Province, Lake... | reverse complement strand
GTGATGCCCGGAGCTAGGGTCTTTGTCTTGTCTCGAGTCGCCATACGGCGTCCACCTCCGACCCGAAGCGTATCCCATGGATGTTGATCCCCACAGCGAAAACGCCAAGAGTGGATCTGCATTCTTGCAGCTCGCCCACCGCCATCTCGAAGCTACAGCATGGCACTAGGACGGTCGTATCTTACTCAGGAAGGGCTCGATAGACGTGCATATGCAGTCATGAAGACGACGCTCGGTCGGCATCGCGCATGTCATTTGACATTTCATTTCGTGTCCAGGCACGAGCCGAGGAATGCGAAAAGGCCGAACGCTCGCCGTAGGAGTGCATAGCGAAGCTCGGACCGGATACCGTATTGTTCAGACCATGACGAGCCCACGGGGTGGAGCGGCGGCTGGGCAGGGGAAGCCGATTGCTGACCTTCTTGAGGGACTATCTCCTCTGCATGTTCGCTACGCCCGCAGTGAACTCATCTGTCGCGAAGGCACGTTTGTCGCTGGACTCCAATTGATCAGGCAAGGACTCGTCGTTGAGACCTGCGGGGAGACGACCCAGCGGGTGGTGGGCGGAGTGGCCGAACTCCTGGGAGGCGGGGATGTCATCGGTCTTGAGGTGCTCCTCCCCATTCCCGAGGACCTCTACCTCAGCTCCTACCACTCCTTGACGGAAGTACAGCTGCTCTTCGTCGACCGAACGGCGCTCGACGAAGCGCTGGCGAACGATCCCCACCTGGCGGCGACCCTCATCGGGGCCCTGTCGATGCGGCACTTCCGGCTCCGTAATGCTCTCCTGCGCAGCTCGCTCCCGCCGACGGCGCGCCTCCGCTCGGCGCTCCTCGACGCCGCGGCGATCAGCGGTGTGGCCGTGACCGAGGAGAAGCCCGTGTCTCTGCCGCGGGAGATCGACCTCCGTGTCCTTGGGGATCTCGCTAGATTGTCGCCGACTCAGGTCCGCCGGGGAATCCAGGAGCTGCCTGGCGTGCAAACCCGGGATGGAGAGACCACATTCTCGTTCGAGGACGTTCTCGCGTGGCAGCCCGCGTTGGACTCGGACGAGACTTCAGAGGGTCTCCTGAATGATCGATAGGTAGAACTGGCTGACGCGTGCACGCGCGGCAAGTCCATCGAAGTCCTTGAGCAGGATCTCACTGTGATCCGTGGATATGAGACCCAGCTCCTTGAACCGCTTCAGGCCCCTCATCAGGGTCTCCACCGACACGCCAAGCATCTCGGCCATCGTCTGGCGAGAGATCGGCAGATTCAGAAGGGAGCCCTCTTCATGGGGAGCCCCATACTTGTTCCCGAGAGCCATCAGGAGCAGGGCGAGGTTGCGATCCATGGACTCCACCGCCTGTCGCGTGAGCTTGAACTCGAGCATGATGACCTCGCGGCTGAGCCAACGGCAGAGATCCGCGAAGATGCGCGGGTGTTCCCTGCTGAATGCGAGGATGTTCGAGCGTTCGAAGAAGACGAGGGTCGTCTCCACGATCGCCTTGGCGAACTGCACGTTGATCGGCTCACGCTCGAGGAAGACGGGCTCCAGACCGTACATCTCTCCCACTGCGAGGAACCGGAGGCAACGCTTTTCCCAGCCACGGCTGGCGTACTTGCCGATGCTGAGAAGTCCGGTGTGAACGACAAAGACTCCGGACGCGTAGGAACCTTCTTGAGCGATGAGGTCCCCCTCTTCATGGTGGACGAGAAGGGAACTGCCGTCGAGCTTCGCGATCTCCCCGTCGGACAGCGACGGGAACACGCGCTTGAGGAAGGTCTTTCGCTCTGATGCATCTTTCTTCTGGCTTGCCGCGCTCATCCCGCGAGCGATTCTAAGCGAATCCGGACGGTTTGCCAGGTCCAATGTACATTGGGGGGCTCGGTGTTCGAGCCCCCCGGTCACGGCCAGACTGCGCTGTTCTCTAGACCCAGCCACGTAGCTGCATCGCCTCCGCGACGCGCGCGACGGACACCATGTAGGCTGCAATCCGGTTGTCAACGTTGTGGACCTTTGCCATCTGATGGACGTCGTGGAACGCCTTGACCATCTTCTCCTTCAAGCGGGCGTAGACCTCGTCGATCGTCCAGTAGAAGCCGCCGATGTTCTGCACCCACTCGAAGTACGAGACCGTGACACCGCCGGAGTTGCAGAGGAAGTCCGGAATCAAGTACTTGCCGTTCTTGTAGAGGATCCCATCGGCCTCCGGCGTGGTCGGTCCATTCGCCGCCTCCGCGATGATCTTTGCCCTGACCCTGGAAGCGTTCTTGGCGGTGATCACATTCTCGATGGCGGCCGGGATCAAGATGTCGACCTCAAGCTCCAGGATCTCGGCGTTCGTGATGGCCTTCTGTGCCTTGAACCCGGACACCGAGCCGGTCTTCTGCTTGTGGTCGTTGGCCGCGTCGGGATCGATGCCGCTTGCGTCGAAGACGCCGGCGCGGGAGTCCGTGATCGCGACGACCTTGCTTCCGGCCAGCTCCTTCATCAGTTTGGCCGAGTAGTAGCCTGCGTTCCCGTACCCCTGGACCGCGACCGTCGCGCCCTTCAGGTTGATCCCCAGCTCCTTGGCGGCCTCGATGATGCAGTAGACCACTCCGCGGGCCGTTGCGTCGCCTCGCCCGAGAGATCCGCCGAGCGCGATCGGCTTCCCCGTGATGACTCCGGGGGCGTTGTGGCCGACAATCGTCGCGTACTCGTCCATCATCCACGCCATGATCTGCGGCGTCGTGTAGACGTCGGGAGCCGGGACGTCCTTGTCGGGTCCGATGAAGCGGCCGATGGCGCGGATGTAGCCTCGTGCGATCCGCTCGAGTTCTCCGGTCGAGAGCTCTTTGGGATTGCAGATCACTCCGCCCTTGCCCCCTCCGTAGGGGATGTCGATAACGGCGCACTTCCACGTCATCCACGCGGCGAGCGCCTTCACCGTGTCGATCGTCTCCTCTGGGTGGAAGCGGAGCCCTCCCTTGGTCGGTCCTCGCGCGTCGTTGTACTGAACGCGGAACCCCGCAAACGTGCGCACCATGCCGTCATCCATACGCACGGGGAAATGGACCTCGAGGGTTCGCATCGGCTCACGCAGCAGCGCATGAACCTGCGGATCGAGGTTCAGCTTCTTCGCCGCGGTGTCGAGTTGCTGTTGAGAGATCGCGAACGGGTTGAGCGCCGGATCTTGTGCCATATCTTGGACCTCCTGAAGTCCGTCTTCGATCAGTCGTTCGACAACCGAAATCCGGATTCTCTGGTCGAACGGCGGCGACATTATACCGACCGCGCGCGATCCTTCAATACAGGACTTGAAGTCTCGATTTATGAGACAACCGCCGCGGGGCGGCAAGAGGAAGCTGCTCCATCTCGGCGCCCTGTTGCTCTGTGGTGTCGATGGCCTCTGTGTGCGGAGCGTGACCGCCGAAAGGACAGAGAGAGTCCGGAAGCGAAGAAGTGCTCGGGCGCAGGCGACACCGCCTTGGACGACGACCGACGAATCCAGGATGTAGCGGCGCACCCATCGCGCTCTCTGCCGCCGTGAATCGATGCGCTACAGCCGAGCGAGGATCGCCAGGAGAAGCCGCCGCATCTCGGCCCCCTTCCGCTTCGTCGTCTCGATGACCTCGTCGTGGGACAAGGAAGCGTTCGGGTCGACGCCGGCGGCGAGGTTCGTGGCGAGCGAGATGCCGAGGACCTCCATGCCGGCGTGGGCCGCGGCGATGACCTCGGGGGCGGTCGACATGCCGACAAGGTCCGCGCCCATCGCGCGGAAGGCGCGGATCTCCGCGGGGGTCTCGTACGAAGGCCCCAGCGTAGCGACGTACACGCCCTCCTTGAGTTCGATCCTCTCTGCGGCGGCCGCCTCGCGTGCGAGGACGCGCAAGCGGGGCGTGTACGCGGCGGACATGTCAGGGAACCTCGGACCCAGCTTGTCGAGGTTCGGACCACGGAGCGGGTTCTGGCCAAGCATGTTGATCTGATCCGTGATGAGGACGAGGTTCCCAGCGCGGAGGTCCGGCCGAATCGCGCCGGAGGCGTTGGTGACGATGAGCGTCTTGACGCCGAGGACGGCGAACAGCCGTGTCGCGAAGGTCACTTCGTCGAGCGTTCGTCCCTCATAGACGTGGACCCGCCCGCGTTGGAGCAGGAGCGGGATCTTGCCGATTCGCCCGGACCAGAACTCCCCGCTGTGCCCGGCGACGGTGGGAACTGGAAACCCGGGGATCTCGCCGCACGGGATCCGTCGTCCTCCGGTCGGGAGGCCGAAGCCTTCCGACAGCCCCGAGCCGAGGGTGATCGCCACGGTCGGGACGACGTCAAGGCGCGGGCGCAGCGCGTCCGCGGCCCGTGTCAGCTTCTCCCAGCGATCGTCGTGCATCGGTTCACCTCGTCTACGCGAGACCGACTTCCTCGAGGGCGCGCTCGATCGACTCGGCCGGCACCGCGTGGATCGATCCCTTCACGGAGGCCGCGCCGGCGGCCGGGACGACGATTCGATCGTATCCCATCTTCTCCGCTTCGCGCGCCCGCTCGGCCACGCGGCGCACCGCCCGTACCTCGCCCGACAGGCCCACCTCGCCGACGACGGCCGTCTTCGTGTCGATAGGGCGATTGCGAAGGCTCGACACGATGGCCGTCACCGCTGCCAGGTCGCTCGCCCGCTCGCGCGCCTCAAGTCCGCCGGCCACGGACAAGTAGACGTCGGCGCCGCCAATGTGGACCGCGAGCTGCTTCTCGATGACCGCGAGCAAGAGCAGGACGCGGTTGATGTCTAACCCGGTGCACCGCCGTTGCGGGACGCCGTAGCCGCCGGTGGGGGACACGAGCGCCTGGAGCTCGACGAGGATCGGTTTCGACCCTTCGAGAACCGGTACCACCACGCTGCCAGGTCGGGGATCGCCGTGGTGCCCCTCGAGGAAGAACTGCGAAGGGTTCAGGATCTCCTTCAGTCCCTCTGCCGTCATCCGAAACACGGCGGACTCGTCGGTGGCGCCGAACCGGTTCTTCACCGAGCGCAGGAATCGAAGGTCCTCGCCGCGGCTCCCCTCGAGGTAGAGGGCTACGTCGACCAGGTGCTCGACCGACTTCGGCCCGGCGAACGCGCCGTCCTTGGTGATGTGCCCGACGAGGAACGTCACAAGACGCCTCGATTTCGTGAGCCGAATCAGCTCGCCGCTCGCCTCGCGCAGCTGTCGAAGGCTCCCGGCCTCCCCCTCGATCGTGCCGGAGATGACCGTCTGGATCGAGTCGACGATCAGCGCGCACGGGGAGAGCTTCTCCACCGCTGCGGCGATGCGCTCGAGCGACTGCTCCGACAGGACGTACAGGCGCTCATGGTCGACGCCGATCCGGCTGGCACGTAGCTTCACCTGCCCCTCGGACTCCTCGCCCGAGACGTAGAGGACGTTGCCGACTCGCTCGGCGAGGGTCTTCGCCACCTGGAGGAGAAGCGTCGACTTGCCGATCCCCGGCTCGCCGCCAAATAGGATGACACCGCCTGGGATGAGGCCGCCTCCGAGTAGGCGGTCCAGCTCGTCAGACCCCGACGGAATTCGTCGAACATCGGTGAGGTCGATCTGGGTGATGGGGCGAAGCTCCTCGCCGAGCCACGAGGCGGTCTCGCGCGACGCGGATTCGACCTCGCGGGTTTCGGCGAACGAGTCCCACGTCCCGCAACTTGGGCACCGACCGAACCACTTCACGGATCGGTAGCCGCAGTTGGAACAAGCGAACGCCATGCTAGCCACTCTGCCGGAAGCACATCTCGTCGCCGTTCGCGACGGCCACGACGGCAGAGCCCTTGGCGAACTGGCCGAGCAGGATCTCCTCGGAAATGGGGTTCTCGATCAGTCGCTCGATCGTCCGGCGCATCGGCCTCGCTCCGTACTTTGGGTCGTACCCCTGGCGGATCAGGAGGTCCCACGCCGAGTCGTCGAGTTGGAACCTGATCCCGCGCTCGGCGCGCAGCCGCTCCGTGAGCTCGTCGATCATTAGCGTGGCGATCTGGCGGACTTGATCGCGGTTCAGCTGGTGGAAGACGATGATGTCGTCGAGCCGGTTCAGGAACTCCGGGCGGAAGACGTTGCGTGCCTCCCCGGTGACCCGGCTCTTCATCTCCTTGTACGAGTCGTCCGAGCCGTCGCTCTGGTCACTGAACCCGAGGGTGTCGCGGTCGGTGATTAGTTCGCTGCCGACGTTCGATGTCATGATCAGGACGGTGTTGCGGAAGTCGACCCGCCGCCCCTGCGAGTCGGTGAGGATTCCATCCTCCATCACTTGGAGGAGGATGTTGAACACGTCGCGGTGCGCCTTCTCGATCTCGTCGAACAGGACGACGGAGTACGGCCGATGCCGGACCTTCTCGGTTAGCTCGCCGGCCTCCTCGTACCCGACGTACCCTGGGGGTGCCCCCGTGAGACGGGACACGGAGAATCGCTCCATGTACTCTGACATGTCGACGCGGATCAGAGCATCCTCGTCGCCGAACAGGAACTCGGCCAACGTCTTCGACAACTCGGTCTTTCCGACCCCCGTCGGTCCGAGGAACATGAACACCCCGACCGGGCGCTTCGGGTTCTTCACTCCGGCGTAGGCGCGGCGAATCGACCGCGACACGGCACGCACCGCCTCGTCCTGGGCGATCAGGCGGTCGTGGATCTTCTCCTCCATGTTGACCAGGCGGACGGTTTCCTCTTCCTGAACGTGGCCGATCGGAACGCCGGTCCACATCGACACCATCCGCGCGATGTCGCGACCCGTAGCCTGGAGCTCGCCGCCGAGGATCTCCGACTTGCTCAGCTTCTCGACCTCCGTGGACAGCTCGGCCTTCCGATCGCGAAGGCGGGCGGCCGTCTCGTAGTCCTGCTTCGCGACGGCCTGCTGCTCTTCCTGGTCGAGAGCCTCGGTCTTCTCTATCAGGGCGCGGACCTCGTCGGGCATGTGGGAGCTCTGGAGCTTGATCCGTGCGGCCGTCTCGTCAATAAGGTCGATCGCCTTGTCCGGGAGAAACTGGTCGGTCACGTACCGGTCGGACAGACGAGCCGCTTCATAGAGCGCGTCGTCCGTAATCCTGACGCCGTGGTGCTTCTCGTAGCGTTGGCGCAGCCCCTTGAGGATCTTGACTGTGTCGTCGAGCGAGGGCTCTTCGACGTAGATCGTCTTGAACCGGCGCTTCAACGCGGGGTCTTTCTCCACGGATTTCCGGTACTCGTCGGGGGTCGCCGTTCCGATGCACTGGATCGCGCCGGACGCGAGCGGCGGCTTCAGGATCGATGACGCGTCGATTGCGCCTTCGGCGCCACCGGCGCCGACGACGGTCTGGAGTTCGTCGATGAACAGGATGACATTGTCGCTCTCCGCGACCTGGTTGATGAGTGCCTTCAGGCGCTGCTCGAACTCGCCGCGGTACTTCGTCCCGGCGACGACCGACGCCATGTCGAGCTCGAGGATCTCCTTCGAGCGGAGGATCGCCGGCACGTCGCCGACCGCGATTCGTTGGGCCAACCCTTCCACGATGGCGGTCTTTCCGACGCCCGACTCGCCGATCAGCGCGGGGTTGTTCTTCTTCCTCCGAGTCAGGGTTTGGATGATCCGCTCCATCTCCCCGTCGCGTCCGATCACCGGGTCGAGGTTCCCGGCCATCGCCTCCTCGACCAGGTTGCGTCCGAACTCCGACAGGTCCCCCTTTCGCTGGGGCTGCCGGCGGGCCGCTCGGATCGTCATGCCGATCCCCGACGGCGGGAGGAAGTAGGCGCGCGTCTTCGTGAGGTCGATTCCGAGCTGCTGAAGGATCGTCGCTCCGGTTCCCTCGCCCTCGCGGAGCATCCCCATCAGGAGGTGCTCGGGGCGGATGGTGTTCAGCCCCGCCCGCCGGGCCTCCTCGAAGCTCACCTTCATCACGCGCTTGAGGCGAGGCGTGGGCTCGAGATCGTCGGCCGACAGCCGGACCTCGCCTCGTCCCTTCTCCTCTTCCAGGAGCTGCGCGACCTTCTCGTAGGTGACGTCGTGGGTCGAGAGGAACCGCTGGACGTCGCTTCCGGCCATCTTGAGGAACGCGAGAAGGAGGTGCTCGGTGCCGACGTAGCTGTGCCGCCACTCCTCGGCCTCTTCCTGCGATACGGCAATGATCTCCATCGACTCGCGCGAGAAGCGATCGTACATCGGACCTCCTTCCATCGGCGTCTGCGACGCGTGGCATCTACGACGCGCGAGAAGTATACCCGGCAGGGGTTGTGCTACAACAGATCGGGCTTTTGGTTGACCCAGGTCATGGCAGCGTCGATCCCTTCGTTGCGAAAGAGATCGATCGCCGCGGCGGCCCGCTCGAGAGCGGGGGCCACTCGCTGCCACTCCTGCGGCGTGAAGCGATCGAGCACGTAGTCCCGACCGGCGGCGGTCCGTTCCTCGACCTCGATGCCGATGCGGAGGCGGGGGATTCCCTCCGTCCCGAGTCGCTCGAGCACGGAGGTCATTCCTTTGTGGCTGCCGTGGCCTCCCGCCGCGAGGAGGCGGACTCGGCCGATGGGGAAGTCGAGATCGTCGTAGATGACGAGCGCGTCCTTCGGAGCGATGCGATGCCGCGACAGGACGCCCTCCACCGCGGCGCCGCTCTCGTTCATGAATGTCATCGGCTTCACGAGCAGAAGATCGTTCCAGGAATAGACAAGGGCGGACTCTACGATCCGCCCCTTGGTCCGAATCCGGTGGAGCTTGCGGTAGAGGTCGACAATCTCGAAGCCGACGTTGTGTCTCGTGAGCGCGTACTCGAGCCCGGGATTCCCCAGCCCGAAGACGGCCTTCAACGAACCCCCTACGACTTCTCCTCGGTCGCCGTGTCTTCCTCGCCCTCGGCGGCTTCGCCTTCCTCGCCCTCGGCGGCTTCGCCTTCCTCGCCCTCGGCGGCCTCGGCTTCTTCCGCTTCCGCGGCTAGGGCGCGCGGCGAGATGACGGTTACGACGACGCGTTCGGCCGGGAGCATCGGCTCGACCTCTCCGAAGTCGATCTCACGGATGTGGACGGAGTCGCCGAGTTCAAGGCTTGAGACGTCGATCGTCAGGAGGGACGGGATGTCCTTCGGTAGGCCATGCACGGGGATGGTGTTGAACTGGACGTTCAGGATTCCGCCGACCTTCGTCCCCGGGGCCTCGCCGACGATCTTCACCGGCACGTTGAGCTTGAGCGGATGCTTCGTGTCCGGATGGTAGAAGTCCACGTGCACCGGGATGTCGGTGACCGAGTCGTAGTCGACCACCTTGAGGAACACGTCTATCTCCTGCGGCTTGCCGTTCCCTGTGATGCGCAGGTTGATTCGAGAGCTTCGGGTGATCTGCGCGAACAGCCCCTGCAGGTCCTTGCGCAGCATTGAGATCGACTGGTTGTCGATCGACGGTCCGTAGACAACTCCCGGAACGATCCCCTGGCGGCGAAGGGCGTTGGCCTTGCCCGCCGGCCTCTTCGTAACCTCTAGCGTATGCATCGCGACTCCTACGGTTCAACTAGTAGTGCGGGAAGAGGTGACTCACCGACTTGTCCTCGAAGATCCGGTGAATGGTCTTGGCGAGGTGCTCACCTACGGAGATGTACTCCACAATCCCGCTCTTCTCCGCTTGCTCTCGGAAGATGGTATTGGTTACCACGATTCGTTTCAAGGGAGAGCGAGCCAGCGCTTCCAGCGCGTCTCCGGAGAACAACCCGTGGGTGCAGTAGGCGTGGACCTCGGAAGCTCCGTCGTCGAGGAGGCGGCAGGCGCCCTTCACCAGCGTCCCTCCGGAGGCGAGGATGTCGTCGACGAGGATCGCCAACTTGCCTCGCACGTCTCCGATGACGTTCATGACGTCGACGACCGCGTCGTCGTGGCTGCGACGCTTCTCGAGGATCGCGAGGGGGAGATCGAGCTGCTCGGCGACCATGCGGGCTCGGACCGCCCCGCCGGCGTCGGGCGAGACGATGACCGCGTTCTCGATCCCCGTCAGGTGCGTTCGGATGTGGTCGGCGAAGATCCAGTCGGCGCGGAGGTTGTCGACGGGGATGTTGAAGAAGCCTTGGATCTGACCGGCGTGGAGATCCATGGTGAGGACGCGGTCGGCGCCCGCCGTCTCGATCAGATTGGCGACGAGTCGCGCGGAGATCGGAACCCGCCCCGTCTGCTTGCGATCCTGGCGAGCGTAGCCGTAGTACGGGATCACGGCGATGACTTTCCGCGCCGACGCCCGCCGCGCCGCGTCGATGATCAGGAGAAGCTCCATGAGGTGATCGTTGACCGGCGGGCACGTCGGCTGGAGGACGAACACGTCGGCCCCGCGCACCGTCTGACGGATGCGGACACGGATTTCCCCGTCGCTGAACCGATCGACGGCCATGTCGCACAGGTCGATTCCGAGCGACGACGACACCTCTCGAGCCAGGCCGGGGTTCGCGTTTCCCGTCACGAGCTTCAGTTCCTGCCCGATCATGCTTCCTCCTCGCC
>Ga0172363_10005278_pt1 | contig 10442 bp, 3 predicted proteins | sample LakKivs2_kivu2a2_FD_114541 | JGI IMG/M metagenome (GOLD analysis project Ga0172363, IMG submission 114541) | Sediment microbial communities from Lake Kivu, Rwanda - Sediment s2_kivu2a2 | ecosystem: Environmental > Aquatic > Freshwater > Lake > Sediment | place: Rwanda: Western Province, Lake... | reverse complement strand
CATGGCGCCGGCTCGCCTCAGGCACAGAAAATTATGATTGAGCGCGAGACGGATATGGACCTCAAGCAGAGGCTCGCCCGCAGGTTGGCCGGCATCGACAAAAGGGAAGACGTGACTGCTTAGGTTCCATATGAACAAACATATAAAAAAGAAATTCATCTTCCTCTGGAAAAAGTATTTTGACGGTGCGGAACTTCCGGTTATTTCCTGTTATACCAACGAGGAAGGAGCAAATTTCAGCAAGCAGCGATAAAATTCCCCAATCCTGAACAAAATGACGGAGTGTGCAACAAATCTCTAGCCTTTCATCAATCAATCCACAGTCGTCGTAAACGATTTTCTTGCATGTTGTGCTAGTCGGTAGTAAAATTGAGGTAAAGAAGTCATTACCTGCGATTTAGTCTACGTGACAACTTTCTATGATTATTGGCTGCAGTACAAGGCATAGTTCTGAAATAGGGGGTGATTCTGGTGGCAAGGAGTAAGAAACCAATTGAGCAGTATGACCACAAGGGAAAGAAGCGTGTCAACAACCCGCCTGTCGGCCTGGTCACCCCCGAGACCGATAAGGAAACCGGTAAAAAGACGTATACCTATGATCCACATCTTGATCCACAGCTCATCTGGGCTGGCAAGGCAGAGCATACTTCCTTTGAAGTTCCCACCGTTTCTCTCCACGTCCACGAACGTATTGATCCCCGCACCATCATCGAGGCGGTGCGCAGGCGGAACGGCAGGAATTACGAACAAGCATCGTTCTTCAATCTGCTGGAGGAAAACCCACCGTTACGTGAGGCGATTGAGTTCTACCAGCATAAACACGGCTGGTCAAATCGCCTCATCGCCGGCGATTCCTTGCTGGTGATGAATTCACTCATCGAGAAAGAGGGCTTGGGTGGACAGGTGCAGATGATATACATTGACCCGCCTTACGGCATTAAATACGGCTCTAACTTTCAGCCTTTTGTTAACAAGCGTGATGTGAAGGACGGCAAGGATGAAGATTTGACTGCCGAACCGGAGATGATAAAGGCATTTCGTGATACCTGGGAATTGGGAATTCATTCGTATTTAACATACCTCAGAGATAGGCTTCTTCTATCAAGGGAACTGCTTTCTGAAAGCGGTAGCATTTTTGTCCAGATTTCGGACGAGAATATACATAATGTCAGAGAGCTGATGGATGAGGTATTTGGAAATAGTAATTTTGTCGCAGTTATCAGCTTTCAGACGACCAGTGGCTTAAAAAGCAAATATTTGAAGGGAGTCTACGATTTCATAGTTTGGTATGCCAAGAATAAAGAATTGATGAAGTACAGACAACTCTACGCGGGAAAAGCAGTAGGTGTAGATACATATTATGATTTTATAGAGCTCCCCGACAAAACCGTTCACAATATCAGTGAATTTGAGAATGTTCCTGAAGGTAGCCGTTACCTAACTTATCAACCTCTCCTTTCGGGAGCATACTCGGAGACAACAACTTTTCCATATAAATATGAAGGCAAAACATATTATCCTGGAACAAACCGATGTTGGAAAACGACAAGAGAGGGATTAGACAGGTTAAAGCTTGCTGGCAGGATACACAGTTCCGAAAATACTCTTAAGTTTATCAGATATTTTGAAGATTTCCCAGTCTCAGATATTTCAAATTTCTGGAACGACACTATGGAGCTCCTAAAGAAGGTTTTTGTTGTTCAGACAGTACCCAAAGTAATAGGCCGTTGCGTTCTTATGACAACCGACCCTGGCGACCTTATCTTTGACCCTACTTGCGGGTCAGGAACGACGGCATATGTCGCTGAACAGTGGGGACGCCGCTGGATAACCTGTGATACTTCTCGTGTGGCACTCACACTTGCCAAACAGCGACTTATGACCGCACTTTATAATTATTATGAACTGGCATACCCTGAAGAAGGTGTTGATAGTGGCTTTAAGTATAAGACCGTGCCGCATATTACTCTCAAATCCATCGCCAACAAAGAACCACCAACAAAGGAGACCCTCTATGACCAGCCCCTTGTTGATGATTCCAAAGCTAGAGTTAGCGGGCCGTTCACTGTGGAGGCAGTGCCTGCACCAGCAGTCAAGCCACTTGCTGAGATTGAAAAGGAACTTTCAGTAGCCGACGAATCCATTGCCCGCTCCGGTGAAACCCTGCGCCAAGCCGAGTGGCGAGACGAATTGCTCAAGACGGGGATAAGGGGTAAGAAAGGGCAATACATCACGTTCTCGCGAGTGGAACCGCTCCCTAGTACTCGGTGGCTTCATGCAGAAGCAGAGACCAAGCCTAATGACAGAGGTGCTGACTCCGTGAGGGAAGTCGGACCAGCTCGGGGACAGCCACAAAGGGTGGTTATCTCTTTTGGCCCAGAGCATGCCCCACTAGAACAACAGCAGGTGGCGCTAGCCATCGAAGAGGCCCAGTTACTGGTTCCTAAGCCGAAGATTATCGTCTTTGCCGCCTTCCAGTTCGATCCTGAGGCAGCCAAGGATATTGACGAGACGGAGTGGCCTGGCGTTACGCTACTCAAAGCACAGATGAATGCCGACCTGCTGACGGAGGACTTGAAAAAGAAGCGAGCTAGCAACGATAGTTACTGGCTTGTGGGTCAGCCGGATGTGACGCTGGAAAGGATTACAGAGGGCAAGGATAAGGGCAAATATCGGGTTGAAGTCCTTGGCTTCGACTACTACAACACCAAGACTGGCTCTATGGAGTCCGGTGGCACAGCCAATATCGTTATGTGGCTGCTGGATACCAACTACGATGGCAGGAGTCTCTTCCCCAGGCAGGTTTTCTTCCCTATGGCCAGCGACAGGGAAGGCTGGTCACGGCTCGCCAGAAGCCTCAAGGCTGAAATTGACGAGGAACTTATCGAAGCTTACCGCGGCACTGTTTCTTTGCCATTCAAACCCGGCGAAAACCGTCGCATCGCTGCTAAGATAGTCGATGATCGTGGAATTGAAAGCCTCAAAATCATTGAGGTGGAGTGATGCCCAAATCTACAATAGATAAGCTCATCAAAAATTCCCCCTATAAAGAACCTGAGTATTACTGGAAGTATGACCGCGAAACCCGCTCTTTTACCTTGGAAACTGGTCGGCGTCCTGCTGGATATGTAGTCGCCTCTGAAAGCTCGAAGGCCTTTGACGACCCTGGTATTTTCATTGAGATACCTTTGGTCAACAAGATTCGTCCTCGCGTCAAAGCCTGGCGCGAGCATCCAACTACTCCCTATGCTGGCGTCACTGGGATTACTAAAAGATTGCTGGGGTATTGGCGCAATCTTGAGGAACGGGAATATCGACGTTTCTTCTTTTGCCAGCTCGAAGCAATCGAAACACTCATCTGGTTAACTGAAGCTCCTCAGTCAGAGAAAGTTGGTATCGATGTTCCATCCGACGGGGGCCCGTTCCTACGCCTTTGTTGCAAGATGGCCACTGGTTCTGGCAAAACCATTGTCATGGCGATGCTCATTGCCTGGCAGATATTGAATAAAGTCACCTACCCGCAAGATACCAAGTTCTCCAAGAACGTCTTTGTTGTGGCACCAGGACTCACGGTGAAAAGCCGCCTGCAGGTACTCATTCCGTCCTCAATCGGGAACTATTATGAGGATTTCAACATCATTCCGCCGGGCCTCTCAGAAAAGCTGCGCCAAGGTAGAGTGTTGATTCATAACTGGCATGTCCTGAACTGGGAAACCGAGGAACAGCTCGCTAAGAAGCGAAGCGTAGATAAGCGTGGAGCAAAGAGTAATGAGGCCTATGTCCGAGAGGTATTGGGAGAGATGATGAGCACCCATAATATCGTGGTAATCAATGATGAAGCGCATCATGCCTGGCGCATACCAGCGGAGTCAAAAGTCAAAGGGCTGAAAAAGGAAGACATAGAGGAAGCTACCAAGTGGATAGGAGGCTTGGACAGAATTCATCAAACCCGTGGCATTCTCGCCTGTTATGATTTCTCGGCTACGCCATTTGCCCCCTCAGGAAAGAAGGTATATGAAGAGGCATTGTTTCCCTGGATAGTTAGCGATTTCGGATTAAATGATGCCATAGAATCTGGGTTGGTCAAAACCCCCCGCGTAGTAATACGTGATGATGGCAGATTGAGCAAGGATTATAAGTCACGACTCTACCACATTTATAATGACCCCGAGGTCAAGGACGATATCTCCAAGAAGGCCGAAGAGCACGACCCGCTTCCTGACTTGGTGAGCAACGGCTATTATCTATTAGGTAAGGACTGGCTGGAAACGGTCAAGAAATGGGAAGACGCCAGACATCAAACTCCTCCGGTAATGATCACTGTTGCCAATCGAGTTGAAACCGCAGCACGGGTTGAATATGCCTTCAAACATAACAAAATCCGTATTGATGAATTGTGCATTCCCGAACGAATACTGCATATCGATTCCAAAGCTATGGAAATGGCTGAATCCAGAGAGGAGGAGACTTCCCTCGAAAGCCACGCTGGCCATACCGAAGAGGAAGAAGAACCCACCCGCAAATCTTCTAAGCAAGAGCTTGCCGAATTGCTTCGAAAAAAGGTTGACACTGTGGGCCAAGTAGGGAAATTAGGCGAACAGGTTCAGAATGTGATCTCTGTTGGCATGCTCTCCGAAGGATGGGATGCCAAGACTGTTACCCACATCATGGGCCTTCGTGCTTTCTCCAGTCAATTACTATGTGAGCAGGTTGTCGGCCGCGGGCTCCGCAGAACATCCTATGAAGTTGACCCAACGACAGGCTTATTCGATGCTGAATACGTCAATATATTCGGCGTTCCTTTCACGTTTCTGCCACATGAAACGCACGATGGTCCACCGCCGCCGCCACCGACTCCTAAAACGCGAATAGAACCCGTTATCGCAAAACAACAATATGAAATGCGCTGGCCAAACATCATTCGTATCGAACATACCTATCGTCCAAAATTGCAACTCGACATGAACCAGGTAAAGCCCCTGATACTAGATGCTTATGACACGGCAATGCTGGCTGAGTTGGCACCCATCATTGCTGGTAAACCGGACATTACTAAAATTTCCCAGATTGACTTGGAAAATCTGGGTAAGAAATATCGTTGGCAAAAGGTAATCTTTACCGCAGCTATTGATATCTACGACCAGATGAAACCAACTTGGCCTGGCAACAAGGAGCTTTTGCTGGCGCAGTTGATTAGATTGGTAGAGGATTTTCTTTCCTCCGGGAAAGTCCGGATAATTCCACCACTGTTCAATCAAGCTGACCTGAAGCGGCGCATCTTGCTTATGCTTAACATGAACAAGGTAGTACAGCATATTTGGGAGGCAATCCGTTTCGAAAATACAGAAGCCATCAGCCCTATTTTTGATAGAGATAATCCTATTCGTTCAACTGGCGATATGGGAACCTGGTACACAGGTAAGCCGTGCGAACCTACCAAACGTTCACATATTAACTTTTGTGTCTTTGATAGTCGCTGGGAAGCTACAGAAGCCTTTGAGCTTGACCGAAATCCCAATGTTGAGGCATGGGTTAAAAACGACCATCTGGGCTTTGAGATTCTTTACATATTCAAAGGTATAGTTCAGAAGTATCGCCCAGATTTCCTTATCAGGCTGAAGAATGGTAATTATCTCGTTTTGGAGACGAAGGGGCAGGACACACAGCAAGACAAAACGAAGCGAGAGTTTTTGTACGAATGGGTGAGGGCAGTAAATGAACACGGTGGATTTGGCAAGTGGCAGTGGGCAGTATCAACACATCCTTCCGATGTTTCAGGTATCCTGCAAACGGCTGTGTCAAGTATAAGGTAAAAGCGCCAAAACCTCTGATAAAAGGACTAAGCTAAAATATGGGTAACCAAAAAGGAAAAACGGGTATGGCAACAGGAGACATAGAAAACTGGTTGTCGTGGCAGGAAAGTCATTGGCAAGCTTGGCTTGAAGAGCAAATCAAGCAACGAAGGCAGGTCTTTCTTACCGATCCTGATGAGATGACGTCAGCGTATAATCGGGAGAGAGACTCGGCACGGGATTATTATGGTAGGGAGTTGCTCGAGTTGCTTCAGAATGCCGACGATGCTGGCGCGGAACAAGACCAGAGTAACAGAGTACTTATCGAGTTAGAAGATGAAACTCTTTACGTTGCAAACACTGGCCGACCCTTTAGTCCCGCTGGTGTCAAATCACTAATGGTTTCTAACAACAGCCCAAAGCAGCTTAGCAGGACCCGTGTTATCGGTTACAAAGGATTAGGATTTAGGTCTGTTTTAGGATGGGCTTCAAAAATCGCCATATTGAGTGCCAGTCTGAAAATTGGTTTTACCGAAGAAGAGGCAATAAAAATGGGGATGGAACTGTGTAGACAGAATGATGGTATAAAAAAGGTGGCCGACAGTTTCCTCGCTAGAATAAAAACTTTTCCGATTGCAACATTATCTTGTCCATTCTGGCTCCATATGAATAGCATTGAGGATGAACGATTCTCAGTCATGATTAAAAGATGTAAAGAGCTGACAAACGAGGGTTTTGACACATGTGTTGGGTTTGTCCTCAGGAACCCACAAAACACCAGAGAAAAAGTGCTGACTCAGATATTAGGCCTGGGGAAGGAACTACTCATATTCTCCAACTATCTGGAGAGGGTTGACATACGTGCACGAGAAAGCAAAGTAACATGGCATGCCGACAGAGAAGACAATAAGGTGATTGTCGCTTCCGAAACTGAAGAACCTTCACTCTGGGAGGTGTTCAACAAGTCGGATCGAATACCACCAGAATATATTGGGCCAGGCCAACCACAAGACCTGCTCTATGAGATAAAGGTTGCTATACCTGATAACGGAATTGGTCAGGACCGCGTATTCGTGTATTTCCCAACGCAAGTGAGTTTCCCATTCCCAGTAGTGGCACATGCAACATTTGAACTTGTCGGTAATAGACAGCACCTCATAGATAGTGAAATTAATCGCTTCCTCTGCGACGAGCTAGCTTCCGTTATGGCCGATGCAGCTGAAAAGTCTATCGATCCAGATAGACCTTGGAGAGGGCTATCTATAGTTACTCCCACTAGTGTAATAGACAAGGTACTTGACGCGATGAATTTTGGAGAAAAGCTAAAAGGCAGATGTTCTGACAAAAAAATCATCCCTGTAAGGAAGTCTGACTTCATTGATGCTAACCATGCCAAGAGAATTGATGGTAATTTCGACGAGCTCCTTAAAGGTGAGAATTTTGCAGATTTGTGTCTATGGACAGATGATTCCGATATTTCAAGACATCTAGAAAACCTCGGCGTGGAAAAAATTAGCCAAACTCAACTTAAAGAACGAATTGATCAGATTACCTCTACGCTCTCTTTAGAAATTCGAGCTAAACTCATATATAATCTTGTTGACAATGATATAGTCAGTGAAGACTCAGCGCCGGCTCTTCTTGTAGATAGTCAGAATAAGATAATCCCAGACTCCGTCTCTCCTTTCCTTCCGCCAGAAGGTAGAAGATTCTCACTGCCGGATTGGGTTCCTACCAGATTTGTGCATACTGACTTAGTCACAGCCTTACAGGAAGAATTCGGCGTTTCAAGAGTGCGAGACTTAGCGGTAAAGCTAAGAGTCTTTAAGGTCCAAGAGTACAACTTTGCATCTATAGTGCAAGCGATAGTTGCGGAAGCTAACAGAAGAGTACAAACATCTCCTGAAAATGAACTACAGATCAGGAGGGAGATGCTCAGTGCTGTCTTGAATTTATATGAATTGAGAACAGGAGAGGAAACAAGCACATTATCACAGCGAATTACATTTATTGTTCCGACAAGAACAGGGGAATTTCAATCGGCAAGTAATCTTTATTTCGGTATGGAATACAAGGGCGGGCAACTAATGGAAACACTTCTAGGCAGTATTGAACCTGGGCTATTCGTGGCTGATCCCGATAAGCTGGGCCTAAGTACTAAGCTTGAAAATCTCGAGCCCTTTCTACAATGGTTGGGAGTCACTGATTTACCCCGGCTTAAGCAACTGAGCTATCTGTCAAACAGAACCTATCTTGATTTTGTCTTGTCTTCATTGAGCTACCCTGCGAAGTTTTCTGATTTTGAGTTCAATAGCTCCGACGAAGTCAGATTGAATAGCCCGGGAATGAGTCACGTACAGAACTTTGACAATCTTGAGCGTATATTGGATTCTGCTGATCCCGTTGCCATAATCGCTTGGCTAGCCTTAGATAGCCGAATTGAGAAGCTACGCTCTGAAGGTGACAAAGAAGCAACCGTTTCAGTACGTCCGTACAGAACGCAATACGACAGGAATCTGCGTGATAGCAATATTCCCTCCTATGTAATTTGGCTGCTTGAGCACGCTGAGTGGTTACCGACTTTAAGCGGTCGCAAACCGCCAGTCAGATGTACTCTAGCCAGAGGCTTGCCCCGAGAGTTATCAAGGATAGTGGGAATACCGAACATCGATCCTGATGCCTCGTTTTTTAAGACGATGGGAATTGACCGCACTGCAATAAACAGAGCCCTGCTTACAGTAGGTGTATCTAGCGATATCCATGACCTATCGTGGGAAACTTTTTACCAGATTCTCCTCGAATTACCAACGATTGATTTGGAAGGTAAAAACGCTCGTTCGTTGTATCGCGTGTTAGTCGGCAGAGATGATCAGGGAGTCTCTGAAGGCAGTAAAATGAAAGACAAATTCTTCCAAGATGGCAAGATGTTTGGGAAGCTAGGCGAAAAGCTTAGCTATTTCCCGGTCTCAGATTTGTATTATATTGATAACTTTGCTTTGCTAAGTCATATCGAATCCTTTTTCCCTTTGTTAGAGCTAGATAAGAGACGCGGTGGAGGCAAGGTACAACGGTTGTTCAATGTAAAGGCGATGACTGCAGAGGAAATCGGTACTCGCCTAAAAGTGAAACGCTATGAATTGCACCCCGGATCAGACGCGCTACGACATGATATCGAACGGATGAAACCATTCATATACACACTTCGTTTCGATGACGATGCCGATAGATCCGAACTTTCACCACTGAAGAAACTGGAAATTAAGCTATGCAAGAGCGTAACCGCTGAACTCAGACTTGACGGTAGCATAGAGCAAATCGTGTTAAATCAAGGCGAGTCGCTACGAGAGGGGAACACGATCTATCTCGTTGCCGAGCCAATCGAATATGACAAATCGTTCTTATCCGACCCGATAATTGCCGATGCAGTTGGAGAGATTGTATCAAGTATTCTAAGGGTTGATTTGAGCAGTGATATAGCTCGATTGATAAGCTGCCGGGTCAGGCAAAGGAGGGCATTGCTTGACCGCATACTGGGTGGTGATGGTGAAGATAAGCTAATTGAGTCAGGAAAACTGCTGGCATCTCCGTTAGAGGAGATCGATGAACTTCCATATACCCCTCCGCCACCAACAGAAACTTCACCTTCTCCCGTCCCATCTCCAAGTACTGACAAGCCCCAGCAGGTGGGTTCCAGTGATACAGGACCAGAGTCACCATCAAGCACAGTTAGGCCAGTTACATTAACCCAAAAAGAATTTACTCTTACCAAAGGGGGAAGTAAGACGAGAATTAGAATTATTAGAAGTAAAAATCCCAAACCGCATGAGAGAAGAGTGTTAATTAACCCTGATAGAGCTGAGAACCTTGCTATAGAGTTTGAAAAAGCACAGGGCAGGTATCCCTTGAAGGTTTCTGATATCAAAGGTTTCCAAGGGTATGGATGCGATATCCTTAGTTTCAAGAATGATAGTGATCTAGACTGTTTTTCGAAATCACCTGACCTCTCACTAATTGCTAGGTTCATCGAGGTAAAAGGGAGTGGACTAGCAAGAGGAAGTGTTACGCTGAAAGGTAACGAACTCAAGACAGCGCAGAATTATCCTGATCGATACTACTTATATCGCGTATACGAGGATGAAGAGGACAGAGGAACCTTCGAGCTTATTGAATTAGTGAATCCACTAGATTTAGATGAGAAAGCTCTGGAGATCGAGTATGAAGTTCATCCATTCAAAGCAGATAGTTCACAGTTGTGGATTGTAACAGAGAATCTTGATAATGAGTAAAAATAGTATTAGCGGGAATCGCATATAGCAACTATGGTTATTGATGATTCTCATAGAGATCAGATCCCTCATCTATCCAAGTCTCGTTTCATGTCTGGTCTACAGTGCCACAAACGCCTCTACCTCGAATGCTTTCATCCAGACATAGCTGCCCCGTTAAGCGTTTTGTTCAGCGCTGTGCCAACTTTGCCGGTGTCTACACTTTTCCAGAAATTCATCTACGGCTTGTTGGCGATGAATGCGACAATTGCGATCTAAGTCCGTAGCGAATTCCAGGGACACCACACCAATCAGGCCTACTACAAATCAGGTATCATGTCCCCAGAGTATCGTACTCGAAGTAATGCTTCATTCACTCATTTTG
>Ga0172363_10005274_pt1 | contig 10446 bp, 9 predicted proteins | sample LakKivs2_kivu2a2_FD_114541 | JGI IMG/M metagenome (GOLD analysis project Ga0172363, IMG submission 114541) | Sediment microbial communities from Lake Kivu, Rwanda - Sediment s2_kivu2a2 | ecosystem: Environmental > Aquatic > Freshwater > Lake > Sediment | place: Rwanda: Western Province, Lake... | reverse complement strand
TACTGCCATAACTATATCAGGCCCCATCGGGCCTTGAATCTGCAAACACCCTATGAGTATTATCTACAATGGAAAAAAATGAGAAGAGCCCATGTGTCACGGATGTCCTGACCCCATACACCCATCGGGTCGAGTTCTACGAAGTCGAGGATATCGCCCTCAGCATGGAGGAACATAATAAACAACTTGAAGCCTGGGACAGGACCTATAACACAATCCGGCCCCATCAATCACTTGATTACCAGACGCCAGCTGAATATTATCAGGCTTGGCTTAAACTTCATCCTCAGCCCACGGTGTCACTAATGTAGTGAACGAGACCACCCGCTTGACACCGGCGCGAATCCTGGGGGAGAATGATGACGTCGTCTCGTTGGATACCGGGCGAACTAAAAGATGGGCGAGCGCAAGATCCTCGACTCTTGGAAAGAGATCGCGGACTACCTCAAGCGCGACGTCCGGACCTGCCGGCGCTACGAGAAAGAGCTTGGGCTTCCGGTCCACCGGCTCGACGAATCGGCCCGCGCCCGCGTTTTCGCTTACACAGACGAGATCGACGACTGGCGCCAAAAAGAGGCCATGGATCGTCCCGGCGCCGGCGCCCGTCTCTTCTCCAGTATCAAGTCGAAACCACTGGCCGCGGTCCTCGCGGCCGTCCTGGTCCTGGGCTTGGCCGCGCTCGCCGGCCTCCTCGTTCGGGGCCGGCCCGGAGATAAGGACCGGCCGCCCGAGTTGTCTATCGCCGTCCTGCCGATCCAGAGCGGTCCCGGGAGCGAGGGCGAGGGCGATTGGATCCGTCGGCTTACACCCCTGCTGATCAACGCGCTATCCGGATCGCCATATTTCGAGGTTCTGAGCTACGATCGGGTCATCGGGGTCCTCGAGGATCTAAGCCTTGACCCGGCTGCGGAGCATTCGGAGAAGGACATCCAGGAGCTCGCCCGGCGAACTGGCGCGACCCACGTCATCACGCCTGTCGATGTAAAGGCCAGCACTGGCCGTGTGGTCGCGCTGACCGTCCGGAGGCCGGGAACACGGGAGGCCTATTGCTCACGTTACGAGATCGCGGACGACACCGTGATCCTCTCGGCGGTGGACCAGATGGCCGACCGGGTCAAGAGGGATATCGGTCTGGTCCGAACGATCCAGGCCGGCGACTTCGATGCCCTGTGCGTTCCCGTCACGACGTCCTCTCTTGAGGCCTTCCAGCTTTACCGCCAAGGGCGCCGTCTGCACATGGCCGGAGAGTATTCCGAAAGTATTCGGTTCATGCGCAGGTCCCTCGAACTCGATCCCGAGTTCGCAATGGCCTGGAGGTCGCTGGCGGCATCCCTGAAAAGCCAGGGGAAGGAAGCGGAAACCTTGGCCAGTATCGAAAAAGCGCTAGAATTCAGCCGTAACGACTCGATCCAAGAGCAGCTTTTCATCAAAACGAACTATTTCCAATTCAAGTCCGAGTACGGCCAGGCCCTGCAGACCTCCCTGGAATGGATGGCTCTCTATCCCGATGACACTCAGGCCCTTCTCTACACCGGGCTCGAGTATCTCTTTGTTGAGGACCCAGAGAGCGCCCTGCGCTTCCTTGAAGACGGCCTCCGGAAAGGCGATCGGAATCCCTACATGTTCCAGTGGGCTGTACTCGCCCATTCAGCGGCTGGGAACTTCGAAGAGGCCGAACGGGTGTGCGAACGAGGGATGAGGATCCACCCGGGCAACAGCCTTATCGCCCGCGCCGGAGTGATCAACGCGATCGTCCAGGGCCGGTACGACCGGGCGATGAGCGAGATCGGCAAGATCAAGGGCGAACGCGCGTTTCTCCAGGCTGAGCTGATGACCGGTGACGTTCTCCTTCTCAAAGGCGATTTCCGCAGCGCCGAAGACCGTTATAAGCGCCTGGGGCCCTCATCCACTCCGGCCAAGCTCCGGCTGGCCCGTTTGGCCCTCGCTGAAGGCCGCCATGCCCTGGCTGCCGAGCTGGCCGCGGCGGCCGGAGAGGATGCTCTCATCGCCTATGTCGAATGGCGGCGAGGCCGTCCGGACAAAGGCCGCAAGGCAGCCGAAAGGGCCCTGAAGTCCGCGCAGGAGCGGGACGACTTCCTCATGGAGCTTGGAGCCCTACAGCTGAAAGGTACGCTCGAGGTCGCAGTCGGAGACCTCAAAGCGGCCAAAGCCACGGCGGCGCTACTCGGAACAGTCAAGAAAACACGTCAGGAGAAAGCCCATGCGCGCGCCCTCGGCTGTTTAGAGGCGTTGATCGCCGATGCCGCCGGACGTTCCGATCTCGCGGCCGAGCGATACGAAGCTGCCGCCAAAGAACTGCCCCGGGATGTTCCGTATTTGAACGAAGAGCTGATGCAGGTAGGCGGCCTGACCCTGGCCGGCTCGCACGCGATGATTCTCTATGGCGCCGCTCGAGCGCACGAGAAGACCGGGCAGGCGGCCGCGGCCCTGGACCATTATTTAAGGCTCATCGGCCTGAACGGTGGCCGGTTGCAGCATCCGGATCTTTTTGCCCTGAGCCACTACGCTGTGGGCCGGATCCTGCAGGACCAGGGCGATCTCGCCGGGGCCCGAGAGAGTTTCAGCAAGTTCCTCGAGCTCTGGAAGAACGCCGACCCGGGGCTCCCGGAGGTCGAGGACGCCGAGCGGCGGCTAAATCGAGGTTCATAATATCGAAGCGCCTGATGTGGCGAAAAGATCATGCATGAGGTTAATTAATTTGATATTTTATAACAAATTTATTGATAATATGAATATGCTTATTGATATAATTAATTAATCGGCGCATATTATATTAACATAATTAACATCCAAATATTCAACGGGGTCGTCACGCCCGATGTGACGACGGCCGGCGTCCTTTGGTGGATCGGCGACCACGTAGCCGAGCTCGGCCTTAAGAGCTATTTCTAGCCCTCGATCGACATAGTTCGGTCGAAAGCGGAAGCTGCGGTCGAGGATTATCTCGAGCTCTGCAAAGTCACAGGGAAAGAGCCGGAAAAGCCTTACAAAGGAAGCTTCAACGTCAGGATCCCACCCGAACTTCACAAAAAGGCCGTTCGCAAGTCGGCCGCCGCCGGGATCTCCTTGAACAGGCTCGTCCGCCGGGCGATCGAGCGCGAGGTCACAAAAAATTAGGGACAGCATACGCAATTCACTAATTTCGAAGTGCCTGATGTGGTGAAAAAGGTGCTGATCGAGCGGAATTAATTTAATAATTTATCGCAAAATTATTAATAATATAATATATTCATTAACAATATTAATTATTTAGCCTATATTGTATTAGATTAATTAATGATCCAGGCTGAAAATGAGCCATGAGTTGTAGGAATTGAGCAAAAGCACGTGCGGGGCGCGCCGCTCTCAGTTTTAGCCGGTTTTTCACCATCGCCGGAGCGTGCACCTGACAGCGCGCACGGGGAAACCCTACCGGCTTCCCCGCGCGCCAAGTCCCCCACCTTTTCCCCGCTGTCCCTCAGAAGCAATATCCGAGGCTCAGACCGATGAGGTTGGACTCGAAAAGCTCTTCTGTGTCCGTAATAAGGTAAGCCGTCACCTTTAAGTGTCGCGCCCGGTAGCCCACGTTGATCTTGGGCAGGAGGTCGCCGGTTTCCGATTCGCCTTCCCAGAACACGATAGGGAGGACGGCGCCGGCTCCGACAAACAAACCGCCTTTGGACACGTAGTTCAAAATTATCCCGGGGTAGAGCAAAAGCGGGCTGAAACTGAAACTGTCGTCAGTGATGGCCATGACCTCGGGGCTGATCGCGAAGGCCGGTACAATGTGGATATCAGCCTGTGCGGAGAACGTGAACCAGACCTCATTGAACGAACCGCCGGAGCCCAGGTTGGTCATTGCGCCCAGGTTAAGGCTGAAGACGACCTTCTTGTCTTGGGCGAACGCCTGCCCGACACTCAATCCCACCACTAAACCCATGGCCAGTAAGACCGCGAAGACCTTTTTCATGATATCCCTCCTTTAGGAAATATCTTCCCGGCATCGCCGGGCAGGTTCATAATGGAGTATTCCGGCCTCCGATTTGTCATGGAATTGTCAAGAGAATGTCAAAAGTTGGTCAATTCGCGGGTCATATACCCTTTTCAGGGTAGGGGCTCTTGATTTTTAAGGTTCTTAATAATTTTCGCGAATTCGGGCATATTCAGAAATGGCCCAAATACTTCATCCGATTCCATGGCCGGAACATCCCGCCAGCCGCAGGCTGCAGCCTTCTTCAAGTATGCGATCGCCTCCTTCGGGCGGTTCAGCAGGGCAAAATATCCCGAAAACTCGTAAAGCGCCTGAGCGTCGCTCCCTTCCCAGATCCAGCTGAAGTCAAAACCTTCTCTGTTTTCAAAAAGCTCATTTGCCTTCTGGAAATTGCGCTTTGACTCGAGATGCACGCCGAGCATATTAAAGGCTTTGGCCAGCCCCAGAAGGGACTTGATAAGAAAATAGCCAATTCCGAGTGAATGAGCGCTTTCCGTGACTATGGCCTGAGCACGTTTGTACTGATTGATCGCCTCGTCATATTGACCGCGATAAAAGTAGATATCCCCCAATCCACAGTACGTCAGAGCCTTAAATGGTTCTTTGTACACATGGTCTGTCTTTTCGAGAAGAGCCAGGGACCGTTGGTACCAATCATTGGCGTCGTCGAAATGACCCTGGCGAAGATGCAGGTTTCCCATCAAGGTCAGAGCTCCCACAAACTTGACGATTCCGTGTCTCCTCGATTCCTCGATCTCGACCGCCCGATCCAGGTTCTCCTTGGCCTCACCGTACTCGCCCCGGAGAGAGAGAATCCAGGCCGCATTCATGTAAGCGGGTTGATAGTTTGGCTGCAGTTCGTTATTTCTCTTGTAATGCCGGATAGCATGACCAAAACATCCAACCTTATACTCGATGGCGGCTTGAAGTGTATATGCCACACCAATAAAATAATGAGAAAGAGGATTTTCTGGCTCCAGCCGCAGGGCCGTTTTTCCGGACCGAACCGCATCGTCGAAACGATTCTCTCTTGAATAGGCGTAGGTAAGCCACAGGTGGGGATCAGCTAAGTCAGGATCATGCTCTATCGCCTTCTGCAAAAAGGAGATTCCCATCAGCAGGTCGTCTCTTTTTGTAAGCGCGATGTACTTGATCATGTAGATGGAGCCAAGCCCGGAATAGGCAAGTGCGTACTTCGGGTCTGCTTTTATCGCCTTCTCGAAATACTCCACGGCCCTGGCCAGGTCCTCTTTCCCCATCTGATGTAAGAGTTGACGTCCTCTTGCGTAATACTCATAGGCTTCGAGCTCGACGGTTTCCGGTGTTTCGATCTTCTTGATTTCCGTGTCTGAGACCTTCAGGCTGAAGGCCTTGATGAGGCCGGCGATGATTTTATCCTGGAGCTTGAAGATATCGTTCATGACGCCGTCGACTCTCGATGAACCTACCATGTTTCCAGTGTCCGTCTCGGCAAAATGAGCCGTGATCCGGATGGTATCGCCGAATTTCTGATATCCGCCCCACACGATCCAGCGCACTTCGAGGCTTCGGCCGAGGTCGATGACGTTCTCCTCGCTGATCTTCTTTCGACCAAGCGTTTTCAGAGCATGGAGAACCTTTTCCCGGCTGACCACGTTGAGGACTGAAATTTTCTTGAGGTCAACGGTCAAAGTCTCGGCGATTCCTCCCGACAGCCAGTCGGTTTCAGAATCACCGGTGATATTCATGAAATTGACGACGGCCACGGAATTCTTCTTGAGCTCCGGCGTCTCAGCGGCAGTATCAAGGGCCACCGGTAATCCGGCTTTGAGATTTTTGAGGTCGACAAGCATTTGGTCTGTCGAGGCATATCTTCGGCTCAAATCCTTGGTCAGGGCTTTGTTGATGACGTGATCCACCCCGGGAGGAATGGCTTTTTTTAGCCGCGAGGCCGGCTGCGGCTTCCTGTTGAGAATGGAATTGATCACCGCCTGGTCGTTATCGCCTTTAAAAGGGATCTCGCCCGTGAGCATTTCGTAAAGCATCGCCCCGAGAGCCCAGATATCTGTGCGCCGGTCCACATCTTCCCCTTTTGCCTGCTCGGGTGACATATAGGCCGGAGTTCCCATGACGGTTCCAACCCGGGTCATCGCGGTCTGTCCGCTGAGCTTGGCCAGGCCAAAATCGACGATTTTCGCGACTCCGTCGTTAGTAACCACGATATTGGCCGGCTTGATATCACGGTGGATGATACCGTTTTTGTGTGCTTTACTGAGGCCCTCGGCCACTTGAATGACGATATCGAGGGCTTCTTCTGTTTTGAGCGGCCCCCGGCCGATTTTCTCCTTAAGGCTCTCTCCGTCGTAATAGGCCATGACGATAAACGTCTGGCCGTCCTCAGTTTCATTGATCTCATGAATGGTGCAAATGTGGGGATGGTCCATCTGCGACGCCGCCTGCGCTTCCTGGATGAACCGCTCCCGGATGTCTGGCTCTCGCGTCAAATCCATCGAAAGGAATTTGAGAGCAACAGGACGCTTGAGCTTCGTATCCTCCGCTTTGAACACGACTCCCATACCGCCCTTTCCCAGCTCCTGGGTGATCCTGTACTTGCCGGCAAAAATGCTGCCGATTAGCGATTCTTTTTCGGGGCGTGTGATGGTCTTTGTCGCCGAGGACGAGAACTCATACCCGCAACTCCCGCAGAAACGGGAATTGTCAGGATTATCGGAGTGACATTTCGGGCATTTGATGGTCATTATGAATTTGCTTCAGGCATGACACGCATACTGCTTCCGCTCTTTGATTGGTCTTTGTCTTGACTCCCTGCTGGAGAAAAGATTTATCACAGTTTTGCGAATATGGCAATTTCAGGGGGACAGCATACGCAATTCACTAATTTCGAAGCGCCCGATTCGCCGAAAAGGTTTTTTTGAATTAAGGGAATCGGGAAGCAACTTATTTAGGTTTTTACCCCCCTCAAAAAGGGCTTTAAGAGGTGAAATCAGCCCCAAAAACAGACTTATAGTGCAGATAGATTTAAATTTAGCGTGGTGCGACCGCATACCCCGTGACCGCATACCCCCGACCCCATACCCCATGCCTTGACTGCGGGCCCCCCGCCGCTCACTCGCCGTACATCTCAGTGATTAGGCGACGGAGAAGTGAAGCTTCGTCACCGGATAGTGCGCCGATTTTTTTACCGAGGCGGTTCTTGCCGATCGTCCGGATCTGGTCGACCGCAACCTCACCCTGGACGTCTCTTACCCGGACCGGCAGCCGGCACCGCCAGGCCGGATGAAGCTGGCTGGTGAGCGGGCAGACCGTCACGGTTTGTAGGCGCGCGTTCAGCTCATCCGGGCTGACGACGACCACCGGCCTTGTCTTGGCGATCGCCGGGCCTCTCGCGGGCCCGAGAGCCGCCCAGCGCACTTCGTACCTCTTGACGGCTTTTTTTCGGGTGTGCGGTCCGATTCCATATTTCGCTTTTTTCTCGCCTATGCGTCCCCGCGGCGAGGGCCTCCACGGAACGTCTTCCAACCCGTCGGAGTCCACCGCATCCCATTCGCTCCAATCCTCGGCAGCGGCCGCCATTTCCCGAGCGGTTTCCTCCCAGGAGAGCTTTTCTACGGCTGGACCCGCGGGCCGGAGCAAAATGCCTTCCAGCCTCTCCTCCATGATCACCGCCCCGCTGACGGAGTACTTTTTCAAGGCGGAGGACGGCAGCCGGACCCCGCGGGAGTTACCGATTCTGGTTACCTTCAGCTCTTGGATCTTCATAGTTCAGCTTGTCCCTTTTCTTATTATTAGGATTATTAGGCCCATGAATCTACGAGAGGTGCCAGCGCCTTATGTTATTACTGTAATTACATAATCAATGAATGTCAAGAAGTTTTAGCCCCGTCAAAAAGGGCTTAAAGAGGTGAAATCAGCCCCAAAATTAGCCTTATAGTGTTGATAAATTTAAAGTTGGCGTGGTGCGACCCCATACCTTCCGAGATAACGCGTGGCCTGGTGGTTTTATTTCAGTAGCGTCTGCAACTTGGCCAGGACCTCGGCCGTCGTCTCGAGAGGCAAAGTGCAGGCCCATTCGGCCTTTCGGGCCCGCCAATCCAGGCTTCTTACATGGTCGGATAAGACGACGCCGGCGATGGCCAATCCCGCCGGGACGGCCACCTCGAACGGATAGCCTTTGACCTGGCTCGTGATCGGACACAGGAGCGCCAGTCCGACCCTGGCGTTATAAGCGTGAGGCGAGAGGACGAGCGCCGGCCGGCGGCCCGCCTGTTCGCGTCCGGCTTGAAGATTCAGGGAGATCCAAACGACATCGCCGCGCCGGGGAATATAGGAGTCCGCTTTTACCATATTTCACTGCCCTCGGCGGGGCCGGTCTCCCACTCGCGGTGGATGTTGTCTTCGGTGACTTTCTCGAGGAGGTCTTCCAGGCGCCATTCGGGCTCGCGCTCGGGCGTCACGACAAGGGTACCTTCTTTGATCATCACCTGGATGGACGAATTATCGGCCAGCCCTATCTCATCCGCGAACGACTTGGGGATGCGGAGGGCCAGGCTATTGCCCCATTTTTGGACGCGACTTCTCATCTCTCCTCCTGTTCGAACCGTATCTACATTGAAGATACAATGCGGGCGTGCGCGTGTCAAGGCCTCCTCAATAGGGGGACAGCATACGCAATTCACTAATTTCGAAGCACCCGATTCACTGAAAGGATTTTTTTTGAATTAAGGGAATCGGAAGCGCTTTATTTAAGTTTTTACCTCCTCAAAAAGAGCGCTAAGGGGTAAAATCTACCCGAAAAACAGATTTATCGTATTGATAGTTTTGAAGTTAGCATGGTGCGACCCCATACCTTCTGCGACCCCATACCTTCTGTGACCCCATACCTTAGCGCCCGGAACTGCAGTCAGCCAGAATGGTTTCGAGAACGGGGTCGCGGAGAGCGAGATAATCGTCGAGGGTGATGTCGACGAGGACGTCCGGGATCATGGATGGATCGTCCCCTTCTACGAATTGGAAGTATTTGGTCGAGTACGACACCTTGAGCTTGAGATAGGGTAGGGTTAGCGTTTTGATCTCGCCGTAGTGATTCGGCTTTCCGCCTGTTGGCTCGCCGTAGAAAACGGCCGCAGTCTTTTTCTTAAGGTCCAGCGCGTTGAGGATCGCCGAAGAGAACGTCCTCCGGCCGATGATGACGAACAGCCGCCCCTTCTCGTTGATTTCCTTCACCGCCGCCAGCTCCTCGATGAAGGGATCGAGGATGGACGAATCCCCGCCGCCGTTGTTGCGCAGGTCGATGACCAGCCTCTCGACGCGATTTTTCCGGATCGTGTCCCAGAGCCCGGCCGCGAAAGCGGCGAACGGCCGGTCGGGAAGATCCCGGCAAGAATTATAGGCGAAATAGAGCGTCTGCGACTCGGGAAGGTATACGGATTCGTAGGCCGAGTTGGCGGTCTGGCGGTAGAGGGGAAGGCGTGACGGATCGGCCGCCGGCGCTGCCCAGGAGACCGTTCTAATCGCGCTGAGCGGGAGGCTTCTCATTCTCACCTCGGCCGTCTTTCCGCCAGGCGTCCTCACGGAAACGGTCGCCTCGTCGGGGTTGGAGATAAGCCCGAGACCGAGCAAATGCTCGGAGGAGGCCAGGAACCTCGGGACGAAATCTTTGACCTGGGCTTCGTTGTCGTGGGGGATTACGCCGGCAAAGGCGCGGGCGACCTCTTCAATCGGATGCCCGTCCACCGACTCCAGGCGGCCGTTGAGGAGCTCCGCGTATTCAAGCGTGGTGTCGGTGACACAGATCCCCTCCTTGAACCAATATAGTTTCAAGGGAAACGCTTTCTGGGGCATGACCGTGAAGGACGTGTGCGAATCGCCGATGGACGCCACGAGGCGGGCCAAATCGGTCAGGAACTGAAGCCGGCTGAGCTTGGGGATCCGCGCTTTCAAAGCCGCAACGTCCGCCTGAAATCTCTCGGGCGTGATTTTGAAGTAAAGGTTCTTATGCCTTGCGGGGAGCTCTTTGGCCAGGAAATCGAGGTCCGCGGCCCACTGGTTTTGTTCCGACATCTGTTCCTGAGTTTTCTTAGAGTGAGCAGGAGGAGCCGCTGCTAACACCGCCACCACTGCCAGGACGGCCAGGAAGACTGACGCTCTGCGCATGTTTTTCATCCTTCCTTTTTTTAGGAGCTAAAGTATAGTGAGGTCCGTAAGCCTGTCAAGTCATGGTCTCGTTCACTACATTAGTGACACCGCGGACTGAGGATGAAGTTTAAGCCAAGCCTGATAATATTCAGCTGGCGTCTGGTAATCAAGTGATTGATGGGGCCGGATTGTGTTACAGGTCCTGTCCCAGGCTTCAAGTTGTTTATTATGTTCCTCCATGCTGAGGGCGATATCCTCGACTTCGTAGAACTCGACCCGATGGGTCTTGTTGGCACTCTCGACATACCCCTGCAGCTTCG
>Ga0172363_10005269_pt1 | contig 10448 bp, 12 predicted proteins | sample LakKivs2_kivu2a2_FD_114541 | JGI IMG/M metagenome (GOLD analysis project Ga0172363, IMG submission 114541) | Sediment microbial communities from Lake Kivu, Rwanda - Sediment s2_kivu2a2 | ecosystem: Environmental > Aquatic > Freshwater > Lake > Sediment | place: Rwanda: Western Province, Lake... | reverse complement strand
GTGAATCTTATACTTTACTGACATTTACAGCATCTTCTACTCTAACTGTCTCAAAGGCTGGACTTTTTGATTTCCTTATTGTAGCAGGAGGTGGAAATGGTGGATATGCGAATGGTTTTACAGGTGTAAATTATGGTGGAGGAGGAGGTGGCGGTGGTATTCTTTTAACACAAGCATATTTAACAGCAAATGCTACAATTACGGTGGGAAATGGGGCTGTTGGGAGGATAGGTGTTGCTGGTCAGCCGTCATCCATAACTTCCAGCGGTTTTACGTGGGCTGCGGCGGGAGGAGGTCAAGGAGCAGGTCAATATAGTTCTTCGGACAGATTCCCAGCTTATGCTGGTGGTTGTGGAGGAGGAGGATTGGGAACAGGAAATATTAATTATGCAGTTGATGCTGTTGGAAGAGCTATTGGAGGAGCTATTGGAAACCAAGGAGGAGCTGGAGTTGCACTTGATTTCAACGCAAGTGGAGGAGGAGGAGGAGGAGGAGGTGTTGGGACGAACGGTTCTGGAACTGTTGGAGGAAATGGAGGTATTGGCTATGACGCTTCTTCTTTTCGCGGTGAAGTTGCGGGGACTACAAGATATTCTGGAGGCGGAGGTGGAGGCGGTGCTTCGGGAGGAACAGGAGGTGCTGGTGGTGGGGGCAATAGAGGAGTAGCAGGAAGTGCTAATACTGGCGGTGGTGGAGGTGGAGGTATAATTAAGGACGGATTTGCAGGGGGGAGTGGTATTGTTCTTGTAAGATTTAAAAATTGAATAAAAATAAAAATATTTTATAATATATATTATGAGTGTTTCTGGAATTATTGACCCTTCAACTAAAAAAATTTTCCCTGCATTATTGAATGGACAAGGAGGCTCCGTAGATTCAGTAAGTGTTAAGGACGGACTTGTCAATGTAGGCACAGCAATTGACCCCATCATTGGTTTCAATACAGATGTGGTTAAGGGGAAGCTTTTAGTGGGAAATGGAACCGCAAACGAAATGGACCCATTAGCGGTAGGAGCAAATAATACTGTTCTGATAGCGGATAGCACTGCGCCTCTGGGAGTGAAATGGGACAATGCTGCTACCGGAACCCTTGCGCAAACATTAGCAGTTGGCTCAGATGCGAATAATGTAGCAATTACTGGACTGGGAGATTTAACATTCGGGACAGGAGATACTATCACTGGACCAGCCGTTGGGCAATTTAATATTACTGGATTCGCGACCAGCATTCAATCTACTACAAATGAAATTGAATTAAATAGTGCGGGAGAGCCGGCCCTTATGCTACACAAGCAGGACCAGTTTATTCTGGTTCAAGCGGTCTAATTGGCCCTCAAACTTTTCAACCAATCGCATTTTGCGGGTTCGGTCAAAATCCATCAACATCCTCACCTTACGGAGCAACAACGGGCAATTTTCTTGGAGGTCTCGGAGGGAATGACAGCAACGTTTCGGCATCCGGAGGCGGTGCTGGACTTGCGGGAGCAGGTGGCGACGCAACCTCTACCGGTGGTTCAAGTCAGCGTGGCGGCCCTTCTGGAAGAGGAATTATAGATGGTTTTTCAGGATTAAATATTGGTTATGGCGGAGGTGGGTCGGGAGGACACTCTACTATTCAAGCAAATCAAATATTGGATAATACAGGGGCATCTGTGAGGTGTTGTCTTCAAGGATACACTATTTCTGGCACTACTCTAACCGTGACGAGTGTCCTCGCGGGAACAATAGAACTGAATATGCGAGTGACTGGATACCTTCAAGGTTGGACATCAACTGAATATTTGAATACTCCATCAAGCGAGGTATATATATCTGCTTTTGGAACGGGGTCAGGTGGAAATGGAACATATACTTTGTCATCAAACGCGATAGGCAATATTGTTGTGGCAGGAACATTAAATCTAATGTATTTATCTCTTTTTGGCGAGGGGCAAGGAGGTCGTAATGTTGGGCCTCCTAATTATTTTTCGGGGTCTGCGGGTGCCGCGAACAGCGGTGCTGGTGGTTCTGGAAATGGCAATCAAAATGATAATGGCGGTCGCGGTGGTGCTGGTGGTTCAGGAGTGGTGATGGTTAGATACAGAGTTTAAGTGAGGATAGACATTTCAAGTGAGGATAAAAGTCAAACTTTTCTGCTTTACGCGATTTCTATAGTGTTTTGAAGAAAAACAGGTTTTTTTGCCTCACTTAAACTCACTCATCCTCACTTTTTTCTTTGTATAGTATAAATGCTTTACACAATCGTTAGTGGTGTTTTTTACTATGTTTTGCCTAATATTTGCGATAAATAAATCATGTGTTACACCAACACCCAGAATCAAAAAATCAAAAATTTACGCTTCCCATAGGTTGCACAAGTTCAACCAAATGCTGACTTTGTTGCCGGCTTTGTTGCCGACGGGTTCGGCTTCTTAGAATGAAATATGCAATAACCGCTACAATCACTACAACACCAAGAGTTGTGCCAACAGATGCTGCGATTATAGTTGAAGACGGCACCGTTGAGCCATCTGGTGAAGAATAACCAGCATCCACTGCTGCAGTGGTGGCCATTATGTCGTACAAGCAAACCGGAACGGAGGGTGTAGTTCTGGACATTACGCAACGCACCTGATTGTTATTCGTGTCGCAATTGAAAACCCTTTGGGAATATGTGGTGACTTCACAATCTGGATCCCATGCTCCACATTCGCAATCACACCCATCTTTGGAACCATAAAAAAGAGGATTGCATGTCCATGTTGTTGGAATCGCGCTGCGGGTGTAAGTCTGCGTATAGTTGCCCCAAGGTGCGCCATCAACATCTGTTTCATTCGAAAAAAAGAATTGAGGATGATGCACTGCTACTCCAGACTGAATTTGTATTAGTTTACGATCACTCAGAACTTCATGTCGCAATGCACAAATCGGCTGATTCAACGGTCCTGGAATGCAAATGTCGTCATAGTTTGGGCAATGCATGGGCACCGCCTCAAATGGGTTACAATCTGGATCAAACGCCCCACAGTTGCACTGACACCCATCCCCCGAACCGTACTGGTCGGGGGTGCATGTCCATTCCGTCGGTATTTCTGCTTTAGTTTTCAAACTTAATTCGGTTCCAACTGCCCTAGGCCGAACGCCCAAAACGCGATACAAGTAGGTTGAGTAAGCACACGTAAACGTCCAGCACACGTTGTTCCTTCCATTCCTAGGAGTCCATGACCAAGTGGTTGGGTCACACGTGATTGAAGTCAGTCCGCCAGCTATTAAACCATACTGGGCTGTATTCCAGCCTGCGCCCACCAAGGCTGAAATTGTGGAGCGTTCTTGTTGGGCAGTAGCAGCCCCCGCTACTCTACCCTGCAATTCACCAATAAACCAGGAACTACACCGATGCACACCCCCGGGGTTTCTTGATTCGTCGCGTAATGTTCCTCCATTCCCGTTTTCATACCCAATGTCTCTCCATTGCGTAAAAGGCGTCCGAATGCCACAATTTCTGGCTTGGGCGCAAGAATACTCCATTTGAACCCAAGTATGAAATGGTATAGATGTGGAACGGCAAATTTTGGCCCCTTCGGTAATGGAAGAAAGAGGGAACAACGCACACAAAAATAAGAGCCCGTAGATAGACGAGGTTGCCATTGTCTTCATGATCTTGAATGAATATAACTTATTTTTTTATTATAAAATAAATTATTAAATCATATTTTTCATCTACCACAAGTACTTCCAGCTAAAGTAGCCGCTGCTGAATTTGCGCTTGTTCTCGCCATTGTGGCGGGTGCGGTAATTGCGCCGGCGCTTTGGGTCGCCGTGATTGACGTGCGTGTACAGCCCCTTGCCGGTGCTGTCTTTAAACTGCTCGTATCCCACTGCGCCAAACGGAACGCGCCTCTCTTTGCGCGTCTTTTTGTTGCGCAGTATGGCGTCGTATTTTTTGCCCCGGACACGGGAACGCTCAAACCCCACGAGCTTGTAGTTATCGGGGTCGTCAATAATCATGCCTATGCACCTATGCATGTATTTACATGATTTTATTTTTTCTTGGCTAGTATGGTCCTTATTGCTGGTATGTCGCGGTCGCTTTTACCGTTGTGGGGCAGTTCAAATAATCCGCCGGCAAAAAGCCTTGTGCCTGCGCTTGCTGCCACGTGACGACGTTTGAATCGCAACCGTTGGCCGACAGCATCATGGGGTAATGCTGAATGCACGCGGGCGTGGGTAAACAATTGTTGCGAGCCACACCGCCAGCATTGATGTAAATCCCCTGCGATTGCACCTTGGTGGTGTTCAGCCACTTGGCATACGGGTAGTACAAGAACCGCTTCTTGCCGCCGATCCAGTACACGCACCTGCTCTTGCCGTTACACTTCCAAATGTTGTCGGGGTCGTCGTTGGCCGCCTTCTCAAAATTGCACGCACCGGCCGCCCACGTCTTTGCTCCCGTTAGCTGCCCCTGCGTTTTGGTCACGCGATAAGAGTTGTTGTCGTCCTTGACCCAGTAGCGGGGGTACTGGCTTTTGGTCCACTTGTACTTCTCGTCCAGCATGCCCGCCGTGTTCAGGGACGAGTGCTTAATAATGGCGTCGTCGTTGGTGCAGCAGCTGCCGGAATTGGAAGGCACGTCGTAGTACTCGCCGTTGAACCCGCCATTACCCATGGGCTGCGTTCCACGAAAGGGCGTGCGCGTCACGTTGGACACCATGCGAAACTGGCCCACCGCGCCGATGTTGCGATACCCGCCGTTCAGGGAAAACCCCTTGGCGCCAATACCGGACACGGGGTCCAAACGCGGATTGCCACCACGCATGGCTTTGCGTTTCAATGTTGCGATGGACATGAATTGTGATTTGTGATTTGTGATTTGTAGTTTGATGTATATTATATGTATAATATAATATGCAATTTAATGTTTCAGTTATCAAACGGATGAACGTGAAACTGGCTTGGTGAATTCAGCCACGTACGCATCCATGCCGTTACTTGCAATGTACTGCAGGTTGCGCATGGTCCAAGCGTACGACGCGCCCGAATGCCCCACCTGCATGTTATTCCTGATTGCATTGAACACAGGATTGTTCGTGAACATGTAACCCATGGATTCGTCGGGTGGATTGTCGCGCAAGTACGTCCACATGCACGACTCGCGCTGCTGTGTGGTTTGGATGACGGCCTTAATGCCGTCAATTATATTGTAGTTGAAATTGTTGCCCACAATGCGCGAATCGTCCATGGAGACGGGATAAAAAGGAGGAAAGGAGGTCATAATCCTGAGAGTGTAACTGTAACTGATACATTATGCAGTGACGGCTTTAAATACCTTTGCATTATGTTTTGTCCGTTTTTGTCCGATTTTGTCCGAATGTGGATTCCTGAAACACGCACAAATACATGAACCCGTCCGGATCCTTTTCGTTGGTATACAGTTCGCCCATCATTGTAGTGGTGGGGTGCAGCTTGTTGTTGATGAACACGAACACGGCGTGGGTTGGCTCCAGCTTCATGTGCTTTCGGATGACGAACATGAACTGAGCCAGCGTGAGTTCAAATGGGACGATGAACTTGTTTTTTTTCAGCGGATGTTGGTTTTGCAATTGGTCGCTGCATTCCACCACCACCGGAATCCGGTCCGGATGCTGTTTCAAAATCAACGATGCCTTGGTTTTACGCTCCTCAAACGGCACGTTTTTGCGATAGTTCTCCTTCGGGAGGTGTGCCGCCATATCGCGATCTAAATAAGTCTAAAGAAGTCTGAATAAGTGGTTATGGCGCATATGTTTTATTATGATTTTTTAGAATTATTACTTAAATGAATGTAAGTGATGTTACTTAAACATCGCCCAAAAATGGAACAGTCACACCAGTTGCAACAGTTGCAACAGTTACAGCAGCAACAACAACAACAACAACAACAACAACAACAACAACAACAACAACAACAACAACAACAACCTCAACATTTTGTGCCCATACAAGCCGAACGCACGACCAGTCCCAGTGGAGGGGTCATGATCCGACATGCCGTAAACAAGGTTGGGGGGATGCGAGCCAATGCCGTGCTGGGCATTTCCATTCCTGCACCCGTGACGCGCAACAGCATGCTTCCAACTGTACCAACTGCACCAAATGTTCCAAATGTACCAACTGTATCAAAAAATAATACATCCAATGAGGTTGCAGTCAGTCCAAGCAATCCAATCAGTCCAATCAGTCCAAGCAGTCCGCTGATCGGCATGGTGCAGGACGTAATTTTCGCCATGATCCTAAACGTGCCTGCCTTGCGCACAAAGCTGCAGGTGATTCTGGACAATCCGTCACTAATCGGCGCCGAAATCAGCAAGGTGCACGACGAATTGCAAGCCAAGCTGACGCCACAGGAGCTGGAGCAGCTGAATTCGTACGCGGGACAAGACAGCAGCCGGCGCACCATTGGCTCTGTGATGCAAACCGCGTTTGCCAACATCATGGCCGATGGTAAGATTGACATGAGCGACGCGCCGCACTTCCTGACACTGATTCACGACTGCATCACGCTGTTTTCCGAGAATGCGGCAGCTGGCTCTGCTGTGGCGCTAAACAGCAACACGGTCATCACGTTTCTGCACTTTGTGCTGAAGTGCATCCTGATTTTGACGCTGGACGGGCCGGAGGAGGCAGCCGCACTGGTCATGCTGGACGGCAGCTTCAAACTGGTCAAACTCACCGTCTTGCCCTTGATCGCCGCCGGTGGGAAGTGGTGCTCCTGCCCCTATTTTTCTTAGAATGATTATTGGTGGTTGTGACAATCATTTATTTTATACACATAAAATACATAAAATACATAAATGGCAGCACCGTTAGATGTGTATGTGAAAACGGCTAACGGAGAAAAGACGTACAAAACGGATGCCGGAATTCCGTTTGAATGCGTGGAATTCGTGCGCCGGTACTTTATGCAAACGCGCGGCTTGACGTTTCCGTCCGTGGTGGATGCCACTGACATGTTTTATCGCGTCCATGCATTGGTTCCAATGCAATCCAGTAAATCGCGCGAAGACAAGCCCCGAAAATATGTGTCATTGCAGACACGCGTGTACCCGTATGTCAGGAATGCGCTGCATTATTTGCGTCCGGGCACCATGCTGTTCTGGGTGCCGGAACACACAGACGAGCTGAAATACGGGCACGTGGCGCTAGTCATAGAGGCCAATGCGGAACACGTGATTGTCGCGCAGCAGAACCGTTCACCGCCCATTCAGGTGCATGAAACTCGTGCGTTGTTTAATGCCATCAATCGTCCCAACTCGGAGTATTTAGGGCTTAAAATGGTTTTGTAATTTGAAGGGAAGAGAGAAAATAGAAGAAAACCACCATAAAAACAATAAAAAAATATTTTTTTTGGGTTTTGGTTTTGGTTTTGGTTTTTGTTTTTGTTTTTGTTTTTGGGTTATATATCATGTTTATGCATCATTGATCCATTCAATTTTGGTCAAGCGTGTGTTACCCGAGTTCTTCAGCGATTTGAGTTCGCGTCCGAGTGCCTTTGTGATTTTCAGAGTTGCGCCATGTTCGCGCTTTATGTATTCGTAGATTGCGCCGCCGCGCTGAAGCGATTGCATGATTCCCACTGTGACGATGATGCCCTTCCAGTCGGAGACACCGTCGTGATTGGAAGTCACGCATTTAGGACGCTCCAACGAGTCTTCAATTTGCGATGTGCGAATGAGGTCGCACAAGTTTGTCTGCATGAGGATGGCATTGTGCGAGGTTTCAACTGCAAGATGAATGCTGTATCCGCCGTTGCTGACGACAACCGTGCCGTCCTCTTGCTGCGTGCTGAACGTTTCCAACCCGGTTGTGTGAGGAATGCGAACATGCAGCTGCTGTTGGGGGCTGGAAACCCGAGTGCGGGTGTGCATGATCAAGTCTCCACGGTGGAACCCGTGCGACTGGCTGTACTGGTTCGTGTTGCATCGCCACACATTGATTTGCAGGCCATCCACTTCATTTGACTCAAACCCGCAACCCGGACTGTTGGGGTTCATTGGAACCCGACCGTCAATGGATTCGCGCACTTTTTCCGGCACGTCGCAATAGGTGACATTGAGGCGACCCGTGGTGCGGTTGACAAAGTACATGTGGTTCATGCGGTGTGGTTCAGCAGTAAGACGCGTGACTTGTTCGCGGATTTCGGCGGTTTGTTCGGCGCAGTTGTGATTCTCGGCGTCGCCGGATTCAAACGCAGCCTGAATCGCTTGGATCGCAAGATCGCGGTCATACACGTCGGCATTGGGATCCATGGCCTCATCATCGGCCTCAACCTGATGGTTTTGCCTGTGACGAATGACAATGGGCACATTGTAGTACCACCCATTGACGCATTGGTTGGATCCAGCAATCAAATTCTTGCCAGTGCGAGGCATGATGAGCAATTCATCGTCGTCTGCTTCCATCATGTACACATAACTTTGAATGTCGCTCAGCTTGACATTGCGACTGATGTACACACGGATGTTCATATTTTCGTGGTAGCCGAACATGCGACCCAAGAGCGCCTGCAGCACCGTGTCGGTTTTGGAACCCTTTGAGGTTTCCACGACGAACGAGATGTGGTTTTTGGGTACGCGCTTGCCCATGCGGCACATGCCGCGGATGAAGATGACGGTGTTGCAGTGGGGCGCGACGGCAAGTTCGTCCATGGACTGCATGCTGCCGGGCTGGGTGTATTTCGTGTCCGAGTCATAGACGCGGTGCGCCCAGCCGAATTGGTGGGCAGTGCGAATGCAGTCCAACATGTTATCAGAACCATTGGAATCGCGCACGCGCACAATGGCGTATTTTGGGGCTTCCGTGATGGGCGCTTCCGTGATGGCCTGCGCCACTACCTCTGCCTGCGACAGTCGGGGGTCAAACTGCACGATGGCGCCGGAATCCAAGAACTGGCGCGGGCCCTTGTATCCTTCGGCGGGCTCAAGGCGCACGATGCGCTTTTTTTGACCGTAATGGTGATAGTTGCTGAGCTCGGAGAAGGGGGTGGCAGACACGGTCAGCACGTAGTTGTTGCGCTCGCCTTCCAGATTGGAAATATCGCCATCAGCAGTGATGCAGAGATTCTTGAAGAATTTATGTGGGAGGTTTGTCTTGTCCTGGGCATAGTGAGCCTCTTCCCAAATGAAGAGCGTGTTGCGCGCCAAGGATGGATGAGTTGTGTTGCGCTTGAGGTCGGCACCGCACCACACTTGGATCTTTTCCTCTAGTTTAGCAATGATCTGTTCAGACCCGGCTGTAGACACCCGTTGGGTTTGCACGTAAAGACGGATGAAATCAGTTTTGGACGCGCGAAGTTGATCCGACAACTCCTTTTCTGCATTGCCGCAAACAATGATGACGCTTTCAATTTGGGGGCGATCCGTCGGAGGATTGAACAACATATGGCATGCAACATAATAGAACGTCTGAGTCTTGCCGGATTGGGGGAATGCAAGGAGGACTGCCCAGTGGCACTCATCGTCGTTGAAGGTGGAAATGATCTTGTTGGCGGCAGCGATCTGGTTGGGGTAAGCCATTATAACTTGTTCAACTTGAACTTCTTGTTCAACTTGGACTGGTGGAGCTTCTTGAATAATAGGGGCTTGGGCAGCAGCAGCAGCAGCAGCAGCAGCAGCAGCAGCAGCGGCACGCTGAGCAACTGGAATGTATTTGCTGTTCTTGCCCTTGGTGTACCGATTGGCAAAAGCACCAGACTTGACGTATTTGCGACGGGCGGAAGGAACAGAAGGGACAGGGACAGCGGAAGACAACGACATTTGAACGAGTTTTGCAATGAGATAATTAAACACTAATTTACACTAGGGTCAATTAAAAAGCTTTCAATTTTTTTTCCAACGTATGTATTTTCGGAATGACATCGGATGAAATTTGGCCGAATTGAATCATTTTTGAAAGGACATATAAGCACATACAATCCAATTACACGGTGAAATGTCAATAATTTATGGCACCAACAGTAACTTCGCCAATTACGTCGTCAACACCGCCACCTTTGTTAGAGGAGGGCTTATGTGCATTGGCAGTGATGTCATGCAGCTTGCGATATGTGGCCACGTGCCGTTTCATGAACTTCTTCGTTTTCCCGCGCGTTTTCTCCCACAGCCGGTGGCGCAGGTAGCACACGATGGACAGTCGCACGGCGTCCTTGTTTTCCAACTTGATGGGCAGGTTCCCGTGCCACTCGTGCACATCCATGAACAGCACGTCGCCCGTGCGCACGTTGACGCCGACCCCGTACTGCGGAAAGCACGTCTCGGCGCCGGTGTACTTGCCGCGCTCAATGACAACGAGGTTGCCGAACCCCTCGGCGTCATCGCCGCGGTCCGTGTGGATGGTGGTCTTGTAATTCACATTGGTCGTCACGGTTGTGAACGCGGTGTCGGCGATCTTGAAGTACGTCTGCTTGGCCTTGCGGTGCTGCTTCTTGTAATGGT
>Ga0172363_10005268_pt1 | contig 10449 bp, 4 predicted proteins | sample LakKivs2_kivu2a2_FD_114541 | JGI IMG/M metagenome (GOLD analysis project Ga0172363, IMG submission 114541) | Sediment microbial communities from Lake Kivu, Rwanda - Sediment s2_kivu2a2 | ecosystem: Environmental > Aquatic > Freshwater > Lake > Sediment | place: Rwanda: Western Province, Lake... | reverse complement strand
TCCTTTTCCCTCCGTAGGCTTTTTTCACAGCTGCTTCAAGAACCGGCTGGGTGGCATTCCAAATGTCCGGCCCCATTCCGTCTCCTCGAATGAAGGGAATAATGGGATTGTTTGGAACCTTCAGTTGACCGCCTTCAATCCGAATTTTTTCTCCGTCCGTTGGTGGAATGAGTTTTTCGTACTGAATCATTGAAATCCTCCCATGAAACGATTTGTTCTATTGGTTGATTTGCTGCTTCGCGTAGGCCAGTGCTCCGCCGGCTCTGATAAGCTCGACATCCCGAGGGCTTAAGGAATGCGTCAGTTCAATGGTTGATCCTTGCGTTTTATTTTCCAGCATAAGAGTTTTTCGTTCTAAATGTACAACGTCTATTTCAAGTGCATCGCCCTGGTTGATCTTTTCATAATCCTTCTCATGCACAAATGTCATCGGAACAATTCCAAAGTTGATGAGATTTGCCAGATGAATCCTTGCAAAGGACTTGGTGATCACAGCGTACACGCCCAAGTACATGGGTGCCAAAGCAGCGTGCTCCCGGCTGGAACCCTGACCGTAATTGGTGCCACCGACGATAAACCCGCCTCCGGCTGCCTTGGCCCGCTCGGCAAAAGTGGGATCCACAACCTCAAAAACGTGCTCAGCAAGGGCAGGAATGTTCGAACGCAGAGGAAGAATCTTGGCCCCCGCAGGCATAATGTGATCTGTGGTGATGTTGTCTCCCACTTTTAACAAAACGGTTCCGGAAAGCAGTTTTGGCAGACTTCCTTTTACTGGAAGAGGTTTGATATTGGGCCCCCGAATGACCTTGACTTTTTCAGGGTTGTCCGAAGGTTTCAGAATCATCGAATCCTCAATCGGAAAATGTTTCGTCATTTCAACCCGGACAGGCGCTATACCCAAATCTCTCGGATCTGTGATTTCCCCAGTAAGGGCAGCTGCCACCGCTGTTTCCGGACTGCAAAGATAGACATTCGCATTCTTGGTTCCGCTTCGCCCAAAAAAATTTCTATTGAACGTTCGAAGGGTCACGGCCTCTGTGGGAGGCGAGAATCCCATGCCGATACAAGGCCCGCACACATTCTCCAATATTCGGACACCCGCAGAAAGGATAGGCCCCCACTGACCGTTTTGGATCAGACTGAGCACCACCTGCCTGGACCCCGGTGTCAATCCCACCGAAACATCCGGATGCACTTTCCGATTTTTCAGCATCCCAGCGATCACCATAAGATCCCGAAAGGAAGAGTTGGTGCAGCTCCCCATGGCGACCTGTTGTACCTTGATCCCCTTCAAACTCCGAACCTTCACCACATTGTCTGGCATGTGCGGCTGGGCAATGAGGGGTTCCAATTCGGACAGATGAATTTCAATTACTTCGTCGTAATCTGCATCGGGATCTGCCGATAACGGTATCCACTGGTCTTCCCTTCCTTGGGCTTTCAGAAAAGCTCTGGTCTGTTCATCGCTTGGAAAAATGGAAGTGGTGGCACCCAATTCGGCTCCCATGTTCGTTATCGTCGCTCGCTCCGGAACAGTGAGTGAATCCATCCCATCACCGGAGTACTCCATAATCTTCCCGACTCCTCCCTTCACACTGAGGCGCCGGAGTATTTCCAGAATGACATCCTTGGCAGACACAAAGGGCTTCAATTGGCCCGAAAGTCTGATGTTGACCACTTTGGGCATCGTTAAGTGAAACGGCCTGCCTCCCATGGCCAATGCCACGTCCAGGCCACCGGCACCGATAGCCAGCATACCGATACCTCCTCCTGTCGGCGTGTGGCTGTCAGATCCTAACAGGGTTTTTCCGGGAACTCCAAACCGTTCAAGATGGACCTGATGACAGATGCCGTTTCCCGGCTTTGAAAAAAAAATCCCGTACTTTGAAGCGATGGATTGAAGAAAACGATGGTCATCCGCATTCTCAAATCCTGACTGCAATGTGTTGTGATCCACATAGCTGACAGACAGTTCTGTCTTCACTTTATCCAATCCCAAGGATTCGAATTGAAGATAGGCCATTGTACCCGTGGCATCCTGGGTTAGGGTCTGATCTATCCGGATAGCAATGGGGGAACCTGCAACAAGTTCCCCTTCCACGATATGTTTCTTAATGATCTTTTGGGTTAAATTAAAGGGCATGATCTTTCCCCTCGTGCATTTTTCCTCTACACCTCATCACTCGATTCTTTCTCCTGACTGCCGATTATTCTCTGTTTCTTGCTACCGAGATCCAACCTTCGAAGAAGCTTCCATACAGACACCGTACCGATTCGGATAAATCCGTACTTGTCTGTGTCGAGCATTTTTGCTATCTTTGACGGACCCCACGATGGATGCTCAAAAGCAATCTGCCTTACCTTCTCTTCTATTTCCATGGGTTCTGATTCATAATTTTCTTTTTCGGTTTTAAACTCTGTTTGCTGTTCTTTCTTTTCTTCTCCATTCATTTCCTTCTCGAGCGCAATGACACCTCTCTCTTTATCAAAATTTCTGATTGCCTCTTCGATCGTATCAAACGCTTTCAATATGTAGTGAAATTCCAACAATTCAAAAACTTCGTATACATCCGGTATCATACGGGCCAGCTTGAGATCTCCTCCCCTCTCACGAATTCCCTTAATCTCGCTGATAAAAATGCCCCATCCTGCACTGGAGATATAGTCCACATTTCCCAAGTCAATAATGATCCGGAATACACCGGCTTTTAAAAGAGAATCGAGGGCCCGCTCGAGTTCGGATGAAGTGGTTGTATCAATATATCCTCCAACGCGTATGATAGAGATATCGCTTTGTTGCCCGACTTTCTCTACAGAGACCTGAATGCCTTCCATTGCACAGTTCTCCTCATAAGTAACTATGTGCTAAAATCTCATCAAAGTTAATAGAAAATCGCTAAATTGTCAACTCTTTTTCTATTATAAATATCTCTGCCGTATCACCCGCTGCATTTTTTTTATACGATCAATGATATCTCGTCTGTCCGGATTGTGCTTTAGTACTTCTCCCCATTGCCAAACTGCTTTTTTATAATCTCCTCGGTTTGCAAAAATCACACCCAGATTCTCCAACACATTGAGATTTTCAGGATCTAATTTTCTGACTTTATCATACGCATTCTTGGCTTCATCCAACTGGCCGAGTCGGAATAACGTATCTCCCAGACATTGATGGGCTTCGATAAAATCCGGATCTTCCTCAATCGCTTTCTTCAACTCTTCCACGGCTTTCAAATAAAAACCTTGTTTGTAAAACCAGAGTCCCGACTCAAAATACTTTTTCCGTTTTGAATCCCTTGCCTGATCAAATGGCTTTTCATCTCTTTTTTTCTTGCCGTCCGATAAAACAGTCCTGCGGTCGAATCCCAGACCCTCCATCATCTCGACGAATCCTTCTTCTTTGGAAGTATCGTCTTCTTCTTTTTCGGAAGCTTCTTCAAATAGCCCCATCTCCTCCCTCACAAGCTCGCCGGCAATCGAAGCAGTAATATGGTCTTCGACTTGATCCTCCTCGATGTCTTCAGAAAGCTCATCACTTCCCATTTCCATAATTTGCTCTAAGCTGAGATCATCCGTCGAACTGGGAATGCCTTCTTTATCTATTTCAAGTGTATCATGATCTGCCATGACAAAATCATCCAAAATGTGCTCGGTTCCTGTGTCTTCAAAAATGGGCTTCTCCATTTTTTCTTTTTCTTCGCGAACTGTTTTTGATTCATCCGAAGGGATTGGTGAAAGATCAGCAAGGCCTAAAAATTCATCCAGAACCGTTGCTTTTCCCTCTTCGATTTTTTCTGCTTCCATCTTTTCCTTTTCATCTATTTCTTCTTGTGGCAGCTGAGAGACACGTATTCCGAAAGCCGGTTCCTTTTTTCCTTCGGGCTCAGGCAGTTGTGCAGGCAAAAAAACCGCCGGTTTCATTTTCGATTCAAAAAGGACTTGCCCATCCAAAGCCAAAAAAGGGGTTCCTGGAGGTTTTATGCGCTGCCGTTTTCCCCCTCTTTCTATATAGGCAAGCCGCAGCTCTTTTGTGTTTAGATGGCTTTTCACGAGTTCATCGTACAATCTTTTTTCGTCAATTTCTGTATAATTGTACTTTTCCGTATTCAATTCTTCACTGATGCGCTTCGCTCCGAATTCCGGATTCTGTTTTATGATGTCGTATATTTTTACCTTATCTTCAATACTGATATGTTTCTCTTCGATCTCTGAGCGAAGCACTTTTTCCTTCAATCCGTCCACTCCCAACTTATCAAAACGTTTCTTGTATTTATAATAAGTGGATGTTGATACACCCACGGATTTGCAGGCTTCTTTTACACTCATTTCTTTATTGTTGACTATTTGCATCAATCGTGTTCTTAGATTAAAAAGAACATCTTCTGCCTTCATTTTTTCTCTTATCGCAACAAGTGTAATATCGTCATTCTGGGCATATCCCTCGGTAAACGTACCGATCTCTGCTCGAATCTTGTCCACCAAAGGATCCACTTTCAGGTCCCCGTATTTTCGAATAACAGAAAGGAACCTTTCTTCTCCAAATCTTTCCCTCTGAAGATTCATGGCCTCGGTAATCCCATCGGTATAGACGAGCAGTACATCACCTTCGCGAAGGTACAGTGTATCGGATTGAATTGAATTCCGAAACAGGGATTTGTCGGGCAGGTTAATTCCGATCGGAAAGCCCCTTGGATTAAGATAAAAGCTCTTTTTCGTCTCTCCTCGGTATAAAATCATAGGATTATGGCCTGCACTGGCATAATTGATGGTCCGGGTGTGGGAATCCAGAATGATGTAAAAAACCGTGACAAACATTCCTCGTTTCATATCGTTCATCACAAAATCATTGACCCGAGCCAGCACATCGGCGGCATTTTTATTTCCCCTGGCTTCGGTACGAAGAGCGGTTCGGATCATGGTCATGATCAGCGAACCCGGAACCCCCTTTCCGGACACATCGGCCACCACGATGCCAAGCGTATCCGTATCCACTTCCACAAAATCGAAATAATCACCACCCACCTCTTTTGCCGCTTCGTAATAGGAGGCAATCTCGTATCCCTCAATTTCTGGAAACGCAGAGGGAAGCAGAGTCTGCTGAATCTCTTGCGCCACCTGCATCTCTTTTTGAAGCCTCTCCTGCTCTGCCAAATTCTCCTGAGATTTTCGAAATTTTTCTGTAATCTCATTGAATGCCCTTGCGATTTCACCGATTTCGTCCGAGGCATCAAAATCCATCTCCTCCTGCGGTTCATCGCGTCCCAAGGCCTTGACCCAATTTGCCAATTTTTTGAACGGGCTCATGGTGACGTAAACCAGAACAAATATCCCCAGATATCCAAGAAGCAATATCGTTCCAAAGATCCAGGCAGATCTTTTTCGAGCCAAGGCGATCTTTCTGTCCACAGCGGCTTTATTGATCAAAAGATGAATTGTTCCAATCGGTCTTGGTATACCGGAAACAGCAGGAATGGCACTTTTTGCGAGATCATAAACCACAGTACCATTTGAGAGAGTGTATTCAAAAACGTCTTTTGCTTTCTCTACCGCACGGGGCGGCATCACAAAAGATTCAAAAATACGATCCGTTCGAACAGCCCCTTGAATAACGCCTGTGGTGTCCACGATCAAAGCATCTACAATAAACGGCGCATGGTCTCTTTGGAATTCGGCTGCAATCTTTGCCAGTTCCCATGTGGCTTCCTCTGCAAGATAATCGAGACAGCTGTGCGCCATGGACCTCGCAAAGGCCCGGCCCGATTCCAGATTGTCCCGCAATATTTTTCTGTCCTGCTGAAAATAATTCCACAGGAATCCAGTCAAAACCAAAAAACTTAAAATTCCCGAAGCAATCAGTGAAAAACGAGCCTTCATCGTGATGGATATTTCTGGAACCGATATACCCCGGCGGGAAGTGGCTTCCCTCTTTTTCGTCAATCGAAGTTCATTGCCCTCCACCGTCTTGCGGTAGTCAATACTGTCTATCACACGCCGGATGATAAAGATACCCAAACCACCCTTTTTGCCAATATCCACGTATCGCCGAAGATTTGGATCTCGCACCTGTCGTGGATCAAACGCATGGCCTTGATCAATCATTAAAACGGTTACGCTCTGCTCCCGGATTATCATCCGTAAGGTGATGAATCCTTCCCAGTCCCGATAGGCATAACGGATAATATTCGTTCCCGCCTCATCAATCGCCAATTTGAAGGCATTGATAATCCGTTCGCTCACACCGTATTTCCGACCGATTCGGGTAATAAAATCCCGCATCTCTCCAAGGTAGTTTATATTTGCCGGAACTTTATGCTCTTCTTTTATGACTCGCTTAAACATGCGCTACCCCAGACAGTCTATGGCTTTTTCTTGTACGTTTCCAGTTTTTTCCTTGCACCTTCTATTGCTTCCAAAAGTTTAATATTTTGAGGATCCAACTCCAATGCTTCTTCCCACACGGTAAGAGCTTCCTCATATTTCCCATCCGAGTACAGTTGAATGCCTTGATAAAATTTCTCCTTCACTTCACCCGTCATCTCTTTTTTCTCTCCTCCTGACCTGGCAAGAGAGTTACGTAAAAATTCACGGGCTCGACTGTGATTGGGATCGTACTGCAAAGCCTTTTGAAAGAACCGAGCAGCGGCCTCGTATTCTCCTTTTCCGTAACGCTGCACGCCTTCCTGATAGTTGGTGAGAAAGTCAACGGTTCGATCCAAACTTTGAATCTCTCGCAGAACCTTTTGCTGTAGTTCTGGATTTCCTTCCGTTTGCTCCTTGGCCCGACCCAATACCTTATAGGCTTCGGACAGATTCTCTTGACGGACAAGCTGTTGTGCTTTGGCGATCAACTTGTTTACTTCGTTTTCAAGTTCCACCTTGGCTCGTTGGATATACCCGATGATTTGGAGATTGTTAGGATCTCTTTGAAGGGCTTGCTCCCACTTCTCTATGGCTTTTCTGAAATCCGCATCTTGCAGAGCTTCAAGGCCTTCTGTAAATCGTTGATTCACGAACGTATTGTCCCGCTGGCTCCTTTCTCTCTCTCTGTCCTCCCTGAGCAAATTGGCTTGTCGTTCCTGCTGCATCGCTTGTTCTTTTTCTGTAGTTTCTGCAAGCTTCTGTTGGGCTTCGCGATTCTCCTTGTCCTCCGTCAGTACCCTGGAAAATTCCAATCTCGCGTTGAAATAATCTCCCTTTTGCAAATATTCTGTGCCTGCTTTCAGTCCTTCCTGAATTCGCCGCTGCCGCTCTGTTTCCATCCTTTCGCTGAATCTTCTCTGAATTTCTTGCACTTTCTGCTCTTCCAATTGCCGCCTCTGCTCTGGAAGATTTTTCCCGATGTAAAATATAATCGAGAACCGATGGCTCCTGGGGAAAAATCCAGGATCTCCGATACGGCTTGTTCCGTAATCTATTTGAAAATTTTTATACCGTAACCCTCCCCCAAAAGCCATACTCCCGTTATCAACACCCATTCTGAGGAAAAGCAACCTATTCCAGCTGTATTCTGTTCCGATATGGTACTTAAGGCGTTTGTACTCTGCTTGCTCTAAATCGGCCAGAAACAGCCAGCGATCTGCATTTTGTCTTAGGAAAAACAATTTACCAAAACCCGCACGTAGGGAGTAAGGAACCATCTCACTGGCAACATTCATTTTGAGCCGTGGGCTGACGACGTTGAACATACTGCATCCTAAGAACAGGTCTTTTAAAATGCCTTCCTCTTGCTGAAAACCGTAATGAATTCCCACATCAATGCCAAATCCATTGGTGGAATAAAATCCTAAGACCTGTCGGGTCGCATGAAAATTCATCCCCATCGCCAGCCCTTTAAACAATGTCATGGCATACGAGAGAAAAAGTTTCCCCGACCAATAATTCAGTTCACCAATTTCTACTGGTACACCTTGCTCATCCTCAATATGTTTTATTCCACCGGTTCCAATTCGTGCAATACCCAACCCGAAGGTGCCCGAAGTCAATGTTGGATGCACATAGCCCATAAAATTGTACTGGGTACCCTCAAAAAGAGTAGTCAAAGAAAGAGCGATCTCTTTTTGCTGAACCACAACCATTCCACCGGGATTCCAGAAAAAAGCCGAAGGATCATCAGGAAAAGCAACCCCCGCTCCTCCCAATCCCAAAGCGCGTGCTCCCACACCTATAGAAAAAATAGATTCCACACCTGCTTCGCCTTCCTGAGCGACCACGGTGCGACCGAACCCCAAGAACACACACGCAACCACAAAAAATAATTTTCGCACACTCTTCATTCCAGATCCGTGGCTTGAAATCTCTATCATAAAATGCTTCTATTTAATAAACGCAATTTTCGTTTTTGCCACATCGCCATAGTCTGTCTTCATAACGAGAATATACACGCCGTTAAGAACGGTCCGCCCTCTATCGTTTTTACCGTCCCACACCCAAGAATTCTGTTCCGTGGAATGGAGCCCCTGCGAACCTTGCGGATCGGAATCCGCAAAAGACCGGGACCAGACCAGTTCTCCGGTCAATGTATAGATTCTAAATTGGACATCCGTATCCTCTTTTAAATAATAAACAATTTTCGTATTCTCTTTGCCGGGTTCTCCAAAAGGATTCGGAAAATTTAAAAGATAGGGCTTGGAATCAAGTTCTGCAACCTGAGAAGATATCACCTTCTTTGGATAGGAAGTAAGGTCTTCCAAAGGGTTGCCGGATGAATTCAATACAGCAATGTCAATGTCAGGAGAATAGATGTCCCTTGCATCAATATAATCCCCACTTGGAATGTTGAGCCGAAAATAGGTCTCTCCGATATTTTCAGTAATATCGCCAAAAATTGCAATGTACGACGTATCTGTAGCGGGAACGGTATCCTTCAATGAAAATGCCATTGTGAAAGGATTGCCTTCTGGGGATGTCTCTCCAAAAATGTGGTTTTTGTCAAAATAGGTTGTGTCCTTTGTGCTAAACATTCTGACCGCTCGAATCTTGGATAAAACGTCCTTTGGAGCGATCTCATTGCCATCGAAATCCTCCATTTCAAAACTCAATGCATGAATGACAATCCTGTTGGCTCCTACTTCTCCGCGATTGGTCAATGCCAACGCCATGAGCCAGACTCCATTCTGTCCGGCGACAACCAGACCACTCAAGCTGTCGGGACGTTCAAAAGACGAGACGGCCAACCATGTTCCCACTGTGGTCACGGCTACCTTATCCACTCTTTGCTTCACATGGGCTTCTCTATTGGTATTTTCATCCAGTGGAACCGAGATCAAACTGGCCTCAATGCTTACTGCCTGACTGCTCGGTTGAATAGGCGCTTTTATCGTCCATGAGGCTTCTCCGTTGACTAGATTCTTCTGATACGGATCGTTGGTGCTGTACCCATTCGGTAACGTACTCAGCGAAACCGTGGCTGTCCCTGTTGTACTGGCAGTTCCACTGTTTTCCAATACCGCACCAACGACAAATTCCTGACCCAACGAAACAGAACCGTCCGTTGCATCCGGTGGGCTGATAATGGATAGATTTAACGAAAGATCCGCCCGTAAGACCGTGACCACCGATATGTTGGCAACGTTCCCCACAATCTCCCTCTCGGGCTGCAAGGCGTCAAATCCGTGGGATAGCAATTGGATGTTTCTCGGCCCCATCGGCACACTAGGAGCCGTAATCTGCCAAGAGACTTCGGTTGTGGCCACACTCTTTTCCCGGTCGTCTTCTGTCGTGTATCCATTGGGAAGAAATATCTCAGCTGTTATGTTGTTCACACTGGTATACTGAAAAATTGCCTTTACTACAAAGTTCTGTTCTGTGGAAAGAAATTGGTCCCTTGCTCCGTCGGGTGACGAAACAATGAGCGTGGCCAACAAAGAACTTTTGATGGTGGTTACTTGTATGCTGGCAACTCTGCTCTGAACATCCGCAGACTCTCCTGTATTTTTCTCCTTGGGCAAACGATACAACTCGACCTGGATCGTCCGCGCTGACTGCTCGGAACTTGGAGCTCTTATCGTCCACTGCGCTCCCGACACTGGAGAAATACTGACCGTATCCACACTGCCAGGACCCAAGGTGTAGGGAAGAGGAAGTGTAATGCGTACCCGTCCCGAATTGTCCACCTCTCCTGTTCCGCTGTTGTTTAAAAAAGCTTTTAATGTAAAAAGTTGATTGTCCGAAAAAATGCCGTCGGGATTACTCAAATCCAAGGAAAGAGACAAATGGGCCGGCGTTTGAATGAAAACCACTGCCGTGGAATCCAAAGCGGGACCGATTGGAGCCGGAAGTCCCGAATTTTCTCGAACGGCTTGGGCAAGGGTTGCCGTAAATAGTTCGCCAACAAGATTTTCTCTGTTTTCTGCAATCACCTGGAAAAGAATAGAATCCGATTCTGTGGGTATCAATCGGGGAATTTGTCCGGTCAGCGGTGCCAATAAAGATCCGCCGTTGCTCTCCAAT
>Ga0172363_10005262_pt1 | contig 10455 bp, 9 predicted proteins | sample LakKivs2_kivu2a2_FD_114541 | JGI IMG/M metagenome (GOLD analysis project Ga0172363, IMG submission 114541) | Sediment microbial communities from Lake Kivu, Rwanda - Sediment s2_kivu2a2 | ecosystem: Environmental > Aquatic > Freshwater > Lake > Sediment | place: Rwanda: Western Province, Lake... | reverse complement strand
CTCCTGTGGCGGATTATAGGAAAAAACCCGCTGGGTCGCATTTCTCGACACGCATTTCTCAGGCTCGCGAGGCAAAGCCCGGCGGATTCCCCGGTCTTCACGCCGTATAGTTAAACAAATCGCGGCGGAAAAGCGCGCCGGAATATGCCCCAAAACACCACGAACGCCAAAAGCCACGCGCACAGCGGCGGCACGGAAAGAGGGCAGGCGGGACGCCCGCCCTGCTTCCGCAAACTTCCTGTCCGCCCCCATTCCTCACCTTTACAATGCCCCTCGAACGTGCTATACTATTGTGGGCGGGGTGATCGACGCCCGGGGGCGCCCCAGGCGGCGCTGCGGCGAGGCAGGCTGAGGCAAGAGCAAGGAGTGGACATGCAGAAAGGGAAAATCGTCAGGATCGTTTCGGGCAAAAGCTTCGGTTTCATCAGGGACGAAAGCGGCAAAGAGGTGTTCTTCCACAGCTCGTCGGTGGAGAATATGGACTTCGCCCAGCTCCAGCCCGAGCAAGCCGTGGAGTTCGAGATGGAGGAAACTCCCAAGGGCACCAGGGCCACGAAGGTGCGTCCCGGGCCCAGCAAGCGAGTGTTCGGCGCCGGATTGTTCGATTGAGCCGTGCCCGACGGCCCCTTCCGCCCCTGGGCGGCCAGCCGCCGTACGGGATTTCATCGGTCCGGAAGCCCAGCCGGTCGGAAGGGCCAGCCGCCCGAAGGGGGCCCTTGTCCTGCCGACGCCCGCCGCCGATAATCGAATGACGCAGTGCGCACGCCGGGCAGCCCTGCCTTTCCGCCTCCGGGCAGCCCCACCTCTCGGACTGGCCGGACCTTCCCGGACTTCTGGCCCGCCGAGCTGGCACGGGCGCCGCGACAGCGAGGGATGATCGTGAAGAACCAGGCGCGCAAGGAACTGGTCATCGGGCTGTTTGTCATCGTCGCCGTGGCCATCGTGATGTACCTCATCGTCTCGATGGGCGGCAAGCTGTTCGTGAGCGAATACGCCGTCACCGCCCACTTCGCCGATGCCGCCGGCCTCTCCGCGGGCGTCACCGTCACGCTCGCCGGTGTGCCCGTGGGGGAGGTCGCGAGCCTCAAGCTCCTTTCCGCGGACGAAACCCGCGGGCTCGGCCGCCAAGGCACGCTCGTGCGCGTCGTCCTCAGCATCGAGCGGCGGGTCGACATCCCCGTCGACTCCGCGCTGGTGCTCGACCGCACCGCCCTCCTCGGCGAGCAGTCCCTGCGGTTCACCCCCTCCAATAATCCCGAGCACCTGCCCAAGGATGGCACCGCCATCGTCGCCAAAGCCGAGCTCTCGCCCAGCCCCACCGAGGAAGTCTCGCGCATCGCCGGCAAGCTGCAGGCCGACATCGGCACGCTCATCGGCAACATCAACAGCATCCTGGGCGACGCCGTCTTCCAGCGCGATGTGAAAGACACCGCCGCCAACGTCTCCAAGCTCACGCACGACATGCGCAGCGTGGCCGATTCCCTCGACAAGGCCGCCGCCAGCATCGACGATACCGCCGCCGCCGCCCGCCAGGTGCTGGCCGGCGACAAGCTGCAGCAGATCCTCAAGAACGCCGACGGGCTGGTCTCGAACCTCGAGCAGTCGCTCTCGGCCGAGCGCATCAGCCGCACCATCGACTCGCTCGGCGGCTCGGCCAGGGAACTGGAGAAGTTCGCGTCGCAGTTGAGAACTTCGATCGAGAAGGAGGAGGGCTTGCTGGGCGTGATGGCGCGGAACAAGGACTTCGCCGGAGACGTGCAGTCGGCGCTGAAGGAACTGAAGGGCACGATGATCGAGCTGCAGCTCGCCGTGCCGCAGTTCTCGGCCGCGATGCAGCAGGTGCGGCAGCTCACGGAGCTGCTCAGCCGCTACCCCACCGCCCTCCTCTTCGGCCGGCCCGGCAGCGAAGGCCTGCCCTACTTGCCCCCGCCCCCCGGGGCGCAGTGAGAGCCGATCCCGAACCTCGTGCTCGTGCCTCACGCGACGTGCATCACGCCAGCATCTTGCGCTTGCGGACGGTCCATTCCGTGACCACGATGGCGGCGAAGAAGAGGAGCAGCCAAGGCGTGTCCCAGATGTCATGCTGCTCCTCGGTCACGTACTCCTCGCGGAGCTTCTCGATCTCGCCGGGGATTTTCGCGGCTTCGGCGAGGGGGAAGTACTTGCCGCCCGAGGCCATCGCGATCTTCTGGAGGGCGGCGAGGTCCATCCCCGGGCTGTCGTTCTCGAAGTCCGGCATGCGTACCACGAGCGACGCCGATGCCTCGGCTTGGACGCCGGCCCCGGAGGTCGCGGAGAGGCCGTACTTGCCGGGGGCCGCCGGCGTGAACTCCGTGCGGAACATCCCCGGGCTGCCCGGCACCGCCTTGAGGGCGATCTGCGTGCGGTCGAAGTCCGGCGACTCCAGCGTGGCCGCGATCTCGTCGAGCTTCAGCGGCTCGTAGAACCTGTCGAGGCTCCGCGCCAGCACCACCACCTTCTGCCCGAGCGTGTAGGTGGGGCGGTCGGTGGCGATGCTGAGCCGCTTGTTCTCGCCCAGCAGCCTGCCCGAGCTGAGGAACCTGATCGCCTGCCCCCAGAAGCGGCCGAAGTAGGTGTCGCCCCGCATGTAGCGCCACCGCCAGGTGCTGTCGAGCCCCACATACATCGTGCGGCCGCCCCGGTAGAACTGCACGGCCACCAGGGGGTACTTGCCGTGCTCGTTGCCGTCCACCGGGTGCTCGAGCAGCACCGACGCCCCCGGCTTGGCCTTCTGGGCGGGGTAGTACCAGAACACGCCGGGCAGCTTGGCCCAGGCACGCTCGTTCTCCTTCTCCAGCGGGTGCAGCACGGTCACCGGGTGGCTGCCGCCGGCCGGCGTGAGGTGCGGCACGAACGACTGCGCCAGCACCGGCCGCTCGCGGAGAGGGTCGTAGTAGAGCGGCGGCCCCGGCACCACCGGCAGCAGTTTCTCGATGGGCGTGTTGGTGAACATCGACGGCGGGTAGTCTTCGTGCGCGGCCACGAGCAGCCCCCCGCCCACGTTTTCCACGAACGCCGCGATGTTCGCGAGGTCCGCCTCCGTCTGTCTCGCGGCGTTCGCCCCCAGCAGCACCACCACGTCGTAGGCGAACAGCTCCTCGCGCGACTTCGGGAACGCCGAGACCGGCTGCGTGCCCTCCTGGAAGAAGTCGGGGTCGGCCGACTGCAGCAGGCAGCTCACCTTCACCGAGGTGTCGCGGACGAGGTGGTTCTTCAGGTAGCGGTATTCCCACGTGGGCTTCTCGGCCACGAGCAGCACTTGGATCGGGCGGTCGATCACATCGAGGAGGTGCGGGGGCGTGTCGTTGTTGGCGTGCGTGATCTCGTCGGGATGGGGGGCGATTTTCGCCACGCACTCGTACTTGCCGGGCGTGTCGATCTTGAACCGCACGGGCACCTGCTGGAGGCGGCCGTCCTTGAGTTCCACGTCCTGCGCCGCGAGGACCTTGTCGCCCGCCTCGATGGTGAGGCGGGCGCTGCGGCCGGCAAAGCCCTCGCTGCTGATGGCCACGGCGAGGGTGATGAAGTCCTTGATGAAGACGGTGTTGTTGCCGAAGATCTGCATCGCCTCGATGTCTTTCGGCTCGGCGGGGTCGCCCACACCCACGGCGACGACGGGGAAGGGGTCTTCGCGGTTGAGGGCGTACTCCTCCACGGCGGCGAGTGCGTCGACGCCGGCGTTGGAGCGGCCGTCGGTGATGAGGACGACGCCGGCCACGCGCTGCCCCTTGAGGTCGTTGGCCACCTGTCGGAGGCAATCGCCGATGGCCGTGGTCTTGCCCTCGGGCTTCACGAGTATCTCGAGGTTCTGCCCTGCCGCGGGCCATTGCGCGGCCCGGGGCTCGGAGGAGAAGAGGTAGAGGCGCGGCGAGCACTTTGCGGCAAGCTCGCGGACGATGGCCGCGTTGCTGCGGCCGAGCACCCGCGCCACGAGCTGCCCCCGTGTGAGGCCGTTGAGGTCCGCCTGCCGGTCGGGCGCGAGGCTGCGGGCGCCCGCCGGCGCGATGCCCGCCGCCGCGGCGATGGCCGCTTCGGCCGCGGGGTCGCGGTAACGGTCGCGCAGATCCATGCTCAGCGAGGTGTCGACCATCACCACGAGGGCCGAGTCCTTGATATGGGACTGCTCCGACACGCGGACGGGCCGGAGGATCATCGCGAAGACAAGGAGGAGCGCGGCCGACCGCAGCAGCCCGAGGAGGAATCGCTGGCGGGGCGTGGTGGTGCCGCTCTCGTGCTTGTAGACCAGCCACGCCAGCACGGCCAGCCCGGCCGCGACCAGCCACCAGGCCGGCCAGCGGTCGGCGAAGGCGTAATGCCACGAGCCGCCGTTGGTGATCGCAAGCGGGAGGGTGGGCACGGCGGGGAAGCTTCTCCTATTCGGTCTGGCCGTCGATCGAGCCCAGCGTGATGTTGAGCTGGCTGGTGTCTTCGATCTTCTCAACCTGGCCGTCCTGGATGCGAACGATCCTGTCGGACACGCTGACCATCTTGTGGTCGTGCGTGTTGGAGATGACGGTCACACCTCGAGTTTCGTTCATCTCCTTGAGAAGCTCAATGATTTCCCGGCCGGTGGTGAGGTCGAGGTTGCCGGTGGGCTCGTCGGCGAGGATCAGCGTGGGGTCGTTGGCGAGTGCCCGCGCGACGGCCACGCGCTGCTGCTGGCCGCCGGACAGCTCGAAGGGCTTGTGGTTGAGGCGGTCGCCCAGGCCCACGAGCTCGAGGAGCTTGGCACCCTTGTCGCGGGCCTCGTCGGTCGTCATCCCGGCGAACGTCATCGGCAGCGTCACGTTCTCGAGGGCCGTCATCACGGGGATGATGTTGAAGGTCTGGAAGATGTAGCCGATCTTGCGGCATCGCAGCCACGCCAGCTCGTAGGCGTCGAGCTGGGCCACGTCGACCTCCTCGATGTACACCTTGCCGGAGGTGGGCTTGTCGAGCCCGCCGATCATGTTGAACAGCGTGGACTTGCCCGAGCCCGACGGCCCCATGATCGAGACGTACTCGCCGGCCGCGACCTCCACGTCTATCCCCCGCAGGGCGTGCACCTGGGTGGTGCCCATCTGGTAGACCTTGGTGACCTGTTTCGTGCGAACGATGCTCTGCTTCACGATCATCTCCTCAAAAGGCACACGCCGTCACTGCTCCGCGCGGAGGGCTTCCACCGGCTGCATCCTCGCCGCGCGATGCGCGGGAAACACCGATGCCACGATGGTCAGCAGCATCCCCACGGCCTGGCTGAACACCAGGCACGCAAGCACCCCGCCCCACGGGAAGAAGCGGACCGTCGCCCCGCCGTAGCGCATCGCCACGGCCACCGCCAGCAACCCGCCCACCACCACCCCGATCAGCGTCCCTACGAAGCCCAGGAACGCCGACTCGAGGAAGAACAGCTTCACGATGAACGAGTCGAGGGCGCCCAGGCACTTCATCGTGCCGATCTCGCGGAAGCGTTCCGTCACCGACATCAGCATAGCGTTGACGATCCCCACGAAGCACACCAGCGACGCCAGCGACACCAGCCAGTAATCCTTCGCCTTGAGGGCCCAGAGGAACGACCTCGGCTCGCCCTGCTCGGCGGCCGTCTCCTCGCCCGCACCCTCGCCGCCTTCGGCCGCGAGCTTCATCTTCAGCACGTCGCGCAGCTTGCGCTCATCAACCAGCCGCGCCGTCAGGCCGTCCAGCTCGGCCTGGGCCTCGCCCGCCTTCACTCCGAGCGACTCCTCCAGCTCGCGCAGTTTGGCGGTGTTCGAGGGGTCGTTGCGCAGCCCGATCATCTCCTGGAGCTGGCCCCGCCGCAGCTCGAGCCTCTTCACCGCTTCCGCCGGCCGCACCGTGAGGGCCCGCACGATCGTCGTGTTTACGAAGATGAACGAGAGGAACGCGATCGCCAGCACGATGCTCGCCACCGTGATGCTCGATCGCCAGAACCTGGTCCTCAGGCTCTTGTAGCTGATCTCGATCGCGCGGCTCAGCGGCAGCACGATCTGCTTGCCGATGCGCTGCTTGGGATCCCTGTTGAACATCTCCTCGGGCATAACGGTCTCCGTCTACTTCCTCGCCTGCTTCGCCGGCCGTCGCGGCGCGTCGAGCACGGCAATGCCGATGAGGCCCTTGCGCGCGAGCATCCGCAGGTATGCGACCACCGACAGCTCCGCCTCGCGCTTGCTGAGCCGGTACTTCTCCGCGAACCGCTTGATCAGCCCGCCCACGTCCGTCTCGCCGTCGAACATGCCCCACACCGTGCTGCCCAGCTCGTCGAGCGCGATCCGGCGCCCCTTGGGAATGAAGAAGATCCTCGAGAGCGCCCTGATCCACCACGCGTCGCGCCGCGGCAGGTAAAGCAGCACCAGCCCGTCGTCCGTGCGCGTCTCCTCGATGTGCTGGTTCTTGACCGGCACGGAGTGCAGCGACTGCTCCCTGGTCAGCGCCGGGCGTTTCTTCCGGAACCACATCGCGTTACTCCGCGTGGCACTCCACGCGCTGGGCAAGATCCAGGAACCGCGGGTCCTCCGCCTCGGGCGTCGTCATCCTGAAGATGTAAATCCTGTCGCCGCACTGCCACGCCAGCAGGTGCACGTGCCGCCGGCGGAGGGCGTGCGACAGCAGCCGCGAGCGGATCGTCTGCGGCCCCGTCACGCCCATGCCCGGATGGCCGTTCACGTCGAGGTCCGCCGACCGGTACTCGAAGGGCTTGAGCTCCTTGTAGCAGTAGTTCACCACGAAGTTCGTGAGCGTGTGCTCCTTGAGCATGATGCTGGCGAGGCTGAGACGGCGGACGTCCACCTCGCACGTGCCGTCCGAGAAAAGCAGCTCGATGGCCCCCGTGCGCATCTTGGTCTGCTGCAGCATGTAGGTCGGCGGCAGCACGAACTTCAGGTCGTAGACGTCCCACCGGTCCAGGCCGTCGGGCCCGGGGTGATCGGCGATGCCGCCCAGCACGCGCGACGCCATCGTCTTGAGATCCTCCCGCGGGAGGCCCAGCACCCGCCCCAGCAGCACGCGCCCGCAGGCGGCGCAGCGCGTCAGGCAGCCGCAGGAGGCCACGTCGCCGCGCGTCTCGAAGCATTCCATCTCGTTCCCCGGCGGCATCGTGATGCGGACGTCGCGCCGCACCGTGAAGTTCGCTTTCTTGCGGCGCGACATCTTCTCCATCTGCGCGAGCATGCGGTCGGCGATGCGGCCGAACTTCTCCGGCCGGCGGGCGGGCTTCTCCCAGCGCAACTCGATGCGGACGCGCTCGTCGTCGTCCACCCGCAGGTAGCCGCGGTCGCGGTTCCCCTGCACGCGGGCGAGGTGCCACTCGGCGTGCACTGGCAGCGTGATGCCCTGCCAGCCGATCGTGGTCCACGGCTTCGCCTTCTGCTTGAAAGCCGGCTGCCCCTGCGATCGTGTCATCTGGTCCCCGCCGCAATCGTCACGTCGCATCGTCCTCGTCGTTGCCCTCTCGTTCGACCATCCAAGGCAAGAGTAACAGAAGGGCTGCGGAAAGTCAAGCCTAAACGCGTTCGGACGCCGCCCTTCAGGCACCTGCAGCCGGCACGTTCGCCATACATCTCCCGGCCATGCAGAGGGCGGCACAAAGGCCCCAGCCGCCACCCGCGGCTCAACGCGAGCAGCCCCTCGCGGCGCCCGGCCCGGAACATGCCGCAGGGGCGGCCTTGGTTCCGCCCCTGCAGGTAGCCTATGATTGCTGTGCCGCAAGCCTCACGGACAACGCTGGTTGAATTGCTTCCTCACGACCAGGAGGTCGCCGAGGTCGACGCGCCGGTCGTTGTTGACGTCGCCCGTGGTGTAGGTCGGGTTGCCTTCGCCGCCGAAGATGAGGTTCCTCGCAAGGATCATGTCGAGCACGTTCACCACGCAGTCGTTGTTGAGATCCCCCAGCAGCGCCCACGAGCTGACCGCCGTGTGATCGTTGTCCATCAGGACGTCGACCGCGAGCACGCCTTCCGGCCCGGGGGCGCCGTCGATGATCCACCGCACGAAGTGGAACTGGACGCCCGCGACGGTCGCCGTCCTCTCGGCGGTCAGGCTGGCCGTGTGCAGAGGTGGGAGGGCTTCGGCGTAGTCGGTGGTCCTGCCCGGGTCGCCGCCGATGAGAATCCCCTGCACCGGCTCCGAGCGCACGGTCAGCACCGGCGCCCGCCCGACCGTCACGCTGCCCGGCTGCACCGAGCACGGGATCGGCTCGCCGCCGAGGCCCGTCAGCAGGTCGGCGTTCGCGAAGTGGATGGTATAGGTGCCGGCGGCCAGCGGGCTGTAGTCGAAGTAGATCAGCAGCACCCACACGGGCCCGGCGAAGGTCGACGGGCTGGTCGAGATCACGCCCAGGTAAGGCGGGAAGTGAACGGGAGCGCCGTTCGGGAAGACCGACTTGTTGTAGCGGGCGGCGATGCCCGAGAACCAGTCTAATACCGGCGGCTCGGAGCGGAGCTGGATCTGGAAGAAACCCGACGGCGAGCCCGCCTGCCGGAACTCCACCGCGACGAGGACCGATGCGACCGACTCGAACGAATCGCCGATGATGCGGATGAAGAAGCTGCCCCCGCCCGACTGGAGGGGATCCTCGGCCCGCTGGTCCGGGCCCTCGATCACGAGCCTGGCCTCCCCAAAGGCGGGGCTGATCGCCAGAAGAGACGAGAAGACGGCTGACAGCAGACCGACGAACACTACGTTGCTTCGCATGACACGACCTCCTTGTTTTGTGCTCAAGGGATGCTGCGGGCACGGTCCGGAACGTCCGTGCCTCCCCGGCGGGCGCCCTGCCCCGGCAAGCTACCCGCGCCGGAATCGGATCAGAGTCTACCACATTTCATTCCTCTTGTCAAGGCCTTTGAAAGATTTTCGCCAATATATTTCGCACATTAATATTCGTAATTATTCAGATGCCATATAGTATAGATGCATTAAAGCGCCTATTGTGCTGTTGTATGCGGATTTCCCTCGCGCGCGAAGCCTTCAGGCCATGTTTTCGAGGGGTAGAAGGGAAAAACCGCCGACTTGACTTTGCGCTCCTGAGTCGGTATCATCGTGCGTGCAATTGGTGTTGACCACTGTGAACCAGGGGCGCAAGCCCCGGCGAGGAGAACGGCGTGCACTACAGAACTCTGGGGCGGACCGGGCTGAGGGTGTCGTTGCTGGGCTTCGGGGCCATGCGGCTCCCGATGCGCGAGGGGAACGTCGACCGCGACCTCGCCATCCCCATGATCCACCGCGCGTTCGAGGCCGGCGTCAACTACATCGACTCCGCCGTGTTCTACTGCAACGACGACAGCCAGCGCGTCGTGGGCGAAGCCCTCAAGGGCTGGCGCGACAAGATCGTCGTCTCCACCAAGAACCACCACTACGACAAGAAGGACAAGAAGACCTGGTGGACGAACCTCGAGAACTCCCTCGCCCGCCTCCAGGTCGAATCGCTCGACATCTACAACTTCCACGGCCTCAACTGGAACGCCTTCACCGAAAACGTCGACGGGCCCGACGGCTTCTACAAGGAAATGCTCAAGGCCCGCGACCAGGGCCTCATCAAGCATATCTGCTTCTCATTCCACGACACCTGCGACAACCTCGTCAAGCTCGTCGACACCGGGATGTTCGAGTCGGTGACGTGCCAGTACAACCTCCTCGACCGCAGCAACGAGCACGGCATCGAGCACGCCCACGCCAGCGGCATGGGCGTGGTGATCATGGGCCCCGTCGGCGGCGGCCGCCTGGGCGAGACCGGCGGCAGCATGGCCTCGATGCTCCCCGGCGGCATCGCCAGCACCCCCGAGCTGGCCCTCCGCTTCGTGATGGCCAACCCAAACGTCACCGTCGCCCTCAGCGGCATGACCACCATGCAGCACGTCGTGGAGAACGTCGCGACCGCGAACCGCGGCGAGAAGCTCTCGCCCGCCGAGCTCGCCGCCGTGCAGACCGCGATGGAGCAGCTCAAGAAGATGGCCGACCTCTACTGCACCGGCTGCGGCTACTGCAAGCCCTGCCCCAACGGCGTGGCCATACCCGACATATTCCGCATGGCCAACCTCAGCCGCGTCTACGGCGCCACAGCCGCCGCACGCAGCGAATACAAGCGCCTCATCAAGCGCCAGAAGCCCGACAGCAAGCCGGCCGACGCCTGCGTCGAGTGCGGCAAGTGCGAACAGAAGTGTCCCCAGCACATCAAGATCATCGAGCAGCTCAAGCAGTCCCACGAGCTGCTGAGCGGGAAGTGAAGCCCCGCGCCAACAACGTCCTCTTGCAATGCAGGGGCGGGGCTGTCCTCTTGCAATGTAGGGGCCAATGGAATGCAGATAGGCCCTGATTGTCGGATTACCAGCGACTTACGGCGGCGGTGCACCGTCCCCGCCCGATGTACCGAACCGCATGACGGCGGCGGTGCACCGTCCCCGCCTGATGTACCGAACCGCATGCACGGCCCCTTCGCCGGCAAGG
>Ga0172363_10005260_pt1 | contig 10458 bp, 6 predicted proteins | sample LakKivs2_kivu2a2_FD_114541 | JGI IMG/M metagenome (GOLD analysis project Ga0172363, IMG submission 114541) | Sediment microbial communities from Lake Kivu, Rwanda - Sediment s2_kivu2a2 | ecosystem: Environmental > Aquatic > Freshwater > Lake > Sediment | place: Rwanda: Western Province, Lake... | reverse complement strand
TTCTATAGGAAATTATGGTGTAGTTTTATTAGTTGGAGAATCAAGAAGTGAAGATAGTAAGTCTTTACCTGTCTACAATATTAATAGTGGTACTGTTGATATATACGGAAATCCATCAAACTATGAATTTTTATTTGATTCTTTATTTAATATATGTAAAAATGAAGTTGATTCTGAGTTGAACCCAATTATAAGTGAGTTTGTAACAGAATATTTAGAAGTTTACCCGGACTCAATTGGTACATTAAAAGAAAATTTAAAAAATTATTTAACTTTGTTACAACCTAATTTCTCATCTCAATTTGGAAATACTATTCAAGAACTGCAGATATACCAACAAGATTTTTATCAAATAATGAGAAAGGTTAGTCTTGTATCGCAATCTGTTGACGGTAAACTTTTAACAGGGAACGTACCTAGAGTATATAATTTATCAGGAACCTCAACCCCAATAAATATTAAAAAAAGTAATATCACCGATACTTTAGAAGAAGTACAAAAAGATTTTGAAAAAGTTAGTACCGCAATGGCACAATATAATGAGTTATTAGAAGAATATGGTATTATTAATTCAGTTGATTATACTTATTCTGATGGTGATTTTAGCACTCCTTTTGATAGTGATTTAACTGAAAACGAAAAATATTTTTATGTTGTTATTGTTAGGGTTTTAATTAATAGTAGTGAAAAAGAAAACTTTATCAGTTCAATAACTAAAGGAATTGAAAATGAAAGTAAATTAGTTAAAAGAGTTGAAAAAATAGTAAACAAACTCACTAACAAGTATGAAAAAGAATTGAAAAAAGAAGAAGATATTTTTACTAAATTCAGAAAGAAAAAAGAATATAAAAAATACGTAGATGGGTTAGATGAAACATTTTTTTATGTTAAAGGTAAAACAAGAAAAATGAATTACGACACCAATAAAAACTCTAACACACAATCAAATGGTGAACTAATAAAACAACTATACTTAGAACCTTTTAGATTTAAATAATTATGGCTGCAAAACAATATTATAATAGGTATTCTAATTTTATAATTAATGGAGAACAAACTGTTGTTCCATATATTAATTTACCGCAAAAAACAACTGATAAAAAAATAATTTACAAAGCTGGTCAATCAAGATTAGATAAAATTTCACAACAATTTTATGGCTCACCTTACTTTGGATGGTTAATAATGTTATCTAACCCTATTTATGGAGGACAGGAATGGAATATAACTGACGGTTCAATATTGACAATTCCATTTCCTTTAGTAGCATCTTTACAGGATTATAAAAATGAATTAGATGACCATTTCTTCTATTATGGTAGGTAAAAGTGAAAATATTTATACGGATTTTGATTACAATAACATAACAATCGTTGACCCAAATAAAGTTGTTGATGAGTCCGGTAATGTAAAAGAAAGATTTCTAAACCAAGAAGACTTGGTTATGTACGCCAATTTGGAATGTAATATGATTCCAAGAACTAGATTAGCGTTAGGGACCTCAAATGATGATAGTTCTATTACAACTGTATCAATAGCGTCTATTAATTTCTTAAAACCAGGTGGAAAAGAATTTTTAGATAATTCATACACAGATGAATTAACAGGTAAAGACACGATTAAAGGTCTTGGTTTAAATCAAAACAAAGTTGATAAAAAAACAAACAAACAAAAAACATATTCTAATGGTAAAGAGGGGGTGATAGACACCGGATTGTTAGGTATAACAAATATTACTATATCAAACGACGCTTCTTTTATGTCTCAAATAAGTATGAGATTACTTGACGTAAAAGGTAGAGCGTTATTTGAATATGGAGGTAATTCACCATACGCCGCGTTTTTTACATTACCATACCCTAAGTTTTTTTTAACTGTAAAAGGTTTTTTAGGAAAGGCAATTAGATTAGAGTTAATGCTTCATACGTTTTCATCAACATATGATAGTTTTACAGGAAATTTTGACATACAACTTACATTTTTTACTTATAAATTTACAATATTAGCGGAGATAAGTATGGGAATGGTATTAGCCACCCCACACATGTATGATTCGCAAATCCAAGTTAAAGGACCAGAAGGGGTTATACAACAGTTATCTAATCAAACGTCAAGAAGTACATCAGTAAATCAAGGTGTTGTCCAATTAGGAACTCAAAAAATAAGAGAAGTTTATTCAGAATATAAATCAAAGGGTTTAATTCCTGATGATTTTCCTGAAATATCTATAATAGAATTACAATATAGATTAGAAAATTTTATAAAAAATATTTTAGATAGTTTTACTAATCAAGATTTAAAACCACTTACCGACATTGATGAATATGTTAAAAAATTACAAGAATATAGAGGAGATGTTTTTACATATATTCCACAATCATGGTTTAATAAGTATATAGATAGTGAAAATTTTTACATACTGGATGATGACTATAATACAAAAATTTATACATTTAAACCGGAATTAGACCAAAATACTCAAATAACCGCAATTTCAGAATTAAAAGGATTAATTGATAAGTTTAATAATTTATTAAAAAATAAAGAAACTTTAGGTGAAAATGGGACCTATACAATAAATGGTCAGGTAAAAAAATCATCAATTCCTGTTGATATAAATTATGAAGATAATTTTATTTATACTGTAGGAAATTCAAGTGAGATTAATTTTAGAGAAACATTTAGACAATTAAGTGGTAATACTAAAGTTGTTGATATTGAAACTTTGAAAAGTGAGTTCACTAAAAGAGACTTTTTTGGAAAAACAAAAATAACTTTAGCCGATGGCACACAAAAAACTCCAATATCATTTTTTAGATTTGAAATAAATAATTCAGAATCTAATAATAAAACAAGAAATTTCAGTAACACAACATTTAGTGGTAAGATTGATTTTTTATTTAAAGAGGTAGAGAAAAGAAAACAACAAATTTATGATGATTTAGCAAAGGCTCTAACTGATATTTTACAATCTTCAAATAATGACATAGGATTTGTCCCTAATATAAGAAATGTATTGGCAGTATTTTTTGCCAGTGCAGAAGCATTTTTAAGATTGTTAGATGATGTACATAAAGAATCTTGGAATCAAAGAAATCACCCGATAAGGAAATCTTCAATCTTTGATAAAGAAGTTGCAGAGGCTTCTGTTGATAATATGAATTCGGGATTTGATAATAACTCACCTGTTTATCCATGGCCTCAATTTTTAGTTAGAACAAATGGAGAAAACGGACAAGAAATTTTTGAGTTACGATATCCTGGTGATAATGACGTTATAAGTAGAACTCAAGCGTTTCAATTTGATATTTGGCCTGAGGTTGAATTTGTTGAAGAATTTATAAAGGCGTACGCTGAAAGAGATAATAGACCAATTCCCCCCACAACTAAGGATAATGATTTATTACAAACGAATAGATTTTCTTTGAATGCTATAGAGTATCCAATAAATAATGTTGTCTTTTTTAATAAGGAAGAAGTTAAATTTTTATTTGAAATTTACGAAAGAATATTTTTAGTTTCTAACTTTTCTAAACTATCTAGATTTGGAAAAAGTATTGGGGATACAGATAAGTTAACAACAATAATTGCAAATGGTGAAAATTATAATATTATAAATTCTTTAGGGGATAATAATCCATTTATTACAAAAAAACTTAAAGAATATGGTTTTAATTCCTCAAATTATTTAGCCTCTTTGAGACATTTTTCAAACGATGGAACCGGACAAAGTTGGCAAAATTATTTAAGGGGTATATTTAATTCATCATATATAAAAAATATAGTAGAAAATTCTCCATTTGAATTTGTTGATTCAAATATATTGGATACATCTGTAAGTCAACCTGAAGAATCTCCGAATGATATCCAAATTGTTAACGAGCTTTTGTCAAATTCAACAAAATCAAATAATTTTGATTTTACAGATTTATATCCTTATATTAATGACAATTGGTGTAAAACTGGTTTATCTAATGGAACATCAGTATTAGATTCTTTTAATGCTTTTCAAACGGACAAAGTTTTAAAATATAATGATATACCAAAAACGATAAGTAATTTTGATATAGTAAAATCAAAAGATAAAATAAGACCATTTACTAATTTTATATTTAAAAAATCTGAAATACCAACAACAAATAATGTTGAAAAAAATTATTTAAATTTATCTAATCTTAAAGATTTTTACAAAAATAGAACCTTTATAAAACAACTTGTGACCGAAGGTAACATTGAGTATTCTAATTACACCGGATTTGTAGGTAACCAACAAACAACGTCAATATTTAATACTCCTTATTTTATTAATTCAATTGTTGAAGGGGTTGAAAAATTTAGAAATTTTGAAAAATACCCATACGCAACTCCTGCATATTTATTTATAAATAGTTTACCTTTATCCACATTAAGAGAGAAATATGTTGATTTAAATGATGATGAAAATAATAGTTTTACCGACTTAAATTATATTTTTGCAACAATCAAAAAATTTGGAGCAATTCATAAAGTACCATATGCTTGGGTTTTAAAATACGGCTCAATATGGTACAGGTATAAAACGTGGGTTGAAACCGGTAACGACATTTTAAATAATTCTTGGGTTGATTTTGATTACCCTGAAAATTTTGACCCAATTAATCAAGACATTAGTAGAATTTATCCATTAATTGTTAGCGGGACACCAATAGATATTGTATTACAAAAAAATACAGTTATAGGCGTAGAAACTTCTACATTAATAAACACAGGTTTCTATCCAAAAGTAATTAATAATTTTAATGTTTTTTACCAAGGTTTTTTATTGTTTTCTGGATATACGGATAACGATATACAATCGGCCGTTGATACTAATATAAACATTAGATATATTGATGATTCTTTCATTAATTATTCAGAAGGATTTGACCCTGCAAATCTGAATAGAGATTTAAGAATAATACCTTGGTCAATTGATGTTAATTCTTCGGATGGTGTAAATACTTTTATATTCCCATCGCACGGTGGAGTTATTAATCAAACACAACAAGAATGTTTCAAAGATGATAAAATCGTAATTGAGGTAAACGATAATAAAAATATGTTTAACGGTTCAGTTAGATTATTTTGGGCGGCACCACAGTACGGATATTTTGACACGACTAAACTAACAAAACCAACCCCAGAAGAATACCTAAAAAAAATATTCACAAACCAAAAAGAACAAGAAAATTTTTCAATCAATGGGATTTCAGGATACACCAATATAAGTGAAATGTTTTCAGTTTTTGAAAAAGATGTTTTAGATTTATTTGAAGAAGAATTTTTAAATTTTTCTAAATCAAGATATGATTTTGTTGAAAGCGGGATTATACCTAATACGTCAATGACCCAAAATTTGGAACAAGAATCTCAATCACAAGTTCAAATTGAAAGTGGCTCTAAACAAATTAACTCAAAATATAGAAATTTTCATTTATTGATGATTGAAATGATGAAAGTCCCTAAATCAAAATTAACAACCGGAGAAGAGGTCATATTAGAATATCAAAAATTACAAACTGAAAATTTAACAAATTTGATTGATTATTTTATTAATATTGATGTTGTTTTTAAAAATGGAAATCCATCAAATTATAGTAGAAGATTATTTGGTACATTTACCTCATTAAAAATTGAAGACCCAATTATTTGGGATAGTTATAAATTAAATACACCGAATTCAGTACCAAGTACAGTAAGTACAATAACCCTATCACAATCCCAATTAGATTATCCACAAGCATGGAAAGCTTTAAAAACGTATGTTGGTTTTTCAGATATTAGTGAATTACGATATACTAATAGTGGCTCATTTATTACTGATTTCTTTATTGACTTTGACGTTGCGTTTACCGAAACCAATATAGAAAACTTACATCCAGTAATAAAAATATACGCAAGTCAAAAATTGTCACAATATCAGAGTAACTCAACACCACCAGTATTACCACCAATACCTAATAGTAATGGTACCATTTTAGAGACAGTTACATATTCAAACGGTACAAAAATAATTGTATTTAAAGATAATGACAAAAAATTTGGAGCATTAATTAATGCTAATAATGAAGTGGATTTAGTTAGTAATAAGGTTAATTTGAATGTAGACCCCACTAATGATGTCACAATCACCTCAATTATAATTTCAAAATACGGCAGCCCCGTGTTAGCGCCTGCGGTAGTAAGCAAGACTATTGAACCAACACCACAGTATCCTATACAACCAAATCCACAAGGTAAGTGGTCATTATTTAAATTTATTAATTCTATTGATGAATACGTTAGAGATACGGAAGAATTTCAAAATAAAATATTAGATAATTTATTTCAACAATTAAGGAATAACTTGAAATCAGTTGTAATACAAGATACACAAATCCTCCAAACATTTTTAGAAGGAAAACAATCTAAAATAGATTTATGGGAAACGTTTAAAATAATAAATGATAAATGGGTTTCAGGTAATGACTTTAAAAATAAAACATTATTTGAGGATGTTTTATTAATGGATAGAGCTAGTAGAAACATTGGAGAAAAAATTTTAGTTGACATATACAAACTTAGAAAAACTATTTTTGACCTAAGTCCTACAAAATCTTTGTTGGGGGTGGTACAAGGTATATTATTAGATAATAATTTTGTAACCATGTATGTACCTGGTTATATTAATTTTTATAATGTACAAGAAGCAACAAAAAATCCAAAACCAAGATTAGATAGTACCTCAGATTTTGCTAATAACATGTTTGGTACATTTATGAATGTTGATTATAGAAATTCATCAACAAAAATGGTTAATTTTTATGCTGGTAAACCAAGTGAATTTGTTGATGTAAAAGATAATGCAGATTATTTAATGGATGATGATTCTTTTTCATTAACTAAAACACAAAACCATCCTTTAGCTGAAAATCAAATTAATAAGAATGACCATGATAAATCAAATAAAGTTGCCGGGTTTAATGTTGATATAGGACCACAAAACCAATCAATATTTTACGGGTTTAATGTTAATCAGGATAATTATCAAAGTACTGCAGAAGCATTGGAAGTAATTAATCAGATGGCAAATCAAACTAATAATAAATCATCACAAACCCAAAATATTTCGTTGTATAATTTATATAAAAGTAGGTCATATACTTGTAATTTAGTTATGCTAGGGAATGCGACTTTACAACCAACGATGTATTTTAATTTAAGACACGTACCTATGTTTCATGGACCATATATGATAACAAAAGTCACACACACAATTACCCCAGGTAATTTTGAAACAGTGGTATCCGGAGTTAGACAACCTATTGCTAGCTTACCAAAAATTGACGAGTACATTCAAAAATTAAAAACTAATTTGTTAAATTCTGTATTAGAAGAAAGAAATCGTCAGAAACAGGAACTTGATAGAAAATTGAGTGAAGAACGAAATATTAAAAACCAACAAAAACTTACAAACATATTAGCAACTACTAATCAGGTTAATACATTATCGGCTAATCAAACTTGTTCTGCGGCTACAAAATATTTAGAGTTCGGTTTAATTATTGGTGATGTGGAAAAAGTTACTAAAACAATAAATGAAATAAAACAAATTATAATTAACACAACTAATGAAGTAACTTTTATTAATAACCAATCTAAGGAAAAAATGAGATTAATACTCTTTGCTTCATGTTATATCTCCACAGGATTACCAAACGGATTCCAAGCAAACAATAACAACTTTATAGGTTTACCGTTAAACAGAGATTGGCCTTTAAACTATTTCCAATTTAGATATTTCTGTTCAACGGATAATATACCATTCGCGTCTTTCAAAACTCCTGATGATTCAATAAGATTTTTAAGAGATAAATGGTTAGCGTTTCAACCAATTTTAAATAATGTAAATACTGCTAAGGAGATTACTAAATTTTGGATTAATAATTTTGCGGGAGCAAGTTCATCCGCATATGACACATTTGACCCAAATCAGTTATCAAATATTGAAACAGAAGTTCAAAAGGCGATTGATTTATATAATTCATCAAATTAAAATAATTTAAAATATAAAGATATTTATTAATAAAAAGTATTATGAATACAAAAGAAATATTAGATAGATACTTAGGTAAAAGTACTAGAATTACTGAAAAAGAATCAGGTAACGGATATAAAGAAGTTTGCGATTTAGATACAGGAGAATGTTACACTCTAAGAATGAAAGATGGTCTTATTGAACGAGTTGATAACACAATGCAACAGAATAGAAAAATCCAAGTTGAAACCACAACTGGTATTAAACAACTTTTGAACGGATAACAAAATGAGGATTGACGAAAAAATTATAAATGAACTTAAAAGACATAATGATATAAATCGATATATCAATGAACAAGATGTTCCACCTGCACCTGAAGGTGAAGCCGCTCTACCACCACCTCCCGGTGCGGACCCCACATTACCACCGGCACCTGGTGGAGAAGTGGCCGCTGCTCCGGCACCACCGGCAGCTCCTGAACCAACAACACCACAACCTGTGGATATTGAAACTGACCCTGATGTTGAGAAAGTTGGTGAGGAAAAAGATGAAAACAGAGAGGAATTAGAAATAACTGATTTGGTTAAATCACAAAAAGAAGTTTCTGAAAAACAAGAAGAATACTTTAATAACTTATTCAGTCATTTAGAGGATTTAGAAAGTAAATTATCAAATATGGATGCTATTGTTAGTAAATTAAATGATTTAGAAGCTAAAGTTGAAAAATACAGACCTAAAACAAATCAAGAAAAATTAGAATTAAGAACTTTAGATTCAGGTCCATTTAACCAAAAATTATCTTCTTTTTTTGAAGACAAGATTGAAGATATGGAAAAAACAGGAAAAAATGAATATATTTTAACATCAGATGATGTTGAGTCATATTCACCTAATGAAATTAAGAAAAGTTTTAGAGACTTTTCTGATGAAAATGAAGACGACCTACAAGATTTTAAAGAAGTCAAGTAATAAAAAAGGGACTTCGGTCCCTTTTTAATTTGACAACACCACGGCTGACACTTATTATTAATTAAACTTTTAAATTTATATATTATGGCGACAAACAATTCACTAGACGCTGTTCTTGCTCAGTACGAAAAAGCAAGTCAAGGTGGTTCATCTAACACCTCAAAAATGTCTCAAGATGAAAGAATGAAGAAGTATTTCGCGGCTATCCTAAAAGATAACGAGAAACAAGGTCAAAAAAGACTACGAATCCTCCCAACAAAAGACGGAAGTTCCCCATTTAAAGAAGTATGGTACCACGAAGTTCAAATTGATGGTAAATGGAACAAAATCTACGACCCAGGTAAAAATGACAATGAACGTTCTCCTCTTACTGAGGTTTATGATGAGTTGATGGCAACTGGAAAAGAAACCGATAAAAAATTGGCGGCAAATTACAAACCGCGTAAATTTTATATCGTAAAAGTTGTTGATAGAGATAACGAACAAGACGGAGTTAAATTTTGGCGTTTCAAACACAATTACAAGAATGAAGGAATTCTTGATAAGATTATTCCAATTTGGAAAGCTAAAGGAGATATTACCGACCCTGATAAAGGTAGAGATATTATCTTGGAATTGGCAAAGGCAAAAACCCCTAAAGGAGCAACTTACACAGTTATCCAAACTATTATGTACGACGACCCAACGGCAGTACATGAGACTAAGGAAACAGCTGATAGTTGGATTAATGACGAATTGACATGGTCTGATGTCTATTCTAAAAAACCTGTTGAGTATTTGGACGCAATTGCTCGTGGTGAAACCCCACGTTGGGATTCTGAATCAGGTAAATACGTTTATGGTAATTCTGATGAAGGAGAAGTATCAATTGGTGGTGGAGGTTACTCTGACCCACAAGCGGACTCTGACCCTGATGATGATATGCCGTTCTAATAACTTATTGGTACTTGGACAATAACTTAGACATTATGTCCAAGTACCTTTTTAAACATTTAATTTTATGAAAATAGCTGAGAGTATGTATAAAGCCCTCATAAAAAAATATGAGGCAGAAATTGCGGAAGCGGAAGCGACACTCCTTATTTATTTCAACAATCCTGTTGGTATTGGAGAACACCCACAACACTTGGAAGAAATGGATAAAATGATTGAAAGATATGCCAACGCTAAAGATAAATTGGATTCCCTGACAGGATTAATTAAATTTGATAATAATGGCAATTAAAAAGAAAGAAATTGGTTTAGATAGTATTAAATCTAAATTCTCAACTAAAACTAAGTATAAACCCGAACAATTTTATAATTGTGGTGAAGCGTTTTTGGAAGCTTGTGGATTACCTGGACCAGTAATGGGGGCGATAAATACCAATATCGGGCATTCAAATTCATCAAAAACTACCGCCATGATTCTCGCAGCTGCGGATGCTCAAAAAAAAGGGCATTTACCTGTG
>Ga0172363_10005259_pt1 | contig 10459 bp, 13 predicted proteins | sample LakKivs2_kivu2a2_FD_114541 | JGI IMG/M metagenome (GOLD analysis project Ga0172363, IMG submission 114541) | Sediment microbial communities from Lake Kivu, Rwanda - Sediment s2_kivu2a2 | ecosystem: Environmental > Aquatic > Freshwater > Lake > Sediment | place: Rwanda: Western Province, Lake... | reverse complement strand
TGCGGTGCCATCCCCACGGGGACATCCACGGATACGAGAATGACAGGAACCCGGGGTCCAAAGTCGGTAGTCCCCAACTCAGCTTTTTCCGGAGAGCAGAACATCACGTCCGCTTCGACACTAGGGTACAAGTCGTGTGCGACTGCGACTACCAATTTGAACGGGTCAAACTTGAAACGGATCATGTCATTTCTTTTCAGCTTGAAAAATGCTGGCGGCCACCAACATATTTCCTACTTGGGCCGCCTCATCCACTACTGCATACTCACTCTCGCTGAGTCCCAGGCTCCCAAAAGGATACGTAGTGCCCTCAACGAAACGATAGTCTCTCCCTTTGAAATCTGGGTGGTGATTCCAACAAGTGGGGCAACACATGTAGTCGTGATAAGCCCCATTGGCACAATGGTACGGTTGCTTGCTTATTTCTTCCGCAGAAGGACGAACACAACAAGGTTCCCTGAGTACAGTAGTTATCACCATAGTGGCCTACTTTCGTGATTGAAGAAACAGCGCAGTGCTCTCATTAATGTAAACACCAATAGGGACTTTGGACATCCCCGTGGTGTCTCCGCGATACTTTTTTGGGCGGGCGGTCATGTCCTTGTACAGTTCCCCTTTTCGGGATCTCGCAAGTAAGCTGTTACCAGCAACCGTGGCCTCGCACAGTACGCACCCTGACTGATAAGGTTGGCGCTGCTCATTTTATTCATCCAGCAATATGGCGGTATCACCCTGTGGGACAGGCATAGTCCCGCGACCACCACACATCCGACACGTCTCCATGGGTTGGGTACACTTCTCAGACATCAAACGAGCCTCACGGAGGCGCGCAGACTCCTTCTTGCTCAAAACGCAGGCGCATCCGTTATTACCCTCCCACTCCTTCGAATGTTCAATGATCCGGCGGGCGATGTCCCTCCAAAACCACTGCACATCTTCACCCATCATGCTGAAGAAAGACAGTGCTCCAGCCTTACCATGCTGCCGTGCCATCTCTTCAGCCAAGTTGCTGAGGGTTGGTTTGCCCTCGTACAGAGCTTCTGCAAGTGAATCAACCGTGTGTTTGGCCATGACAAATCTCCGATTTATATGGTCTCACCTATTTTCATAACAATGCGCATCCTCTTGAACGCTACCTCTCCATCTGCATCGCAACCTACGATTGAATCCAACGGCACGATGACTTCTCGGACAACGGCATTCTGATAGACAGAACTTACCCAGTGCACTTCAGACTGTGACTTCTCTTTTTTGCAGTACGCATGATACGCCCCCACGCCAACGTAACCTACGCTAACGTGACCTACACCCACTGCATAAAACGGAGGGATGGTAGCTTTCAACCACCCGTCTTGTTCTAACTCATTCTTGTATTCTATGTGGTGTTGGAACAAAGGGCGAAGGGTTTTACCGTCCTCCAGCTTAAAGATTTTGAAGAACCGCACCCCATCGGACCCTCCAGAAGATAGATCCTCAATCAATTTCTTGGTGAGTTTCTGGTCCACCTTCAAACACATAGGTCCTCAATCCACATCGAAGTTTCTGAATGACAATGAAGGTACGCCACGGCTAACTCCTAACTGACGATTTTGTATAGCCACTTGGCGATGTAAAAAGAGGATACTACCCAAGACAAAACCACAACCACTTTGAAAATGACCGACATATACCGTCGGATAATGGGGCTTTTGAAAGATACCTCCACCCCTACTCCTAAAACCTTACCAAATACAATCATCACCATTACGGTAAACGCTGCTACTACGTAGAACTCCATGGCAAGCTCCTATTTGTTGGTTACCTTGTACCTGTTGCCGGCCTTCTTGAACGCCTCCTCATCCGCCTGTATCATGACCAAGCGTGCGATAACACCATCGGTGGGGGGTGTAGCCACGTCACCTTTCAAGTATAGGCACACTTCCTCCACGATCTTACCACCGCGCAACACCTTCGTGTGACAGTGTCGGCTCACCAAAAAGACATCGCCACTCCTACCTTGCACCGAGACAAACCCGTACTTGAGATATCGCTGGTATTGATTCTCGGATATCATCTCACGGAGGGTGTCCATGGCTACAGCCTCAGACGATGATATCACACCGTCATAACACGACCTGTTGTACTTGAGCACACAAAGGTTGGCGCGCACAGTAGAACGCACAAGGTCTTGAACCGTTGACGCGTTAATACTCAAATTGAACCACACGTCCATCGGAACCGTCATACCAGACGGAACCGTGAGGACACGGGCTTTGACTATCATATGGTGCGTGTCGATGCTGTAGTCCGTGATGTACGAAGTTTCCGTGTGTACGCGACGACTATCAGGTGGCCAAGGCCACGGTGTCCTGAACGGATTGCAGGAAATGGTAGGGGTACGGGCGGGACGATCAGACCCTATCTGGTCACGGATAACGTGACTTGACACAGGTTCCCCTTCGTCTCGATACGAACGCCCAGCACTGTCCAATGACCCATTCTGCCTGAAGCTGAATTTGGTGGCAACCTTATCACTTTCATGAGGAGGTTCCTCCAATGGGCGATACAACGGCAACCGTGCGTCAGTATTACATCCTTCTATTATCCTTAATCCTTCAACAGAACTATTCAATACACGACGCGCTTGGATGATGTTTCCTTGTAGTTCCGCATCGTACGAATCCGCTTCATCGTCCGAACACTCTGAGTCCTCAGAACTTACGGAGTCCTCAGAACCCAGCACCACAACTTGACCTCCTACTGCACGCGTCTGTTTCGCCGCTTCCTTGAACGCCACCTCTTGTGCAACATCGACAGGGTCAGGTTCTTCTTCTACCGAAGCCGAATCATTCAGGCGCAACCACAAGTGAGTACTACTGCCGGAAGCCACCAACTCATCCTCTGGTGTTTCGTAATCAAGGAGCGCGGTACGTGAAGTCCCCCTTATAGCAGCATCCGTGCTATATATCCGTGAAAACTCAGCAAGTTTTTCATCAACAAACGCACTTACGTACTTAACCAAACCCCTGGTTACGGTACCACCGTGCGTAACATGAAAACGAGGGTCGTCAACAGGCCAACTTACGTGGTGTGCTGACACACCATCTGCTTTCTTGTCATAACCTGAACGAAAATCTTTGACCGCTTGGGCGAGACTGGTCGACATACTAATACCTTCCGACCCTGTGAATAAGATCCCGACGCTGACCCTCACGCATCACAGTGATGAGGGACTTCAAGTCAAACATATCGTCACCCCCAGAAAGACATACCCCTGCACTGATGACCATACGAGTAGGCGTCTTGTCGACAAAGCTGGTGTACTGATGCCCGTCAACCGTGTACGTTACCTCGTACCTGTCACTACGCTCCTTCATACCAATAAACACACCGCCGGCGTGTTCCACGTCAGTCTTGAGTCCGCGAGTCCTCAACTCCTCACGTACCTTAGTGTCTATAGCGTACCGTACGGCGTAGGCGGACTTCTCGGTGAACGTCAGCCCCTTGTACTTCAACGTCTTGGGGTCTGCAGCCTTCGCGAAAGACGACCTGAGATACTCGCCCTTGGACGGGTCATTCGACTGATCCGGACGCTCATACCACAGGTTGCAACCGTCATACCGGCACACTACCAGGTCGAAATCATCTGCGTAGTCGTCAACGAGGTACACCTCCACTGCAGACGTATGTGAGAACCCATGGGACCCATCACGTACGGCCACGCCGCGGTAGAACCCCTTATCATTGTTCATCAAAACCACACGGATAGCGGGCATCCTCTTGAAGAACACCTCGCACTCTGACAACTCGGCAGGGCCAACAACCTTGACTCTCTTAGAGTCAATGGGCTTGAACTTGTACCAGCCTGGCTCCTTGGGGGGCTTACGTATCTCGAACGGGTAGGCTATTCCCAATACGCTCGCGGTGACGATCTCGTTACCATTCACAGGGGCCACGAACTCAGTCTTGAGCGCCATCTGCTCCTTGGTAGCTACCTTCGAAATCAAAGCGAAGATGTCATCGCTCACATCCGGTCTGCCTTCCCCTTTGAGGCATCCATTGGCAACCCCACCATATCCAATGAACGACGCGGTGGGGATATCGTCTGGCCTTCAATAACGTCTGACATCCGCATCGGCTTAGATAGCCACCCTGCGGCAACCTCCTCGAACTTCCTGGCAAAAGATGAATCCTCCTGCCGCGCAAGCGACAGGAGGACCCTTACCTCTTCACGCATCTTGGCACTCAGCATATCACCTCACGCCTTAAACACCTTTGCCCTCTTGAGAAGCGGCACGTCCATGATCTCGTACACCAGGTCAAGCTTCGACTTCCGGGCCAGGAGCGGGATGATACCCGGAAGACCGTAGTAGTCGTTGCCCTCGGGGGTGTAGATGTCGAACTCGATGTTCGCGGCCTTGAGACTCCTCGTGAACGTGGTATCCACACCTCCAACGTGGATGACGACCACATTGGGCTTGACGTTCAACTCACGGCAGTACTGCTCGTACACCGTGTAGAACATCGGGTTGGCGTTTTCGCCCTCGTCCGTCACAACCACGATCTGCTCCACAACAGTCTTCTTGCGAAGCAAGTAGTAGAGTGCCGACCCGATGGACGTCTGCCCACCAGCATGGATACCCTTAAACGCCTGCTCCCAATGGCTCAACTCCTTGCCCTCAGCAACAATCTCCGCCGCAGAAGAGTCGAACGCGATGACCTTCAAATCCGCGACGGTAGCTCCGGACACGATGGCTGCAAGACGCTTCCCGACCTCAATCGCCGCCGTCATGCTACCAGACCGGTCGATGAGTATGGCAGTCGACAGGCTGACGACACCGCGGTTCTTGAGCTGCGTATCGGCGACCGCATCCATCTTCTTGACGATGGAAGCGTTCTTGATACGACCCGTGGCCACGGCAGTCTTCGTCTTCAACGTCGCCACACCCCTTGCGGTCTTGGCCTTATCCAACTTCTTGTCGATAAGGGCCTTGACCTCCGGCATGTCCATGGCACCCTTCTCCTCAAGGGAGGCCATGTTGTTCAGAAGCTCCTGCGAGGACATGTTGTTGATGAGCGCGACGATGATGCTCGGCGTAACCTTGTCCACAAGCCCCACAGCGACCATGTACGGCACCTTGTTCTTCACAATGAGTGCCGCCTTCTCCTCAGAAGTCGAGGCAGAGCGGATGGCACCAAGGACGTTGAGCTTCGACCCCTCCGGGACCTTACCCTCGAACAGAATACCCTGGGCACGCTCAGACGGCTTGACCTGCAGCCCTCCAGCCTTGTACATGGTCTTGAGGTCCCAAAACGAGCGCATAGCGGCCTCGTCGAACTTCTTGTTGTCGCCCTCCAGCCAGCGCAGGAAGTTCTTGACCTCGGTGCGCAGGCAGCTCGGTACGTTCCGGTTGAGTCCGACCTTACGCTCCTCGATGATCACCTTCTCGATGGTCTTCTTGTGCGCGCCGGCCTTACCGACCTGCATCTTCTCACCGGTCTTCTTGCGGATCTTTACCTTCTTGCCCTTGATGAAACCCACGACGCGCCGCTTCATGAACAACGGCATGTCACGGAAAAGGGCAAGTCCGACCTCACGGTTTTCGATGAATGAGTCGGTGATCAACATGGAGGCAAAGACCTCCTTGTGGTCACGGATCTCTCCGTTGCCCGGGCCGTTGTACCAGCTCGCGAGATGCGCGTAGAACATCGGATCCTGCTTACGCACGTCATCGTGGACGGTCATGATACGGTCGGTGTCCCTGTGTGGGCAGGACATGAACGCGTTGAGAAGAGCCAACCTCTTGTCGGAAGACTCAACGGCCTGCGTTGGCGCAGGAACAGTGGTACGCCTGTTCATCTATCCCTCCTGTAATATCGGCGGACGTTGGGGGCTGCCGCAGGACGGCAGCCGCCACGCCGTCCATACCCTGTTACTTGTCAACACTCATGTCGAGTGACAAATCCCGTGCTGCCTTGACCGCAAACAAATCGATGACATCCTTTGCCGAGGCACCTTTGGACGAACCATCGCCGCCCATGATAACGCTCGGTACCAAGTTTCCCTTGAAGTTCTTGAGCGCGTCAGCGTAATACTGTTGTGCCGTCACCCACGCTTCAAGCTTCTGTTCAAGGGCACCGTTGGCCTGCATGACGAGACGTTTCTTCTCGGCCTCACCCTGACCCTCAAGGATAAGCTTCTGCTTCACGAATTCCGCAGCCTCCTTGTTCAACTTAGCCACGTCCCTCTGCTGTTCGGCCTCGGTGACCGCCCGGGCCTTTATGACCTCCTGCTCCCACTTGGCCTTCATCGCTTCGGCCTCACCGTTCTTCTCGGCGGTTATGGCATTCTGCTCGGCCTTCTTCGCGGCGGCTATAGCGGTCTGTACGTCCATGGCCAAAGACTGCTGTGCCTTGATTTGGTTTTCAACCGCCGCATCATACGGAAGCTTTTGGATAGAGAAGTTGAACGTGCGAATACCAAACTCCTGTAGCACGGGCTTCTCTTGGCGCTCCGGAACACCGTCCTTGGATGATATTTCCACTACAGTAATCGTCTTCTCAACGCCGGTCATCTGGTCAACGATCTTCGCATCGTGACTTGTCGTTCTGTAGACTCCATTCGCTATCTGGTCCTCGACATAGCTAATCAAGTAGTTGCGCTTCTCGGCGAAGCTCTCACGTGAACTCATAAGCGGCCCCGTCATGTACACGGCCTTGTTCGTCACCGTCTGTATGAGGGCCGTCTCCACCGCCCGTTGACTCCCAAACTTCGTATGAATGTCGTTCAGAGGCTCCTTACTCAAAGGAAGTTCATACTGAACCGACCCAACGATAGTACCGTGACCACCATCGTTGAAGCGCACAGGAATCTCGAACTCGTAGATGCTACGCTTGAGATACTTGGTGACCTTGCCGAATCCCTGCCACTTGATACCTGCCGACACATGCCACGACAGCTTACCACTCACAGGATTCTGGATGACCATGATCTTGTTCGCATCAAGATTCTCAAACAGGTTGAACGATGCGAACACAAGGAATATGAGGACGACCGACCAAATCACCATGTGAAAGCCACGCTCGATGCTCATCGGGATTGGAACTGAATTACGGCTCATTACTGCCACCTTCCATTTGGATGTGAATGTGTGAGGCTGACTATATACCCTTCTTGGCCCTTCTGATCTCTTCCTTCAAATCCTTCTCGGCACCCTGCTGACGGACATCGGTTAGTTCCGCATTCAACTTCGGCATCTTGGTGCGGAAGATAGGGTACATCTTTGTCCCCCGGAACACTGGGAGGAACACCTGCGTCACCATGAACCAGAGCACCACGGCAATGATGAACAACTCGATGATATCCCACATCAGCGTCATGGCTGATCCTTTCCCTAAGTAAGACGGTAGCGACTCGATACTTCGCGGGGCATTGACGCAAGGATGATCGACACTCGCGCCAACAACCGAGCCGCCACCGTCATCTGGTTCAGAGTCCGAACACCGCTTCGGGCCGAACCGTGATGTTGCCGTTCGGGTTCACCTCGACGAACATGTCGTCGAACTCACCCATGCCGCGGTCGTAATGCTGCGCAAGCGCCATGCGAATCTGCGCCTGGGTAACCGTCTGCGGCGTTGGAGTGGTGTCCATAGGAATCCCGAGCGACACCAACCGATCCTGCCGGAACAGCGTCCCAAACTCGATGTCGTCTGACCGACCCTCATACTTCACGTGTACCATACCTCACCTCCATTTCTGTCTTGTCTTTTTACCGTTCCAACCTGAATATACTTTTTGACTGGCCGTTTGTACACAAAATCTTTGACAATCTGATATACCTATTTCAAACGTCAGAACAAAAGAAAAGCCGAGTGACTTGAAGTCCCCGGCTCCATTCTCTTTGTCATCAGTCTTCGTCCAAGTCGTCAGTGCATGTGAATCTGCGTTACGGATTAAGAGTCCATTGCATGTATGCCCTGCCATGGAGGACGGAAACTGATGTCAAAGAGCATTCTTATTATTCCTCGTCATCAGACCTCGTCCAAGTCGCTCGTGCGTGTTTTGCTTTAATTACCTGATTGGTAGTAATGGCGTCCTTGCGGACACCGGCATGTACGCCCGTACATAGAGGACGGGATCTGATGTCAAAGAACTGCTCTTCCGCATTCTGTCTGGCACAAGTCGCTAGTGCGTGTTTGGTACGCATTGTACGAGTTGAACGTACGACCGCATTCGTGTTAAGAATGTGCTCTACCACTGAGCTAAGTGCATGTACGCCCCGGCATGGAGTGCTAGACAGAATGTGAAAGAGCAGACATCGGCACTCGTCCAAGTCGTCCGTGCATTTTGCTTTATCTGATGGAGCCTTTCGGCCCCGAGGCATGTATGCCCGGATATAGAGGACGCGTGACGGTGTCAAAGAACTTGTTCCTGCTCTTCCGCATTCCAATCAGCACAAGTCGTCAGTGCGTGTTACCGTCCCTTTCGGGACAAAGTACAGGGTTTGAACCTGCAACCTCAAGATTAGAAGTCTTGCGCTCTACCAATTGAGCTAATGTACGCCCTGCCATGGAGTGCTGACCGGAATGTGAAAGAGCCGAACGATGCAAATATAACACATCTACCTGTGTTTGTCAACCCCCACGAACGGATCGCCCTCCAATTGCGTGATAGTGTACCTGGAAGGCTTGTTCAACGCCTCACGCCAACCCTTCTTGCGCAGCTTGATGGGAAGACGCCAAGTGAGGCCGTACGTGGGGTGTACACCGAACAACCACTGATACGGTTCCGAATACGCCCCAAGGCTCTCAAGCGCGTACTCGTCGGTCGCAGACCAGCTCCCATTTACGATCGTCTCGCCCGTGGTGTGCTGCTGCGTACCCATGTTGTGGAAATGACCGAACAGATAGTAGTGCGGCATCTGACCAGTCACCGTCCCGATGGCATTCAGACGGCGTGTCTTCCTCTCAATGCCGTACCAGGGGAGACTGTTCCACGACTTGATGTCATCACCGTGGTTAAGGCAGAAGTTCCAATCGTACACGGACATCATCATCGACCACGCATCAGGGGCGAATATCTCCAAACGCCCTTGTTCCACCAAGCCCCTGAGCCTCGTGGCGGCATGCGCCATAACAAGGTAGTCCCAATTGTCGTGTGCGCCGCGGTAGTCCTTCTTGATGCTCCTGCGACCGTGGTTGCCGGACACACTGCACACAACGATCTTGGGGAAGTACCGAGACAAGTCAGTGACCATCATGGCAAACAACTCACCCATACCCATGGAATTCTTGAGGGTGTTGCCCCACTTGCTGTATTCGGTCGCCCCGTGTATCTCCCCGTTGACGTAGTCCCCGAGGCCGGCGATGTACAGCGTCTCAAACTTGTAGTTCTTCATGTTGTCAACAAGGTGGGAGATGGTCGTGTCCACGATCCTCTCCGCGCGCTGGCAGGCCACGTCAAAGCTGTACTCCTCCAAACCGCGTACCCTCTTGGAAAGAATCTCTTGGTCGGAATGGCTGTCAGACAGAACCAACATAGCCGACTCGGTGATAGTTGCTTTGCGGTCGACTATGGAACTGTACGGGGTGAACGTTGAGAACGGGGGCTGCTGTTCGATTACGGCTGCCAGCATCTTGAACACTGTGGAGTCGCGTTGTGCCGTCTTCAACTCCGTGCGGAGTCTACGGTTCTCGTCCTCCAAGCGGGTGATGCCTTCTTGAAGGGATAGGCCATATTGGTCTTCTTGTTCTTCAGGCTGGTTCGGGATGCCCGTGTCCTGTGTCTTTCTGCCCGTTCTCACCAACCTGAGCTTCTTTGCCAAGTCTTTCGGCATATCATATCCTTTCCAACGCAATAAGCCGCGTCGAATGTTGTGATACTTCAATATACTATGAAGGTATGGTCAGATTTCATAGGCGTGTAATGGGCATCCGTTCCGGTTGACATTTGATGAATGAAGTATTACCAGTCAAGTGACAGCTCCCACGACTAAAGCCGTGGGCTTTCTCGTTCGCAAGATCATAATAACTCACTAATCGGGATCCCCTTTTATCTGGTTAACCCGAAGGGACATCTACATGGAAAAAACGTGCGAATTTCAGTGGCTTGGGCAGACATGGAAGGTAGTGCGGGGCGACATATCCGATGACGATGGTGGTGAATGCAACATGAATTCACGCGTGATAACCATCGATGAGGACTTCGACCAGGAAGACTTCCTCAATACTCTCCACCACGAGCTATTCGAAGGCGCAAGTTACATGACCGGGTGCACGTATAATCGAGATTACCCTGACTCCCAAGACATTTTCGTCATGACCCACAGCCAAATGGACATCATCAGCGGGTTCGTACGCGGGGCATACGATGAAGTCAAATGCCTGATGGTACCTTCAATAAAAAACAAAGGGCCTGCAAAACATAGCAAGCCCCACAAATAGCCGAAAACACATACTAACAGTCAGTCATCTGGATCCG
>Ga0172363_10005258_pt1 | contig 10460 bp, 6 predicted proteins | sample LakKivs2_kivu2a2_FD_114541 | JGI IMG/M metagenome (GOLD analysis project Ga0172363, IMG submission 114541) | Sediment microbial communities from Lake Kivu, Rwanda - Sediment s2_kivu2a2 | ecosystem: Environmental > Aquatic > Freshwater > Lake > Sediment | place: Rwanda: Western Province, Lake... | reverse complement strand
GGATGAAGATAGTGTTTCTGGGGACGCCTGAATTCGCCGTCCCCTCACTGGAGTCGATCATCGAGGCGGGCTTCGACCTGCGGCTGGTGGTCACTCAGCCCGACCGTCCCAAAGGGCGTGAAGGGACGCCGCAGCCGCCGCCTGTCAAGCTTCTGGCTCAGGCGCACGGGATTCCGGTTTACCAACCGGAATCGGTGAACACCGAGGAATCAGTCGCGAGGCTTGCCGCCGAGCAGCCGGACGTGCTGGCGGTAGCGGCCTTCGGGCAGATTCTGAGGAAACGCGTGATCGAGCTTCCGCGGATCGCGTGCATCAACGTGCACGCGTCGCTCCTTCCGAAATATCGGGGAGCAGCACCGGTCCCGGCCGCCATTCTCAATGGCGAGAGCGTTACCGGCGTTACGATCCAGAAGGTCGTGCGAAGGCTCGATGCAGGCGATATCATCCGGCAAGGCTCGATTCCGATCGGGGACGACGAGACGGCCGGCGAGCTGGCCGGGCGGCTGGCTCGGCTGGGGAGCGGATTGCTCATTGAAGCGCTGCGTGACCTTGAGCGGGGCACGGCGCAGTTCGTGCCGCAGGACGATTCGCTGGCCACCCTGGCCCCGATGCTGGCCAAGACCGACGGATTGGTCCGGTGGTCGCAGAGCGCGGAGCAGATTTCCCGGCACGTCCGGGCAATGACGCCGTGGCCGGGGGCGTACGCGTTCCTGGCGCGGGATAGGCAGCCGCTTCGGATCACGATCAAGCGTGCTCACGCCGAAAGCGGCGGCACCGAGGCGCCCGGCGAGCCGGGCGAGATCGTCAGCATCGGTCGCGACCGATTCGCCGTCAAGACCGGCTGCGGCGCGCTGGCTGTTGTTGAGCTGCAACCTGCCGGCAAGCGGCAGATGTCCGCCGCGGAATTCATACGCGGCTATCGCATCACGACTGGAGAGCGGTTTGCAGAAGGTTGATTCGGCGATCATCGCCCTGAACAACCTGATCGTCAGGAATCGCCGGAAGAAAGTGAAGCCGGCAAACTTGCTGTTGCTGCTGTCGTCGTGCCTGCAGAACTCGAAGTGCAAGCAGAACCTGGCCCACGACGTGGGCAACTGCAAGCGGTGCGGCGGATGCAAGATCGCCGCGCTGCTGAACATAGCGGACCGTACGGGCGTGCGGGCCTTTCTGGCCACGGGGGGCAAGATCGCCCTGCTGGAGGCCCGCAAGGACGAGATCAAGGCGATCGTGGCCGTGGCCTGCGAGAAGGAGCTTCGCGAAGGAATCCTGGCCGCCTTCCCCAAGCGCGTGCTGGCCGTGGCGAACGTCAGGCCGTGCGGCCCGTGCCGCGACTGCTCGGTGGGCGTGGCTGAGGTGGAGCAGGCGATCAACCTGCTGTTGGAGGACGATAGCGAGCGTAGAACTCCGGGTGTGCCGGAATGACCAATATCGCACTGTGTGCCTTTTCCCCAGAAGGAAAGGAGTATTCCTCAATGTCAACGGTGGTCAGAATTGGCAAGATTGGTTGCTTGGTGCTGGTTGTGCTTGCCCTGCTGGTGCTTCCGGTGGGCGCGCAGGAGAAAGTGATCGACATGGGCGGAGGCGAGAAGGCTCCCGCACCGGATGCCGGCGAGGCGGAGACTGTGCAGCCGGATACGGAGGCAGCCGAGTCGGAGCTCGAGAAACTCGCGAAGGAGGAGAAGTGGCGCCGCGAGCGGGCACTCTTCCTCGCCGAGCACTACACGCAGTCGGGCATCGCCCGCTACAATGAGCTCGAGTACGAGCTCGCCAAAGCCGAGTTCGAGAAGGCCCTCCAGTATGAGCCCGCCAAGAAGGAAGCCCGCGAGTACCTCCGCAAGGTGGAGGCCATCCTCGGGCTGCGTCAGCCCCCCATCATCAAGACGGTGAGCGATCAGGTGAACCTTGAGCAGCAGATCGCGAGGCAGGAGATGAAGCTGGGCTTCGACAAGGCGAAGGCCCACTTCGAGAAGGGCGAGTACAACGAGGCGGTGGCCAAGTTCGAGCGCGTCCGCGAGCTCATCCGCTGGCTCGGCCCCTACACGAACGTCGAGCCGTACAAGACACAGGCTGAGGAGTTCATCAAGAAGGCCGAGACGGAGCGCACCATCCAGCAGGCCAAGGCGAAGGAAGCCGAGCGCAAGAAGGCCGAAGAGATCGCCCGGATGAACGATCAGTACTTCAAGGATCGCTACGACCAGCGGATCGCCTATAAGCTAGGCAAGGCACGCGATCTGCTGATGCAATGCCGCTACAAGGAAGCTCGGTCGATGGCGATGAACGTGCTTGAGGACGATCCGCTCAACACGGAAGCAATGAAGCTTCGCGATATGGCGTTCAACGCCAGCCTCAGAAACGAGACGGGCGAGACCGCACGCCTTAACACCGAGCATACCCTGCTGAGCTGGGCAGAGACGAAGGAAGCCCAGGTCCCTTACAGCGACGTGCTGATCTATCCCTCGAACTGGGCGGAGATCATCAAGCGCAAGGTGGAAGCGATCGGCGCCGAGGCCGAAGAAGAACCCCCCTGGATGCCCGACCTGAAGACCAAGCTCGAGACCAAGGTGTCGTTCGACTTCGTGGAGACGCCGCTGCAGGACGTGGTCACCTTCCTCCAGCAGATCACGAATGCCACGATCATCCTCGACGCAAGGTCGATGAGCGGCCTCGCTGCTCCCGAAGTGACGCTGAAAGTGACCGAGATGAAGCTGAGCCAGGCGCTCGACTGGATTCTGAAGCAGGTAGGCCTGCAGTACGCGCTGAAGGAGCAGGCAATCTATATCGGCAACGCCGAGGCGGTCGGCGGCGACGCCCTCCTGAAGCTGTATGACGTGACCGACGTGACGCTGGAAATCCGGGACTTCCCGGGCAACCTCCAGGCATTGCGCGATCGCGTGGGCACCAGCAGCGGCGGGGGCGTCAGCGTTGAAGGCGATGACCCGTGGGGCGGCACCGAAAGCGAGGAAACCGGCAGCACCTTCACCGGTCAGACACTCGTCGACTTCATCAAGAGCACCATCGCTCCCCGCACCTGGGCGGACTCGGGCTTGGGCGAGAATATCGACTAGCCGCCAGGAAAACGCATCAAGCGTTCATTGGCACGATGGATAGGCCGCTCCTTCCTGATGAGGGGAGGAGCGGCGTCATGTTGGGAAACGATGAACGATGGGGGATGAACGATGAACGAAGAGGTATGAACACGAAACATCAAATGCTCACCGCCCAACGTTCAACGGCCAACCGGCGGCAGTCCACTTGATCCATTGAGTCCACGATGATCCGAGCATCTGCATTTCGGCTGACGCTTCTGACGGCGGCGCTGCTTTGCGCCTTGCGACTGGCTTATGCGCTGGACGTCGTTGTGCTGAAATCCGGCACGGAAATGCGGGGTGAGATAGTGTCGAAAACTGATTCAGCGTTGCGGATCGACCTGCTGCCGGGCGAGGTGAGTCTGCCGCTGGAGGACGTCCACGAGACGAAGACGGAAGACAACCCGGGGTGGTATCTGGAGCGGGTGAAGGGTCGCGAGGCGGCGGTTGCCGTGGCGATTCTCGACAGTGCGCTGCGTGTGGGGTGCACCTCGGCGGAGGTGCGGCGCAAGTACGTGCAATGCGCCGCTAAGGCTGCCGAAAAACTATTGGCGGACGACCAGCCGGCCGCCGCCGCCGAGTTGTGCGGCCGCGCACTGCTCGTGCAGCGGGATTCGCCGGCACTGGCCGCCATCCAGCGCAAGGCGGAGGCGTCGCTGCGGCGGGCAGAGGCGGAAGCAAAGGCGCTGAAGGCCGAGCTTGACCGCAACCCGGAAAACGATTGCGCCCGGTTCATGCTGGCCGAAACGTGGCGCAGGCTGGGCCGGGCCGACGACGCATGGGCCGAATACCAGGCCATCATCGCCGGAAAGGTCGAGTTTCCAGGTGGCAAGGCGAAGGTGGACGAGCTGCGCCGGTTCATCCGCGAGCACCTGCAAGCCGATGATCCCGCGGCCGATGCCGCGGCGGCGGAAGCGTTGCCGCAGGAGGCGCAATCGGCGGCAGCGGCGGGTTTCCGGATTTCGTTCTATCATCCGGAGCTGGGCAGGCAACTGGCCGAGAGCCTGCCGGCCATCTGCAAACAGGTGGCGAATGACCTGCAGTGCCCGCCGCTGAAGGAGCCGTGCACGGTCCGCGTGCTCCGCACCAGGCGCGATTTCGTGGCGCAGACGGGCAACGCTTTCGGCGACGGGTTCACCTCCGGCGATTGCGTGTGGACTTATCACGGTGCGCGCGGTATACTGGATAGCGTGCTCCCGCACGAGCTGGCCCACGTGATCCTGGGCCGCGCGTTCGGCAAGCTCCCCACGTGGCTCGACGAGGGGCTCGCCATCCGTCAGGAAGTGTCGGCCGGAGCGTATTGGGACACGCTTCGGGCCGGCCACGCGCTCACCGTGCAGAGCCTTCTGGCACACCGAAAGAGCACCGGCAAGCAGGAGAACGACCGCTTCTACGCGTCGGCCTACGGATTTGTGGACCTGCTGATGGGCGAGGGCGGGATGGCAAAGATCAAGCAACTCATCGCGGCCCTGCAAACGCAGCCGCCCGAAAAGGCGTTTCAGGCCGTCTATGGCGTTCAATCGCTGGAGGACCTCCAGGAGCGATGGCGCAAGCACCTGCAAGACTGATCAAGCCGGATGAGCAGCCGGCAGCGGCGGCGCCCGCGATGCCGCTGCTGACGGACCCATCGCGGCTCAACATCTCCCAGCGGGTGGCCGTGCTGCTCGGCTCGGCGCTGGTTCACCTGGTGGTGTTGCTTCTGTGCTCGCAGGTGGCAAGCCTCTCGCGGCCGTCGGATCGCGCTAAAACGGTGGTGATCAGCCTGCGTGACGATGGGCCGCGGGCGAGGCCCAGCCTTGCCACAAAGCTCGAGAAGATGATCCCGGATGAGCCGGTGCCCGAGGAGCCGGTGCGCGTGGTGAAGAAGCCGGCAGTACGGCCGCCGGTTCCCGAAAAACAGGCTGAGGCCGAGAAGCCGCCCGGCGACCTGACGACCGACGTGCCCCTGGTGGTGAGCGTGAGAACGCCGGTGATCGGCACAGGCCCAGGCTCAGGCTCGCCTCTCGGACCTCGCACAAGCAGTGAATACCGCAAGGAAGCCATCGCGAAGTTCCACGGCAGCGCGGAATCGGAGAACGCCGTGAAGGCGGCCCTCGCGTGGCTCATGCGGCATCAGGCGAGCGACGGCCACTGGTCGTGCCGCTCGTTCACACGGCAGTGCGAAGCAGGCGATGATTCCTGCCGCGGAACCGGATCGCTGGCCGACGTGGACCCCGGCCTGACCGCCCTCAGCCTGCTGGCGTTCCTCAGCGGCGGCAACTTCCCCGGCGACGGCCGCGAATTCGGCTATTGCGTCGGTCGCGGCCTCGATTATCTCATCTCCATCCAGCATTCCTCGGGCAGGATCGGCCCGCCCTGCGCTCACGAGCTCTACAATCATTCCGTGGCCACGCTCGCTCTCACCGAAGCATGGATGCTCAGCAAGGACGATTCCCTGAAGGAGCCGGTGGAGAAGGCGGTGAAGTATCTGATCGGCACGCAACAGGAGCGCGGGGGCTGGGACTACACCCCGGCCCGCACCGGCCGCAACGACACGTCGATCACCGGCTTCGCCGTGATGGCCCTGAAGAGCGCCCACACCGCCGGAATCGAAATCCCATGGATGACCACGTGGGGGCTGCTGGAGCACTTCGACCGGATGACGCGCGACAGCGGCGAGACCGTCTATTCCGATCAAGGCGTGGGAGCTGGGCGGATGGGCGAAGGGATGGTCGCGGTGGGAGCCGTGTCGCGGCAGTTCCTCGGCTGGCCGCTGCAGTCGCCCCAGCTCGTGCGCCAGTACGACATCCTTCTGCGGAACCTGCCGCGCTGGGAGAAGCTGGAGGAGAACAGCTTCCACACCACCTACTATTGGTACTACGGCACGCTGGCGCTGTTCGAGTGCGGCGGCGAGAAATGGGAAGAGTGGAACAACAGCCTCCGCGACATGCTGGTGAAGCGGCAGCGGCGCGACGGCTGCGCCCGGGGAAGCTGGGATCCGGCCGACAAGTGGCTGGGCAATGCCGCCGGCCGCATCTACAACACCGCGATGAACGCGATGAACCTGCAGATCTACTACCGCTACCTGCCGCTGTACGAGCAGTCGTCGACCCTGAACTCGATGGAGGCGCTGATGCGTGCCAGCACGGCCCAGGGCGAGATGCGAATCCGTGCCCTGCGGCTGCTCAGCGAATTCCAGAACAAACTGTCGCACGAGCAGCTCGTGAAGGCGCTGGCCGACCCCGACGGCTACGTACGGCTGAACGCCGCCCGCTCGCTGCTGGAAATGGACGACACCGCCTCCGCGCAACCGGTGCTGGTCGAACTGACGCGCAGCCCGAACGGATTCGTGCGGTCCGGCGCAATCGACGCCGTCATGCGGCTCGACTCGATCGAGATCGTGCCGGTCCTGATCGAGCGGCTGGCGGACGACCAGGAATTCATCGTGGCGAGGGCGTCCGAGAAGCTGCAGCGGATGTGCCGGATAAGCTTCCCCTTCGATCTCGCCTCCGGGCCTGCCGAGCGAGCGAAGGCCATTGCCGCGTGGACCGATTGGTGGATGAAATATCGCGCCGGCGAGATCACCATCGACACCTCCATCGTGATGGCTAAGGTGACAAGCGTCAAGGAGATGGAGGTGATGCTCGACGTCGGCAGCCGCGACTCGGTGAAAGTGTACGATGATTTCGAGATCATCCGCGGCGGCAAGGTGGTTGCCACGGCGACCGTTTACAAGGTGGGCAAGACGCTTTCCGCCGCGCGTCTGCAGCCCCTGGAAGACGAGATCGACGAGAAGCCCGAGGTGCGGGAAGGAGACATTGCAAAGAAGGCGAAGAAGGCGAACACTGAACGTCGAACGTCCAACGTCGAACGTCCAACGCCGAATGCCAACTCCGGGCTCTGAACTCTGAACTTTTGACCATGGAACTGACACGCGAACAGGTTCGCGAGCTTGACCGCCGGGCGATCGAGGAATTCGGGATTCCGGGCATCCTCCTGATGGAGAACGCGGGGCGTGCCGTGGCCGACGAGGCAGCTCGCCTTGCGGAATCGGCGGGCAGCTGCCGGGCCGTCATCGTCTGCGGCAAGGGCAACAACGGCGGCGATGGCTACGTTGTCGCGCGGCACCTCGCCAACCGCGGGCTGAAGCCGGCGATCTTCGTACTCGCACGGTTCGACGAGATCTCGGGCGATGCCATGCTGAACCTCGAGATCATCCGCCGGATGGGGCTCGACGTGACGGAAGTGACATCCGACTACGGTTTGCGGCGAATCGAGCGCGCAGCGGCCGGCGCCGGGGTGGTCGTGGACGCGTTGCTCGGCACCGGGGCACGCGGTGAAGTCCGCGGCCCGATCCGCTCCGCCATCGAGGTCATCAATCGCGCCGGCAAGCCCGTGGTGGCGGTTGATCTGCCGTCGGGGCTTGACGCCAACACCGGCGCCATTCTCGGCGCCTGCGTGAAGGCTGACGTGACGGTAACATTCGTCGCCGCGAAGGCCGGCTTCTCGCAAAGCGAAGGGCCGCAGCAGACCGGCCGCGTGGTCGTCGCCGAGATCGGTGTGCCACGCAAGATCATCGGAACGATGGATGATGAATGATGAACATCGAACAGTGAGTTCCGTGTTCGTTTCCCACTTCTCCCTCTTCTCCTCCCTCATTTTCCCGCTTCCTGATCCAGCGTCTTCCTCACCCAGTCGACCAACTCTTCGGGCATGAAGGGCTTTGCAAGCAGTTTCACGCCTTCTTCGAGCACTCCGCGGCGGACGAGTGCATCGCGCGTATAGCCCGAGATGAACAGCACCTTCAACCCGGGGCGGATTGCCTGCAGGCGCTCGGCGAGCTCCGGCCCGTTCATCTCCGGCATCACCACGTCGGTCACCAGCAGATCGATCGGATCGGGCGTTTCCTGCAGAAGGTTGACGGCGGCGGCGGGGCTGCCGGTCTTGACGACCTTGTAGCCGTGGCTGGTGAGGACGCGCATGAGGAAGTGGCGAATGGATACGTCGTCGTCGACGAGCATGATGGTCTCGCTGCCGGCCCCGCCACCGGGCCGGCGGCCGGGCTGCTCGGCCGGCTGCGGCGCCGCCACCCGCGGGAAGCACATGCGGAACGTTGTGCCCTCGCCCGGCTTGCTGGTCACGGTGATGTGGCCGCTGGACTGGTTGACGATCCCGTGGACGGTTGCCAGCCCCAGGCCGGTGCCCTGCCCCACGGGTTTGGTGGTGAAGAACGGGTCGAAGATGTGGCTGAGCACCTGCGCGCTCATGCCGATGCCCTTGTCGGACACGGTGAGCACGAAGTGGGGGCCGGCCGAGAGCTGAGGGTTGGAGGCGGTGAACTCTCCGTTGAGGACGATCTCGGAGGTGGCAAGCTCGAACCGCCCGCCTCGGGGCATGGCGTCGCGGGCGTTGGCCGCAAGGTTCATGATCACCTGCTGCATCTGACCGGTGTCGGCCTTGATGCACCCGGCCCCGGTGTCGAGGTTCATGGCCATGTGGATGTCCTCCCCCAGCAGCAGCTTGAGCGGGTTGCGCATGTCGCTGATGATGCGGTTGAGGTTGATCACCTGCGGATTGATGATCGCCTTGCGGCTGAACGTGAGGAGCTGCCTGGTGAGCTGAGCGGCGCGGCTGGCAGCCTTGGTGATCTCGTCGACGTACAGCCTCGCCGGCTCGTCGACGGGCATGTCTTGCAGGATCATGTGCGAATAGCCGGTGATGGTGGTGAGGTAGTTGTTGAAGTCGTGGGCCACTCCGCCGGCGAGCCTGCCGATCGCTTCCATCTTGGCGGCATGGCGGAGTTGTTCCTCCTTCTGGCGGATTTCGGTGACGTCGTGCCCGATGCCGAGCACGCCGGTGATGGTGCCGTCGGCGTTGCGCAGGGGCGAGGCGTACCAGCTCACGAGGACGGTGCGGCCGTCGCGAGTGATGACGGGCACCTCGACGCCGTGGACGGATTCGCCTGCGAGCGCCCGGCCCAGCTCCCGGCTGGCAACCGCCGCGTGCTCGGGCGCGATGAATTCGGTGAGATGCCGGCCCCGCACCTGCTCCATTGAGTAGCCGGTCAGTGATTGCGTGAAGGCGTTGACCCGCTGGATGCGGCCCTGTACGTCGACCACGATGATGATCGATTGCGCGGTCTCGAAGATGGTGTCGGCGAAGCTCTGCAGCGCGCTTTCAAGCTCCTTGCGGGCGGTGATGTCGAGGTTGATCCCCACCCAGGATGTGATGGTGCCGTCTTCGTCGCGAATGGGCACACCGCGCGCGAGGACGGCGCTGCGGCGGCCGTCGTTGCCGACTATGTCGTATTCGTAGTCCCAGAACTGGCCTTGGCGGATGGCCTGCTGCCACGCCTGTTGTGCGCGGAGGCGGTCTTCGGGGGGCATTCGCCCCCAGATGTTCTGCTGTTTCGCCTCGTCCAGCGTCATGCCGAGCAGCCGCAGGAAGGGATTGCTGAAGAATGTGGGGCTGCCGTCGGCGTCGCAGGCCCACGTGCCGAAGGGGATGAGGTCGCCGATGGTCTTCAGCCAGACGTCGGACTGGCGCGATGCGTTCTCGATGGCAGCGGCCAGCCAGGTGGCGGCGACGTTCACGAATCGCCGGGCGGCCTCCCCTTCGGGGCCGTCCAGCGGATTGCGATAGAGGACCTCAAGAATGCCCACGCGGCGGCCCGCGGCGACCATCTCAGCGGCAGTTGCCGACGGCCGCTCGCACGGCGTGCCGGACTGGTAGACCCGCCTGTTCACGGTGATCCGGACGCAGGCGTCGTTGGGAAGCCATGCGTGGCGCAGGATATCCGCCGCTCGGGCGAGCATGCTATTCAGCGGCAGGCTCGCCTGCTGCATCTGTGCCAGAGCGTGAAGGCAGTTCATCTGGGCGGAGAGCATGGGCAGTCCGCTGCGCGCCATGTCGTCCATGACGGCACCTCCGATGGTGACGCAAGATTACCGCAGATGCAGTCTCAGGGATCGGGGAAAATCACAGGTGGGAAACAACGCACGTGGCAATGCTGTGGTGCAAAGAGAACCGCTTGCCGGGCCACTGGACTGTAGAATACCACAACGGGAGGGGAATGTCAATGGAAAATTTGAATGATGAATGATGAAAGATGAAATGGGAAGATGGCGCGGGCGATCACCATTCATCATTCATCATTTCCTACTCGATCACCTCGATCTGCTCGGACGATTCGAGAATGATTTCCGGGCGGCTGGCATACTTGCGGACGACGCCGGTGACGCGGACGGTGCGGCTGAGGTAGGGCTGTTCGGGGGCGGACGGCAACTTGTAGAAGCAGCTCCCGAAGATGACAGCGGTGAACGACTTCCTGTAATCGGCGTCAAAGTTGAGGAAGCATGCCTTGCCGCTGTTGTAGGAATCGACGATCCGGCCTTC